>Ga0315556_1000044_pt1 | contig 56532 bp, 58 predicted proteins | sample SalMarSW160310MG_FD_202112 | JGI IMG/M metagenome (GOLD analysis project Ga0315556, IMG submission 202112) | Salt marsh sediment microbial communities from the Plum Island Ecosystem LTER, Massachusetts, United States - Salt Marsh Sediment SW1603-10 ...
ACGCCATAGATGGCGCCGGTGGGCTCGCCTTGCGGGCTCTTCAGCTCCGGCAGCGCGTGGAACGCCCGGTACAGGTACGAGGACCCGTCCACGAGCAGGAGCGTCTTTTCAGGATGGTTCCCGGACACGATGAAGAACGAGAAGCTGCCGAAGCTTGCCAGCCCGGCGTACGAGATCCCTTCCCGCGAGGCGTGGAGGTTGTTCGGCATTATGGCAGAGTTCGTCGACGGCACCGAGCGGCTGGCGGGCATCCGCCCGGCGGTGTCGATGTTCGGCAGCTCGCGCGCCGCCCCCGACTCGAAGGTCTACCTGCTTGCCGAGCGCACCGCGAGACTGCTTTCCGACGCGGGCTTCGCGGTCATCTCGGGCGGCGGGCCCGGCGTGATGGAGGCGGCGAACAAGGGCGCGTTCTTCGGCCGTGCCCCTGCGATTGGACTGAACATCGACCTTCCGCGCGAGCAGCGCGCCAATCCCTACCAGGACCTCAGCCTGCGCTTCAAGCACTTCTTCGCGCGCAAGGTGATGTTCGTGAAGTTCGCGACCGCGTACGTGGTGCTGCCCGGCGGCTTCGGCACCCTGGACGAGCTGTTCGAGGCGCTCACCCTGGTGCAGACGCGCAAGACCCGCAAGATGCCGATCGTGCTGATGCAGCGCGCGTTCTGGGACGGCCTGCTCGACTGGTTTCGCGAGCGGCTGATCGCGGAGGGGACGATCGACGCCCGCGATGTGGACCTGCTGCAGGTGGTGGAGGAGCCGCAGGAGGCAGTGGATACGATCTTCGCGTTCTACGAAAAACGCGGCTTCGAACCTTCGCCGGCGGAGCGCGAAATCCTGCTCAACCTCTGAACCGGACCCGCTCTGCTAGAATTCCGGGCTCAACGCCCGCCCAATGCGCCGCTTACCAGTAGCCCTATTCGTCGCAGTCGCGCTACAGGCATTCGCGGCGCAGCCGGCGCCGCCAAAGCTCGAGCCGCTGCCCGGCCCGCCGCCTCCGGCGCCGGGCGCGAGCAATCCGATCGAGGAACCGCAGGTGCGGATTCCGATCCAGAAGGGCGACAAGGTCGAGCCGATCCGCAAAGGTGGCCAGGTCATCATGCTCAAAGTGACGCCAAAGGACGGCCCGACCTACTACCTCATCGATACCACCGGCCACGGCGGCTGGATGCGCCGCGATTCGCTTGACGACGGCGTGAGCGTTCCAATGTGGCCGATCAAGACCTGGGAGTGATTTCGGCTCCATCGCCCGCGCCGGGCGCCCGCTAGATAGAACGGAGCCTCGCCAGCGGTCCATGTCGGTTTACACCCTCGTTTCCGAATCCCAGCTCGCCGAGTGGCTTCGCAACTACTCGGTCGGCAGCCTCGCCGCGCTCGAACCCGTCGCTGCCGGGATCGAGAACACCAACTACTTCGTGACCACGACGCAGGGACGTTACGTCCTGACCCTGTTCGAGCGTTTGCCGGCGGCCGAGCTGCCGTTCTATCTCGGCCTGATGGCGCATCTCGCTCGTCACGGCATTCCCTGCCCGGCGCCGATGGCCGACCTCTCCGACCAGTACCTGTCGAGCCTGAACGGAAAGCCCGCCGCCCTGGTGACGCGGCTGAGCGGCAGTTCGATCGAGCACCCCGGCGTACACGAGTGCGCAGAGCTTGGGGCGCTGCTCGCGCGCATGCACCTGGCCGGTCGGTCGTACCCCGAATACCTCGACAACCCGCGCGGCCCCAAGTGGTGGCGCGCCGCGGCGCGCGCAGTGCGCCCCTTGCTCGATGCCGACGCCCGGGCCCTGCTCGACGAGGAGCTGCGCTTTCAGGCGCTGTACCGCTTTCCCGACCTGCCGCGCGGCCCGGTGCACGCCGACTTGTTCCGCGACAATGCGCTGTTCGAGAACGGGCGCATTTCGGGCGTGATCGACTTCTATTTCGCCGGCGTCGATTGCCTGCTGTTCGACCTCGCCGTATGCGCCAACGACTGGTGCCTGGTCGATGCCGAGCGCGACCGCAGCCTGCATCCGACCAGGGTGCGCGCCTTGCTCCAGGCGTACGCTGCGCTGCGACCTTTTTCCGCGCTCGAGCGCGGTGCCTGGCCGGTCATGCTGCGCGCGGCCGCGCTGCGCTTCTGGCTGTCGCGGCTGCACGATTTTCACCTTCCGCGCGCCGGAGTGCTGGTGCACGCGCACGACCCCGCGCACTTTCGCGACGTTCTGACGCTGCGTGCCGCCGCGTCCGAATCGCTCTGGGTCGACTGATGGCGACGCCCGCACGAATCGTTGCTGCAGGCCGTGGCGCGCGCTGGCTCGGCGAGGGTTGGCGGCTGTTCCGCGCCGCCCCGCTGTCCTGGGTCGCGCTGGTTTTCGTCTACTGGTTGCTGATGACGGTCGTGTCGCTGCTGCCGTATCTGGGCATCGCTGCGGCGTCGGTGCTGGTGCCGCCCTTTGCGGTCGGTTTCATGGCCGCGAGCCGCGCCGCGGCGAGCGGCAGTCCGCTCGGACTGGATATTCTTTTTTCCGGCTTTCGCGAGAACCTTCGCGGCCAGCTCGCGCTTGGGCTGGCCTATCTTGCCTGCCTTGCGCTGCTGATCGGTGCGACCACGTTGGTCGACGGCGGCGCGCTGGCGCATTGGATGCTGGTGGGCGAGGGCCCCCGCGGCGCCGACGCGGAGTCGGGCAGCGTATTGGGTGCGATGCTGGTCGCGGTTGCGCTCTACGCACCGGTGATGATGATGTTCTGGTTCGCGCCCGTGCTCGTCGCATGGCACGGCATCGGCGCGGTGAAAGCGCTTTTCTTCAGTTTCCTGGCCTGCCTGATCAACTGGCGCGCGTTTCTCGCCTACGGCGCCGCCGCGATCCTGCTGACCGTGGTGGCGCCGACCCTTGCCTTGAGCGCGCTGCTGCTGATGTCGGGCGGCAGGCTCGCGGTGCCGGTCACGTCCTTCCTGTTCCCGCTGCTGCTCGTCATGCTGCCGACCCTGCTGGCGAGCTTTTACGTCAGCTATCGCGACGTCTTCGGCACGCCGGAGTCCGACTGAGTCCCTTTTCACGGTGTGGTTGCTGCGGCGCAGCAGGGGGCTAGAATCCGGCCCATGCAGCCGCGCCTGCGCGAGATCCCGTACAACTACACCTCGTTCTCCGACCGGGAGATCGTGCTGCGCCTGCTCGGGCAGCCGGCGTGGGAACTGGTTTCGGAGTTGCGCGCCGAGCGCCGCACCGGCCGCTCGGCGCGGATGCTGTACGAGGTGCTGGGCGAGATGTGGGTGATCTTGCGCAATCCCTATCTCGAGGACGACCTGATTGAGCACCCGAAGCGCCGCGCGCAGGTGCTCGCGGGCATGCGCCGGCGGCTGGACGAGATCGAGCGGCGGCGCGGCGACAACGACAGGGTGTCGCGGCTGCTGGACGCCGCGCGCGGGGCGCTCGAGGACTTCGCGCTCTCGTTCGACGCGACGCGCAAGCTGCGCGCGAAGACCCTGCGCCGGCTGGCGCGTGTCACGCGCCGGGACAACATCGCCTGCGATGGATTCGCGCGCGTCTCGCACGTCACCGACGCAACCGACTGGCGTGTCGAGTACCCGTTCGTCGTGGTTTCGCCCGACAGCGAGGAAGAGGTGCTGCCGGTGGTGAAGACGTTGATCGCGCTCGGGCTCACCATCATCCCGCGCGGCGGCGGCACCGGCTATACCGGCGGCGCGGTGCCGCTGACTCGGCGCTCGGCGGTGCTGAACACCGAGAAGCTCGAGTCCCTGGGCGAGGTCGAGTGGACCGAGCTGCCCGCTGTCGCACGCCCGGTGCCCACCATCCGCTGCGGCGCCGGCGTCGTCACACGCCGCGTAATGGAGGCGGCGGAGGCTGAGGGGCTCGCGTTCGCGGTCGACCCGACTTCCGCCGACGCATCGTGCATCGGCGGCAACGTCGCCATGAACGCGGGCGGCAAGAAGGCGGTGCTTTGGGGTACCGCAATCGACAATCTGGCCTCGTGGCGCATGGTGACGCCGGACGCGGAATGGCTCGAGGTCGATCGCGTCGGCCACAACCTGGGCAAGATCCACGACAGCGAAAGCGCCAATTTCAGGTTACGCCGCTACGGTGCCGGCGGTCGCAAGCTGATCGAGGAGCGCATGCTGGAAATTCCCGCGGCGCGCTTCAGGAAAGCGGGGCTGGGCAAGGACGTCACCGACAAGTTCCTTGCCGGGCTGCCCGGGGTGCAGAAAGAAGGCACCGATGGAATCATCGTTTCGGCGCACACCCGGACCGTGTGCCTGGAGTTCTTCGGCTCGGCCCACGAGGCGGTGCCGGCGATCGTCGAGGTCAAGCGGCATCTCGATGCCCACCCCGGCGCGACCCTGGCGGGCCTCGAGCATCTCGACGAACGCTACCTCAAGGCGGTCGGATACGCGACCAAGTCGCGCCGCAGCCAGCGCCCGCGCATGGTGCTGATAGGCGATATCGTCGGCGATCAGGTCGACGAGGTCGCCAGCGCCGCCTCGGCCGTGGTGCGTATCGCGAACACCCGCGGCGGCGAGGGCTTCGTCGCGGTCTCGCCCGAGGCGCGCAGGCGGTTCTGGCTCGACCGCGCGCGCACTGCGGCGATCGCCAAGCACACCAACGCGTTCAAGATCAACGAGGACGTGGTGATCCCGCTCGAGCGGCTGGGCGAGTACACCGATGGCATCGAGCGCATCAATATCGAGCTTTCGCTGGCCAACAAGCTCGAGCTGCTCGACGCACTGGAGGCGTACTTCGGCGGCGAGTTGCCGCTCTATCATCTCGAGGAACGGCTGCCGGCCGCCGAGGTATTGGGTGACCGGCCCGTCCAGGCAATCGAGCTGATTCACGCCGTGCGCGCGCGCTGGCAGGGGGTGGCGGCCAATCTCGACGCGGAGTTCGGCGCGCTTCAGTCCCGCACCGTACGGCTGTCGTGGAAGACCGAGGTACGCGATGAGCTGCGCCGCATCTTTTCGGGCATCGCGTTCGGCCCGGTACTGGAGGGTGCCGAGGCGGTCCACCGGCGTGTGCTGCGCGGACGCGTATTCGTCGCCCTGCACATGCACGCGGGCGACGGCAATGTGCACACCAATATCCCGGTCAACTCCGACGACTACGCGATGCTGCAGCGCGCGAACCGGGCGGTGGCGCGCATCATGCGGCTGGCGAAATCGCTCGGCGGTGTAATTTCGGGCGAACACGGTATCGGCATCACCAAGCTGGAATTCCTCGAAGCCGAGGAAATCGAGCGATTCCGCGCCTACAAGCATGCGGTCGACCCCGCAGGGCGCTTTAACGCGGGCAAGCTGCTCGCGGGGGGCGACCTCGCCAATGCCTACACGCCCAGCTTCTCGCTCATCGGCGCCGAGTCGTTGATCCTCGAGCAGTCCGATCTGAGCGGGGTGTCCGAATCGATCAAGGATTGCCTGCGCTGCGGCAAGTGCAAGCCAGTGTGCGCGACGCACGTGCCGGGCGCGAACCTGCTGTATTCACCGCGCAACAAGATTCTGGCAACTTCGTTGCTGATCGAGGCGATCCTGTACGAGGAACAAACCCGCCACGGCGTGGCACTGGCGCACTACGACGAGTTCGGCGACGTCGCCGATCACTGCACGGTGTGCCACAAGTGCGAGAGCCCGTGCCCGGTGGACATCGATTTCGGCGACGTTTCGATCGCGATGCGCAACCTTCTGCGCCGCAGCGGAAAGCGGCGCGCCAACCTCGGCACCCGCGCGTCGATGCTGTTCCTGAACGTCACCGATCCGCGCACGGTCAAGCTCGCTCGCAAGGTGATGATCGACTGGGGCTATCGGCTGCAGCGCACGGCGTATCGCGCGGCCAAGGGGCTGAGGCTCGCGCGCGCGCAGACTGCGCGACCCCCTTCGACCACCGGACGGCCCGGCACCGCAGCGCGCATCGTGCATTTCATCAACAAGCCGATGCCGGGCGGTCTGCCGAAGAAGACCGCACGCGCGCTACTCGACATCGAGGACCCGAAGATCGTGCCGATCGTGCGCGACCCGGCGAAGGTGAGCGAGGATTCCGAAGCCGTGTTCTACTTCCCCGGCTGCGGCTCGGAGCGCCTGTTTTCCCAGGTCGGCCTCGCGACCCAGGCGATGCTTTATCGCCTCGGCGCCCAGTGCGTGCTGCCGCCGGGATACCTGTGTTGCGGCTATCCACAGACTGCCGCCGGAGAGGCCGAGCGCGGCGAGCGCATCATCACGCACAACCGGGTGCTTTTCCACCGCCTCGCGACCACGCTCAACTACCTGGACATCCGCACCGTCATCGTGTCCTGCGGGACGTGCATGGATCAGCTCGAAAAGTACGAGTTCGACAAGATCTTTCCCGGCTGCCGTCTGCTCGACATCCACGAGTACCTGCTCGAGAAGGAGGTCAAGCTGGAAGGCGTCTCGGGCGCGCGCTATGTGTATCACGATCCCTGCCACACGCCGATCAAGGTCTACCGGCCGCTCGAAGTGGTGAGCGCGCTCACCGGATCGCAAGTGGCGCTCTCGCCGCGCTGCTGCGGCGAGTCCGGCACTCTGGCGCTGTCGCGTCCGGACGTCTCGACCCAGGTACGCCTGCGCAAGGAGCAGGAGCTGAGGAAGGGCGTCGCGCAGCAGCGCGGCAGCGAGCCCGGACAAAGTGTGACAATTCTCACATCCTGCCCGTCGTGCCTGCAAGGGCTGGCGCGTTTCTCGGATGACACCGGGGCGCAAGCCGACTATATTGTGGTCGAGATGGCGCGGCGCCTGCTGGGCGATGACTGGCTGCCGGACTTCGTGCGCAAGGCGAACGCCGGCGGCATCGAGAGAGTGCTGCTTTAGCGGGCCCCGAATTTCATGGGTTGCGAACTCTGCGAGCGCGACGGAGGATCGATACTGTGGCGCGACGAATTCTGCCGCATTGTGCGTGTTCCCTCGGACGACTATCCGGGATATTGTCGCGTGATCCTAAATCGACACGCGCGCGAGATGACTGACCTGAGCACCGGCGAACGCGAGCGACTGATGCGGGCGGTCTTCGCCTGCGAAGCCGCGCTGCGCGAATTGTTCCATCCGGACAAGGTCAATCTCGCCAGCCTCGGCAACCAGGTGCCGCACCTGCACTGGCATGTGATCGCGCGCCACGCCGACGACCGCAACTTCCCGGATCCGGTCTGGGGCGCGCCCCAGCGCGAGGGGCGCACCCACGGCGGGCGGCGCGCCGCGGTGCCGGATGGGCAGCTCGGCGCAGCCCTTGGCACGCTGCTCGCGCGATCGCCGGGATGATGCGAGCACCATGAACGACCTGGATCTGCCCGAATTGATCGCGCACGCCTCGCCCGAATTCATCGACGAGCCAACCTGCAGGGCCTGGCTGGAGAATGTTCCTCTGGCCAACGTCGCGACGGCACAGCGCCAGCTGTTCGAGCAGATCAGGGAATTCAACCGTTTTCCGACCAAGGCACTCGCTCGCCTGGGAGTGATGGAGACCCTGCGCGAAGCGGTCCACTTCGTGCAGATCGAGCAAGCCAAGCGCTTCACCAACCGAGCGCTGCCGATGGTGGATGCGGAGGCGCGCATCTTCCAGGAGACGACCGCGCTCTGGGACGAGATGCGCGTCGGTTACATGCGCTGCCTGGATCCGGTCGCCGAGGGCGAGCCGGGGTTGCGCGGCCAGGCGGCGCTGGTCGCCCAGCGCGCGCTGGCTTACATAGGCCTGAAGATGTTTCACCACTATCGCGGTTACCGCCAGGTCCCGGGCCGCGACTGGCGTTTGTTGCACGAAGCGTACGCAAAAGCCGAGGCGCTCGGGGTGGCCGAGGAGCCGGTCAAGGACTACCTGAACCGCGACGTGCACGACACCTCGCCACGCATCGCCTACATCCGCGCCGTCATGATGGGTGCGTGCAACCCGAACGAGCTCGCGCAGCGGCAGCTGACCTTCGTCGCGTATTTGCTCGAGCGCTGGGCCGAGAAGATCGGCGTCTCGCGCAGGCCGATCGACGAGGACGATCTGGCGCCGATGGCGATCGATCTTGCGGGAGACCGGACCGCCGAGCGAATCGACGACGACGACATCCGCATCGAAGAGCCGCGCTACCTCGGCACGCAGCGCCTGGCCAAGAGCCTGCGTAACCGGATCGGCCTGCTGCGCAAGGGGGAATCGCCCGCGAAGCTGGCGCTCGGCGAGGACTGCGTCATGCCGTCGTGCGAGCAGCTGCTGGTGTTCCTGTATCGGCAGTGGTGCCAGGCGCGGCCGGGGCGCGGCCACGAGCGCCGCCGCATTGCCGACGTTGCGCTGGCCTGCCAAGGTCTGCCTGCGATTCATTACTTCATCTGTGGGCGTGCTTTCCGTCAGCCGGGCGAGCAGCGGGAGCTGAGCCAGAAGCAGCGCCAGGAGATCGCGACCTTCGGCCGCATCAGGACCAGCCACGAGGACGACTACGGCGCCGCACAGGGCTTCGCCCTCGAACAGTGGCGGCTGGAGAACGACAGCTCTCAGGGGCTGCGCATGGTGCGCGCCGCCGCTGAGCCCGGCAAGCGCTACTCCCACGGCCAGCTGGTCAGCGTGCGCCCGGTCGACAGCAACAACTTCATGCTCGGCCAGGTTCGCTGGCTGATGACCGCCGACAACGGCGATTTGCACGCGGGCGTGAGGTTGCTGCCCGGGTTGCCGGCGGAGACCGCCGTGCGCGCGACCGGGCTGAACGCGATCGACGCGCAATACGTGCAGGCGCTCTCGCTGACCGCGGTGCCCGCGCTCGATGCGCCGCCGACGCTCGTGCTGCCATCGGGCTGGTACAAGCCCAAGCGCGTCGTCGAGGTGTACGTCGACTCGGCGGTGCGGGTGCGGCTTTCGGAGCTGATCGAACGCGGCAGCGATTTCGAGCGCGTCGCCTACGAAATTCTGCCCTGACCTCTCGCGCTAGGCCGCTGCGCGAGCCTGGCCGGGAACCGCAATCCGCTGCGGCGGGAACACGGCGCTGAAGGTCGAGCCGCGGCCCAACTCGCTGCGCACGTCGAGCGTCGCCTTGTGCCGTGTGAGCGCATGCTTGACAATCGCGAGGCCGAGCCCGGTGCCGCCGGTCTCGCGCGATCGGCTGCTGTCGACGCGATAGAACCGCTCGGTGAGCCGCGCGATGTGGCGCGCCTCGATACCGATGCCGTCGTCCTGGACGCTGAACACGCCGCGCCCATCCTCGATGCGCCACTGAAGCTGCACCGTCCCGCCTTCCGGCGTGTAGCGCACCGCGTTCGAGACTAGGTTCGAGAACGCGCTCTTCAGCTCTTCCGCGCCCCCGGTGAGGCGGCAGTCGCGCTCGACGACGACGACGATACGGTGGCGGCCGCCCGAGAGCGCGCGTGCCTCCTCGCCCAGTTTCTCGACGAACGGCCTCATCTCGATCGCCTGCTCGTCGTCCGGCATGGCGGACGATTCGAGCGCCGACAGGGTCAGCAGGTCCTCGATCAGGCGGCGCATCCGGCGCGCTTGCTCGTCCATCAGCGCCAGGAAGCGTCTGCGCTGAGCCCCGCTCAGCTCCATCGACTCGTCGGCGAGCGTGTCGACGAATCCAGAAAGCACCGTGACCGGGGTCTTCAGCTCGTGCGAGACGTTGGCGACGAAGTCGCGCCGCATGATCTCCAGCCGCTGCTCAATGGTGACGTCGCGCGACATGAGCAGTTTCTGCTCGGCGCCGAACTCGATGGCTCGCACCGAGAGCGCGGCATCGCTTCGCGCCGAATGCAGCGTGAGCGGCTCGAGGTACTCGTGGCCCTCGAGGTAGGCGACGAAATCCGGCTGGCGCACGAGGTTGGTGATGGTCTGGCCGAAATCGCGCCGCGCGTCGATGCCGAAGTGCCGCTCCGCGGTCGGGTTGGACCATTCGATGTGGTCTTCGGCGTCGAGGACGACCACCCCGTCCGGCAGCGCGCGCCCGGCGGCGCGGAAGCGTCCGAGGGCACGCAGCAGGCCCTGCTGCTCGTCGTCGCGCTTCTTCAGGTGCTGGTGCAGGCGGGCGAAGGCCTCCTCCCAGATCCCGCTGCCGACCGGCAGGGTGTCGCGCGCCGGCCGCTCGAGCCAGGACATGAACGAGGCCAGGTGTCCGGCGTGGTAGATGACGCGGGCCGCGAGCACCGCGGCGGCGACGGCCCATGCCCAATCCGGGCCGGCAAGCGGCCAGACGACCAGCCAGGCCCCCGCCGCCACGATGGCGACGCCGAGCGTGCTGCCCCAGACCGGGTTCAAGTAGTTAGTCTCCGAATCGCTGGCCGACGACTGGCCAACCGAGTTTATCTCATGCCGGGTTGGCGCTGAACCGGTAACCGGAGCCGCGCACCGTTTCGATCAGCCGGTCGTGGCTGGTGCCCTCGAGCGACTTGCGCAGCCGCCGGATGTGCACGTCCACCGTGCGTTCCTCGATGAATACGTGATCGCCCCAGACCTTGTCGAGCAGCTGCGCGCGCGAGTGCACGCGCTCCGGGTGCGTCATCAGGAAGTGCAGCAGGCGGAATTCGGTGGGGCCGATTTCGAGTGTGGTCCGGTTGCCGAACACGCGCCGGGTACCAGGGTCGAGGCGCAGGCCGGCGACCTCGACCGGGTCGTCGGTCGCCTGCGGAGCGCGCCGCCGCAGTACGGCCTTGATCCGCGCTACCAGCTCCTTGGGCGAGAACGGCTTGGTGACGTAGTCGTCGGCACCGGCTTCCAGTCCCGCAACCTTGTCCTGCTCCGCGGCGCGTGCGGTGAGCATGATGATCGGGATCTGGCGCGTGCGTTCGTCCTGGCGCAGCTGCTTGGCGAGCGATGCGCCCGACATGCCGGGCAGCATCCAGTCGATTAGCAGCAGGTCGGGCAGCGCGCTCTTCACCAGCCCTAGGGCGGCCTCCGCATCCTTGGCCCGGATGACATGATGACCCGCGTGCTCGAGGTTGACCGCGATCAGTTCCTGGATCGCCGGCTCGTCCTCGACCACGAGTATGTTTACTGCCATGCGCGCACCTCGATCGTGCTTTGCGACAATTCTAAGAAGGTTTCATGACGGAAATGTTGCGCCGCACCGGTAGTATGATCCGGCAGCGGCGACCAGAGCGCCGAATAGATTGAAGCAAGTACTCACATTCTTTAAAAGTGCCTGAATCAGACGAAACAGATTTCGGCTTTGAGCGAGTCGCGGCGGCGAACAAGGCCGCTCGCGTGGCGCAGGTGTTCGACCGCGTCGCCGACCGTTACGACCTGATGAACGACCTGATGTCGCTTGGCCTGCACCGCGCCTGGAAGGCCTTCGCGGTCGCGCTTGCCCGCGTCAGGGCCGGTGAGCGCGTGCTCGACGTCGCCTCCGGCAGCGGGGACCTGGCGCAGGCGCTGGCGCGCCGCGCCGGACCGAGCGGCCAGGTTCTGGTGACCGACATCAACCGCCGCATGCTGGCGCGCGGGCGCGATCGCCTGCTCGACGCCGGCTGTCTGGCGACGGCGGTGCAGTGCGACGCCGAGCGGCTGCCGTTTCCTGCGGCCTGGTTCGACTGTGTAACGGTGGGGTTCGGCCTGCGCAACATGACGCACAAGGACGCCGCGCTGGCCGAGATGGCGCGCGTGCTCAAGCCCGGCGGCCGTTTATTGGTACTCGAATTCTCCCGCGTGTGGAAGCCGCTCGAGCGCGTATACGACCTGTACTCGTTCAAGCTCCTGCCGTGGCTGGGGGAGCGGGTCGCGGGCGACGCCGCGGCGTATCGCTACCTCGCGGAGTCGATCCGGATGCATCCCGACCAGGCCACGCTAGCCACAATGATGGAGCGCGCGGGCTTCAGCCAGGTCGAGTACTTCAATCTCACCGGCGGCGTGGTCGCGGTCCACCGCGGCTATCGCGTTTGAGCCGGCTGCTGCGGTAGGATGCGCCTCATAGAGAAGCGAGAGTGCAGATGGAGTTCGGCATCAGCAGATTGCCAGTCGGGGTCGCCGGCGCGCTGTTCGGCGCCGCGCTCTTTGCCGCCGACGCCGCTCCCGCGTCTACGCACGGCGGCTGGCTGCCGGCACTCGGTGAGCTCGCGCTCGGCGGCCTGCTGGGATCGCTGTTCGGCGGCAGCGGCTTCGGCGCCGCATTCATCCTCACCCTGCTGGTGGTGATGTCGGTGCTGGCGCTGCGCGTGTTCGCCAAGCCGCGGCTCAAGCCCGCCGTTCCGCTGCAATTCGCGGGTCTGGGCGCCGAAACCGTCGCCGCGCCGCCGCCTTCCCAGAGCGCCGGATTCATCGCCCCGGCGGCGCAACCGGGGACGACGCAGGCGCCCGCCGGTTTCGACGTTGCCGGGTTTGTGCGCGCCGCGAAGCTGACTTTCGTGAAACTGCAGGTTGCGAGCGAGCTCGGCAGGCTGGACGACGTGCGCGAGTTTACGACAGCTGAGATGTACGACGCGCTCAGAGCAAACAAGGGCGCTCGCGGCGGCGCGGGACGGAGCGACGTGGTGGCGCTAAACGCCGATCTGCTTGAGGTCGGCACCGAAGGTGACCGGCAGCTGGCGAGCGTTCGCCTCTCCGGCATGGCGCGCGAGGCACCTGGGGCGGCGCCGGTCGGATTTGTGGAGGTCTGGAACCTCGCCAAGCCGGTCAACGGCACTTCCGGCTGGCTGCTCGCGGGCATCCAGCAGATGCACTGAGAACGGTCAGACGCGCGCGAAGGCCACCGCGAGGTGGCCTTCGTTATTTCTTGAACGCCCGATGCTGCTCGATTACCCCTTCGTGTCCGCGCTTAACCACCTGCTCGAAGCCGAGCCGTGGGCACGCGAACGCCTCGCGCCGTTCAGCGGCGAGACGGTGGCGCTCGCGGCGCCGCCGCTCCCGGAACTGCGACTGTCGATTCTCGCCGACGGCCGCGTCGCGCCAGCGGCGGACGACGCTGCGGCGCCGTCACTCACCCTGGCGCTCGGCGCCGACGCGCTCGCAGCCATGGCGCGCGGCGAGGAGTATTTCATGCGCGCCGTCGAGGTAACCGGAAACGCTCGCCTGGCGAGCGAGGTGATGCTGCTCGTGCGGCACCTGCGCTGGGACCCCGAGGAGGATCTGTCGCGACTGGTCGGCGACGTCGCCGCGCGGCGGATGGTCGGACTCGCCAGGGACTTCGCCGGCTGGCAGATCGATGCCGCGCAGCGCCTTGCCGAAGGCCTGGTCGAGTACGCCGTGGAGGAAAGGCGCATTCTGGTTTTCCGGCCCGAGCTCGAGCCGCTCGCCGCCGGCATCGCACGTCTGCGCGACGCGATCGAGCGTCTGGAAAAGCGCATCGAGCGTATCGCCTGAGCCGCCGTGTCCCGCCTGCTCCGTCTGCTGCGAATAATCTCGATCGGACTGCGTTTCGGACTGCATGTGCTCGTTCCGCGCCTTGAGCGCAACCGTCTGTTGGCCCTTTTCGCCCGCTCTGATGCGGGCCCGCGCGCAGTGCGCCTGCGGCGCGCGCTCGAGACCCTTGGTCCGATCTTCGTCAAGTTCGGCCAGGTGCTGTCGACCCGCCGGGATCTTCTGCCAGCGGATATCGCCGACGAGCTGGCGAAGCTGCAGGATCAGGTACCGCCGTTTCCTTCCGATCAGGCGCTGGCGGAGATCGAGCGCTCGCTGGGCAAACCCATCGCCGACGTCTTCAGCGAATTCGCGCGCGATCCGGTGGCGAGCGCCTCGATCGCGCAGGTTCATCTGGCCGTTCTGCACGACGGCCGCGAGGTCGCGGTCAAAGTGTTGCGGCCGGGTGTCGAAGCGGCGGTGGCGAAGGACGTCGCCCTGCTCGAGACCGCGGCCGGACTGATCGAGCTGCTGTGGCCAGATGGCCGCAGGCTCAAGCCACGCGAAGTGGTAGCCGAATTTTCGCGCCACCTGGAAGACGAGCTGGACCTCATGCGCGAGGGGGCCAACGCGAGCCAGCTGCGGCGCAATTTCGTCGATTCGACCCTCTTGCTGGTGCCCGAAATCTACTGGGACTGGTGCTCGCAGCGGGTGATGGTGATGGAGCGCATGCACGGCACCCCCGTGTCGCAGGTCGAGGCGATGCGCGCGAAGGGCATCGACATTCCCCGCTTGGCGCGGGCCGGTGTCGAAATCTTCTTTACCCAGGTGTTCCGCGACGGCTTCTTCCATGCCGACATGCACCCCGGCAACATCTTCGTCGCCGACGACGGCCGCTACGTGGCGCTCGACTTCGGCATCATGGGCGCGCTGACCGAGACCGACAAGAACTACCTGGCGCAGAACTTCATCGCCTTCTTCAATCGCGACTACCGGCGCGTGGCGCAGGCGCATCTGGACGCCGGCTGGGTTCCGGAGGAGACCCGGGTGGACGAGTTCGAGACGGCGATCCGCGCCGTGTGCGAGCCGATCTTTGCCCGGCCCCTGAAGGAGATCTACTTCGGCAAGCTGCTGCTGCGCCTGTTCCAGACCTCGCGCCGCTTCAACGTCGAGATCCAGCCCCAGCTGGTGATGCTGCAAAAGACGCTGCTCAATATCGAAGGGCTGGGCCGCGAGCTCGATCCGGAGCTCGACCTGTGGCAGACCGCCAAGCCGTACCTCGAGCGCTGGATGAGCGAGCAGATCGGCTGGCGCGGGCTGCTCAAGGCGCTCCGGCAAGAGGCGCCGTACTGGGCCACGACCTTGCCGCAGCTGCCGCGGCTGGTGCACCGCGCCGTCGCCGAGGACCGGCTCGGCGCTATCGAGCGAGCGCTGATGCGCCTCGGCGCCCAGAATGCGCGCCGCAACAGGTTGCTCGCTGCGCTGATCGCGTTGCTCGCCGCGCTGCTTGCGTTGCAGCTTAGCGGCCTGCTTCACTGAAGAGTCAATGGCAGATCCGGTCGTAGTCTGGTTCGTCGTGCTGTACATCGTCGCTTCGATCGGCATCGGGCTGTACGCTGCCCTGCGCGTGCACAACACCAGGGACTACGCGGTCGCCGGACGCTCCCTGCCGTTCTACGTCGTGACGGCGACCGTGTTCGCGACCTGGTTCGGCTCCGAAACCGTGCTCGGCATCCCGGCGCGGTTCATCGAGACCGGACTCGGCGGCGTGGTCGAGGATCCCTTCGGTGCGTCCATGTGCCTGGTCCTGGTGGGGCTGTTCTTCGCCGCCAAGCTGTACAAGATGGACCTGCTCACCATCGGCGACTTCTATCGCAGGCGTTTCAACCCGACGGTGGAGATGCTGACCAGCCTCGCGATCGTGGCCTCCTACCTGGGATGGGTGTCGGCGCAGATCGTCGCCCTGGGGCTGGTGTTCAACGTGCTCTCGGGCGGCGCGCTCGCGATGCCTGCGGCGATCGTGCTCGGCGCGTCCATCGTCACCGGCTACACCATGTTCGGCGGCATGGTTTCGGTGGCGTGGACCGACTTCATGCAGATGACGATCATCATCCTCGGCATGCTGTACATCGCCTGGGTGGTCGGCGAGCAGGCGGGCGGGGTGCACGCCGTGCTCGCGCACGCTCAGTCCGCGGGCCGCATGCAATTCCTGCCCGAGCCCAAGCTGCGTGACATGCTGTGGTTCTTCGGCGCTGCGATCACGATGATGTTCGGCTCGATCCCGCAGCAGGACGTGTTCCAGCGCGTCACTTCCGCCCGTACGGTGCGCATATCGGTCTGGGCAACGGTGACCGGGGGCGTGCTGTACTTCCTTTTCGCCTTCGTGCCGATGTACCTCGGCTACTCGGCGTTCCTGATCGACTCGAACCTGGTGAAGTCCCAGCTGCAGAGCGATCCGCAGCACATCCTGCCGCAGCTGGTGCTCGCGCACACGCCCCAGCTTGCCCAGATCATGTTCTTCGGCGCGTTGCTTTCGGCGATCATGTCGACCGCGAGCGGCACGCTGCTTGCGCCGTCGGTAACGTTCACCGAGAACGTGCTCAAGCGCTTTCTGCGCAAGGACCTCGGCGACCGGCAGCTGCTGTGGACCATGCGCGCGGTGGTGGCGGGCTTCGCCGTCGCGGTGACGCTGTTCGCGCTCAATTCGAGCGCGAGAATCTACGAGATGGTGGGCAACGCCTACAAAGTTACGCTGGTAGGGGCGTTCGTGCCGCTGGTGGCGGGCCTTTACTGGCGGCGCGCCAATTCGCAGGGCGCCCTGCTTTCGATCGCGTTCGGCATGGCGACCTGGCTGGCGATGGAGGCTCTGGCGCCCGATGCGCTGGTGCCGCCGCAGCTGGCGGGATTCTTGGTCGCCGCCGCGTGGATGGTGATCGGTTCGCTGTTGCCGCAGCTTCGGCCCCGGCTGTGGCGCCACGCCCCGGCCCGCTGAGCCGTCGCCCTCGCGGCTAGAATGAGACGATGCGCGCGTCGCCTCTGGCCCGCTTCCTGTTCGCCGTTTACGTCCTGCTGGTCGTCTACGCCTCGCTGTATCCGCTTTCGGGCTGGCGCGACCAGGGCCTGTCGGCCTTCGCCTACCTTACGGCGTCGCGACCGCGCTACGTCACCGCGTTCGACGTGGTCGCGAACCTTGTCGGTTATCTGCCTTACGGATTCCTTTGCGTGCTGGCGCTCTATCCGCGGCTGCGCGGACGTTACGCGTTGGCAGCGGCGGCGCTCAGCGGCGCCGCGCTGTCGCTGGCGCTGGAGGCGGCGCAGAGCTTTCTGCCGGCCCGGATTCCGTCCAACCTCGACGTTGCATGCAACCTCGCCGGCGCGCTCGCCGGCGCGGCGCTCGGCACGCGACTGTCCTCGTGGCTGCTCGACCGCGGCCCGCTCAAGCGCCTGCGCACGCGGGCCTTTTTGCCCGGGCACGCCGCCGACCTGGGGCTGGTGCTGTTGGCGCTGTGGCTCTTCACCCAGCTCAACCCGGCGACGCTGCTTTTCGGTGCCGGGGACCTGAGGGACCTGCTCAGCGCGCCGGGAGGCGGGCCGCACCCGCCGGCGCTGTTCATTTCCGTCGAGGCGCTCACCACCGCCGCGAACCTGATCGCTGTTGCCATGCTGGTCTCGGTTATCGCCGTTCCCGGCAGGCCGCTGCGCCTGATGGTTGTCGTGCTGCTCGCGTGCGCCCTGGTGGTCAGGGCCATCGCGTTCGCGGTTCTGATGCGCGCCGGGCACGTGTTCGACTGGCTCACGCCCGGCGCGGCGCAGGGCCTCGCTGCCGGCCTGCTCGGGGCGCTGGCGGCGCTGGCGCTGCCGCGCACCGGCCGCCTGGTGCTGGCGGCGCTGCTGCTGATGGCGGCCACCGCGCTGGTCAATTTGGCGCCGCCGAATCCGTATCTCGCGGCGACGCTGGGCGAGTGGCAACCGGGCCACTTCCTAAATTTCAACGGGCTGACCAAACTGGTGAACTCAGCCTGGCCGTTCGCCGCGCTCGCCTACCTGATCTGGCTCGCCGCGCGCCGCGCCCGGCCGGCCGACTAGGCTCTTGCCTGTAGAATTCCCACCCCATGTCCTACTACGAACGGCACATTTTTTTCTGCTGCAACCAGCGCGATCCGGCCGAGCGCGTCAGCTGCAACGCGAGGGGCGCGACGGAAATGCGCGAGTACGCGAAGCAGCGCGTGAAAGCGCTCGGTCTGGCGGGCGAGGGCAAGGTGCGCATTAACCAGGCGGGCTGCCTCGACCGCTGCGAGGAGGGCCCCTGCATCGTGGTGTACCCCGAGGCGGTCTGGTACACCTACATCGACCGCAGCGACATCGACGAGATCATCGAGGAGCACGTCCGGCACGGTCGCATCGTCGAGCGGCTGAGGATCTGATGCGTACCACGACCCGGCGCGAGTTGGTCGCCGGTCCCGCCGGGCGCGTCGAGTGCGCGGTCGACGTCCCCGAGGACCGGCCCCTCGGCTTGGCGCTGATTGCGCATCCACACCCCCTGTTCGGCGGCACGCTCGACAACAAGGTGGTGCAGACTCTGGCGCGGGCGCTGCTCGAGAAGGGCTACCTAGCGCTGCGGCCCAATTTTCGCGGCGTCGGCGCAAGCGAAGGCTCACACGACGAAGGACGCGGTGAGGTGGACGATCTCGCTGCGGTGCTTGCCTGGGGGCGCCGCGAGTTCGGCGAGCTACCCCTGGTTCTCGCCGGATTCTCGTTTGGCGCCGCGATGCAGACCCGGCTGGCGCAGAGGTTCGCACCGCAGCGCATGCTGCTGGTCGGCGTCGCGGTAGACAATTTCGAGGTACCTCCGGTGCCCGAGGGCGCGCTGGTGGTTCACGGCGAGCGTGACGAGACCGTGCCACTCAAATCGGTGCTGGACTGGGCCCGGCCGCAGGAATTGCCGGTGGTTGTAGTGCCCGGCGCTGATCACTTCTTTCACAGGAAGCTGCAGGTGCTGCGCGCCATCGTGCGGCACAACTGGCGCGCATCCTGCTCGGCACGGTGATCCTGATTGTCCTCAAGCCGTTCTGAGCAGGCGTACTTTGCACCCTGCCCGCGCGGGCTGGAGGCGCTGCTCGTCGCCGAGCTGTTGAAGCTGGGAGCGCGCGACGCGGCCGCGGTCGCCGGGGGCGTCGCCTTTTCCGGCGACTGGCGAGCCTGCTACCGCGCCAACCTGTGGTCGCGGCTCGCTTCGCGCGTGCTGTGGAAAGTGGCCGAGTTCTCCTACGGCGGAGAGGAGGACGTCTATGCCGCCGCGCGCAAGGTGGACTGGCCCGTCCTGTTCACGGTCGAGCGCACGCTGCGGGTGAACGTCACGGCGCAGAAGAGCCCGCTCAAGAGCCTCGAGTTCATCACGCTGCGCATCAAGGACGCGGTCTGCGACCGGTTCCGCGACGCGCTGGGCCGGCGACCGAGCATAGAGCGCGCGCGCCCCGACGTGCGCGTGCACGCCTTTCTCGAGCAGCGGCGCGGCGCGCTGTACCTCGACACTTCCGGCGAGCCGCTGTTCAAGCGCGGCTGGCGCGGGGGGGCGGTCGAGGCGCCGCTGCGCGAGAACCTCGCCGCGGGTCTGGTCATGCTCTCGGGCTGGACGCCGGGCGAGCCGCTGCTCGATCCGATGTGCGGCGGCGGCACGCTGCTCATCGAGGCGGCGGCAATCGCGCGTGGCCGTGCGCCGGGCGCCAAGCGCGGCTTCGGTTTCGAGAATTTGCGCAGCTTCGATCCCGCGCTGTGGGACCGTGTCAGGGCCGAGACAGCCCGGGCCGTGCAGGACCTGAGGCTCTACGGCAGCGACACCGACCCGGCGGCGCTGACCGCGGCGCGGCGCAACCTGGCGGCAGCCGGCGTCGAGCGCTGGGTGACACTCGAGCAGTCCGACGTGCTGCAGCGGGCGGCGCCAGCCCCCTCGGGCGTGATGATCGCCAATCCGCCCTACGGCGAGCGGATCGGTGAGTCCGAGCAGCTGGCGGCCTTCTACCCCAGGCTCGGCGACGCCCTCAAGCAGCGCTTTTCCGGCTGGCGCTGCTTCTTCTTCACCGCCGACCGGCGTCTGGAGAAGCTGATCCGGCTCGCACCCTCGCGCCGCACGCCGCTCTACAACGGGCCGATCGAGTGCCGACTGTACGAGTTCGAAATCGTCGCCGGCGGGCGCAGGCGCAGCGCGCTCAGTCGGTCACCCGGCCCCGCAGCGCTTTGATGCGGCCGCGCCTGACCTTGCCCTCGACGCGCTTCCTCTGCGAGCTGCGGGTGGGCCTGGTGGGCTTGCGCTTGCGCGGCGTGTAGGCGGCGCGGCGCACGAGCTCGTACAGCCGTTCGAGCGCCTCGGCCTTGTTCATCTCGAGGCTGCGGTGGCGCTGCGCCTTGATGACCACGACCCCGTCGCCGCTGATCCGCGTGTCGCGCAGGGCGAGCAGCCGCTCCTTGAGCAACGACGGCAGGGACGAGGCGCGGATCGCGAAACGCAGGTGAACCGCGTTGGAGACCTTGTTGACGTTTTGCCCGCCAGCGCCCTGCGCGCGCACCGCGGTGATCTCTATCTCGGCGGGCGGAATCGGCGGAAAAGCCGAGTCCGGGCTCACCATCAGAGCGCCCCTACGGCCGACAACGCGTGCCGCACCTCTTCGATTCCCTGCGCCGGGAGCGGTGCCTGCGGCGGCAGCGGCGCGCCGACGGCGTAGCCCTGCAGCTCAAGGCCGCCCTTGACGCACGCGGCCAGGTTGTACTTGGCGAAGGCCTGGTTCAGGTCCCACAGGCGTCGCTGCAAGTCCATTGCCGCGTTCCAGTCGCCTTTGCGGCACAGCTCGTAGAGCTCGACGCTCTGGCGTGGCGCCACGCACGCCGGGCCCGCCATCCAGCCGACGCCGCCGATCAACATCACGCAGGCCGGGATGTGGGACGAGGCGGCGAACACCTGCATGCGTCCCTCGACCCGGTTGATGATCGACAGCAGTCTTCCGGTGTTGAACGAGGCGTCCTTGATATAGCGAATGTTCGGAACGCGGCTCAGCCGCTCGATCACCGGCAGGCTGAGATCCGAGCGCTGAAAGTTGGGATTGGTATACAACACGACCGGCAACGACACCGCGTTCGCAATCGCCTCGAAGTAGGCGTAGACGCCTTCGTCCGCAACCGGAAAGTAGGCCTCGAGAATAGCTAGGATGCCGTCACAGCCGAGGTGCTGCCACTCTCGCGCCTGCGCCACCGCGTCGGCGATCGTGGTGGCGGCGACCCCCGCGACCACCGGCACCCGGCGGCGCGCCGCCTGCACCGTGACCTCGACCACCCGCCTGCGCTGCGGCCAGCTGAGATAGGCGAACTCCCCGGTCGAGCCGAGCGGCGTGAGGCCGTGCACGCCGGCCCCGATCAGGTCGTCGCACAGGCGACCGAGTACCTGGGCGTTAATCCCGCCGGCGGCGTCGAGCGGCGAGACCAGGTAGGGAAAGACGCCGTGGAAGTGTTGCTCTTGCAGCTGAGGTCGCCCGTTACACGATGTCGAGGTGCTCGATGCCCTTGGTGAGGTCGCGGTCCTTCGATTCCTTGCCGTGCAGCTTGATTGCCAGGCGCACCTCGTTGGTCGAGTCGGCGAAGCGCAACGCGTCCTCGTAGCCGATGCGACCCCTCTCGTACAGGTCGAACAGTGCCTGGTCGAAGGTCTGCATGCCGAGCTCGCGCGATTTCTTCATCACTTCCTTGATCTCGTGGACTTCGCCTTTGAAGATCAGGTCAGAAATCAGTGGTGAGTTGAGCAGCACCTCGACCGCCGCCGCGCGCCCCTTGCCCTCCTTGAGCGGGATCAGGCGCTGGGAAATCACTCCCTTGAGGTTGAGCGACAGGTCCATCAGCAGCTGCTGGCGGCGATCCTCGGGGAAGAAGTTGATGATCCGGTCCATCGCCTGATTGGCGTTGTTGGCGTGCAAGGTGGCGAGGCACAGGTGCCCGGTTTCGGCGAACGCGATCGCATGTTCCATCACTTCACGATCGCGGATTTCGCCGATCAGGATCACGTCGGGGGCCTGGCGCAGGGTGTTCTTGAGCGCGGTTTCCCAGGAGTCCGTATCGACTCCCACCTCGCGCTGCGTGACGAGGCAGTTCTTGTGCGGGTGCACGAACTCGACCGGGTCTTCGATCGTGATGATGTGGCCGTACGAGTTTTCGTTTCGGTAGCCGATCATCGCGGCGAGCGAGGTCGACTTGCCCGAGCCGGTGGCGCCGACGAAGATCACCAGGCCGCGCTTGGTCATCGCCACGTCCTTCAGCACTGGCGGCAGAGTCAGCTCCTCGAAGTTGGGGATCGCGGTCGTGATCACGCGCAGCACGATTCCGACCTGACTCTGCTGCACGAAGCAGTTCACGCGGAAGCGCCCAATGCCGGCCGGACTGATCGCGAAGTTGCACTCTTTGTGGGCCTCGAAATCGGCCGCTTGGCGGTCGTTCATGATCGAGCGCGCCAGCATCTGCGTGTGTCCGGCGCTGAGCGCCTGCTGCGATACCGGCGTCATCCTGCCGTCTACTTTCATCGCCGGCGGAAAGTTCGCCGTGAGAAATAGGTCGGAGCCCTTTTTCGCGATCAGCGCGCGAAGAAGGTCATACATGAACTTGGTCGCCTGTTCTCGTTCCATGCCACGCCTCCTGTGCCGGTATGCCGATGCCCGGCGATCAGCCCGGGAATATATCCTTGTTCTGGGCCTTGCCGCGCGCTTCCCCGGGCGAAACCAGGTTGCGCTTGACCATCTCCTGGAGATTCTGGTCGAGCGTCTGCATGCCGAGGTTGGCCCCGGTCTGGATGGCGGAATACATCTGCGCGATCTTGTTTTCCCGGATCAGGTTTCGGATCGCGGGAGTGCCGATCATGATCTCGTGCGCGGCGACGCGCCCCGACCCGTCCTTGGTCTTGAGCAGCGTCTGCGAGATTACCGCGCGCAGCGACTCCGACAGCATGGCGCGCACCATTTCCTTTTCGGCCGCCGGAAACACGTCGACGACCCTGTCGATGGTCTTCGCCGCCGAGCTGGTGTGCAGCGTGCCGAACACCAGGTGGCCGGTCTCCGCGCCGGTAAGAGCGAGGCGGATCGTCTCCAGATCTCGCATCTCGCCCACCAGGATCACGTCCGGGTCCTCGCGCAGCGCGCTCCTGAGCGCGTTGGCGAAGGAAAGCGTGTGCGGGCCGACCTCGCGCTGGTTTATCAGGCATTTCTTCGATTCGTGCACGAACTCGATCGGGTCCTCGATGGTCAGGATGTGCCCGAACTCGTTTTCATTGATGTGGTTGATCATCGCCGCCAGGGTCGTCGATTTGCCCGAACCCGTGGGACCTGTCACCAGCACGATGCCGCGCGGATATTCCGAGATGTCCTTGAAGGTCGGAGGGCACTTCAGGTCCTCGAGGGACAGGATCTTCGACGGAATGGTCCGCATCACCGCCGCCGCGCCGCGCTGCTGCACGAAGGCATTTACCCGGAAGCGCGCCAGGTTCGGCACCGCGAACGAAAAGTCGCACTCGAGGTTTTCCTCGTAGAACTTGCGCTGACCGTCGTTCATGATGTCGTAGATCATCGTGTGCACGTCTTTGTGCTCGAGCGGCGGCACGTTGATCCGACGCACGTCGCCGTGTACCCGGATCATGGGTGGCAGCCCGGCCGACAGGTGCAGGTCTGAAGCCTTGTTCTTGACCACGAAGGCGAGCAGCTCGGTCAGATCCATTACAATGCTCCCATAACGATGCGGTAGGCGCGGTCGGAAAATCCCCGCAGTTTCAAGAAATTATCGCAATGATTGGCGACAATTTGCAAGCTGTAATGTCACGTATCGAGGCCGCGGTCTCCGGCGCCGGCCGGCCGTCCGGCGCAGTGCGTCTGCTCGCGGTGACGAAAACGCACCCGCCGGCGCGAATTGCCGAAGCCGAGGCCGCCGGCCAAAAGGCGTTCGGCGAGAACTATGTCCAGGAGGCGCTCGAGAAGATGGACGCGCTGTCGCAGCTGCTCGGCGAGCGCCGGGCGCGCACTCTGGAGTGGCACCTGATCGGGCCTTTGCAGGGCAACAAGACCCGGGCCGCCGCGGAGCGCTTCGACTGGGTGCAAAGCGTCGATCGCGAGAAGATCGCGCGTCGCCTCTCGGAACAGCGTCCGGCGGCGCTTGCGCCGCTCAACGTGCTGATCGAAGTCAATCTCTGGGGCGAGGCGAGCAAGAGCGGGGTGGCGGCGAAGGACGCAGCGGCGCTTGCGCGCGCCGTCGCCGGGCTGCCGCGGCTGCGGCTGCGCGGCTTGATGGCGATTCCCGCCCCCAGCCCCGAGGCGGCCGTACAGCGAGCGCGGTTCCGTGCCGTGCGCGAGCTGTTCGAGCGCCTGCGCACGGAGGGCCTGGAGCTCGACACGCTGTCGATGGGAATGTCGGACGACATGGAGGCCGCGATCGCCGAGGGCGCGACCATGGTTCGCATCGGCAGCGCGATCTTCGGCGCGCGCGAGAAGGTCAGAAGCGCGGCATGAAGATCGCCTTTCTCGGCGGCGGCAATATGGCCAACGCGTTGATCGGGGGGCTGCTGGCGCAGGGTTTCGATACGGGCGCGATCTCGGTGGTCGAGGTGAGCGACTCGGCGCGCGAGAAGCTCGCGACGCAGCACCGGGTGCGCGTAACTGGCGCGCCGGACGCCGCGACGCTGGAATCGGACACGCTGGTGCTGGCGGTGAAGCCGCAGGACATGCGCTCGGCGCTCGCCCCGCTCGGCGCAGCGGACGCCTCCAAGCTGGTGATCAGCATTGCCGCCGGCCTGCGCCTGGCCGACCTGTCGCGCTGGCTGGGCGGGCACCGCCGGCTGGTGCGCTGCATGCCGAACACCCCGGCGCTGATCGGCGCCGGCATCACCGGTCTTTGCGCGCTACCCGAGGTGAGCGCAGAAGAAAAGCAGCGCGCGGCGCATATCCTCGGCGCGGTGGGGGAAGTGGTCTGGGTGGAAGACGAGGCTCTGCTCGATCCCGTGACCGCGGTCTCGGGCAGCGGGCCGGCGTACGTATTCTGGTTCATCGAACAGCTCGCCGCGGCGGGCGTCAGCCTCGGCCTGCCGCAGGAGGTCGCCGCCAGGCTTGCCCTGCAGACCGTGCTCGGCGCGGCGAAACTCGCGGCGCAAAGCGGCGAGGCACCGGGCACCTTGCGCGAGCGCGTCACCTCGAAGGGTGGCACGACCGAGGCCGCGCTGCGCGTCTTTGCCGAGGAACGCCTGGCAGAGCGACTGATGCGCGCGCTGGAGGCCGCGAGCCGCCGCGGCGCCGAGCTGGGCGAAGAATTGGGCAAGGGGGGCTGAATGCTGCAACAGATCCTCTCGTTCCTCATCGACACCGCCGCGGCGTTCTTTGTCTACCTGCTGCTGGCGCGGTTTCACTTCCAGTGGCTGGGAGTGCCGTTCCGCAATCAGGTCGGCGAGTTCGTCGTCGTCGCGAGCAACTGGATCGTGCGGCCGGCGCGGCGGGTCATTCCGCCGCTGGCCGGGTTCGATCTGGCGACCGCGGTGGCGGCATGGCTGCTGCAGGCGCTCGCGTTGTACCTGCTGTTCTCGCTGCGCGGCGGCGACCTCGGCTCGGCGCCGGGCGCGGCGCTGGCGCTGCTCGCCGCGGTCGCGCTGGTCGACCTGCTTCGCTTCAGCGTCTACATGCTCATCTTTGCGGTTATCGTACAGGCGATACTGTCCTGGGTTGCGCCGTACGCGGCGGCGAACCCGGTACTGGACGCGGTGACGCGTCCGTTCCTGCGCCCGGTGCGGCGCGTGTTGCCGCCGATCGCCAATATCGACCTCTCACCGCTGCTGCTGCTGATCCTGCTTCAGGTGGTGCTGTTTCCGATCTGGGGCCTGCGCGGCGCGATCGGAGGCATCTTCTGAGCGCCTGGCACCGCCTCGACCGCGGCTGTTTGATTCTCGAGCTGCACGTGCAGCCCGGTGCCGCGCGCACCGAAGTGGCTGGACTCTACGGCGGCAGGCTGAAGCTGCGCCTCGCGGCGCGGGCGGTAGACGGCAAGGCGAACGCCGCGCTGATCGAATTCATTGCCGGGCGGCTGGGTGCGGCGCGGCGCGATGTGACGATCGAGGCAGGACAGTCCGGGCGCGCCAAACGGGTCGCGGTTCGCGGCGCCCGGCGCGGGCCCGAGGCGCTGTACGAGGAGGGCAAAGATGGATGACACGAACCCGGCGTTTGAACGCTTGAAGACGATCACCGCGGTGGTCTATGCGCTGCAGGCAGCGGCCTATTTCACGGGCCTCACCGCGCTGGTCGGCGTCATCATCAACTACGTCAAGCTGGACGACGTGCGCGGCACCTGGCTGGAATCGCACTTTCGCTGGCAGATCCGCACCTTCTGGTTTGCCCTGCTGTGGTTCGCGCTCGGCGCACTGTCGTGGATCGTGTTCGTCGGCATGATCGTCGTCGGCGCGACGGCGATCTGGGTCATCTACCGCATCGTCAAGGGCTGGCTCAATCTGTACGAAGAGCGGCCGATGTACGCGGACAACGCGCGGCCGCCCGTCGCCGGGCCTAGCGCCTGAAACGGCAGGTCTCGGGGTAGGAGAACACGTCCTCCTGTACGCCGGCGCGGATGCGCGCCTGCTTGTCGGTCCAGAACACTGGATCGCTAAGGTTGCCGTGGAGCTGCATGAGTACCTCCCGCGCGTGCGGATTGGCGACCAGGAAGCGCTCGAACTGCTCAGGGAAGACGTCGTGCGGGCCGACCGACCAGTAGGGCTCGGCCGCCATCTCGTCCTCGAAGCTCGTCGGTGGCGGGATGCGGCGGAAATTGCAGTCGGTCATGTACGCGATCTCGTCGTAATCGTAGAACACGACCCGGTTGTGGCGCGTGACGCCGAAATTCTTCAGCAGCATGTCGCCGGGGAAAATGTTCGCCCCCGCGAGCTCCTCGATGGCGTTGCCGTACTCGTCCAGCGCATGCCGCAGGCGCTCCTCGTCGCCCTCGCGCACGGCCTCCTCGAGGTACAGGTTGAGCGGCACCATGCGCCGCTCGATGTACATGTGCTTGATCACGATCTGATCACCCTCGAACTCGATCGATGACGCTGCCTGGGCCTTGAGCTCCTCGACCAGGTCCGGCGCAAAGCGCTCCAGCGGCAGCGCGACCAGCGAGTACTCGAGCGTGTCGGCCATGCGTCCCACGCGGTCGTGGTATTTCACCAGTTGATACTTGTCCTTGACCGTCTGCCGGTCCATCTCCTTGGGCGGTGCGAAGTGGTCGCGGATCACCTTGAAGACGTATGGAAACGACGGCAGGGTGAACACCAGCATCACCATTCCCTTGATCCCGGGTGCGACGACGAAGTCGTCGCTCGAGTGCTTGAGGTGATAGTGCAGATCGCGGTAGAACAGCGTCTTGCCCTGCTTCTGCAGTCCGACCGCCATGTACATCTCGGCGCGCGGCTTCTTCGGCATCAGCTGGCGCAGGAATGAGACGTAGGCTGCCGGCACCTCCATGTCGACCAGGAAATAGGCGCGCGCGAACGAGAACAGCAGCTGCAGCTGGTCGGGATCGAGCAGCAGCGCGTCCAGGTACAGCTCGCGTCGCTCGTTCTGCAGGATCGGCACCGCGAACGGGTATTCGCGATGGCCGTTGACGATCTTGCCGATCACGTACGCGGCCTTGTTGCGGAAGAACAGTGAGCCGAGCACCTGCACCTGAAGGCTCGGGTAGGCGCGCGCCGGGCGCGGGAAGTGCGCGCGCAGGGCGCGCAGCACGCTTCGGCTGTCGCGCCGCAGATCCTCGAACGGGTTGGCCAGGCCGAAGTCGGTCAGGATCGCGCGCAGCGTGCCGCGCAGCCCCTTGTCCCTGGGGTAGTAGCAGCAATAGGTCGGCGCTTCGCCCTCGAGGTGCTCGGTGGCGACCGCCGGGCGCCAGAAGATGAACTCGTTGCGGTAGTAGCGCCGGTGCAGAACCTGGCAGGCGACCGAGTTGTAGAAGGTCTCGGCGCACTCGGGCTGCCGGTGCTCATGCAGCAGGCCGATGTAGGCCAGCTTGATCGCGGGCCACAGCGACTCGTCGCGCTCGGCCTGGGGATAGGCCTTGCGCACCGCCTCGACCGCCTCGTGCACGCGCCGGTCGTACATCTGGATGCGCTCGCGCGCGAGCACGCGCATCGCGGACCAGTCGGCCGCCTCGAAGTGGCGCTTGGCCTGGCGCGCGGCCTCGCGGAACAGGCGGTAGTGCTTGTCGAACCCGGCCAGAATGGCGCGCGCGACCCCCTGCGTGAGGTCTGCGCGCGCCTCGTGAACCCGCAGCAGGCCGGCGCCGGCGCTCACGCTCGCCTCAGGCCACCTTTTTCTGGGGCTGCTTGTCGTCGAAGAACTGCTCGTCCTCGGTCGAGCCGTGCAGCGCGGTGGTCGAAGCCCTGCCGCCCGTCACGGTCTGGGTGACGTCGTCGAAGTAGCCGGTGCCGACCTCGCGCTGGTGCTTGACGGCGCTGAAGCCCTTCTCGGCCGCGGCGAACTCCTTCTGCTGCAGCTCGACGAACGCGCTCATGTTGTTGCGCGCATAGCCGTAGGCGAGCTCGAACATCGAGTAATTGAGCGCGTGGAAGCCGGCCAGCGTGATGAACTGGAACTTGTAGCCCATCGCGCCGAGCTCGCGCTGGAACTTGGCGATCGCCGCATCATCGAGATTGCGCTTCCAGTTGAACGACGGCGAGCAGTTGTAGGCCAGCATCTTGCCGGGGTATTTGCGGCGGATGCCTTCGGCGAACTTGCGCGCGAACGCGAGGTCGGGCGTGCCGGTCTCGCACCACACCATGTCGGCGTATTCGGCGTAGGCGAGGCCGCGCGAGAGCGCCTGGTCGAAGCCTTTCCTGGTGCGGTAGAAACCCTCCACCGTGCGCTCGCCGGTCAGGAACGGCTTGTCGTTCTCGTCCACGTCGCTGGTAACGATGTCGGCGGCCTCCGCGTCCGTGCGTGCGAGCAGCACGGTCGGCACGCCCATCACGTCCGCAGCCAGGCGCGCGGCGTTCAGCTTCTGCACCGCTTCCTGCGTCGGCACCAGCACTTTGCCGCCCATGTGGCCGCATTTCTTGACCGAGGCGAGCTGGTCCTCGAAGTGCACGCCCGCAGCGCCCGCCTCGATCATCGCTTTCATCAGCTCGAACGCGTTCAGCACGCCGCCGAAGCCCGACTCGGCGTCGGCCACGATCGGCGCGAACCAGTCGATCTCGCCCTTGCCCTCCATCCACTGGATCTGGTCGGCGCGCGCGAGCGCGTTGTTGATGCGCCTGACCACGTTGGGAACGCTCGAGACCGCGTACAGCGACTGGTCCGGGTACATCGACAGCGAATCGTTGGCGTCGGCCGCCACCTGCCAGCCCGAGAGATAGATTGCCGGTACCCCCGCCTTGACCTGCTGCATGGCCTGGTTGCCGGTCAGGGCGCCGAGAGAATTGACGAAAGGCCGCTCGTTGCAGAGCTGCCACAGCTTCTCGGCGCCGCGCTGAGCCAGCGTGTGCTCGATGCGCAGGCTGCCGCGCAGGCGCACGACATCCTCCGCGCTATAACCCCGCGCGATGCCTTTCCAGCGCGGATTCTCGGCCCAGTCCTTCTTCAGTGCGGCGATCTCAAGCTCCCGTTGATTCATCGTGGTCCCTTTGCTTCGTTGAGGATGGATAAACTAGACCTCACCATAACGTAGGGCGTTGGCGCAGAGCAACACGCGGCAACAGGAGGTGTAAGGGCGTGAGAAACAAGCACTTACAATGACTTAGGCCCCCTTCATTTCACCATGCGATGAGCGGTTTCAGCTGGATGCTGCCGCGCAATATGGACCCGGAATCAGGTCTGTACCAGCTTGTGGTGTCGATTGATGCTCATCAGGATGCCTACCCCGATGAACAGCGTCGCGAGCGAGGTGCCGCCGTAGGACACGAACGGCAGCGGCACGCCTACCACCGGCAGGATCCCCGCCACCATGCCCATGTTGACGAAGGCATAGGTGAAATACATCAGCGCGAGCGCAGCGGCCAGCAGGCGCGAAAAGTACGTCGCCGCGCTGGCGGCGATCATCAGCCCGCGTGCGATCAGCAGCGCATACAGCGTCAGCAGGATGCAATTGCCGATCAGCCCGAACTCCTCCGAGAACACGGCGAAGATGAAGTCGGTGTGGCGCTCCGGTATGAACTCTAGGTGCGCTTGCGTGCCGTGCAGCCAGCCCTTGCCGGCAATGCCGCCGGAACCTACTGCGATGGTCGACTGGATGATGTGGTAGCCGGCGCCGAGCGGATCCTGCGTCGGATCGAGCAGGGTGAGGATGCGCTTTCGCTGGTAGTCGTGCAGCAGACCCCACAGCGGCGCGACGCTGGCGAGCGCCAGGACGGCGAGCGTGGCGAGAACCTTCCAGCCGATGCCGGCGAAAAAGATTACGTAGAAGCCCACTGCGAAGACGAGCAGCGCGGTACCGAGGTCGGGCTGGCGCGCAATGAGGACAACCGGAAGCGCGAGCAACAGGCCGGCGAGCGCGAAATCTCGCAGCCTGAGGGCGGCCTCGTAGCGGTGGAAATACCATGCCAGCATCAGTGGCACGGCGATCTTCATCATTTCGGAGGGCTGCACGCGCATGAATCCGAGGTGAAGCCAGCGGCGGGCGCCGTTCACCACGTCCCCGAACAGCGCCACTGCGACCAGCAGCGCAAGCCCAACCAGATAGGCGGGCAGCGCGATGCGGGCCAGCGTTTGTGGCGGCACCTGTGCCGCGATCCACAGTGCGACGAACGCCACTGCGAAATTGAGCAGTTGGGCCTGAAAGCGTGCCGGCGTGTCGTAGCTCGCCGAGTACAGCGTGGCGAGTCCGATGCCGCTGAGCGCAAGCATGATGCTGAGCAGCGGAGCGTCGAGGCCGGCGAACAGCCGCCTCAGGGCGCGGCGTATTGTTACGGGCGTGAGCATCGTCAGTCCGTCGCCGTTGCCGCGGTGTCGGCCTTGACGCCCGCGCGCGGCGGAGTCTTGCCGAGCAGATAGTAGTCGAGCACTGCGCGCGCGATCGGCGCCGCCACGCGCGCGCCGAAGCCGCCGTTCTCGACCACCACGGCGAGCGCGATCTTGGGGCTCTCCACCGGCGCGAACACGACGTAGAGAGAGTGATCGCGCAGCCGCTCGGCGACATTCTTCTCTTCGTACTTCTCGTTCTGCTTGATGGCGATGACCTGCGCCGTCCCGGTCTTGCCGGCGCTGGTGTACTGCGCGCCCGCGAAGGCCCGCGCCCCGGTGCCCTTCGGGTCGTGATTTACACCCTCCATGGCGTGCTTGATGAAGGCGATATTCGCCTCGTGCAGCGCAATGCGGCGCACCAGCTGCGGTACCTCGTAGCGGCGCTCGCCGCTGCGCGGATTGTCGACGTGGTCGACCAGCCGCGGCCGGTACATCGCGCCGCCGTTGGCGAGCGTCGCGACCGCGAGCGCGAGCTGTATCGGCGTGTAGGCGTTGTAGCCTTGGCCGATACCGACCGAGATGGTCTCGCCCGGGTACCACTTCTTCTGCTCGGGGCTCCTGAAGCGCCTCGCCTTCCATTCCGGCGACGGCAGCACGCCGGCGGACTCGCCGTCCAGGTCGATGCCAGTGCGCGAGCCAAAGCCGAACGGCGCCAAAAACCGCGCGATGGCGTCGATGCCGAGGTCATTGGCGAGCATGTAGTAATACGTGTCGCAGGATTCGACCAGTGACTTGTACAAGTCGACCACGCCGTGGCCGCCCTGCTTGTCGTCGCGGAAGCGCCGCCCGCCGTAGAAGAAGTAGCCCTGGTCGGTGATCGAGCTCTTGGGGGTTCGCTTGCCCAGCTCGAGCGCGGCAAGTGCGAGGTAGGGCTTGAGCGTCGAGCCCGGAGGGTAAAGGCCGGCGATGGCGCGGTCGTTCAGCGGGTGATCAGGCGAGTTGTTCAGCGCGTCCCAGCTCTGCGGGTCGATGCCGTCGACGAACAGGTTCGGATCGAATCCGGGCTGGGATACGAGGGCCAGCACGGCGCCGGTCGCTGGTTCGAGCGCCACCAGGGCGCCGCGCCGGTCGCCGAACGCCGCCTCGGCCACCTGCTGCAGGCCCGTATCGAGCGTGAGAGCCACGTCGTTGCCGGGCTGGGCCGCAGTGCGCGTCAGGGTCCTGATGGCGCGCCCGGCGGCGTCGATCTCCACCTGCTCGAAGCCGGCGCTGCCGTGCAGGTCCTCCTGGTAGCTCGCCTCGATTCCGCTCTTGCCGATGACGTCGGTGCCGCGGTAATTCGCCTCGAGGCCGAGCGCCTGGATCCTTTCCTGGTCCCGTTCGGTGATCCTGCCGGTGTAGCCGAGCACGTGCGAAGCGGTTTCGCCGAGCGGATAGTCGCGGAACAGGCGCGCCTTGATTTCGACGCCCGGGAAACGGTAGCGGTTGGCGGCGACTCTGGCCACTTCGGCGTCGGTGAGGCGGGTGCGGATCGGCAGACTCTCGGCGCTGCGCGTCTCGGCGAGCAGCCGCTCGAAGCGGGTGCGGTCCTTGGGCTGGATCTCGACCAGCCGCGCCAGCCGGTTGATGGTGCGCTCCAGGTCCGGTGTCTTGTCCGGTGCAATCTCGAGCGTATAGCCGGAGTCGTTGCCCGCCAGCACGATGCCGTTGCGGTCGACGATCAGGCCGCGGTTCGGCGCCACCGGGACGATCGAGATGCGATTGTCCTCGGCCTTGGTCTGGTAATAGTCGTGCTGCAGCACCTGCAGGTAGACGAAGCGCGCCAGCAGCAAACCGAACGCAAGCAGCGCCACGGCGGCTGCGATGACCATGCGCAGGCGGAAATTCTGCAGCTCGCGCTCGTAATTCTTCAGCTCCGCAAGATGCATCGCCCTAGATCGCCCGCGTCTCGTCCGGGCCCGTGCGCCGCCGCTGCGGCGCGAGCAGCACCACCGACGCCAGCGGCCACAACAGTGCGCCGATGAGCGGGCCGACGAAGATCGTCCAGCCGGGAAACTCGGCGCCGGCGGCGAGTCGCACCAGCGCCGTGACGGCCTCGGCGAAGGCGAGCAGAGGCGCCACGTGAAGCGCCTGCTGCACCAGCCCGAACCACAGGATGCGGCGCGACAGCGTAATCGCGAAGAACGCGAGCAGCGCGTAGGCGAGCGCATGCTGGCCGAGCAGCACGCCGTTGCCGGCGTCGATCACCAGTCCGAGGGTCCAGCCTATGCCCAGGCCGACCAGCCGCGGCTGGCGCACGCACCAGAACACGAGCGCCAGCGCGACGAAGTCGGGTGTCAGCCGCAGGTCCTTCCAGGGCAGGAAATCGAGCACCATCGCGACCGCGAACGAGATCGCGATGGTGCCCAGGCGCACCGGCCGCAGAATGTGCTGCGGGCTATCGGGTCCGAGCGCCATCGTTTCTGCGTGTGCGCCGCGGTGCGAGGCGCCGAGGCTTGCGGGGTTCGGCGCTGCCGAAGTTCGGCCGCAGCTTCGTTTCGCCGGCGAGTACCAGGACGTAGCGCCCGCGGTCGACCCCCGCCGCGGGCTTGCACAGCACGCGCGCGAAGGCGTGCGCAGAGTCGCGCTCGACGCTCACTACGGTGGCGACCGGCAGTCCCGCAGGATAGGTGCCGTCGATACCCGAGGTGACCAGCCGGTCGCCGTCGCCGATCTCCGCGTTGGGAGCCATGAAACGCAGCTCGAGCAGGCCTGACGATCCACCGCCGAACGCAATCGCGCGCAGGCCGCTGCGCAAGACCTGCACCGGGACCGCCTGGCTCTTGTCCGTGATCAGCGTAACCTCGGAGCTGAACGCGTGCGCGCGCGTCACCTGGCCGAGCACGCCGCCCTCGTCGACCACCGGGCTGCCGGGGACGACGCCCTGCTGAGTGCCTTTGTCGACCACGACCTTGAGCGCGTAGGGGTCGCGTCCGGCATAAACGATCTCCGCCGGAATGCTGCGCCGCTTCAGTTTTTCGCCCGCCTCGATCACGCGCCGCAGGCGTTCGCCTTCGGCCGCCGCCGCTTCGTTGCGCTGCGAGGACTGCAGCGCGGCGAGCAGGCGCGCGCGAAGCTGCGTATTTTCCTCGCGCAGTGCGGACTGGGTCGCGAAGTAGTCCCCGATGCGCCGGCCGAGTTCCGACGGCGCGGTCGCGACGCGCTGCAACGGATAGACCACCAGCGCAAGGACGTTCCTCAGGCCCTCGGTGTAGTGAAAGCGTGCGTCCAGAACCAGCAGGGCAAGGGAAAGCGAGGCGAAGAACGCGAGCCGCACGACCGGCGCGGGGCCGTGCTTGAAAAACGGTGGGGGGCCGTGCTCCATCCCCCCATCACTCAGTCATTCGTGAAGATCGGCCCGAAATACTCCATCTTCTCGAGCGCCTTGCCTGAGCCGCGCACGACGCAGGTGAGCGGGTCGTCGGCAACGATCACCGGCAGCCCGGTCTCCTCCATCAGCAAGCGGTCGAGGTCGCGCAACAGCGCCCCGCCGCCGGTAATGACCATGCCCTTCTCGGCGATGTCGGCGCCCAGCTCGGGCGGCGTCTGCTCGAGCGCGGATTTCACCGCCGAGACGATCTGGTTGAGCGGCTCGGTGAGCGCCTCGAGGATTTCGTTGGAGCTGATGGTGAAGCTGCGCGGAATGCCCTCGGCGAGATTGCGGCCCTTGACTTCCATCTCGCGCACCTCGCTGCCCGGGAACGCCGAGCCGATCTGCTTCTTCACCATCTCGGCCGTGGCCTCGCCGACCAGCATGCCGTAGTTGCGCCGGATGTAGTTGATGATCGCTTCGTCGAACTTGTCGCCGCCGACGCGCACCGAACCCGAGTACACCATGCCGCCGAGCGAGATGACGCCGACCTCGGTGGTGCCGCCGCCGACGTCGACCACCATCGAGCCGGTCGCGTCCGCCACCGGCATGTCCGCGCCGATCGCCGCGGCCATCGGCTCTTCGATCAGGTACACCTGCCCCGCGCCCGCACCGATCGCCGATTCGCGGATCGCGCGCCGCTCGACTTGCGTCGAGCCGCACGGCACGCAGATGATGATGCGCGGGCTGGGCGAGAACAGCTTGTTGTCGTGCACCTTCTTGATGAACTGCTTGAGCATCTGCTCGGTGACGGTGAAGTCGGCGATTACGCCGTCCTTCATCGGCCGGATGGCGGTGATGTTGCCCGGCGTCTTGCCGAGCATCTGCTTGGCTTCCTTGCCGACGGCCTGGATCGTTTTCTTCGCGTTGGGGCCGCCTTCCTGGCGAATGGCGACCACCGAGGGCTCATCCAGCACGATGCCCTTGCCGCGCACATAGATCAGCGTGTTCGCGGTGCCGAGGTCGATGGCGAGATCGTTGGAAAAATAGCTGCGCAGAAATCCGAACATATGCGTGCCGAGCCCCTCTCGAAGTCGGTTTCCGTTACGCCTTAACTTCGTCCGCTAAGGCTGTGTCCCGATTGGGGGTTCGGAAGTTCCTCCTCCCTCGCCCCGAACGCCTTCTATGATACTCTAATGACACCTCCGGCATAGGCTGCGGAGGGGGTTTTTCTGCGCCGCAATGTCGCTCTCTCCTGACCAAATCGAACGCCTCGCGCGACTCGCGCGCATCGCCCTTGGCCCCGCGGAGGAAGCCGCGGTCGTCGGCCAGCTGAACCGGGTGCTCGGCCTGATCGACCAGATGCGTGCGGTTGATACCGCCGGTATCGAACCCATGTCGCACCCGCTCGATGTGGCCCAGCGCCAGCGTCCCGACGTCGTCGCCGAATCCGACCAGCGCGAGCTGTTCCAATCGATTGCCCCGGCGGTGGAAGCGGGGCTGTATCTGGTCCCCAAAGTCCTCGAGTAGCGGGTGCTGAACGCGACCCTGAGCGGGCTTTCCGCCGCGCTGGCGGAAAAGCGGATCTCCAGCGTCGAGCTCGCGCGCCTGTTCCTCGACCGCATCGAGCGCCTGAACTCGGAGCTGAACGCGTTCATCACCGTCGATGCGCCCCGCGCGCTCGAACAGGCGCGCCGCGCCGATGCCCGCCGCGCCGCCGGCGACGCTGGCCCGTTGACTGGTATCCCATTGGCGCATAAGGATATTTTTTGCACCAAGGACCTGCGCACGACGTGCGGCTCGCGCATGCTGGCCGACTTCGTCAGCCCGTACGACGCGCACGTCATCGAGCGCCTTGGCGCGGCCGGCACGGTACTGCTGGGCAAGACCAACATGGACGAATTCGCCATGGGTTCGTCGAACGAGACCTCCTATTTCGGCCCGGTCAAGAACCCCTGGAACAAGACTCTGGTGCCCGGCGGGTCCTCCGGCGGCACCGCGGTCGCTGTGGCCGCGCGCATGGCGCCGGCGGGGACCGGGACCGACACCGGCGGCTCGATCCGGCAGCCCGCCGCGCTGACCGGTGTCTGCGGTTTGAAGCCGACCTACGGCGTGGTTTCCCGCTACGGCATGGTCGCCTTTGCCTCTTCGTTCGATCAGGGCGGGCCGATGGCCAAGTGCGCCGAGGATCTCGCGCTGCTGATGAACACGATGGCCGGGTTCGACGCCCGCGACTCCACCAGCCTCGAGCGGCCGCAGGAGGACTACCGGCGCGAGCTCGGACTGTCGCTCGCGGGCTTGCGGATCGGGCTGCCCAAGGAATACTCGGGGGAGGGCGTTGAACCGGGGGTGCGTCGCGCGGTGACCGAGGCCGTGCGCTGGTTCGAGTCGCAGGGCGCGAAGACCGTCGCCGTCGAACTGCCCAATGCTGCGCTCGCGGTACCGGTGTACTACGTGCTCGCGCCGGCCGAAGCCTCGTCCAACCTGTCGCGTTTCGACGGCGTGCGCTACGGCCATCGCGCGAAGGAGTACGCGGACCTGGCCGACATGTACAGCCGCACCCGCGCCGAAGGTTTCGGCGCCGAAGTCAAGCGCAGGATCCTGGTCGGCACCTACGTCCTGTCGCACGGCTATTACGACGCCTACTATCTCCAGGCGCAGAAGCTGCGCCGCCTGATCGCGCAGGACTTCGCCGCCGCGTTCCGACTCTGCGACGTGATACTGGGGCCGACCACGCCCACCACCGCGTTCCCGATCGGCGCCAAGATCGACGATCCGGTGCAGATGTACCTGAACGACATTTTCACCATTCCCGCGCCGCTCGCAGGGCTGCCGGGGCTTTCGATTCCGTGCGGCTTCGACGACAAGGGGCTGCCGGTGGGGCTGCAGCTGACGGGCGATTACTTTTCCGAGGCGCGCCTGCTCGGGGCCGCGCACCGCTATCAGCAGGCCACCGACTGGCACCTGCGCGTGCCGACGGAGGCGCCGCTGTGAGCTGGGAAATCGTGGTCGGGATCGAGACCCACGCGCAGCTGCGCACGCAGAGCAAGATCTTCTCCGCGGCGCCGACTGCGTTCGGCGCCGCGCCGAACAGCCAGGCCTGCGCGGTAGACATCGCGCTGCCGGGAGTGCTGCCGGTGCTGAACCGCGCCGCGGTCGAGCACGCTGTCCGCTTCGGTCTCGCGATCGGCGCCACGCTCAGCCGCCGCTCCGTGTTTGCGCGCAAGAACTACTTCTACCCCGACTTGCCGAAGGGCTACCAGATCAGCCAGTTCGAGTTGCCGATCGTACACGGCGGGTCGCTGACGATCGATACCGACGGCGGCGCGAAGACGATCCGCATTACTCGCGCGCATCTCGAGGAAGACGCGGGAAAGTCGCTGCACGAGGACTTTCACGGCATGTCCGGCATCGACCTCAACCGTGCCGGCACCCCGCTGCTCGAGATCGTCACCGAGCCCGACCTGCGCGGAGCGAAGCAGGCGGTCGCCTACGCACGCGCGCTGCACGCGCTGGTGATGTGGATCGACATCTGCGACGGCAACATGCAGGAGGGGTCGTTCCGCTGCGATGCCAACGTCTCGGTGCGCAGGGCGGCGGACCAGCCGCTCGGGACGCGCTGCGAAATCAAGAACCTCAATTCCTTCCGATTCATGGAGCGCGCGATCGAGTACGAGGCGCGGCGCCAGATCGAGCTGCTCGACGGCGGCGGTACGGTGTTGCAGGAAACCCGTCTCTATGATGCCGAGCGCGACGAGACCCGCCCGATGCGCACCAAGGAAGACGCGCAGGACTACCGTTACTTTCCGGACCCCGACCTGCTGCCGCTGGTGCTGTCCGAAGCCGAGATCGAGGGCATCCGCGCCTCGCTGCCCGAGCTTCCCGAGGCGCGGCGGGACAGGTTCGCGACCGAGTACCGTCTTTCGGCCTACGACGCGGCGGCCTTGACGGCGAACAAGCCGACCGCCGACTACTTCGAAAGGGCAGTGGGCGGCCTCAATCAAAAGGGGTCAGCCGTTTCAGACGCCGCGAAGCTGGCGGCGAACTGGGTGACGGTGGACCTCGCGGCAAAGCTGAACGCGGACGATCTCGCAATCGAGTTGAGCCCGGTCGCGCCCGAGCGCCTGGCAAAGCTGTTGATCCGGATCCTGGACCAGACCCTGTCGAACAAGATGGCCAAGGAGGTGTTCGACGCGATGTGGGCCGGCGAGGGAGACCCCGACGCGATCATCGAGCGCAAGGGCCTGAAGCAGATCAGCGATGCGGGGGCGATCGAGAAGCTGGTCGACGAGGTGCTGGCGGCCAACGCCAAGCAGGTAGAGGACTACCGGGCGGGAAAGGAGAAGGCCTTCAACTCGCTGGTCGGGCAGGTGATGAAAGCCACCCGGGGCCGAGCCAATCCGGCTCAGGTCAACGACATCCTGCGCCGCAAGCTCGCGTAGCTGCGGGGCCGCGCGCCTTTACCTGCCGCGCGTCAGCTGGAGGTAGCGCTTCTTGTCCTCGTCGTAGCGGGCCTTGATCGCCTCGACGATCTGCTTCTTCACTCCGAGCAGCTCCTGCTGCGCCGCGAGACCGGATCGCGCGGCCTGGACCTCCGACTCGACCGCGGCAGCCTTGTTCGGAGCCGGCTTTTGCTTGGTGAGCTCCGCGAGCCGCTTCTCGCGCTGCGCGATGTTCGCCTCGATATCGGCGATCTGCCGCTGGGGCTCGGCGAGCGCGCGCGCGCGTGCGGCGTCGATATCCTTCTCGCTGGTGTAGGTGGCGAGCAGGGCGCGGGTGCGTCGTGCCTCTTCCCTCGCGGCGGCCTCCTTCTCGCGCCGCTTCTCCTCCTGGGCCGCCTTGACCGCGGGGTCCTCCTCCCTGACACTCGGGTCGACGCGCTTGACCACCATGCCCTGCTTGTTCAGCTGCTCGTAGGGCTGGCCGATGCACTCGCGTGGAACTACCTGGCCGTAATACTTCTTGCCGTCCTTCCCCACGCAGCGGAACGACTGCGCCTCTGCCGCGTGCGGCAGCGCGGCGATGACAAAGGCCGTGAGCGCAGCGGTGATCGGTATGCAGCGACGCATTGCTTCCCCCTTGCTGGACTGCGATGCCAATATTCTAGCGCGGGGCGGAAGCGTCTTCACCTGCTAGAATCCGCGCCACCCCCTGCGCGTATCCGCCCATGCACTCCGCCGACCGAACCTTCATCGCCGAGACCACCGCGAAAATGCTGCTCGAGGTCAAGGCGGTCCTCTTCTGGGACGAAAAACCGTTCATCTTTACCTCCGGCTGGGCGAGTCCGGTGTACATCGACTGCCGCAAGCTGATCTTCTATCCGCGCATCCGCGCGCAGCTGGTGGACTTTGCCGCCGCGACCCTGCAGCGCGACGCGGGATTCGAGCAGTTCGACGTCGTCGCCGGGGGCGAGACCGCCGGCATACCCTACGCGGCGTGGATAGCCGACCGGCTCGGCCTGCCGATGCAGTACGTCAGGAAAAAGCCCAAAGGCTTCGGCCGCAACGCGCAGATCGAGGGCGATGTGCGCGAGGGCGCGCGCACCCTCCTGGTCGAGGACCTGACCACCGACGGGCGCTCGAAGATCAATTTCTGCCAGGCATTGCGCGGCGCCGGCGCGATCGTGGAGCACGTGTTCGTCAACTTCTACTACGACATCTTTCCCGAGTCGAAGACGATTCTCGCCGACCTGAACGTCCGGCTGCACCACCTTGCCACCTGGTGGGACGTGCTGGCGGTGGTCAAGCGCGGCGGCTACCTGCCGCCGGCGCAGATCGGCGAGGTCGAGAAGTTCCTCAATGCGCCGGCCGCGTGGTCGGCCGCGCACGGCGGCGCGGCAAGCTCGCCGTCGTCCTGAATGCGGGTCATCAGCCTAAACGTAAACGGGATTCGTTCGGCGGCAAGGAAGGGTCTGTTCCGCTGGCTCGCGGCGCAGCGCGCCGACGTGATCTGCCTGCAGGAGATGAAGGCGCAGGAAAGCGACCTCGACGCCGCGCTGCACGCGCCGAAAGGGTTCGCCTCGTGCTACGCGCTGGCCGAGAAGAAGGGCTACAGCGGCGTCGCGCTGTATTCGCGCCGCCCGCCCGACGCGGTGAGCAGAGGCTTCGGCACGCACGAGTTCGACTCGGAGGGCCGCTACCTCGAGGCGTGCTTCGGCAAGCTGTCCGTGGCCTCCCTCTACCTGCCCTCGGGGTCGTCGGGCCCGCATCGTCAGGCCTCGAAATTCCGCTTCCTCGAGGCCTTCCTGCCGCAATTGAAAAAGCTCGCGCGCTCGCGGCGGGAAGTGATCCTGTGCGGGGACTGGAACATCGCGCACAAGGAGATCGACCTCAGGAACTGGCGTTCGAACCAGAAAAATTCTGGCTTCCTCCCCGAAGAGCGCGCCTGGCTCAGCCGGGTGTTCGACGAGGTCGGCCTGGTGGACGTGTTCCGGCGCCTGAACCGCAAGCCCGATCAGTACACCTGGTGGTCGAACCGCGGCCAGGCATGGGCGAAGAACGTCGGCTGGCGCATCGACTACCAGGTCGCCACCCCCGGCATGGCGAAGACGGCCGTCCGGGAATCGATCTACAAGCGGCGCCGCTTTTCTGACCACGCGCCGCTGACCATCGACTACGACTACGCGCTCTAGGCGCCGGGCGCCTGCCGCGCAAGGTCGGGCGCCACGCGGCGCAGCCACCTCCGGGCGCCACGGTAGACCCCCCACAGCGACCAGCCGCTCGCCAGCCACTTGAGCACGCGCCGCGGGCGCAGCGCCAACAGCAGCGCGAGGCCGCCGGCGATCCACGCCGGGTGGCGCCTGAGCTCTGCGCCAGCCGCGATCCCGGCCTCGAACCAGCTCACCGCCACGTCGGTGCGGGCAAGCAGGCCCGCGATCGCCTCGCGTTCGGCCTGCGCGCGTGCAATCAGCTCGGCGCGGCGCTCGCGCAGTCCGATCAGCCGCTCGCGCGTCACGGCTTTTCCACCTGCTCGCGGTCGCGCGCCAGCTCGCCGAGCGTCGCCGCGAAGAAGCGCGGCCGCTCGGCCATGCGCCGGCGGACGAAGAGCGTCCCCGCGACGCCGATGCAGAGGAAGCCGGCGGCAAGCAGTCCGGCCGCGAGGAGCCGGTTGTCGTCCCAGAACGCAATCAGTACGAACACCGCGCCGAGCACCACCGCGACGCCGAGGAAGAACAGCGTCACCAGCGTCCACAGCGCGATCTCGTACAGCCGGGTGACCTGCTCCTCGAGCTCGTTGGCCGCGAGGCGCGTGCGGGTTTCGGCATAGGAGATCAGCGTGCGTGCGAAGCCACGCACCGGGCCCAGCACGCCGTGATCGGTCTCGGTCATCGGATCCTAGCGGCGGTTGATGAGCGCACCGAGCACGAAGCCGGCGAACGCCGCGATCCCGACCGCGCGCCAGGGATTTTCATGCACGTACGCCTCGACCGCGCGCGCGGCCTGCCCGGCCTTGTCTTCGAGGGCGTGCTCGGCCTCGAGCAGCTTCTGCTTGCTGCGTTCGAGCGAGGCCTGCATCCGCTCGCGCGCCGCGGTGGCCTTCTCGCCCGCCTGGCCTGCGGTGGCGCGCAGCAGCTCCTCGGTATCGGCGACCAGGGTCCTGAGATCGGCGACGAGCTTTTCTCTGCTGATTTCTGCAGAAGCGTTTTCGGCTTGGTTGTCCATGGCAGGCCCAGCGTTTGGATATGTGACAATCCGGGACAGTCGATTTTACTCCTCCCCCGCGCACCGCATGCCGCTTTCCGCCTACGCCGCGGTGTTCCGCAGCCGCAAGATCCTGGTTCTGCTGCTGCTCGGCTTCTCTTCCGGGCTGCCGCTCGCGCTGACTGGCGGCACGCTGCAGGCATGGCTGACGGTGAAGGGCGTCGATCTCACCACCATCGGCATGTTCGCGCTGGTGGGCCAGCCCTACACCTACAAGTTTCTCTGGGCGCCGCTGATGGACCGCTACAGCATCCCGCTGCTCGGCCGCCGGCGCGGCTGGCTGGTGGTGACGCAGCTCGCACTGCTCGGCGCCATCGCCTGGATGGGCACCCTTTCGCCGCAGGACTCGCCCTGGCTGCTCGCGGGGCTCGCGCTCGCGGTGGCGTTTCTCTCCTCGTCGCAGGACATCGTGTTCGATGCCTACCGCACCGACATCCTCGGCGCCGAGGAGCGCGGTGCCGGCGCCGCGGTGTCGGTATTCGGCTACCGCATCGCGATGCTGGTTTCGGGCGGCCTGGCGCTGATCCTCGCCGACAGCTGGCTGGGCTGGACCGGCACCTACTGGCTGATGGCGGGCCTTATGCTGGTCGGTGTCGCCACGGTGTGGGCGGCCGAGGAGCCCGCTGCGCCGCCGCGCGCGCCGCGCACGCTCGAGCAGGCGGTGCGCGAGCCGCTGGTCGAGTTCTTCGCCCGCGACGGCGCCTGGATCCTGCTCCTGCTCATCATCCTGTACAAGCTCGGCGACGCCTTCGCCGGCAGCCTGTCGACTGCGTTCCTGATCCGCGGGCCGGGATTTTCGCTCACCGAGGTCGGGCTGGTGAACAAGTGGCTCGGTGTGGTCGCGACCATCCTCGGCGCGCTCGCCGGGGGTGCGTTGATGGCGCGCCTGAGGCTCTACCGGTCGCTGCTGCTGTTCGGGGTGCTGCAGGCGGTCACCAACCTCGGCTACCTGATGCTCGCGCTGGCGGGCAAGAGCTACGCCCTGATGATCGGCGCGGTGGCGGCCGAGAACCTGTGCGGCGGCATGGGCACCGCGGCCTTCGTCGCGCTGCTGATGGCGATGTGCGACCGGCGCCACTCGGCCACCCAGTACGCCCTGCTCTCGGCGCTCGCAGCGCTGGGGCGGGTCTACGTCGGCCCGGCGGCGGGCGAGATGGCCAAGTCGCTCGGTTGGCCGGAGTTCTTCTTCTTTACCTTCCTCGTCGCGCTGCCCGGCGTGGCGATGCTGGTGTGGCAGCAGCGCCGCATCGAGGCGATCGACACCGCGCCGCGGGAATGACGCTCAAGCGTCGCGACACGAGCCGCCTCACGCGCCTTTGCGGCAGTCCACCATGCGCTTTTTCTGCCGCCCCTTGTGGTCGAAATTGGTCGCGTCGAGCCAACGCTCGAAGATCTGCCTGAGCGGGGGCCATTCCTTGTCGATGATGGAAAACCACGCCGTGTCGCGGCTTTCGCCCTTGACCATCATGTGCTGGCGAAAGATGCCCTCGAAGGTAAAACCGAATCGCGCCGCAGCGCGCCGCGAGGGCTCGTTGAGCGCGTTGCACTTCCACTCGAAGCGCCGATAGCCGAGGTCGTCGAGCGCGTAGCGCGCGCAGAGGAACAGCGCCTCGGTCGCGACGCGGGTGCGCGCGATCGCCGGCCCCCACAGGATGCTGCCGACCTCGATCACGCCGTGCTCGGGGACGATGCGCATCAGGGCCTGGCGCCCCTCGCAGCGGCCGCTCGCCGAGTCGATCACCGCAAAGTAGAGCGGGTCCTCGGATGCCGCCGAGCGGGCCAGCCAGGCGTCGAAGTCCGCGCGCGACTGTGGCGCTTCGAACAGGTAGCGAAAGCGTTCCTCCGCGCCGGGCGCCATCGACGCCGCGAACAGCTGGTCGCCGTGGCGCCGGGGCTCGATCGGCTCGAGGCGGCAGTAGCGCCCCTCGATCGTCGCGCGCTCGGGGCGCGGGCGGCTAGACCATTGCACAGCGGTACACGGCGATGCTGCCGAACAGGTTGGGCAGGAAGCTGATCTGACGGCCCTCGTGCAGCGCCACGCGCTCGCGGATGCGGATGCCGAGCTTGCGGCACAGGTCCTCGAAGTCCGTGGTGGTACAAAGATGGACGTTCGGCGTGTTGTACCACTCGTAGGGCAGCTCTTCCGACACCGGCATGCGGCCGAGAAGGATCTGCATGCGCGCGGTCCAGTGGCCGAAGTTGGGAAACGAGACGATCGCCTCGCGCCCCACGCGCAGCATCTCGCGCATGAGCTGCTCGATGCGGTGGATGGTCTGTAGCGTCTCGGACAGGATGACCGTGTCGAAGGAGCCGTCGCGGAACAGCAACAGGCCGCTTTCCAGGTCGAGCTGCAGGACGTTGATGTCGTTCCTGACGCAGGCCACCACCTCCGCGTCGTCGATTTCAACGCCGTAGCCGGGCGCCTCGCGCGCTTCCCACAGGTACCTCAGCAGCGCGCCGTCGCCGCATCCCAGGTCGAGCACGCGCGCGCCCTGCGACACCCAGCGCGCCACGGCGGCGAAATCTGGGCGTGCGGCAAGCAACGCCTGCTCGGACGAAGTCACAGCTCGATGTTCCCGAAGTAGGCGCGCAGGGCGCCGAAGTAGCGCGCGTCGTCCATCAGGAAGGCGTCGTGCCCGCCGGGCGCGTCGATTTCGAGGTAGGAGACGATCTTGCGCGCGTCGAGCAGCGCCTTGACCAGCTCGCGCGAGCGCGCCGGCGCAAAGCGCCAGTCCGACTTGAACGAGACCACCAGGAACGCCGCCTCGGCGCGCGCCACCGCCGCCGAGAGGTCGCCGTCGAAGTCCGCCGCCGGGTCGAAGTAGTCCAGCGCCTTGGTGATGCGCAGGTAGGTATTGGCGTCGAAGTAGCTCGAGAACTTGTCGCCCTGGTAGCGCAGGTAGCTCTCGACCTCGAAGTCGATGTCGAAATCGAACCCCAGGGCGGCGCGCCGCAGCTGGCGGCCGAACTTGCCCATCATCGCCTCGTCCGAGAGGTAGGTGATGTGGCCGATCATGCGCGCGATGCGCAGTCCCCGCACCGGCACCACGCCCTTGTCGTAGTAGTGGCCGCCGTTGAAGTCGGGGTCGGTTGTGATCGCCTGGCGCGCGACTTCGTTGAAGGCGATGTTCTGCGCCGAGAGCCTGGCCGTTGCCGCGATGACGAGCGAGTGGCGGATGCGCTCCGGGTGCGACAGCGTCCATTGCAGCGCCTGCATCGCGCCGAGGCTGCCCCCCATGACCGCGGCAAAGCGCTCGATGCCGAGGTGATCGGCCAGCCGCGCCTGGGTCTCGACCCAGTCCTCGACCGTGACCACCGGGAAGTCGCCGCCCCAGGGCTTGCCGGTGGCGGGGTTGACGCTCATCGGCCCGGTCGAGCCATGGCAGCCGCCGAGGTTGTTGACCCCGATGACGAAGAAGCGGCGCGTGTCGAGCGGCTTGCCGGGGCCGACCAGGTTGTCCCACCAGCCGATTTCGTCCTCGCGCCCGGCGTAGTAGCCGGCGACGTGGTGCGAGGCGTTCAGCGCGTGGCACACCAGCACGGCGTTGGATTTTGCGGCGTTGAGCTCGCCGTAGGCTTCGTAGGTCAGCTCGAAGCCCGGCAGCTCGGCGCCACTGCGCAGCTTGAGCGGCGCGTCGAAGCGCGCTTTCTGCGCCACAACTGCGCCAACGGAAGAGGGATCGTGAGGTGCGTTCAAGGCCGTCTCTTTAGCGGTATTTGTTAGGCGCCCGCAATCTGAACATCAAATCGGCGCCGATGCCGGATTATAGCCGAGCGGGAGCTTCGCTCAATCGGCCGCCTTGGCGGCGCCGCTGGCGAGCATTGCCTCGATCGCATTCTCGTCGAGCCCTGCCTCGGCCAGCAGCTCGCGCGTGTGCTGGCCGTGCCGCGGCGCATGCAGGCGGTATTCGGGCGCGGTCTCCGACCACTCCGAGGGTACCGCCATCGAGCGGATGCGACCCTCGCTCGGGTGCTCGACCTCGCGGAAGTAGCCGATCGCCTCAAGGTGCGGGTCGGCGATGATGTCGGTCAGGCTGTTCATGCGCTGCACCGGAATGTCGGCGGCCTCGAGTGCGGCGATCCATTCCTCGGTGCCGCGCTTGCGCATCTCCGCGTCGACCAGCGCGTAGGCGTCGTCGTAGTTCCTGCTGCGCGCTTCCTGGTCGCGAAACTTCTCCGAGTGCATCAGCTCGGGCCTGCCGATCAGGGCGAAGAAGGCCTTCCACTGCTTGTCGTTGTAGATCAGGGCGCAGACGTAGCCGTCGGCGGTCTGGAACGGGCGCCGGTCCCGCGCCAGCATCCTGGCGTAGCCGGGCTCGCCGGTATGCGGCTCGAAGCTGTAGCCCCCCAGGTGCTCGCCGAGCACCGTCTGCAGCAGGCTCTCGAACATCGGCACGTCGACGCGCTGGCCCTTGCCGGTCTTCTCGCGCGCATAAAGCGCGGCGCACACCGCGTTGGCGATGTGCAGGCCGACGGTGCGGTCGGCGATGATGACGGGCGCGTAGCGCGGCACGTCGGCGCCCTGCTTTTTCAGCAGCCAGGGGATCCCGGCCGCGCCCTGGATCAGGTCGTCGTAGGCCGCTTTTGCGGCGTAGGGGCCGCGCTGGCTGTAGCCGAAGCCGCCGACGTAGATGATGCGCGGATTGACTGCGCGCAGGTCCTCGTAGGCGAGCTTGAGGCGCGCCATCGCCTGCGGCCGGATGTTGTACACCAGCACGTCCACGTCCTTCGCCAGCGTGAGCAGGGCCTCGCGCGCAGTGTCCCGCTTGAGATCGAGCGCGATCGCGCGCTTGTTGCGGTTGGCGTGAAGATAGATGTGGCCCATGCCGGCATGGCGCATGGGCCAGGCGAAGCGCATCACGTCGCCCTCGGGCGGCTCGACCTTGACCACGTCCGCTCCGAGGTCGGCCAGGATCTGCGTCGCGTACGGCCCCATCACCACCGTGGTGAGGTCGAGAATCTTCACGCCATGCAGCGGTCCGGGCATGTGGGCTAGGCGTTCAGTCTGGCGAGCAGCTCGCGCGTGCGATGGGGATTCGAGCTGCGCAGCACTCGCTGTGCGAGCGGCCTGACTTCGGCCAGGTTGGTCCGCAGGATGCGCTCCTTGATCGCGAGCAGCTGAGCCGGATGCATCGAGAAGTTGCGCAGTCCGACGCCGAGCAGCAGGCGCGTGAGCTGCAGATCCCCGGCCATCTCCCCGCAGACCGCGATCGGCACGCCGGCGCGCGTGGCGGTGCGGATGCTTTGCGAGATCAGATGAAGCACGGCCGGGTGAAGCGGATCGTAAAGGTGCGCGACCGCGTCGTCGGTGCGGTCGATCGCCAGCGTGTACTGAATCAGGTCGTTGGTGCCGAGCGAAAGGAAGTTGAGCCTGCGCATGAACATCGGCAGGGCCAGCGCCGCAGCCGGAATTTCGATCATGGCGCCCACTTCGATCGCGCGATCGTAGGGCTGGCCCTTCTCGTCAAGCTGTTGCCTGGCCTGCTTGACCAGCGCCAGCGCCTGCTCGACTTCCTGCGCGTGCGCCACCATCGGCAGCAGGATTCTCACCCTGCCGTAGTGCGAGGCGCGCAGGATCGCGCGCAGCTGGGCGAGAAACATCTGCGGCTCGGCCAGGCAGAAGCGGATGGCGCGCAGGCCCATCGCGGGGTTCGGCCTCACGCCGCCGTCGCCCGACAGTGTCTTGTCGGCGCCGATGTCCAGGGTGCGCAGCACGACCACGCGTCCCTCCATTGCCTGCGCGACCTCGCGGTAGGCCTCGAACTGTTCGTCCTCGGAGGGCAGGTCCTTGCGGTTCATGAACAGAAACTCGCTGCGGAACAGCCCTATGCCCTCGGCGCCCGCCTCGAGCGCCTGCGGCACGTCCTGAGGCAGTTCGATGTTGGCGAACAGCTCGACCGCCACGGCGTCGAGCGTTGCCGCCGGCGTGGACTTCAGGCGCTGCAGCTTCCTGCGCTCAAGCTCGAGCTGGGACTGGCGCAGCTGGTACTCCGCCAGGACGATCGGGTCGGGGTCGACCACCACCACGCCCTGCACGCCGTCGACGATCAACAGCTCGTTCTCGCGGATCGTCTGGCGCGCGTGGTGCAGGCCGACGATCGCGGGAATGCTCAGGCTGCGCGCCAGGATCGCGGTGTGGGAGGTCACGCCGCCGACATCGGTGACGAAGCCGCCGAAGTGGTGGCGCTTGAAAAGGATCATGTCCGCGGGGGAGAGGTCGTGCGCCACCACGATCAGGTTCTTCTCGTCCGAGGCGCGCGGCTCGGCGAGGGTCTGCCCGCCGATCAGGGCGTTCAGCACGCGCTCGACCACCTGCGCGATGTCGGCCTTGCGCTCGCGCAGATAGGGATCCTCGATCTCCTCGAACTGCGCCACCAGCTTGTCCATCTGCTGTACCAGCGCCCACTCCGCATTGCAGCGCTGCTCGCGGATCAGCGCCCGCGGCGCGTGCGACAGCGACGAGTCGTCGAGGATCATGCGGTGCAGGTTGAGAAAAGCCGCGAACTCGGCCGGCGCGTCGGCAGGGATGTGCGAGCCGAGCGCGGCGAGCTCCTCGCTCGCGAGCGCAATTGCGCCGTCGAACCTGGCGATCTCGGCCTCGACCGACTCCTCCGGTATCTGGTAGTGCGCGACTTCAAGCCGCGCGGTCGACACCAGGTGCGCGTGGCCGATCGTGATGCCGCCGGAGACGCTCGAGCCGTGCAGGACGAAGTTCACTCGCCCTCCCCGAACTTGTCGGCAATCAGCGCGCCGATCGCGGCCAGCGCGGCCTCGGCATCTACGCCTTCGGCCTCGACCGAGATCGAGCTGCCCTTGCCGGCGGCCAGCATCATCACGCCCATGATGCTCTTGGCGTTAACGCGCCGGCCGTTGCGCGTAAGGTGAATTTCGCTCTGGAAACCGCTCGCGAGCTGCGTCAACTTGGCCGAGGCGCGGGCGTGCAGGCCGAGCTTGTTGGTGATGGTCGCCTCAACGCTCGGCATTGCAGCAGTCGGAGTTCATGTGCAGCACGCCCTCGACGCCGCCCGAGCGCGCCTTCTCGACCACCGTGGCGAGCGGCTCGTTGCGATAGGTGAGGGCGCGGATCAGCATCGGCAGGTTGAGCCCCGAGAGGCCCTCGACCCGCCCCTTCTCGAGCAGGCGCATGGCGATGTTGCCGGGCGTTGCGCCGTAGATGTCGGTCAGTACCAGCACGCCGTCGCCGCCGTCGAGTTCGCGCACGAACTCGCGCGCAAGCGGCAGGATCGCCTCCGGATCGTCATGCACCGTGACGCCGACCTGGCGCACGCGCAGCGGCCGCTTGCCCAGCACGTGGCTGGCGGCGTGGATCAGCGACTCGCCGAGGGCGCCGTGCGAGATGATAAGAATGCCGATCAAGTGCGGAGCTTCTTCTGCAGTGCTTCGATGTACATGCCCGCGACGTCGAAGCCGGTCTGGTCCTGTATTTCGCGAAAACACGTCGGACTGGTCACGTTGACCTCGGTAACCCAGTCGCCGATCACGTCCAGGCCGACGAACAGCAGGCCGCGCGCCGCGAGCGCCGGACCGAGCGCCTCGGCGATCTCGCGGTCGCGAGGCGTCAGGGGCCGCGCCTCGCCGCGCGCCCCGGCGGCGAGGTTGCCGCGCGACTCGCCGGCCTTGGGGATGCGCGCCAGACAGTAGGGCACGACCTCGCCCTCGATCATAATCACGCGCTTGTCGCCGTCGACGATCTCCGGGATGTAGCGCTGCGCCATCACGCTGCGCGCGCCGCCCTGCGCCATGATTTCGACGATCACGTTGCGGTTCGGGTCGCCGCCGCGTACGCGGAAGATGTTCTCGCCGCCCATCGTATCCAGGCGCTTGACCACCACGTCCTGCTGCTCGTCGACGAAGGCGTGTATCTGGCGCGGATCGCGCGTCACCAGCGTCGGCGCGACGAACTGCGGGAACTCGGTGATCGCGATCTTCTCGTTGTGATCGCGGATTGCCGCCGGCGAGTTGAACACGCGCGCGCCCTCGCGCTCGGCGGCCGACAGAAGCCAGGTGCTGGTCACGTATTCGAGGTCGAAAGGCGGGTCCTTGCGCATCAGGACCGCGTCGAACTCGGCCAGGCGCCGCCGCGCGTGGCCATCGGCGCGGTACCAGTCCTGGTCGTTGTCGGTCAGCGAGAGGCGCGTCGTTTCGGCGGTGACGCCGCCGGCGCGCCAGGCAATGCCGGGCTGCTCGCACACGAACACGCTGTGGCCGCGTGACTGCGCGGCGCGCATCATCGTGACCGTCGTGTCCTTGTAGGCCTTGAACTCGGGAAGCGGATCGATGATGAAGAGGAATTGCATCGCTCGCGGCGCGGGCTGCTCGCCCGCTCGCTCGGCGTTACTTGCTGTGCGACACCATGTACTCGATCGCGGCGTGCACCTCGTCCTTCGACAGCGAGGCATTGCCGCCCTTGGGCGGCATCGCGCCCTTGCCGTGCAACGCCACGTTGAGCAGCGTGTCCATTCCGGTCGCGATCCGCGGCGCCCAGGCGGCCTTGTCGCCGAATTTGGGCGCGCCCGCGACGCCGCTGCTGTGGCAGGCGATGCAGGTGCCCTCGTAGATCTTCTTGCCGTCGGGGGGGCCGGCCTTGGCCGTGGCCGCCGCAGGCGCGGGCGCGCTCGGCGCGGCGCCTTCCTTGGCGGCTTCGGGAGAACCGGCGAACACCACGCGGCCCACGGGGCGGAGGCGCTCGGCGACCGCCTCTGGCGTCAGCGCCGATGGGTCCGCGGTCGGGCGGTCGATCACCAGCTGCACCAGCAGCACGATGCCGAGGATCGGCACCAGGAACGACAGCAGCACGACGATGACCAGCTGCTTCGGAGTCTTGATGAAGGAGGAATGTTCGTCGTGCTCGCTCATTCGCGCATCCTGTCCGGAGGTGTGTAAAGAGATGATTTTAGCGTGAATCTCCGCGTGCGCGGAACCCGCGGGCAGCGCGTGGACTGGAGGGGCGAAAAGGACTATCCTTCGCGCCTCCCCGGGCGCCCGTAGCTCAGCTGGATAGAGTGTCGGTCTCCGAAGCCGAAGGTCGTGGGTTCGACTCCCGCCGGGCGCGCCAGTCATTCACGTTGCTTGGCATTTCGCCGAGCCTGCTTTTGCCGACGAAACGGCGGCTATTGCCCGGGCCCGGCGTCGGATCCGTTCAGGGGCGGCGTCCATGATCGCGGCGCAACAGCATGCTGAGTGTCAGCCCTAGTGCAAGCGCCAGCAGCGTGAACACCACGCCGAACGCGCCGGAGTGCTGCAGCGCTACCCGTGAAAGCCAGCGCTCGATGCCGACCTCGTTCACCTGCAGGATGCTCGCACGATGCGCTTTCAGCTCGCCGTTGCGGAAGGAATAGACGTCGAGCTGGTAGGGACCGACGGGCAGCGTGGCCGGCAGCGGAAAATTCGCCGAGAACAGGCGTCCGCCATCGATACGAACATCGCCTTCGAGCTTGCGAAACAGGCCCTGCTTCTGCTTGAGGCGCTCGAACGCGGCCTGCCAGTCCCGGTATGCCGCCGGGGTGCCGCCGATCTGCGCCGCGGCCAGGGTCGAGTGGATCGTCAATCCACGACGCTCCAGCACCCCGCGGCCGGCGATTTGATTCAATGGCCGGTTGCTCAGCAGGTACACCAGCCCCGGCACGTGCTCGACGAGCAGTTTGCCGCGTTTGAGCCAGAACGGTCCGACCCGTCCCTTGCGCGACAAGGCCACCGCTTCGTCCGGCGAGGTGACGCGGATGATGATATCGCCGGACCGCGGGGTACTGCCGAACACAAATACATGCTGCCCGGTGAAGCCAGTCGTGATCTTGACGTGGCTGCTCTCCAGATCCGTCAGCAGGCCCGAATCCGCGCGCGCGCAGGTCAACCATACGCTGCAGCACAACGCCAACGCCCATCCAAACGCGCGCCGCAAACCGCTCACGGCGCAACTCCGGTCAAGCTGTAGAGTTCCGCGGGCGTCGCCAGCAGACCGAACAGGAACTTGATCGCCACCGCCAGCAGGATCAGCGCCAACAGCAGCCGCAGCCGCTCGCCCGGCAGAATCGAGCTCATGCGTGCGCCCCACTGGGCGCCGAGGGCCGAGCCGACGATCAAGGTCAACGCCAAAATGGGATCCAGGGAGTGATTGACGCCTGCCTGCATGGTGCTCACCACCGCACTGGTGGCGAGCATCAGGAGCAGCGAGGTGCCGATCGCAACCTTGGTGGGAACGCGCAGCAGATAGATCATCGCCGGCACTGCAACGAATCCGCCGCCCATGCCCAGTGCGTTGAGCACGCCGATAAACGCGCCGAGCAGCAAAGGCAGCAGAACCGACATTCGCCGCTGCGCAACCTTGAACTCCATCTGGCCGGGCAACCAGCCGAACGGCCCGGCCGTCGACACCGTCGCGGCAGGCGCGCCGGCGGCCGCGGCCCGGCCGAATACCGCGCGTATTGACTCGACGAAGGTCACGCTGCCGACGGTGCCGAGGATCGTGACGTAAGTGAACACGACGACGGTATCGAAGTGGCCGCCTTGCTCCAGGATCCGCGTCGCGTATATGGCGCCGACGGCGGTGCTCCAGCTGCCGAGCAGCAAGGCAAGCCCGAACCGCAGGTCCATGTTGCCGAGGCGCCAGTGCGAATAGCTGCCGGCGGCCGCACTGCCCGCGATCAGTGCGGGGGTGGTGCCTACGGCGACCAGCGGCGGCACGCCGATGATCATTAGCAGCGGTGTGAGCAGGAAACCGCCGCCGACGCCGGTCAGAGCAGAAAGGCCGCCGATGGAAACGCCGAATACCAGAACCAGCAGCAGGTTGACGTCCATGTGGGCAATGGGCAGAAATATCTCCACGCTGGGTTAACCCTCGCAGTGCATAGATGGGAAAAATTGAGACGGGTCCGGCGGCACCACCAGCACCGGCACCGGCAGCAAATCGGCCAACTTCGCGCCAAGACGATTGCCGGCGCGATCGCGCAACAACTCGGTCTTCTTTTCGCTGCCCACGCCCTCGCGGCCGGCGACGACGAAGACGATTTCGGGATGCGCGCGCACCAGCTTCGAGATTGCGTCCGCCGGCTCGCCGTCGACGATGTAGAACTCCGGCGCCAGGTCGCAGGTGCGCCGGATCTTCTCGGAGATGTCGGCGAGCATCGCTTCGGCCTGCTCGCCTATGTCGCCTTTAAGGCGGGACTCGACGCCCGCCCAGAAACTCAGTTGCGGCACATCGAGCACGTGCACAAGCCCGACCTGCATGCCGACCCATTGCGCCATGCGCGCGCCGACGCCGGCTGCCACAATCGAGTTGCGCGAGCCGTCGACGGCTACGAGGACGGCACCCTTAGTCGGCTTTGTCATCTGAAAGACAGGCAATCCAGTCTCGCCCGCGGACCATCTCCGCGGTGCCCGTGCGCGCAGTGCAGCGCGCGAAGCGCATTAGGGTGCGCCTCAAGTCGAGCTTATGGCAATTCTCGCCGCTCGCGAAGGATTTGTCAGCCTGTTCGTGTTTGCGTGCTTCGCGCGAGCCATGCCAAGACCACAGCGCCCGCCGCGAGCGCCGCGCCGAGCGCCGACAGCTGGACATGGCTCAACTCGAGCTCGCCGCCGCCTGGCAGTGCCATTGCCATGCCCCCGGCGAACAGCAGCACCCGAGCGAACCCAGCGGCGATCCCGCCGCGCAGCGTTCCCATCCCGATCAGGTAACCCGCGAGCGCCGAGGCGATCAGGAGCACGCCCAGCACCGCGGTGGACACCACCACTACGATTTCCCACGGCGTGCCGCGCAGGATGAGCGCCGGATTGAGCACGAAGAAGAACGGGACGAAATACATGGCGCTTCCCAGGCGCACCGACTGCATGCCGACCTCCATCGGCCGCGCGCGCGCGATCCCCGCGGCGACAAAGGCGGCCAGCGCTACCGGCGGCGTGATGAACGACACCATGCCCCAGTACATCATGAACAGGTGGACCGCCACCGGGTCGAAGCCGGCATTTACCAGAGGCGGTGCGAGCACGATGGCGAGGAAGATATAGCAGGCGGTGATGGTCATGCCCATGCCGAAGATGAAGCTGGTGATTGCGCCCATTACCAGCAGCACGTAGATGTTGTTGCCGGCCAGATACACGAGGTCGTTGGCGAGCGTGCCGGCGAGCCCGGTGACCGAGAGCGAGCCGATGATCAGGCCGACGCCCGCCAGCAGCGCAGAGAGCTCGCCCAGCGCGCCGCAGATCCCCTCGAAGAGCGTGCCGAGCTTGCGCCAGTTCAGCCGATAGCGTTTGGAAAACTGATTGATGACCAGCAGCAGCGCTGTGGCGTAGAACGGCGCAATCGCCTCCTGCTGCAGCACGAGCAGCATCCACACCAGCAGCACGAACACGATGAGGTAGTGCCAGCCCTCGGCGAAGGTGCGCCGCACGGAGGGCAGTTCGGCGCGTGGCAGGCCCTTCAGGCCGCGGCGCGCGGCATAGCCGTCGATCTGTACGAACAGCGCGAGGTAGAACAACAGCGAGGGCACCAGCGCGGCGAGCGCCACGGTCACGTACGGCACGCCGAGGAACGACGCCATGACGAACGCGGTCGCGCCCATGACCGGCGGCATCAGGACGCCCCCGGTCGAGGCGCAGGCCTCCACCCCGCCCGCGAAGGCGGGCGCGAAACCGATGCGCTTCATCGCCGGGATCGTCACCACGCCGGTGGTGAGCACGTTCGACACCACGCTGCCGGAGACCGAGCCCATCAGGCCGCTGGCGAAGATCGACACCTTGGCGGGTCCGCCGCGCACCGAGCCGAACAGCGCGAAAGCGAGGTTGTTGAAGAAATGCGCGGCGCCGGTGTACTGCAGCACCGCGCCGAACATGACGAAGCCGATCACCAGCTGGCCGAAGGCCCGCGTCGGGATGCCGAGCACGCTTTCGCTGCTCGCAAAGTGGTACGCGGCGGTGGTCGGCAGGCTCTGCGGCAGGCCGGATATCGGGCCGGGCATGTAGCCTGCGTAGACGGGGTAGAACGAGATTACGGTGACCACCACGAACACGGCGGTGCCGCCGGCGCGGCGGGTCGCCTCCAGGATGACCAGCCAGCCGGCGAAGGCCACCGCAATTGCCACCTTCGGCGCGCTGAATTCCCAGCCCTCGGTGATGATGCGGTGCGCATTGAGCGCGTAATAGGTGAACACCGCGACCGTGACGAAGAAAAGCGCCGCGTCGTACCACGGCACGCCATCGCGGCGCGCGCGCTTCGACGCCGGGATCAGGATGAACACGCAGCCCGCGAGCAAAGCGCACAGCCAGTACAGGTAGGCCGTGCCGAGCAGCACCTTGCCGACGAAGAAACCGAGGTTGAGGAGCTGGTTCAGGGCGAGAAAGACCGCTGCCGAGGCAACCGCGATCAGCACCGCGCGCCAGGCAGGCGGCAGCTTGCGGTAGCGCAACTCGGCGGCCGCCTCGACCGCGTCCTGCGCGGCGTCGCTCACCGTTTCCGCCCGCAATCAGCGCTGCGCGCGACAGCTTTCACCGTCGCGCGCAGAAAAATTACCAACTCGTGATAACCGGCTACATGCCGGCTTTGGCGAGCGCGTCGGCGCGCGCCTTCGTCCACGCCTGCTCGAAGGCCTTGTCGTCGGCATAGCTGCCCTTGATCACGCCGGCCCAGGCGCTTGCAAGCACCTTCTGGCGCTGGATCAGCTTGTCGTTGTGCGCCTGGTACTCCGGCTTCCAATGGCCGGTTTCCTTCCAGTACCTGATCGCACCGTCGTGGAAAGGCACCACCCAGTCGAAAATCTGCCGCTCGACCGCCCAGCCGCTGGCGCCCGGCGCCGAGCTCTTGTACAGGTCGAAGCTCTCGACCATCGCCTTGGTCATGTTGTACACCAGGTCCGCGTCCTGCGAGGCGTACGTCATCAGGATCGGGTACGGGTACGACGAGGACTCGGCGGGGTGATCCTTCGACAACTCGGCGCCCTCGGTGCCCATGAACGGACTGAAGAACGGCGCCAGCGCATTGAGCCGCTTCCAGCCTGCCTTGTCCTTGTGCGAGATCACCGGGTAGACGAGGCCGCGCGGCGATTTCGCGATTGCGTACGCCTTGCCCGAAACCGACGAGCTGAACGCCGCATCGACCTGGTTGTTGACGATGCCATCCATCGCCGCGCCGAAGCCGCCGAACTCGACCTTCTTCACGTCGTTCCAGGTCAGGTTGGCGAAGGCCAGGATCGCGGTGATGTTCTGGTTCAGCGACGGGGCCCCGATCACCCAGGCAACGCGCTTGCCTTTCAGGTCGGCTATGGTCTTCACGCCGCTGTCCTTGGCGGCGAGGATGGTCAGAAGCTGATCCGAGGTATTGAGCATCAGCCCGCGCACCGCCTGCGGCCCCCATGCTTTCGCGCCGAAGTCGAACAAGCCTTCCTGCGCCAGATAGGTGCCGCCGACGCCGTTGGCCGAGAACTGCACCTGCCCGTTGCGCAGCGGCAGGTTGCGCGAGACATCGTTCTTGCCCGGCAGCACACGCAGGCTGACGTTGTATTTCTGCTTCAGAGCGTTGCCGATCCCGACCGACTGGTTGTAGCCGGCAGAGCCGACCCCGTAGGCGCTCCAGGCGAGCGTCGAGGGCAGTTTGACGTCGGCGGCTGCGGCCCCGGCGAACAGCGTGGCGGCGGCGAGCGCGAGCATGCGCATACCATTTGGCTTGAGACTCATGGCGATTCCTCCTAGTTGGCCCGCGAATCTTAACCGATCTGACGCACTTGTCAGCTGCAGCCGCGCAGACGTTTAGAATGTGGGAATGAGCGACAAGCCGATCAGCCGTTTTCCCGTCCCCGAGCTGGCCCAGATGCCCGAGGACGTCCGCAACCGCATCCTGCAGGTGCAGGAAAAATCCGGCTTCGTGCCGAACGTGTTCCTCGCCCTGGCGCACCGGCCGGCGGAGTTCCGCGCCTTCGTCGCCTACCACGACGCGCTGATGGAAAAGGAAGGGGGTCTCACCAAGGCCGAGCGCGAGATGATCGTGGTCGCCACCTCGGGCGCGAACCAGTGCCAGTACTGCGTGGTGGCGCACGGCGCGATCTTGAGGATTCGGGCCAAGAACCCGCTCGTCGCCGACCAGGTGGCGGTCAACTACCGCAAGGCGGACATCACGCCGCGCCAGCGCGCGATGCTCGACTTCGCGCTCAAGGTGGCGCTCGAGGCGCAGGCGGTCGGCGAGCCGGACCTCGAGGCCCTGCGCGGGCACGGCTTCTCCGAGGAGGACATCTGGGACATCGGCGCGATCGCGGCCTTCTTCGCGCTCTCGAACCGCATGGCCAACCTGACCGACATGCGGCCGAACGACGAGTTCTACCTCTTGG
>Ga0315556_1000045_pt1 | contig 55950 bp, 43 predicted proteins | sample SalMarSW160310MG_FD_202112 | JGI IMG/M metagenome (GOLD analysis project Ga0315556, IMG submission 202112) | Salt marsh sediment microbial communities from the Plum Island Ecosystem LTER, Massachusetts, United States - Salt Marsh Sediment SW1603-10 ...
TTTCCGGACCACGAAGATCCCGAGCAGTTCTACTACCTGCCGGCGGCGCCGCACCTGACGCAAGTCGTCGATTCGGCGAGCGGCCAGCGCGTCCCGCAGATTCAGCTCATCGAGTACCGGGGCGAGGCCGGAAACGGCGGCTTCCTCAACTTCGACTGCAACCTCGGGATCGACCAGGATGCGCTCGACGACATCGCCTCTGAGCTGAAGAGCCAGGCCAAGCTTCGCAAGGCGCCGCGGCTCGCTCCTGTCCCGGTCATCGACGGTACCGTGAGGCTGATCCTGCTCGACAAGCAGACGCCGGAGGCCGGCAGCGGCGGGTCAACCTCGGCCGGCGGCGCCGGAGGGTCCGGCTCCGGGACGGCCGCCGGGGGCGACTCGTCCTCGGCTGCGACCGGCCCCGTGTTCGTGGCCAAGATCCTGCAGTCGACCAAACCCGCCCTTTACGGCAGCAACCAGGCGACCTTCTCGGTCCAGCTCAGCCAGGAGGGCGTCACCGTCATGCGCGACGCGCTGCAGGGGGAGATGTCGCCGATCGGCGTCGTGTACTCCCTTGGCTACCTGGCGCTCCGGCCGGCCTACTCGATCCGGCTGCACATGGATTGGAACCGGATCCAGCATCACCTCGATGAGCAGTTCGGGGTCGACTCCATCTTCACCTCGGTCGAGATCGACAAAGCGATCGACAAGCTCAAGGACGATCGGGCCATCGTCTTCGAGGTCGACACCTTCGTGCCTGAGGGCGAGGACACACAATCCGTCATCTCCAGCCGCGACCAGGCGGAGGCCGAGGTGCGGGACATGATCACGGACGCCTTCTTCCAGCCGAGCCTCGATCCGGTGAAGGAGACCAAGGACGGCTGGGACAAGGCCGAGCACCTCGCCAAGACCGGCGCCGCCCTGGCCGCGACCGGCGGTGTGGGGGCGCTCTGCTCTTTTTCCTACAAGAAGGTCGACTACACCCGCGTCGACAAGAAGGTCCTCAACGTCACCATGAACGAGAGGACCACGGTGCAGCGCAGCATCTACCCACAGGGCCACCTGAGCGGGCTGTGCCGGCCGTTGCTCCTGGACGGGATCGACCTCGACAAGTTCATCCTCAAGGTCAACCTTGACGATCCCTGGTTCCAGCGGCGCAAGGTGCAGGTGATCTCGCGCGCCAACTTCGACGAGGACGCCATCGGCTCGCTGAACGTCACGATGCGTTACAACAACCAGCCGAAGAACGTCATCCTCGAGCCCGGCCACGACCGCGACCAGGTGGAATGGGCGAGCAAGCTCGACGGCGCCGACATGGACTGGGACGTGGAGAGCTCGTACAAGGTGAGCTTCAAGAACGTCGAGGGCGCCGAGCGGCCCATCTCCCTCGAGTCCCAGCCCACGACGGTGAGCGTGGAGAACCTCGAGATCGATCCCCGTGAGCTGTACTCGATCGTGCACGTCCCGATCATCGTCCTCGCCTTTCCCTGGGAGCACTATCCGTTCGTCGAGGTGCAAACCAGGTACAACGACGAGAAGAACGGCATCCGGCTGGAAGACACCTTCCTCCTGAACGCCGACAGCCACGAGACCACCTGGAAGATGTTCGTCCAGGATCCCGAGCTGCGTACCTTCTCCTACAAGATCACGTACCGCGCAGCGGCCGGCAGTGACGTCGAAATGCCGTGGGTGGATACCGATGAAGAACGCATCACGGTGCGCGATCCGTACCCGCGGAAGCGAACGCTCACGGTCGTGCCCAATGTCTCGTGGGACGACGTCTCAAGGCTCTTCGTGGACGTCTCCTACAACGACCCTGAGAACGATGTCTCGGACCAGCAGTCATTCCAGTTTGCAGCGGATGATGCCGCGCCCAAGACGTTCAGCGTCGACCTCGTCAACCCCGACCTGCGCCTGGTCGCCTTCGAGGCCACGATCATGAAGAAGGACAACACACTGATCCAGGTCCCGAGATCGTTCACCTTGGACCGCCGGATCTTCATCTCCCGGGACATGAAGGGTCACAGGATCATCACGGTGCGGCCGGAGGGGGTCGACTTTGCCGCCAAGAAGGTCAAACAGATAAAGGTCGACCTCCGCTACGAGGATGAAGGCGCGGGGTTGAGCTTCGCCGACGGCTTCACCTTCAAGTCGGCAGCGGATCGGGCGTCCTTCGAGTTCGACTACGTCGACGACCAGAAGGCGGGCTACCAGTACCGGGTCACCTCGCTGTTCACCAACGGCATGTCACGCGCCGGCGACTGGCAGAACGACGCCGCCGGCGAGCTCGTGCTGCCCGTGGGCTGACCGCGGGGACAGACGGGAGCAGACCGGAAACCAGGAGGATATCTCAATGTTGCTACTTGGAAGCACGAGCATGACCATCGAAGGGGTTACGGTCTTCCCGGACCATGCGGATCCGAATCAGTTCTGGTACCTGCCGGGACCGATTCGGCTCGCCAAGCGTCCGGGAGAGAGCGAGGCCGCCTTCACATTCATCAAGTACAAGCCGGCGGCGGTCGAGGCGGGCGTCAAGGGGGGCGGCTTCCTGATGTTCGACGTCAACCTGCGGCTGGACCAGGCGACCGAGCAGAAGATCATGTCGCGCCTGTCCGCCGTTGCAAAGGGCACGCCCAAGCTGTCGGTAGTGCAGTTCGACGAAGGGACGGTCAAGTGCATTGCCCTCAACCTCCAGGGAGAGGGCGGCACGAGCGCCGAGGCCGCACCCGAGGGGGCGTTCAACGCGGTGGAGAGCATTCTCGGCGCCTCGGTTCCCTCGCTCCAGGGAGACGACGACGCCAGCTTCAGTCTGACCCTGAGCCAGGAGGGGGCCACGATCATCGAACAGGCGTACACGCAGGGAACGGCGCCCGTCGGCATCATCTACGACCTCAAGTTCACCGGAATCCGGCCCGCCCTCGACGTCAAGATCACGGCCGATTTCAAGCGGATCTACCAGTCGTTCAGCGCCAGCCTCAGCGGCCAGTACTACTTCCTGAAGGCCGGGATCGAAGCCGCGTTCGAGAAGCTGGTGCAGGACGGCGCGATCAAGGTCGAGGTCACCCACTACGTCGACAACGACGACCTCGAGCAGAAGGAGAAGTGGGCCCTCGATTTCTTCAAGGACAAGCTGCTGACCGACTGGTTCCAGCCCACGCTGCTGCCCGGGCAGCCGCACGGAGCGGTCTGGGGGGGTGGGGGAGGAACGTCCTCGACACCCGGCTCCACGACCACGACCCACGGCGCCACGCCTTCGTCGAGCACCAGCACCCCGGCGACGACCCACGGCACCACGCCCTCGTCGAGCACCACCCACACCACCTCCCCCTCGACGACCCCAAGCTCCTCGACTTCCGGCCACGGTACGACCACGGGCCACGGCACGAGCCCGGCGACGGCTCATCCGGCGGCACAGACCCGACCCGCGGCGGCGCTCACCATCGTGAGCAAGCAGCCGGACCCGTTGCCGCAGGGCTACAACATCGAGCACACGCCCTCACCGACCGGCACCACGGAGACCATCCGCGTCACCGGCAACGGCACGCCGACGGTCCGCGTCGACGGCACCCAGCGCCAGCTCACCGCCGGGGCGCTGACGATCGACGTGCAGCCCGGTGCCTCGCACAACATCGCGGTGTCGTTTCCCGCGGTTGCGGCGACCGAGGAGACCTTCCCGCTCAAGTTCCTCTATGAGCTCCCGCGGGAGACCTGGGTGACCGGAAACCCGGGGACCAACGCCAACTACCAGAGCTATCTCGCCAACCATCCCAACCCTGACGACCCGCCGTTCCTGGCCAGCCACTCGCCCTCGCGCACGGCACCGCCAGGCGGTGCCGATGCACTGCGCGACTGGATCCAGAACAGCCTTGTCGCCCCGAAGGAGGTGGAGCTCCGCGCGCACGCCAGCTTCGAGGGCGATGCCAGCCAGGCCAAGCAGGATTACAACATGCGCCTGTCCGGACGTCGCCTCGATGTGGCCCGCGGCATCATCGGCTCGGCGGCGACCATCACCAGTGCCGGGGCCTTCGGCCAGACCGAGGCCCAGCAGGCGGGGCGCCTCGGCCAACCCGACGACCGCAACGTCATGATCAAGGGCAGGACCAACGCCGGCAGCCAGGGCGTCAACATCACGGCGACGCTCGCACGGCAGCGCCCATCCACGACCCCGACCCCGACGCCGACCCCGACCCCCACGCCGAGGCCAACTCCGACCCCCACGCCCAGGCCGCAAACTCCGTCAGTACCGGGCTCCCCGGAGGTCGCCCTCAAGCTCAGGTTCGTGCGCCAGGACGAGCAGAAGACAGTGACCTTCGAGTACCACAGGTCCGACGCCGTGCAGCGCACCTACGCCCCGCAGGGCTTCTTCGGGCTGCTTCTCGCGGATCTCGGCCAGCAGGACAAGCACTTCGTCGAGGTGGACCTGGACGATCCGTTCTTCCGGGTCTTCACCGTGACCGTGGACGCTCCCATCGACTTCGGCCACATTGGGCTCATCTCGGCTCAGGTCGCGCTCGACTACGGCGAGGACGCCGAGCACCACAAGCACGGCGACTTCGTCTTCGACGCCGACAGCCATGCCAAACAGGAGTTCAAGGTGTTCATGGACGACGCCCACGACACCAGCTACACCTACGGCGTGCAGTACCACTTCGATCCTCTCGCCGGCTGGGACGGCCACCGGCTCTCTTACGACTTTTCCGCCCTTCCGACCGAGGACCGGACGCTGCTTCTCAACCCGTACGAGCAGATGGGCTTCCTCGAGGTGCGCGTCTTTCCACACGAGATCGACGGCGGCGTCGTCGAATCGACGGACGTATTCCTCAGCTACACGCAGCCCGACGGCACCGTCGAGGAGAAGATCCTCGCCGTCACCGCGACCTCGGACCCGCAGTTCTGGCGGCTCAGGCTCGACGATCCCAAGCAGCGGCAGTACACGTACCACTTCGTCCACCACCTCAAGAACGGCTCGGTACGGGAAACCGATCCGGTCGTCACGCAGGCGACGGCGCTGCCCGTGGATGACCCGTTCGAGAACTCCATCGACATCGACTTCATTCCCCTGTTCGACTCGGCGACGGTGCGGATGGTCTACATCGACGTCGAGTACGACGATCCCGACAACGACTACCACCGGGAGGACCGGCTCTCCCTGCCGGGCAACGCCACCGACGCCGTTCGGTTGCACATTTCGGTGGTCGATCCTACGAAGAGGACGTTCCGCTACCGGATGACCTTTGTCGGGACCGACAACCACATGAACCGCGGCCCGTTCGTCGAGACCACGGAGACCCTGATCGGGGTCGCGCCGTGAGCCCAGCGGCCCGCGGGCTGCAAGAGAGCGACACACGGGTGGGGGGTCCCGGCGGGACCCCCCACCGTTTGCCGGCGGGCGGGAGCGCCAAGGCGCTCCTGCAGACGCTCGACCGTCTGCGGCAGACCTCTCCCGAGCCGGCGGCGCGGGCCGCCGCAGCGCTGGCGGTCGTCCTTGGCGGCCTCGACGCCTCTCCCTGGTCCGAGGTGGCGTGGTCGTTCAGCCGCCTTACCGGTGGCGGATATCCGGTAGAGCTGACCTTCTCCTCCGCGGACGAAACCTTCCGGTGGGCGGCGGAGGTGGCGGGCCCCGAGGTGGCGGAGGCCGTCCGGCTCGACGCCGCGCTGCATCACCTGGAAGTCCTCGGTGAGCCAACACCCCCCGCCTGGCTTGCTGCCGCGTTCCGGACCGTGCAGGGGTCCGCACCCCTCCGGTTTGGGGCCTGGCTCGGCGGCCGCCACAGCTCGACGGGAGACCGCTACAAGGTCTACCTCGAGGTGCCGGAGGCCGAACAGCGCGCGGCCTGCGAGCTGCTCGAGAAGCACTGCGGCCGGCAACCGCCGCGCTTCCCGGGTTCCTCGAGGCTGGTGATGATCGGCTATACGCCGAGCTCCCGCATGTTCGAGTGGTACCTCAGGACCTCCCGGATCCAGCCCTGGGAGTTGGCCTTCTTGATGAGGCAGTCGGACCTTGCCGCGCAGGGGGACGAGCTTCTGGACTTCGTCGCCGGGGTGAGCGGCCTCCCGCTCACCCGGGCCCTCGCGGTGCAGCCCCTCGGCGTAAGCGTCGCCGCCGGCAAGGGGAAGGCACCGGCCGCCGTGACGCTGTTTGCGCCGGCCGGCGCATTCTTCGGCAGCGACGGTACGGTCCGTCGCCGCCTGCTCGCGCTTGCATCCGACGCCGGTCGCGGCCTCGAAGGTTACCGGACCGTCAGCGAACCCGTGGCCGAACGGACTGGCTGGAACACCCGGCACGGTATCCTCTCCCTGGTTTCCGCGCGAGGCGAGCCGCCGCACTTCCGGATCGGACTCCGGCCGTCGTAGCCGGCATTGTTCATGGGCAATCGGAGCGCGCCCTTGCCTTGGCGTCGAGGATCTCGACCACGCGCTCCACGGCCGCGTCGGTCACGCACGGCTCGTCGAGCCAATGCTCGCAGCCGCAGTAGTTGAGCAGCACCCCCTGGCTCGGCACGCGGGCCGCCTCGGCCGAACGCATGCCGTTGGCGAGCATCCAGATGCACGCCACCCCGATCACGGACAGGTCCCGGTAACGGCCGCGCTTGAGGAGGCGGAACTGCTTCTCGTGCTCGAGGTCCGAGAAGAACGCACCCGCGCCTCGCTTTGCCGCCTCGACGGTCATCCGCCCGATCGCACAGGTCTCGTCGCAGACCTTGCAGCGGCTGCCGTAGCGCGAGCCCTTGCGCTCGCACTCCTCGCCGCGGCGCCGCAGGCAGTCGGGCAGGATCAGCACCGTGTCGCGCCGGGCCACGAATTCCGGCCAGAACTGCCGGTTCATGACGACGCATGCGAGCAGCTCGGCCAAGTAGCGCTCGCGTGTGGTGCGCCGGTAGTACTCCTCGTCGCGGCCGCTCTCCCGGCAGGCGCGCTCGACGAAACCCGGGACCCGGACGAAGGCGCACCCCACCTGCTCGCCGGCCACCGCCAGCATCTGGTCCGCCATCCGTCCCAGCCGCTCGTAGATCGCCGTTCCCTCGCCCAGGGAACGGAGGTCGTAGGTCGGGGGCATCAAAGCCCCGGGCTCGTTTCCCATGCCGCCATCGTACCCCACGGCCGGTGGCACCGGTGCCCTCGCCCGCGAGAACCGGTGACTCTGCCAGGCTACACTTCCCCACAGAGGTACCGACGATGAACGAGACGTTCCTGCCGTGGGTGATGTTCCTGGCCTACCTGGGGGTGATCGGCGGCCTCGCCTGGTGGAACCGGAAGCGCGCGCAGAACATGGCCTCCTTCTCAATCGGTAGCCGCCAGGTGTCGCCGGTGCTGGTTGGCCTCTCCCTCGCCGCCAACATGACCAGCGTCGCCACCTTCGTGATCAACCCCGGCCTGATCTACGCCTACGGCTGGGCCGGCGTCGTCGGCTACGGTATTGCCGCCCCGCTCGGGATCTTCACCGGACTCGTGGTGACCTCGCGCCGCTTCCGGCAGGTGGGCGACCAGGTCATCGCGCTCACCGTCCCGCAGTGGATTGGCGATCGCTACGGCGACCGCCGGCTCACCGCTTTCTTCGCCCTCATCAGCCTGCTCCAGATCACCTTTCTGGTGCTGATCGTGGCCGCCCTGGTCCACGTGCTGATGAGCGTCCTCCACCTGCCGCTGCTGGTGGCGCTCACCATCGTCATCCTGTTCACCTTCGCCGTCATCTTTGTCGGCGGCGCCAGCGTCCACGTCTGGTCGAACAGTGTCCAGGCGGTCACCATGATCGTGGTCGCCGTCCTGCTGGTGGCTGCCGGCGCCGGCTTCTTCGCGGGCGGCCTCGGCGCCTTCTTCGACCGCCTCGCGGCCGTCGCCCCCCACTACGGGAGCATGACCAACCCGGACAGCCTGCTCTTTCGCGACCTCTTCGAGGTGGTGGTCGCCAACTTCATCATCGGTGTCGCCATCATCATGCAGCCGCACATCATCTCGAAGACGCTCTACCTGCGCTCCGAGCGCGACGTCACCACGTACCTGGCGACCGCCGTCATCGCCGGCACGATCTTCACCACCGTGCTCCTCGTCGGCCTGTACGCGCGGCTGGAGCTCGGCGGCGGTCTGGCCCCCGACCGCGTGGTCGCCACCTATATCGCCACCCACTTCGCCCCCGGCCTGCGCTCCCTCATCATGCTTGGCGTGCTGGCGGCTGGCTTCTCGACCCTCGAAGGCGTTGTCCTCGCGCTATCCTCTATCACCGCCAACGACCTCTACGGCAGCCTGGCGCGCCTCGCCGGCGCAGACGAGGAACGCGTCAAGGCGCGCCTTCTCAGGGTCGGCCGCTGGTCCCTGGTTGCCCTTGCCCCGGTTACCTTCCTGCTTGCCTGGGATCAGATCGTCGATCCCAATCTGAGCGTCGCCATCTTCGCCCAGAACGGCGTCTACGGCCTCTTTGCCGCCGTCTTCGCCCCGGTCCTGTTCGGCATCTTCTCGCGCCGCGCCACCGGCGGCCTCGCCCTCGCCGCGGCCCTGACCGCCCTCGTGGTCCACTTCGGCATGTACTACGGCGGCATCACCCGTTACCACAACAACCCCGCCGTTCCAGCCACCTGCGCTCTCGTGCTCAGCACCGCCGTCATGGCCGTAGGCGTCAGCCTGCGCGGCAAACTGATCGGCCTTGACTCGGCACCCACTGAAGCCACCTGATGAACTACGGGCCCCCGCCGATGGCTCGGTAGAGACCGGCGCTTGACGCCGGGACTTCTCGTGGGTAGTGATATGCTCGATCAAGATCCGAAGTGTGGACGACAAGCAGAGGCTGAAGAGGGGGGGGGCTCTTGAGACGGCATCTTACTTTGCTGTCGGTGGCTGCCGTGACCTTGGTCGTGACCCTCGCGCCACGCACTGCTTCGGCCGCCGACAGGCTGACTCTGCAGGATGCGAACCGCCGCTGGCGGGGGGCCCACTGTCGCAGTCTCCAGGAGATCTCGGTGAAGTCCGGACACAGCCGACACGGGGTGTCCAAGAGCCGCTGGCTGTTTTGGGGCAAGAAGGGCAGCAACCAGAGAGCGCGCATGTACTTCGAGAACGCTGAAGCGCTCGAGCCGACGTTCAGAGACCGTGTCCTGCCGGCCGGAACCGAGTTCATAGCAGTCGGCTGGGGTCAGGACGAGGCCGACAAGAGCGTCTTCCTGGAGGTCAAGGTCGCCGGCGTTCCGGTGCAGGCGAAGCTCTACTATCTCGACTCCTGGGTCGGCAAGGTCAGAGAAAAACGGCTGGGCGAGTTCGAGCGTTGGGTGCGGCTCGATCTGTGCCAGATCGTCGAGTCGCCGGACGAGAAGCTGGTCGACGTTCCCGGACCATCCGCCAGCTCGTCGTTACCCCCGCGGCCCGTTCGGGCGCCGGTCGTACAGCCTATGGCGCCGACGAGTCCTCCGCGGCTGCGCGTCCTGGCGGTTTCCGTAGAACCGGTCCGGGTGGTTCCGGGCGGCGAGATCTCCCTGGTCGTGACGTACAGCGTGGACGGCGTAGCTCCCGGCGCAACCCTGGCGGTCACCGAGCGGCGAACCATCGTGCGTGATGGAGGGACCCTGACGAGCGTAGAGCAGGTGGTTCACCGCCCGGCAGGTGTTCACCAGTCGCGGCAGCCGATTCGGATCCCGGCGACGCTGGCGGCGGGCATCTACGAACTCCGAGCCGCGGTTCGCGCAGCGGGTATAGCCGGCGAAGGCTCGGCCGTCTTCGAGGTGACGAACGATGCGCGCTGAGCCTGGGCCGGGCACGGCAGCGAGGCGGGGAGCGCGCTTCACCGCCTTCGCCGGCACGCTGTTTCTGATCCTCGCGGTGGGTTCGCTGGCGGCCGGCGACTGGTACGTGCTGTGCGAAACCGGCTCCGGGCAGGTGATCCTGGCCCAGCACGTCAACGAGGTAGCTCACGTGGTGCTGACGGGACCGCTGCCGGGGCCGCGCACGGCCACCGCATGGGTCGAGGCAAACTGCCCGAGCCGGCGCTGTGACTCCTTCGGACAGTGCGTGAGGCCGGGAGAGCTCGGGCAGCCTGCGGCCACGGAAAGCGGCTGGCAGGTCGGGAAGCTGACCACCGAAAGCCTGGGAGCCTCGACCAGAGGAGCCGCAGCCTCCGTACGTAGTACGGCAGTGACGGCCCCCGGCCCACTCTCCGGCCCGGGCGCTACGGACCTGACCCCTCTCATCAACACGGCCAAGGCGGCGGTCACGGGCTGCAGCTACCCGGCGGCACTCGCCGCCGCCGACCAGATGACGAACTTCGACCCGGAGCATCCCTGGCTGCGGGCCAACCACGAGAAGCTCAAACGCCTCGCCGCGCGCCAGCGCACCACGCAGCAGACCGTCTGGCAGGCCAGCTCCGCGCTGCAGCAGGGCGATTTCAAGGAGGCCCGGCGGCTGGCCCTGACCGCTGCCGACACTGCCGTGAGCTGCCAGACGCAGGCGGTCTCCGCCCTGGTGACGGGAATCGACACCGCCATCGAGCAGCAGCGCACGGAGCGCAGAATGGCCCGAGGCCGGGCGGCGGCCTCCCTGCTGCCGGTACTCTTCAACCTCGCTCGTGTGGCCAGCGGCGGCCACGGCGCCACGGGCTCGCCGGCGGGCACAGGCGCGGCGATTCCGTCGGCGGCGCCGGCGGTCGGTGGCGTCGACCCGTGTGCGTTCAAGCTCGAGTTCCCGGATCGGACCAGCCTGGTCCCGGTCTGCGGCTGCCCGGGCTATGTGTTCGACGTAAAGAGGTTCAGGTGCGCCCCGGGCTAGCGTGTCTCGCGGCGTCAATGCTCGTGGTGGCCACTGCCCGAGCCACGCAGCCGACCACGGCGGAGCAACGCAGCGCCAAGTCGGCAACGGAGATCCACGCCCTCCGCGCCACCATCAACGAGCCGCCGGAGATTGCCGCCGAGCCGTGGCTTCAGTTTATCGAGGCTCGGGGCCGGAGGTTCTGTGATCCGGGTGTGCTGGTGACGCTCGAGGCCCTCGGGCGGGACTGTAAGGTCGAAGCGGGCAAAATCATTCCCGCTCTGATGAGGACCGCTACCGTGGTCTTGGTTCCGGGTTTCGATTCTCGCATTCTTTTCGAGGGGCGGCCGTCGACCGCCGAGGAGAAGTACAAGGACGACGTGAAGAAACTGAACGACGTGGCCACGGTGGTCGGTACCCCGATGAGCGCCATCAACTGTCTGGCCAAGGGCATCGTCCGGGCCAGCGCAGGTGAGCACCCGGGAACGGACGATCTGCTTGCAGGTATCGACGGCGCCACCGATCTTTACCAGCTCCAAGGGATGTTGCGGGCGGGGGCCGGCGGGCTCAAGACCTTGAGCTCTGCCCCGGCCGGTTCGGGAGCTGCGAAACGTCTCGGCGATCTGGGGAAGGAGATCGGGGAGGGCGTGGCCGGGGATCCTCTTGGTGCGGTGGACACTGGACTGGGACCGACTCAGGCGTCGGGCTGGTTCGAGCGGATCCACAAGGCCTGGCGAAGCACGAATCTTGGCAGATGGTCGGCGGTCCAGTCCGCGGCCGACGAAGCACGTGAGAAGTTCGAGGCGTGCGATGTCGACGGAGCGCTGGCTGCCCAGGAGAAGGTGCTGCCGCTGGTCCGGAGCTGGGCCCGGGGCTGGCGGCACGGCATCGAGCTTTACGAGGATCACAAGTACTGTGCGGACACCGGCTGGGCGGCGATGCTCGGTCTCGAGGGCCGCGCCAGCCACGATCTCGAGCTGGAGGTTGACCAGTACCGGACCGAGCTCGCCGACTTGCAGAGCCGCAAGGTGCTCGATCCGGACTGGGCGCAGCCGAGCTCCATCGAGGCCAGGCGCGCCCTGGTGCGAGACATCAACGAAACCTTGCGCTCGCCGGGCCGGCTGATCACCGAGGCCCTCGCCGGCGACTGCGACCTGGGCCCTGCCCTGGCGACGATTCGCAAGATCGAGGCGAACAACGCGTGCTTCGAGAGCCTGGTGGACGAGCCGAGCCGAAGGCGGCTGGCCGAGGTCCGGGAGCGCATTCGCGCCATTCAGCTGGCTATCCCCGACCTGCGGTCGGCGGTCGCACAGGCCGCCTCAGAAGCTGCGTCCCGGATCGATGCTTGCGCCATGACGGGGTGGTCCGAGCCGCTCGACCAGGCGATCGCGGAGTTCGACCGCCTTCACGGCCCGCAGATCACGGCCGGGCAGCTGCAGGTGTGCCTCCCGGAAGGGCTCGACCGCGACGCGCTGCGGGAACGGTCGCGGGCAAGGGAGGAGAGCCTGGCGAGGCTTACGAGGGAGGCGCGGGAGCTCAAGGAGCAGGCCGGCCGCCTCGACGAGGAGTGTCGCTTTGATGAAGCGGAGCAGGCGCTGAGCGAGGCCGCCGGCAAGCTGGACGAAACGGGGTGCCCGCTGGCTCAAGCCGACTGCGAGGGCGCGACCTACGAGCCGGTCCGCTGCAGTCTGATTATCGTGCGAGACGGGCTCGAGGCGGCGCGGGCAGCCCTGGACCAGCGGCGGCAGGCGTACAACGAGGCGGATCAGCAGCTGCAGCAGCAGGCAACCGAGCTTCAGACGCAGGGTGAAGGCGAGCTCGAAACCGCCCGTGGCACCTCGCCCGACCGCTGCCGTGCCATCGACCAGGTGCGCGTCATCGCCGGCAAGCTGGAGGCCCTCACCCAGCCTCTCGGTTGTCCGGGCGAGAACCGGTGGGCCGAGGAGGGCGCCGAGCTACGCCGTCTCCTCGATGAGGCAGTGGCGGCCTTCGACCAGCAGCTCGAGGCCGCGGTCAAGACCGGGGACGACGCGGCCGAGGCGTGCGATATGGCAGCCCTGCAAGCGGCCATTGACCAGTTCGTCCCGCTCGAGCAGGCAGCCTGTCCGGCACGCACCGACCAGACGGCACGGTTGCGCAAACGGCTGTCCGATATCGACGACGAGGCCGCCGAGGCGCGGCGCATCCTCAAGGAGGGCCAGAAGGACTGGCAGGTCTGGATGCAGTCCTGCGACACCTCGATGCTGGCGACAACCGAGGCGCGCGAGAGCAACCTGCCGCGCTGCGGCTACGCGAACCTCACTCCCGATGAGCAGTCCGCCGTCAACGAGCTCATGTGGTGGGGAGACAATGCTCCTAGGCTTGCGGCTCTGGCGCGCTCAGCGGATCCCCACCTCGCGGCCGCCGAGAAGAGCATCGAGTCGGCCCGCCGGAAGCTCGATGCTGGGGTCGCCTCCGAGGCCGACCGGCAGGCCATGGCGGCGGACCTCGATGCCGCGGTCGCCGCCCTGGACGGCGCCAGGCGGGCCGCCTCCGCGATGCGCGAGGGCGAGCTGATCTCCGCGGCGTGCAGCAAGCAGGTCATGGAGCGCATCGCCGAGCTCGAAGGCGCCATGCCGTCACTGCCGCCGCCGGAAGGTGGTACCGAGGCAGATGCAACGACCCCGCCGACAACCTCTGGTACGGCGGCCGCCGGGACGTCGGGAGCTCCGTCCGGCTCTCTCACGGTGACAGTGCCGAACCTCGTTGGACAGGCCGACACGGTGGCCGTCGCCTGGCTCGAGGAGCTGGGGCTGAGCGCGGTGCTCCGCACCGGCAGTCCGGCCTCGGAGGACTCGGAGCAGGGGAAGGTGGAGCGGCAGGAACCCGCGGCCAACACGTCGGTCGCCGCTGCGGCGGCCGTCTCGCTGTGGATTCGCGGCCCGGCGCCCGCCCCCGAGCCGTCCGTGCCCGTGACACAGGCCACCTGCGACAGCACCTGGCCAGGCACGGTGCTGACTCAGCCCGTGCCCGGCGGCCCCGTATCCTGCCTGTGCCCGAATGGAACCACCTGGAGCAAGGTGAGGGGCGCCTGCCTGAGTCTGAGCACGGGCGGCGTCGCTCAGAGGTCCGCTGCCGTCGACTGCTCCACAATGCCGGGGACGCTCTACGACCCTGCCGCCGGGTTGTGCCGGTGCCCGGTGGGCAGGTGGGACGTGAACCAGAGACGCTGTGTCGACACGGCGGCCGCCGAGCGGGAGCGGAGGATCGCGGATCTTCAGCATGCGGGGCAGTGTGAGCGGCTGTACGCGGACATCGAGGTGTTCTCGAGCCATGGCGACGCTGCATACCGCCAGATGGGGGCCGCGGCCCAACAGCAGGCGCGTGCAATGGGGTGCGACTCTGTGAGGATCGCGGCGGCCGTAGCTGCCAGCGGCCGCTTCGGTACGCCCACGAGCCGTCCCTCAGGAGGCCAGGCGGGCGCCGGTGTGCCCGCCGGCGGCTCGGGAGGCTCGGCAGGAACGACAGGTCCGGCAGGTGTCGGCAGCAGCGGCGGCCGGTGCGTAATCATGGACATCTCGTACGCCAGCGCCGGTGGCAGCGTGTACGCCTACCTGGCGTACCAGAACCCGTCGACATCCCCGGGGAGCGCCCCCGACGCCTACGGTGTGCTCACCGTGCCAACCAGTCTCAAGAGCGGGGGCAGGTCCTGCTCCAGCGCCAGGTCCTGCCTGGCCATGGTCGCGGGCTCCAACCCGTTCCAAATCCTCGGTGAATACTCCAGCCGCGCGGCCGCCTCGGCGGTAGCCCGGCAACGCTGCCCGAACCCGGTCCACACCAGCAGTTACTAGCCTCTTATCTCGTCAGCATGATGGCCAGGATGCCGGCAAAGGCGCCGATCGCGAGCAGGTAGGCGAGCGCCGTCCACGTCTCGATCCTCGGCGCCCGGGCCAGCACGCGGACGAAGGTCTCCGACACGATGTCCTCGGCCTTTCCCCGGTCTCCGGCCAGGCCCAGCGCAAAACGGAGCACCGCCGACGCGTGCTGGCGGTAGAGAGCCTCGAAGTCGCCGTTGGTATCCATCTCGTTCTGAGTACTGTATTCGGCCGGCAGGGTTACATCCCTGGGCGCTCCGCCTGCAGCAGCGCGCGCAGGTTGCGGCCCATCACGGGCTCGGCGTATGGCTGACCGAGCCATGCCATCTTGGTGGCAATGCCGCTCGCGGTTCGGGCCTCGCTGTCGTTGTCTGCCAGCAGAGCACGCGTCTCGGCGGCGGAGAAGACAACCCCGGTTTCCTCGACCTTCAGCCTCGGGTTGACGGGGCACACTGTCTGGCACTCGAGGCACCCGAGCAGGCAGGTGTGGGCCCAACCCTGCACAAACGGTGGCCACTCGCCGGGCACCTCGTTGGCAAAGGTCAGGCAGCGCTCGGCCGAGATCAGCACTCGCTCGTCGCCGATCGCACCGGTCGGGCACGCTCCGGCGCACGCACCGCACGCGGCGCACTCCTCGAGCAGCGCCGGCTCGACCGGTTCGGCGCCCCCGGCGGCCGGCAGCGGTGCATCGGTCAGGAAGCCGCAGAGCTGGATGTAGCTGCCGAGGCCGGGAGCGTAGGTGACGTTGTTGAGGCCGTAGCGCACCAACCCCAGGCGTGCCGCCGTCGCCTTGAGCGGCGCCATCAGGAGCTCCAGCCGGGCCCCGGACAGGCCGTCGCGCGCCAAGTCCTGTCTTACCTCTTCGAAGAGCGCCCGGTAGCGCACGTAGGTCGGCGGCAGCAGCGCTGCGAACGGTCCGTCCTCGAGCTCGAAGTGCACCCGGTGCGCAGGACGCGGGACCGCGACCATCACGACTGTTCCAGTCGCCGGCCGCTTCCCGGCCGCCACCACGGATGCGAGCTCGGCCGCGAAGAACGCCGGGTCCAGCTCGCCGTCCTGGTGTCGAGCCTCCACGTTAGAGGCGGCGGCGGTGGCCACCTCGACCGGTCCCCACGCGACGCGGTACCCGCGTTTCTCAGCCCACTCCAGAAGCCGTTCCTTCATTGCAGCCTCCACGACCGGCCGCCCTCTTGGGCGGTTTTGTGGTAATGACCAAAATATATCTATGCACGTTACCACTTCAACATGGACCCGGAGTGTGTAATAGTCAAGAGTGGCAGAAAGGGGGTTACGGTTGGACCCGCTGTGGGCCGAGCTGATCAACTCGGACTGGAGCGACCACCTGGGAAGCGGCCGGCGCGAGGACCGCATCGGCAACGACCGTTGGCTGGCGAAGTTCCTCGGCCGCACCAGCTGGTGGGGAAGGGCGTTGCCGTCGGCCGCCGAGCGCGAACGCCTGCGCGAGCTGCGTCGCCTGCTCCGTCGCATGGTCGACGCCCTGCTCGCCGGCGCCCCGATTGGCGAAAGCGACACCGCCGCGCTCAACCGCATCATGGCCAAGGCACCGGTGGCGCGCCGCTTGGGCCGCGAGGGCGAGGGATGGCACGTGGAGCTGACCGCCACCCGTGGCGCGATTGACGATGTCCTCGGCGAGGTCGCCGGCTCGTTCGCCACCATGCTCGCGCGCGGCAAGGCCGACCGCGTCAAGGTCTGCGAGAACCCCGACTGCGGCTGGGTGATGGTCGACTCGAGCCGCAACCGCTCGCGCCGCTGGTGCGACGCCGCCGAGTGCGGCAACCTCATGAAGGTCCGCCGCTACCGCCAGCGTCACCGTGACGCGGGCTGAATCGCCCGGCCCCGCAGCGCCCGCTTGTGCCCCAGGGGCTCGCACGCCGCCGTCGGATGATCGGCCGTCCGCTCCCCTGGTACGCTGGTAGGGTCGCCCGGTCACTGAAGACAGCCCCGGCGCGGCCGCGAAGGGAGACCTGATGCGAATCACGGTGGCGTTCAACTTGCGGACCGATGCGTCCGAGGAAAGCGCGGAGCTGCTGACCCAGGAGGACGTCGACCGCATCTGCGGTGCGCTGCGCGAGCTGCGCCACCAGGTCAGCCCGGTGGAGGTCTCCGGGCAGCCCGGCGAGGTGGTGGGCCGCCTGCTGGACAGCGCGCCCGAGCTGATCTTCAACTGCGCGGAAGGCACCATCGGCAGCTCGCGCGAGGCGTTCTACCCGGGCCTGTACGAGCAGCTCAGGATCCCGTTCACCGGCGGCAACCCATCGCTGCTGCACATGAACCTCGACAAGCATCTGGCGAAGACGGTCGTCGCTTCCCGTGGCGTCCGGGTGCCGAAAGGCGGCCTGGTGACCCCGCAGAACCGGGAGCTGCCGACCGACCTGCGCTACCCGGTGATCATCAAGCCCAACGCGGAGGGCTCGTCCAAGGGCGTTACTCAGGACTCCGTGGTCGAGAACCGGGAGCAGTGCGAGGCCCGCGTCGAGCAGCTGCTGGGACGCTATCCGGCCGGGTTGGTGGTCGAGGAGTTCATCGCCGGGCGCGAGCTGAGCGTGCCGATCCTGGAGGCATTCCCCGGCAAGATCCTCGAGATCGTCGAGCACACCTTTGACCTCGAGAAGATCGGCGGCCGCTACAACGTCTACGACTACGACATGAAGCAGGGCGGCGAGCGATCGAAGGCCGTCGGCGTAGTTTGCCCGGCGCTGCTCGATCCGGCGCAGCACGGGGCGGTGGTGGAGATGGCGAGGCGCGTGTTCGAAATCATGCACTGCCCGGACCTCGGCCGCGTCGACATCCGGCTCGAAGAGGACGGAACCCCTTTCTTCATCGAGCTCAACCCGCTGCCGAGCCTCCATCCGGCGGCGTCGCTGATGATTGCTGGGCGGGAGCGGGGACTGGAGTACCGCGACGTGCTGCGCCTGGTGGTGCGGTCGGCGGCCCACCGCTACAAGCTGGCGGCGCGGCCGCCGCGCAAGGTCACCGGCGAGGAGGCGGCACGGCCCACCGCCCGCGACCTCGGAATCCGGGTCGGGCGCTTTCAGCCCGGCGTCAACAACGCCATCACCGACGTCAAGGGAGTCCGGGTCGGCCACCTCACCCGGACCGACGAAGCGGCCCCCGTTCCGGGCTCGAGCGAGACCGCGCGAGTCCGCACCGGCGTCACCGCGATCGTGCCCGGCGAGGGGGACGTGTTCCGCCGGCGGGTCGTGGCCGGTGGCTTCGTGCTCAACGGCGTCGGCGAGATGGCGGGGCTGACGCAGGCTCTGGAGTGGGGCTACATCGAGACCCCGATCTTGCTCACGAACTCTTTGTCCGTCGGCCGGGTGCTGCAGGGTGTGATCTCGCACATGGTCAAGAAGCACCCCGAGATCGGGACCCTCGAGGACCCGGTGCTGCCGGTGGTGGGCGAGGCCGACGACTCGTTCCTCAACGACACGCGGGTCGGGCTGTGCAGCGCCCAGGACGCGCAACGCGCGCTCGAAGCGGCGAAGGGCGGACCGGTGGCGCAGGGCTCGGTCGGCGCCGGTACGGGAATGATGAGCTTCGACTTCGCCGGCGGCATCGGCACCTCGTCGCGCAGTATCGAGGTCGAGGGCCACGCCTTCATTGTCGGCGTCCTGGTCATGTCCAACTGCGGCCACATGCGCAACCTCACCATCGACGGGCGGGTCGTCGGACGGGAGCTGGACGTCCAGCTGCCGGCCGCGGGGCGGCGCATCACGGACTACGGCTCGGTCATCACCGTCGTCGCCACCGACGTGCCGCTGCTGTCCAGTCAGCTCAGCCGGGTCGCCAAGCGCGCCGCGCTCGGCCTGGGCCGGGTCGGCTCCCACGCCGCCTCCACCAGCGGCGAGATCGTGGTCGCGTTCAGCACCGCCAACCGGGTGCCGCGGTCGTCGGCGCAGCCTAGCAAGTTCCGGACCCTCAGGTTTGTCGCCGACACCCACATCAACACCCTGTACGAAGCGGTCATCGAGGCCACCGAGGAGGCGGTGCTCAACGCCATGTTCTGCTCGGCCGGGGTCCGCGGTCGCGAAGGGCGCGAGGCGCCGGCGATCCCCCAGGAGGCGACTCTCGAGCTGCTGCGCAACAATGGAGAGATCAATGTTGGTCGTTGAGAAGCACAACTTCAGCCTTCACAACCCGAGCTGGAAGTTCACGCTTGGGCCGGAGACGTACGAGACCAAGGACACCCCGCGGCGGGTCGAGGCGATCCGCGCCGCCCTCGCCGTGGACGGTCGCTTCCGCTTCACCCAGGCGAAGCGCTTCCCCGAGGCGCTCCTGGCGCGGTTGCATCCCTACCACGACTTCATCAAGAAGACCTCGCAGGTGGCCCGCACGACCGGCGAGGAGATCTACCCGGACCTGTTCCCCGGCGAGGGCGCGCGGGTTGAGCGCAAGATCCACCCGCTGTGGGGCGGGGTTTGGTGCACCGACGCGGTGACGCCGATCATGGGGCGGACCTATGAGGTCGCGAAGGGCTCGGCGGAGGCCGCCATGACCGGCGCCCAGCTGATGCTCGACGGGCGCGAGCGCGAGGTGTACGCACTGTGCCGCCCGTCGGGGCATCACGCGGGCCCGCGCGTGTTCGGCGGCTACTGCTACTTCAACAATACGGCCACCGCGGCCGAGATGCTGGTCCCGCACGGACCGGTGGCGATCCTCGACATCGACTACCACCACGGCAACGGCACCCAGGAGTTCTTCGAGGAGCGCAAGGACGTCTTCACGTGCTCGATCCACGGCGATCCGAGTCGCGAGTACCCGTACTTCTGGGGCTACCGTGGGGAGAAGGGGACCGGCCAGGGCCAGGGCGCCAACCTCAACCTCCCTCTGCCCCTCGGCAGCGGCGACGAGACCTACCTGAAGGCTCTGGACCGGGCGCTGCGGGCGATCCGCCGCTTCCGGCCCGCGTTTTTCATCGTCGGCGCCGGCTTCGACACCCACGCCGAGGACCCGATCGGCGGCTTCGAGCTCAGCGACGAAGTGTACGCGGAGATCGGCCGCCGCCTCGCCGCCATCGACTGCCCGGTGCTGATCTGCCAGGAGGGCGGCTACAACCTCGACGTCCTCGGCGGCTGTGTTCGGCGCCTGCTGTCCGGCTTCTCGGACGGCCGCTGAGCGCTACGCGGCCGCCGAGGCCGCAGTCAGGTGCTTGGACAAGCGCTTGCCGAGCCCCATGATCGTCAGGGTCGGCGGCAGACCCATCTCCTCCGGGATCACCGAGGCGTCGCACACGTAGAGGTTGTCGACCTCGGTCTTGAGGTCCGAGTCGACGATGTCGCCGATCTTGACGGTACCGCCCGGGTGAGTGGCCAAGTGCCAGCTGCTGAAGATCCCGCGCGCCCCCGCCTTCTCCAGTATGTCGGTCGCCCGGCGGGAGCCGCGGCGGAGCTTGTCCCGATCAGACCCGGACAGGTTCTTGCGGACCCCGCCGGAGTCGGTGAGCCGGCCTCCCAGCGAGTCGCGGATCTTCACCATGACCGGCAGCACCGAGGCATGAGCGAACAGCCTGTGGAAACGGAACACCTCGGCGGTGAACAGCTGGTACAGCAGCCGCGGCAGCACGAGGTCGGACATCACGTACCCCTCGCCGGCCATGTTGATGCCGGTGGCCATCGGGAACTCGCGCCCGCCGCGCAACTCCTTGACGACTCCCATGACGATCACCAGAGGGTCGAAGAAGAAGTCCCGGCCGGCACGAGGGATGCCGCTCGCCCTCAGAATCACCGGTGAACCGATGCCGCCGGCTGCCACGACGACCCTGGCACCGTGGAACCGCTGCCGCCGCCCGTTGACGCGCGCGTCGACTCCCGTCGCAACGCCGTCTTCGACGACCACCCTGTCCACCCGCGCGCGGTCAAGGAAAGCGGCGCCGTTCCCCACCGCCTCGTCGAGAAACACCCGTGAGGTCCACTTGGCGCCGTACGGACACCCCAACGTGCACTTGTCGCAGTCGGGCCGGCACCTGTCCTGATACACCAGCTTGGGAAGCGGCTGCCAGTCGACCCCGAGGCTCCGGGCGCTGTCCATGATCCGCGACGCGGCCGGCCCGATCAGGTGATCGGCAAGGGGCGCGTAGGGCAGCTCGGACTTGAGCTTCTCCACCTCGCCCGAGATGTCGACCCCGTGCCTGGCGAGCCGCTCGAATGGCGGATCGAACGCGGTGGCGTAGTAGTAGACCGAGCTTCCGCCTGCCGTGATGGCCCGGATCATGGCCAGCAGCCTCGGCGTCAGCAGCAGGCTCCTGCCGGGAACCATCGCCTCCCGCATCAGCTGCCGCAGCGTGCCGGAGACCGGCCGGTTGGGTCCGCGCTCGAGGATCAGAACCCGCTCGCCCCGCCGGCTCAGCTCCCGGGCGACGGTCGCACCCCCGGGCCCGCTGCCGACCACGATGGTGTCGAATGACGACTCGAGTGACACGCCCATAAACCCCCCGGTGCTCTCCGGATCGGTCATGTCCAGGCTGCTGTGTGGCAGTGCCCTGCCATTCTACGTCCCGGCGGCGCGCCACTCAACTCGGGAGGCACTGCGTGAGCTCAGGTCGCTGTAACCGCGCCGCAGTGGGAAACGCCGAGTTGCGGGACGGAGCGGCGGGTGGCTCGTCCCGAGCTGCTGCGAACGGACGATGTGGTCATGGGTCTGGCGAACGGCACCGGCGCCTACGCCCTCGACATGGACCTCTTGGTCCTGCACAACGACCCCACCGGGTGGTCCCGAGTCGACTGAGCGAGCTCGTCAGGTCTGCTGGCCGTGGCGTCCGGGTCCACTACTCCGCCGAGCCGGCGTCTTCCTCCTTGTACCCCACAAGCGATTCGCGCAGCGAATCGCTCACGAACCCCCGAATCGCCTCCCAGTACGCCTTGCCGCCGACGAGCCAGGTCTCGTTGTGGCGGGCGCCGGCGACGGTGTAGAAAGTCTTGGGCTCCGGCGCCGCGTCGTAGAGCGTGCGGCCCATGTCGTAGGGGACCACCTCGTCGGCGGGGCTGTGGATGAACAGCTTGGGGACGTGGATGCCGCGGATCTTGTCCAGCGAGTCCATCTTGGTGCGCACGAGAAACCTCGGCACGATGGGGAAGACCCGGCCCGCCATGTCGGGGATCGAGGTGAAGCTCGACTGGACGATCAGGCCCGCCGGCCGCACCTGCGTCGCCAGCTCGATCGCCGGCGCGCCGCCCAGTGACTTGCCGAAGATCACGACCCGCTGCGGCGCGATGCCGCGCTCCCCGGTCAGGTAGCGCCACGCCGCGCGCGCGTCGCGGTAGAGCCCCTTCTCCGAGGGGCGGCCCTCGCTGCGGCCGTAGCCTCGGTAGTCGACCAGCAGCACCCGCGCGGGCAGGTTGACCAGGCCGACGAGCATCTCGTAGCGGTCGGTGAGGTTGCCGGCGTTGCCGTGGAACCAGAGCATTGTCGGCAGAGTGTCGGCTTCGGCTTTCGGCGAAGCGGGAGCGGCGAGCCAGCCGTTGAGACGCACGCCGTCCTCGGTCGAGAAGTAGACGTCCTCGATCGAGATCGCCTGCCCCGCCGGCGGCCCGGGGAGGCGTGGGATGTCCCAGCGCCCGACCGGGTAGCGCGAGGGGTAGAAGATCATGTGGTTCTCGAAGCTCATCAGGAACCCCACCGAGCAGACGATGACCGCCAGCAGAGCCAGGATCGGCACCCACACCCTGCGCCGCCGGTTGCCAAGCTGACGCACGTCCACCTTCACCGTTCGAGCTTACATCTGCAGGTCGGCGATTCGTGACCGCAACCCATGCACGCCCGCGCGTGAGCGGCGTTCCTCTCTCTGCTCATCACGAGCGATTCACGCAGTGAATCGCTCTACTTCCTCCCCGGCTTCTTCCTCTGTGGCGGGTCGGCCGGCTTGTTCGTGGGCGTCGGGGTTGCGCGAGGGGCGGACCTCGCTCTGGTGGCCGGCTTCGTTGGCGCTACCGGTTTCGCCCGTATGGCCCGGCGCGCGGCGTCCTGCCGTGCCTTGAGCTGCTCCTGCGCCTTCCGCTGCTGCTCCTGCTGCGCCTCGCGCTCGGCCCGCTGCTGCGCCTGGGCCCGGTCGCGCTCGGCTTTCTGTTTCGCGTCGGCCCGTTCGCGGTCGGCCTTTTGCTGCGCCTGGGCCCGCTCGCGCTCGCCCTGCGCGCGCGCCTTGGCGAGCTCCTGCTGGTGCTCCTTCTCGAGCTTCTTCCGCTGCTCTTCCTGGTACTTTTGGAGCTCCTGCTGCTGGCGGCGGTCCTGCTGCTCGATCTGCCTGGCGTCGGGGTGCGGCGCCCGCTCAACCCGCGGGGCGACCGGGACCACCGGTTGCGCGCGGCGTTGGGTCGGGGGCTGGGCCTGTTGCTGGGTCTGGGGCTGAACCTGCTGCCGGATCTGGGGCTGAACCCGCTGCTGGGTCTGGGGCTGAACCTGCTGTCGGATTGGGGGCTGCTGCCGGGCCGGAGGAGGCGCCTCGCGGCGCAGGTCCTCGTTGGCGCGCGGACGGACGTGGACCGAGTCGAGCTGTTGCTTTCCGGGCCGGTAGAAACGAACCTCGGTCCCTTTGACGACCGTCCGCGCCTCCCTCGTCCCTTCCCCGACGCGGAACCGCTCCACCGGCCGGCCGGTTACCCGCTCGATGTGTCGAAGCTCGACGCCGCGGTTCACCACCCGGTTGTCGATGTAGGTGTAGTTGGTGATGTTGGTGGTGTTGTGGATGATCGTGACGTTACGGGCCCTCGGGAGCATGTGCCCCGACAGGCGGGGCTGGAGGAACGAGCGCTCCGGTACGAAGCAGTAGGCCTCTGGCCGGATGCCGGCGGTCAGGCTGAACCCGCCCAGCCGAATGCCGATGCCGGCCTCGAAGCCGACTGCGGGCGGCAGGGGCGCCCAACCGACGTAGCCTCCACCGTACTGCCAGGAGACCCAGGCGGGCCCCCAGACTGTGCCCGGGACCCAGATCCAGCCGAAGCGTGGATCCTGCGCCCAACGGCCGTAGTGGTAGGTCGCCCAGCCGTACGGCTCGAACGACACCCAGGTCCAGCCGTAGGCGGTGTCCACCCAGCGGCCGTCGGTGTACGGGCGCCAGCCAGGGGCCGGGCGACGCGGGAACCAGACCCAGCCGTAGTCGGCGGTCATCACCCAGTCGCCGTACGGCGACAGATCGTCGTAGAAGAAGCCGACCTCCGCCCGCGGCGAGGCTTGGGCATAGCCGCTGTCGTAGCCCTGAGGCGGAGCCGAGGCCGTGTCGTAGGGACCCGGGCCGTAGGCCATGCAGCCGGTGAGAGCCCCCACTAAGAGGGCTGCGACGGCGATGCCGATCGGTTTCATGAGACACCGTCCTTTCATGTGTGCCTCTCCAATATACGGCAGAGAAGGCCGGCTGCACAGCCGGGAGGTGAGGAGCCAGGAGTGAGGGGTGAGGAGATCCCCCGCCCAACCGGGAGGCTCGCACGACGCCAGACGCGAGCCATGCCCCCGCCCGCCCCCGCCGCCGGTTCGCGTAGCGAATCGCTGACGACGCCTGCACGCTGAGCCTGTCCCTGGCGCCCGTCACTTTGTTGAATCGCCGTCGGCTCACTCAGGAGACCACTCGACAGACCATCACCGGACGAGTCTTGAGAATGGCTCACCTGTCAAACGACGATCTGTCGCGTCGCGAGAAGCCCCAAGGGCACGGGCCCTTGGGGCAACCTGAGAGGCAGGCAGGCAGTTGGCGGCGCGGGCCTTCCGGACCCTCGATGAACTGTCCGGTGTGACCCCGAACCGGTGCCTGTGCCTTGTGATCTCAGAAGCGATAGCCTACGCCGACCCCGAACACCCACGGGTTGACATCCACGGTTACAGTGTCGAGTACCTGCCCGTTACCGAGGACGAGATCGACGTCCGTGGACATCTTGATGTACTTGACGTCCAGGTTGAACACCCAGGCACCTTTCAGGGCGATATCCATTCCGAGCTGCCCCGACAGGCCGAAGGAGTGACTGAAGTCGAGCTTGCGGACTCCGAGACCGGCCAGATCGTCGGAGAGGTGATAGTTATAGAAGAGGGTGTAGTTGACACCGAGGCCGCCGTAGACATCGAGCGGGCCGCTGCTGTCGGAGTGAAACTGCAGCGTCAATGTGGGGGGCAGTACTCTGACGCTCCCTGCGTCGGCTCCCCCGAGCGCCCCTCCCGCCGTGGCGAGTTCGTGCTTCGAAGTGCCTGCGATGACCTCGAGCCCCCATTTGTTGTTGAACATGTAGGTGACGTCGACCTCGGGGATGACGTCGTTGCCGACCGTCACCTTCGTGCCCTCGGTGCCGGCGATGGCCGTGCTGCTGTCGTTGGGGGAAACCGACAGAAGCCGTCCGCGGACGATCCAATGACCTTCCTGCGCCTGGACCAGCACTGGTGAAAGCAGTAGGGCGACAACCAACGCAATGAAACCGGTTCGAGCTTTCATCTCCTCCTCCTTTCGTGATGCCTCAAATGGGACTATTTCAGTCACATTTCATGATGGAGCTCACCTGCCAGGTCGTACCTTGGTCTCATCGTGAGACTCCTTCTCGCCTTTGGTGGGTGCCGGGCTCTAGGGTCCGGGTCGATCGGCCGGATGATGGGTGGTGGGGCCGACGCCCGGCGAACTCCTGTTCGGTTGGTGCCCTGTGCCCCCTGAGCTTGCGCGGTCAGATCTGGTCATCGTCCCGACTCAGTACGCCTGATCGCCCGCCAGCTCCTCCGCCGTGACCGGCCCGGAGAAGCGCCTATACACCCATGCTTGGTAGCCGATCACGATCGGCACCATGACCAGTGCCACACCCAGCATGATCTTGAGGGTAAGAGGGGTCGACGCCGTATTGAACGCTGTGCGCGAGAAGGTCGCGTCGAGGCTCGATGGGAGCAGGGCCGGGAACAGCCCAGCCACTCCGAACAGGGTGGCGCCGACGATCGTCGCCGCCGACGCCGCCCACGCCTTCCACCAAGCGCTCTTGCCTATGAAGACGCGCGTCAGGACAATGCCTGCGACAGCCAGGAGCGGGAACACCAGCAGCGCCGGCCTGGTGAGGAGGTTCTGCCAGAGCGTCGTTGAGTGCCAGGTCATGGCAAGAAAGGCCACGGCGACCACGAGCAACGGTCCCCACAGGAGTCTTGCCGCCCGGCCCGCACGCTGATGCAGGTCGCCCTCGCTCTTGATCGCCAGCCAGAGCGCGCCGTGCACGGTGAATAACAGAACGAAGAGCACGCCGCCGAGCAACCCATACGGGTTGAGGAGGGTGAACAGGTTGCCGTGGAAGACACCTTCTTCGTCGATCGGGATGCCGGCAAAGATGTTCGCAAACGCGACTCCGAGGAGTAGGGCGGGGACAAAGCTCCCTACCCACAGGCACGCATCCCATGTCTTCCGCCACCACCCGGCGTCCTCCTTGCCGCGGAACTCGAACGAGATCCCGCGCAGGATGAGCGCGAAGAGCAACAGCATCAGTGGCGTGTAGAGCGCCGAGAACATCACCGCGTACGTCCCCGGGAACGCCGCAAAAGTCACCCCACCGGCCGTCAGCAGCCACACCTCGTTGCCGTCCCAGAAGGGGCCCATCGCGTTCATCACCACGCGGCGGTCCTGTTCGTTCTTCGCTAGGAACGGGCGCAAGGTTCCGAGCCCGAGGTCGAACCCGTCAAGCATGAAGTACACGGCCCACAGCAGACCCCACAACGCGAACCAAATGGTCTCGAGCATTGCCTCACCCCCTCACGCCGTCGCCGGCGCCGGGCCCTTGCGGGCGTACTTGAACAAGAGGTAGAAGTCGGCGGCTCCCAAGAGACTGTAGACGAGGATAAACGCCGCGGCGCTGACCGCGACCTGCGAGACAGCGAGCGGCGAGACGGCATCGGAGGTCCGCATCAACCCATAGACGATCCACGGCTGGCGCCCAAGCTCGGCGAGGGTCCACCCGGTCTGAACCGCGATGTATGGGAGCGGGATCGACCAGATGAGCGCCTTCAGGAGCAGCGGCGAGCGTTCGATCGAGTCGCGTTTGAACCACGCCCACGCCGTCAGCGCGAGAAAGAGGAAGCCGAGCCCGACCATGATCCTGAACGACAGGAACACTGGCAGCACCGGCGGTCGGTCCTCCGCGGCATAATCCCTCAGGCCCTTCACCTCGCCGTTCGGATCGTAGGTCGCGAGCAGCGACAGAAGCCTGGGTATCGGAAGCGCCTGCACCGAGTTTCGCTCGTGCGCGGGGTCCGGCCACTGGACCAGGTTGAGGGGTACCGCGCGAGCCGTCTCCCAGTGTGACTCCATCGCGGCGAACTTGGTGGGCTGAGCGGAGCCGAGGATCTCGGCGTTCATGTGCCCCTGGAGAATCTCGAACAGCGAGAAGATCAGTGCGAACGCGATCGCGACCCGGAACGACTTCTTGAAGAACGAGACCTCGTGCCCGCGCAACAGATGCCAGGCCGAGATCCCCACCATGAAGAACCCGGAGAGGATATAGGCGCTGCCGACAGTGTGGATGAACTCGAGCAGGGCGAACTTCTGAGTGATGACGGCGAAGAAGTCGGTCAGCTCGGCACGGCCGTTGCGTACGGCGAAGCCTACCGGGTGCTGCATCCAGGCGTTGGCGACCAGAATCCAGAACGCAGAGACGTTGGATGCGATGGCAACGAGCCATATGGTGACGGCATGAGCTTTCGGCGAGAGCTTCTTCCAACCGAAGAACCACACGGCGACGAACGTCGACTCGAGGAAGAACGCCACCGTCGCCTCGACCGCGAGCAACGAGCCGAAGACGTCACCAACGAACGCCGAGTAGCGCGACCAGTTGGTCCCGAACTGGAACTCGAGCGTGATCCCGGTGACGACGCCGATCGCGAAGTTGATGAGGAACAGCTTGCCCCAAAACTTCGCCGCACGCTTGTAGTCCTCGTCGCCGCTCCTGACATAGATGGTCTCCAGGATCGCTACCAGCAGGGAGAGCCCCAGCGTGAGCGGCACGAAGAGAAAGTGAAAGTACGTTGCAACCGCAAACTGCAGGCGAGATAGGGCCAGAACGGTCAAGACCGCCTCCTTTCTCAGTCGGACCGGCGTCCGCCGGCCGGAGTGGTCGGCAACGACCGGCGCAACTTCTCGGGGTATCCGTTGCTGGTGACGCCCGCCTCCAGGTCGTTCGCGAGTTGGTCGAAACGGACCTTCGCGAGCGTTGCCGCAAGCGTATCGGTTGCCTTGCACCACGCCTTGTTGACCGGGCAGGCGGCGGAGAGCGGGCACGATTTCGGTTCGTCGACGCAGGCGTTCAGCACCAGCCCGCCCTCCATGGCTTTCACAACATCAAGAAGACTGATCTCCCGCGCCGGGCGAGCGAGGGTTACTCCGCCCCCGGAGCCGCGAACCGTAGAGAGAATGCCAGCCTCTGCGAGCTTGCTGATGATCCGCCGGACGAATGCTGGAGGGAGGAGCCGCTTGGCGGCGATCTCCCGGGCAGTGACTCTGGCGCCCTCCTCCAATGTCGCGAGGTGCAGCACGATGCGAGCCGCGTAGTCGGTTTGCCGTCCGATGCCGATCATCTTCGGAGCGCCTGAAATGCGACCATATTACTATCATTACCAATCAGGTATCATTTGTCAAGCTCCAGTCAGACACTCTTGGAACCATCGCGGGAGCCTGGCCAAGACCCAGGAGCTGATGAGTGCCTGGAGAGGGCCCGCGGGTGGGTCAGGGAAGTCTGGGGAAAAGGGAAGAGATGACGTGTGTCGGTGTTGACAGCGGCTCGTCTGAGACCTTCCGGGCGGAGCCTGTGGGTATGAGTTCCATCCGGCCAAGGATGGCCCCCAGCCGGAAGCGAGTCTTGCGCCGTGCGTCGGCGCTTGGCGTCCGGTTTTGTCTCCCAGTTACTAGCGATTGCCCACCCGGCCCCCTACTCATACCGGCGGCCCCCTGCCAGCACTCACTCCGCCCGGCTCCGCCGGTTCGCGCAGCGACTCGCTTGCGATACGATGGTCGTAGAGAGCCCTTCCGGAGGTCTCGAATGTCCACCATGAACACGAACCTCACCCTCGAGCCGAGCGGTGCGGACCTCGAGGGTCGGACGGCCGCCGCTGCGAGCGAGGGCATCACGCAGGGTGGCCTCGCGCCCGAGCAGGCACTCGGCGGCGGCCCACGGCATGCGGATCTCGACCTGCCCGCCGTCATCATCGCTGATGACCAGGCGGAGCTGGCGGCACGACCTGAAAGCCGCGTCTAGTCTGTCGCCGCGAGGCTCAACGCCAGCCCCTCCACGCGGTCGAAGTGGCGGCGGTTGCGCGTGAGCAGAATGGCGGTGCGCTCGAGCGTAATGCCGGCGATGAGGCTGTCGGCCATGCCGATGTCAAGCCCATCGGCCCGCAGCGACCGGCGGACTTCGGCGGCACGGTCCGCGGAGTCCTCGTCGAGCGGCAGCGTCACGAGTCCCTCTAGGAGCACCAGCACAGTGCTGCGCTGGTGATCGTCGCGGGCGCCGGCGAGGAGCTCGAAGCGGGTGATCACGGTGGTGGCCAAGGCGCCGGTCTCCAGCTCCAGGCCGACTCGATCGGCGCCGGGGCCTTTTCCGCGCAGGAAGTCGATCAGCACGTCGGTGTCGGCGACAATCATCGCCAGCTCTCTCGCAGCCGGCCGGCCTCGGCGCCAAGCTCTGCAGCCTCGTCCTCGGAGAGCGCGCCGCGCATCGCTCGGGCTCGCCGCCGCGCCTCCTCGCGGGCCTCCTCCTCCGCCAGGTAGCGCTCCAGCGCAGCCTCCACGATACGGGAAAAGCCCTTCTCGCCTTGGCGCGCGGCAATCTCCAGCAACCGCGCCCGGTACTCGTCGCGAATCTCGATGGTCGTTCTCATGCTCCAGTTGTACATGCATATGCATGCATACGCAAGCCCACGCCGGTGACGGAGTGACGGAGGCCCCCGCCCGTCTCGGCATCTTCTTGTAGTAGCGGGCGGCTCGCCCGCTGGGTGGGGGGGACGAGCGCAGCAGGTTTCTGTTGCAGCTCTGTACAGTTACTCGGCCTCAGTCTCAACAGCCACTCGAGCGGCACTTCTTCTTCGTTCCACCAGGAATCGGCGCTAGTAGCGCGGTCGAGCCGACCGCGCACGGCTCAACCCGATCTCTCTCGTTTCTTTCTTTTTTCTTCTTTCTACCATCGATTCGCTTAGCGAATCGATGCCTTGAACCTGCCGCCGTCCTTGCCGGCGATGCGGACCTCGAGGGTGGGGCGGCCGCCGCTGCGGGCGAGGGCCTCGCGCAGCGTAGCCTCGCGGCCGAGCAGGCACTCGGCGACCGCCCACGGCATGCGGATCTCGACCTGTCCGCCGTCGTCATCGCTGATGACCAGGCGGAACCGGCGGCCGTGCCGGGATCCGCGCAGGACGTCGTCGTCGCGCCGAACCGTGGCCCTGGCGTGCGACCCCTCCCGCTCGAGCTCGACGAGCAACGTCGACAGCGGCGGGTCGACCGTGCCGTGACACTCGAGCGACGTGCCGAGCGCGGACTCCACCGCCTCGCGCACGAACTCCGACGACACCTGCACGCTGAAACCGTTCCCGCTTGCGCCGTGCAACTGCACTGCGACCGTGTCGGGCGGCCTGCTGCTGGCGCACCCACTCGCAAGGAGCACGAAGGCTCCGGCGGTCACGATGAGGATGATCGAAACAACGGATGGACGGCGACGCTCATGCATGAGGAGCTCCTCCACTTTGGAGGTAACGGAGGGAGGGGGGGTGGGGTTCGGGGATCCTGCGGAGCGGACGGCCCTGTGCGGGGAGAACGCTGTGATCCCACAGTGTTGTCGCCAGCAACTGAGGAGATTCGGCGAAGCCGCTGAGGCTCAGAGGTTGAAGATATCCTTGATATCTGGATGCCTGGCACCGCTACGCGACCTACTGCGACCGGCGATACGCCAGCCATTGCCGTGCTCATCGCGTCTAGGTGTCCTCAACATACCCTCCAAGTAGACCGCCCCCCACCCGACACATACCCGCGGCCCCCTCGCTCCACTATCCCCACCCACCCCCGCGGGTTGGCCTGCGGCACCTCAACGCTCGGAACGGAGAGGTCCGGCCGGCGGCCCCGGTACCGCCCGCAGACCCGGCTTGGGGTCGAGATCAAGGTGCGAGGAGGAAGCTGTAGCCCCTGAGTTACCGCGACGACGAGCAACAAAGAGATCGGCCGCAAGCCGGGTCTGCCCTTCGGGTTGCGGCGGCACGGGCCCATCTTCTTCGTTGCCGCACCTCGACGATGAAACGACATCGTCGTCGGTACGGCGCCTCGGGTCTGGGCCCGTGGCGCACGCAACGGACGGCATCGGGGTCACCGGCCGGGCCTCTGCCACTGACAAGCGTCTTGCGGGTCTCGCTACGATCGCTCATGAATACTCTGGGCCGGGAGGGCCGGATTATTGGTCTCGCCGCGGATGAAGGCGGCGGCGACCCGCATCGAGCCAACCTGTTGCAAGCCCTGCGTACGGTCGTCGCAAGTCAGGGTGTGAGAAGATAGTAGATAGCATCGATCAAGTCAGAGGAAGGGGGAGAGCATTGGCAGAACCGAAGAAACAAGTGCGTGACAAGCCAGCTGCGCCCCCCAAGAAAGCTCCGCCCTGGTACGAATACGTGCAGGGTGGGAAGTCCGCCACCGGTGACATCATTCGCGAGATCCTGGCGATCAGTGACAAGAGCTTCGTGTTCATAGCCGACGATAGCTCCCTGCAGTGGGAGTATGACGAGAAGGCCTGTGTCGACGGCGAGAAGTCGATAGCAGAGGCGGCAGACCTGCTTGCGCAGGTGAAGATGTGCGTTCCCGGCCTGAAGGGCAAGCGACAGGCGAACGGGCTCATCGGTACCGCCCTGTCACATGCTTTTGAGGTCCGGGAGAAGGGGGACACAAGCGACTTCTTCCAGCTTCCCCGGGAGTTCATCATCGCGCGCCGATCCGAGACCCTCCAGCTCTGCTATCTCGCCAGCGCTCTCGGAATCATGGTCGTTCTGCTCACCACCCTTGCTATTACGGCGATGATGACCGGCGATTCGTGGGTGGACGGGTTCTTAGTCGCAGTTGGGATGGGATCACTGGGTGCGGTCGTATCGGTCGCCCAGCGGTTTCACGAGATCCGGATCGAACGCTTTTCGTCCAGGCTGTATACGTCCATCGGTGGGATGATGCGCGTGGTTCTGGGTGCGCTTTTCGGCGCCGTGATTCTCCTGTTCCAGAAGGGCGGCCTGGTCCTGTCCGCGGTGGAGCAGAACCTGTTTGCAGTGGCAGCGGTCGCTTTCATCGCAGGGTTTAGCGAGCGCCTCATCCCCGATCTCGTTGTCAGGTTGGAGGGGCAGCTCTCACAGCCCAAGGGGCCGGTGGGCGGGTCGGACTCGCGCTAGAGTTCCGCTTCTCGTCGCTCGAATTCTCGAGGGCCCCCGGTTTGGCTCGCCGCACGCAGAGCCGCTCCAGCTCCTGAAAGCTGGCTGCAGCTCATGAGTGGCTGTTGTGGCTCATGAGCGCCGCGCGGCCCGCAATCTCCGCGGGGTGGGGGAGCGGTTCTCTGAAGCTCCGGCGGCCGTGCGGCCCAAAGCTGCCGCCCGTCTCGCGTCTCCGGCGGTCGCAAAGCAACGGGAAGGGATCAGCGACTCGGCGGCGACCGCCGGAGCCTGCTTCGAGCAGCCTCCTTCAATCTTGCGGCCGTACTCTGAACGCCAAGGGCCGTGGGAGCCCGGCGTCGGCATTTCCCTCCCCTCGAGCTTGGCTGCCCGTCGCGCTCCAGGGAAGATGCCGCGCCCGGGGCACGCCCGTTTGAGCGGCACATGCTCTGTAGCGCGGCAGGCTCCAGAGTGCCCTGGAAGGTAGACGGGAAACGGGAAACGAGCCCCCGCCCACCCAGATCCTTCTTCGGTCGCTGCGCTCCCTCATCAGGATGACACTCTGGGGCGCTCGGGGCAGCCGGTCTTGCCGCTGCAGAGCGCCCCGCCCAGCCGGCAGGTGAGATGCCCACTGCTGCCAAGAAGGGGGACGCTGTAGGCGAGGGTCTCCTCGCTCCTCATCTTTTCGGGTGGGGTGGGGTCCTTCTCAGCTCTGGACCCTGATTCTGTCGGCAACAGAACAGAAGAACTCCTCCGACCAGACGTCGAGCGCCGGCGGATCGACGACGAACCGCTCGACCTCGGAACGGGCGGCGGCAAGGTCCAGGCCGTGGATCCGGCGCTCCAGCATGGATCGAATGTCCTTCTCATCGAGCGCGGCATGGCCACGGTAGTCGCCGCTCTGGCGCATCCTGGCCTCGAGATGGGCGAGGTTGAGCGGGGTGCCACGGGCGACGTACCAGATGAGGTCGTACCAATCCCGGCCCTTCACCCTCGTCTTCCAGCCCCGGCAGAGGATCGCGTGCATCTTGCCGGCAAACAGCGACGGCGGGTCGTAGACCCTGACCGAGAAGGGGATCGGCTGCAGGAGAAACCGAGCTTCGGTGGAGAAGCCCGCCGGCGGGTCGGTGTCGACCTCGATCCTGATCTTCAGCTCGTGTCGGCCGTGGATCGCGGCCGCCATCTCGCCGGCATCGACGGTCAGGAGGAGCTGCCTGGTGTTGTTCTTGAGGAAGGCGGACTCGATGGCGGAGCGCGCGGTCTTCTTCTTGAGCTTGACAGTCGACGGGAAGCCCCACGACGCGAGCTCGCGCTCGACGGCTCTGCAATGTGGTGAGAGGTCGAAGCCGTCGTCGGGCGCAAGGAGGGAGAAGTCGATGTCCTCGCTGAAGCGATCGAGGCCGTACAGCACCCGCAGCGCGGTTCCCCCGTAGAACGCCGCCCGCTCGAACAACTTGCTTCTCCACAGCCCGCACAGCGCGATCTCCTGCAGGACTTCTCTGAGGGCGTTGACGTGGTCGTCCAGGCTACGGCGTTCGTAGCGCTCCAGCATGCTCGCGATGGCCGGGTTCATGCCCGGCTCCTCTGTTGCCTCACCAGCGCAGCGCACAGCGCGACTTTGCGCGAGCGCAGGCCGGCGGCGAGGCGGTCGAGGCGGTTCGGGTCCATCTGCGCGAGTCCTTCCCTATCAATGCGGAGGCTCTCGAAGAGGTACCGTGCTGCATCCGCTCTGGAGCGCAACTCGTTCCCGCGGTCGTCGCGCACCTTGTCGGCCAGGGCTCGCTCTGGCGTGGCGATCAGGAACGCCACCCCTTCCTGCTCGACCCGATCCATCCCAAGATGGAATCCGCTTTCCGGGGATTGCCGGTAGATGAATGAGCCGAGCGGGGTTGCGAAGGTCTTCGGCCTCTTGGTCGTCACAGAGGTCATCGCCCGGACTCCCTCCGGAATCAAGCCGTGGAACGAGAGCGCCGAGTCGAGTGAGACGAAGGAAGGGCCGTACATCAGGTTGGCGAGGAGCTCGCGCGAGTACGGTCGGCGCCTCAGGGCGTCGCCAAAGACATAGAGTCCCTTCTTGACCCGCATGATGTCGCCTCGCCGGAGCAGGGCCGTGACCCTGTCCCGAGGGTTGGCGTACTCGGACAGGGCTGCCATCAGAGCCTGATAGTCGAACTCCTCACGATCGATCCGTTGCCTGAGGTCATTCAACATAAGTAGATTTGACCATACTATGTCTGGAATCTCCAGACTTAGGATGCTCATTCGTGGCGTCTGAGGAACGACGGCTTCAGATGACGGGGTTGGTTCGCGATCTTACCGCCCTACGTGGTGGCCGCTGCCCGTCTCTGGGCCGAGCTCCGGGCATGAACGGCCGTTCCAACTCATGAAGGCCGGCTGTAGCTCATGAATGGCCGTTGTGGCTCATGAGCGCCCGAGGCTGCATTCTCCGAGCGGCGGGGGGCATTCTCTGTAACTCCGGCGGCCGTGCGGTCCAAAGCGACCGCCCGTTTCGCGTCTCCGGCGATCGCGAGGCAGCGACCGGGGATCAGCGACTCGGCGACGAAGTGGTGCTGGAGGTGACGGACACGGGTGACGGGATCCGGCCCGAGCACCGTGAGCGTATCTTCGACCCGTTCTTCACCACCAAGGCGAACGGGCAGGGCAGCGGCCTCGGGCTGGCGGTGGTGTGGGGGATCGTCAGCGAGCACGGGAGTCGGGTGGGGTTGCCGGGCTGGTCCTCCCCGGGTAGGGCCTCGTCGTCACGAACACGCGGCCCCCTCTCGCCGGGAGGGGGCCGCACCTCAGTCCGCCGCGGAACGCGGAGGCACCGGCAGTCAGGTGCCGGCGCCGCCGTCCTTCGGCCCCAGCTTGCCGAGAAGTACGCCCACCGCCTTCTCCAGCTGCTGGTCTTGGCCCTTCGCCTCCAGAGCCGGGTCGTTGTCCACCTTATAGGTGGGCGCCAGGTGCTTGTTCTCCATGATGTCGCCGTCCATGTCCACGAGGCCCACCTCGGGGATCCCGAACACGAGATTACGGTTCTGCAGGCGCTCCCACCACACCGAGGTGCAGGTGCCGGGTACCGGCATGCCCACGGTCTCGCCGATGCCGAGCTGGGTGTAGGCCATGGGGAAGCAGTGGGCGTCGGAGTAGTTCCCCTCGTTCATGACGACGATGGAGGGCTTGGTCCAGCGGTCCAGCGGCTCGACCCCCACCTGGCGCCCGCGGGGCACGTCCTTGGCGTAGACGCGGCCCGAGAGGAAGGTGGTGAGTTGCTCCACCAGATTGCCTCCGCCGTTGAAGCGGGTGTCGAGGATGATGGCGTCCTTGTCCACGGCGCGCCCGAAGATCTCCTCGAAGATCTCTCGGTAGGCGCCGTCGTTCATGCCGCGAATGTGGGCGTAGCCGAGACGCCCACCGGACAGCTTCTCCACCTCGGCGCGGCGTGAGCGTACCCAGCGCTGGTAGAGAAGCCGGCTCTGCTGGCTCCAGGAGATCGCCCTGGCCGTCTCCTCCCAGCGGCTGCCGCCGTCCGGGTCGTAGAGCGCCAGGCGGACCAGCTCGCCGGCCCGGCGGTTGAGGAGCGGGTACCAGTTCGCGCCGGCTGCGATCTTCGATCCGTCGATGCCCTCCAGGACGACGCCGGGACGGATCTTGGAGCCCGCCTGCTGGAGGGGTCCGCCCTCGATGACCTCGGCGATCCTCACCCCGTCGCCCGTATAGGTCTGGTCCGGGAAGAAGCCCAGGGCGGCGGTCTCGTCGCCGTCCTTGTGCTCGGGACGGTAGCGGCCGCCGCTGTGCGACGAGTCGAGCTCCCCCTGCATCTCGGAAATGAGCTCGGCGAAGTCGCGGTCGTTGTCGATGGAGGGCAGGAAGCGCGCGTAGTAGGTCTTCTGCGCCTGCCAGTCCACGCCGTGCATGTCTTCGCTGTAGAACTTCTCCAGCGTCTGGCGCCAGATGTGCTCGAAGAGGTACGCGCGCTCCGCCGCCGGGTCGAGCCTCATCTCCGCCGATGCCTTGACGGGGGAGGTCTTGCCCGAGTCCAGGTCCACCGTCATGAGCCGGTGGTCGGCAAGGACGAACGCCTTCTTGTCGTCGCGGTCGAGAGTGAGGTCGGCGCTCTTGGCCTCCAGCTTGGCCACCTCCTTGACCTTGCGGGTACGGGGCACGTACTTCCAGAGGTCGTAGCCCTTCTCGAAGCGGGCGAGGTAGTAGAGCGTCTCGCCGTCCGCCGAGAGCTCGGCGCCGGCGAGTTTCGTGGCGGTGAGCGAGAGACGGGCGATCCGGTCGTCCAGCCGGTCCAGCTCGAGATCGACGGGCTTCGGGACCTCGACCTTCGACTCGTCCTTGGCCTCTTCCTCCTTGCCCTTCGTCTTGTCCTTCTCCTCCTCCTTCTTCTCCTTGGCCTTGAGCTGGTCGAGCTCCGCCTCGTCCAGGTTGAAGCGGTCCCAGGCCTTGCGGGTGAGGAAGGCGCCGTAGACGTCGTACTCGCGGCCGCCGCCGCCCTGCGCGCGCAGCCCGTGGCGGTCGGTGCCCCAGTAGAGCACCTCGCCCTTGGCCGCCCACTGCGGCATCACGTCCTCATAACCGCTGCGGGAGATGTTCACAACCGCGCCCTCGCCCGAAGAGGGCACCAGGCCGACCTCGGTGGACCAGCGGGTCGGGCTCAGGAACTGCACCGCGAACCACCTGCCGTCGGGTGACCAGCGATACCACTGGTCCCCGTCGGAGTACGAGTAGTTGCGGTCGCCCGGCAGGACCGTGCGGGTCTTGCCGGTAGCCAGGTCGAGAACCTTGAGGGTCGTTCGGTTCTCGAGGTAGGCGACCTCCTTGCCGTCCGGGGAGAAGTGGGGCTGAAACTCCTCGGCATCGGTGGCGAGCACCGTCGACTCCTTGAGCGCGGTGGCGTTGAAGAAGGCCGGCTCATCGGGATCGGTGAGGTCCGTGCGGTAGAGGTTCCAGCTGCCGCCGCGCTCGCCGGCGTAGAGGAGGCTGCGGCCGTCGGGACTGAAGCTCACCGAGCGCTCCTGCTCGGGAGTGTTGGTGATGCGCTTGGTGCCCTTGTGGTTGGCGGAGGTGACGAAGACCTCGCCGCGCGCAATGAAGGCGATCTCGCTGCCGTCGGGCGAGACGTCGAACTCGCTGACCTCGCCGGTGACGTCGGCGGGCTCCTCTCGGTTGAAGCGGGCCCCGGCAGCCACGGAGACCTCCAGGCGCCGGCTTTCCGTTGCGCCGGCTGGTCGCACCCACAGCTCGCCCCCGTAGGCGTAGCTCAGGTCACCGTTGTGCGAAATACTGAGGAAGCGCACCGGATGGCCGGCGTGGGTTGTCACCTGGACGGGATGGGCCGAGTCGGCGAGGTCGAGCTTCCAGACGTTGAAGCTGCCGCTTCTCTCCGAGAGGTAGTAGAGCGCCTTCTCGTCGGGGCTCCACACCGGTTGCCGGTCGTCGGCGCCGAAGGCGGTGAGGCGGGTGTGGGTACCGGAGGCGGCGTCCCATATCCAGACGTCACGGGCGAACGACGAGTTGTCGTGCTTGCGCCACTCCATCTCGTACCCCTTCTGGTCGGAGTACGCCAGGCGGGCGCCGGCGCGGTCGTAGACGGCGTACAGAGCCGGTGTGGTGAGCACCTGCGCCGGCATACCGCCGGCCAGCGCCACGCTGTAGAGCTCGGGTTGGGCGCCGCTGGGGAACTGCGCACTGGTGACGGCATCGAGGCGGGCCGAGCTGAAGAGGACCGCCTGACCATCCGGCGTGAAGCTGGTGGGGACGTCGTCGGACGAGTGGAAGGTGAGGCGCGTCGCCTCGCCGCCTGCTGCGGGCATCACGAATACGTCGAGGTTGCCGTAGCGGTCCGAGGCGAAGGCGAGGCGACTGCCGTCGGGAGACCACACGGGCATGGTGTCGTGAGCCGGGTGAAGGGTGAGCGGGACCGCAACTCCGCCCGCAGCCGGCACCTTCCAGATGTCGCCGTGGTATGAGAAGGCGATCGTCGTCCCATCGGGAGAGATCGCCGGGTAGCGCAGCCACAGGGCGCGCTCCGCAGCCTGCAGCCCTCCGGTCACCACCAGGATGATCGTCCAGCACAAGAGCACTCGCTTCACACGCATCGGAACCCTCCTCCTTGATAGGTCGTCAACAGGGCCTGAGGCCGAAAACGCCCGGCGATTGTACGAAATTTCCGGAGGAAGGTTGCGCCCGCCTGCTGCCGGTGGTTCCAGAGACCGCGTCGGGGAGCCGTCGTCGTCGCGCGGGCAGGGCCAACCTGGCCGGCAGATCTGAGGCTGCAGCGAACGGTCGCTCCCCGTCGCCGGCAGTCAGACCGTCTGCACGCCGCTGCTGGGGGCGAGGTAGGCGCCGTTGACGAAGCCGGAGTGATCGCTCGCCAGCATGAGAACGGCGCCGCTCCCTTCGCCCCTCACTGCTCACCATCTTGGGCTGGCGGGGGCACGTCTTCCGTCTTCCGGTTTCCCGGGCGGGCGGGCTTTCCTCACTTTCTCACTTTCTCACCTGCTCATCTCCCGGCCGGGGCCTTCTCCACTCCACCATGGAAGCAGCCGCTCCCACAGGTCCCGGATGTCGGATGCGGCCGGGCCGCCGAGAACAGTGCGAGGCATCCGGTTTTCAATGATACGGAGCATTGACGCCTTGGATGACAGACCGCCTGAGGGGGGGCACCCACTTCACTGCCCCCGTCCCCACCCCCCTCTTCAGCTCTTCCCAGCCGATGTCGCTCAGGATATTCGACTTGGCAGGCTAGCTCGGATCATTCACTCGCAATCTACTGCGACCGACGATACGCCAGCCATCGCTGTGCCCTTCGGGTTGCGGCGGCACGGGCCCATCTTCTTCGTTGCCGCGCCTTGACGATGAAACGACATTGTCGTCGGTACGGCGCCTCGGGTCTGGGCCCGTGGCGCACGCAACGGACGGCATCGGGGTCACCGGCCGGGCCTCTGCCACTGACAAGCGTCTCGCCGGTCTCGCTACGATCGCTCACAAATGACCCGGGCCGGAGGTCGGGGTCTTGCGCGATTGGCAGGCGTCTTCTGATTGGTGGTACGGTTGCACATGAGGTTCATCTGCACATGTAGTCCGGTCCGGCTGGGCCGGACCGGAGGTTGGCGCATGCATGTTCACGGCCGGACTGATGCCGAGCCGACTGTGTTGTTCCAGCTTGCGGGGGCGAGCGCCAGTGCGATCGAGGGGAGGGTGAAGCCGTGAGCGCCGGCGATCGCCCGATTCCGGGGCCGAGTCGGGTTCCCGGACCGCCCCGCAAGGGACGCGCCGTCGCAGCGCTTCTAGGCGCCGTCGAGTGCCAGGCGCTGGCGACTGTCATGACCATCATGGCCGTCATCGGATCCAACGGCCTCGACCGCATGTTCGCGGTTTGGATCTACCTGGTCGTGGCGACGCCGGCGGCCGTGCTCGGGGGCGCTGCCACAGGGGCGCTCCTCGGCCGGCCCCGAACGAGGTGGGGGTACGCGGGCGCGGGCCAGGTCCTGGCCTGCCTGCTGGCGGCGGCCGTCGCCCTCGGGCTCGCGGCCGCGCTGGAAAGCTCGAAGGGGGCACCACCGGTGATCGAGGACCGAACGGAGCGAGTTTCGGATGCGGATCTCGTGGCCGAGCTGGCGGCATCGGACCCAGACCGAAGGCTCGCGGCTGCGGACGAGATCGTCCGCAGGGGCCTGCCCGGCGCCGCCGTGAGCATTGTCCCGCTGCTGCGGGACGCCTCGCTTGAGGTCAGGATGCACGCGGCGTCCTGTCTCGGACGCCTGCGCGATCCGGCGGCCCTCGAACCCCTGCTGGCGAGCTTGCGGGATGGCGACGCCGGCGTACGGATTGAGGCGCTGCGAGCGCTCGGGCGGATCGGCGATGATCGTGCGCTGAGCGCGATGGTGGGCCCTCTCGATGCCCCGGTCGTCGGAGTGGTGGCGGCGGAGGCCCTCGGCGAGCTCGGCGATGTACGTGCCGCGCCCGCACTCATCGCCTTTCTCGAGCGCGCGGTCGCGCAGGGACGGGACGGCGACGCCGAGCGCGCCGCCTCCAGCCTGCGCCGGCTTACGGGCCGGAAGCTGGGTACCGATCCCGGCGCCTGGAGGAAATGGCTCGCGGCAAACGGACCGGGCGGCGGCTGATTCTCGAGGTATCGAACCGAATCGGCTGGACGGAGCGGCGGGACCCCGGTGTCTCCTTGGGTTGCACGCCACGTATCACGGTCTGATGGTGTTCACCGCAGCGTAGGGCCGGCTCGGTCAGGGTGCGGCGACCTCCGGAGGTCGCACGCGCGCACCCACGATCAACAGCCACAGCATGAACGCCACCTCTCCGAAGAGGACGGGAGTGGCGATCGTGGACACCATCTTGAGGTGGTCCGGCCACAGCACCCCCGTCGAGCTGATCGTCAGGTAGGCCAGGCCGTTGATGAGCAACCAGACCCCGAGGAGGCGAGGAAGAAATCCCGATCGGTACACGAGCCACCCGAGAGGAAGGAGCCAGAGCCCCCAGAACGCATCGGAGACGAGAGCTCCCTGCCTGTCGATGTTGATCAGTAGAGTTGCCAGGGCGTCGCGTTGAGGTGGGCTGAATACAGCCAGGAAATCGGCGCCGCGCACGAATGCGAGGGTCGCGATTTCGTTCGCCACGCTCAAGAATGCGAGCGGCGCCTCGACCAGAACGAGTATCACCATGAGTGAGGCAAGCTGGACGTTCACCCCTTTGAGCAAGCGGTAGAGAGCCAACACGACTGCGATGAAGAACAGCTCAGAAAGGAAACCGACGACGATGTAGGACCGGAACAACGACTGATGAGCCAGGATGTTGCCGGCGGTCGCGCTCGCGTCGCCGGACACGAACAGCTTGCCGGGCACGTAGATGATGACGAACGGGCCGGTGAGCACGACGAGGAGGTACAGGAATCCGGCGACGTGTGCGTTCCTCTTGATTGGATCCATCGGTCTGCCTTTCTGGTTCCTTGCTCACATCTGCATGACAGTCGAGCTCGATCCCATCGGCAGCCAGCTCTCTATCGATTCATCCGACGGCTGTGGGCTCTGACCCTACTTTACGTTCCCAAGGCATCCGAGGTTCTCTCTTCGGTGCCTGGCTTGGAGTATCCTGCGCCTGGGTAGGTGGGGACAGGAGGGGTGGTCCTCCGTGGTTCCGACGGCCGTGGGTGGCGCGTACAATGTGCGGCGTGTCATCTCCCTTGCCTCAGCCGCCGTCAGATCTCGCCTCGGTGGACGAGGCAAGAAAGGTACTGACGGCTCTTCATGACACGGCCCGCCTCGTGCTGAACGGCCACCGCGACGCGCACGCTGTTCTGCGCGAGGTGGTGGGGCTGATCCCTCCGGCCTGGCAGTACCCCGAGGTCACCGCGGCCCGCATCGCGGTCGGCGAAGTACAGGCCGCCAGCCCGGGGTTTGCACGAACGCCCTGGATGCAGGAGGCTGTCTTCGAGGTTCGCGACGGCGATGCCGGGATCGTGGAGGTGGCGTACCTGGTGGAGAAGCCCCCGTCGTACGAGGGTCCGTTCCTCGAGCAGGAGCGGCTGCTCATTCAGTCGCTCGCGCAGATGCTCGAGGTCTACTTCGAGCGCAGGGCAGGGGAGGACGACCTGAGGCGGGAGGTGCGTGAGCTGACGGCGGAGCTGGGTCGCGCCAACGCCGCCCGGCGGCGCCTTGCCTCTCAGCTCGCGCTGACGGAGGAGCGCCAGCGGCGCGTCATCGCGTCCGACCTGCACGACCACCTCGGCCAGGCCCTGGCCCTGGCCAAGGGACGCCTGGCCGGGCTGCGCGGGAACGCCGTCTTCAGCGGCATGGAGCGGGACTTCGAGGAGATCGACACGCTGCTGAGCCAGACGATCCAGTACACCCGCAACCTGACCTTCGAGATCAGCCCTCCCGTGGTCTACGAGCTGGGGCTGGAGGCGGCCCTGCGGTGGCTCTCGAAGGAGTTCCAACACAAACACGGGCTGCGCTCGGAGGTGTTCGCCTCCGGCACCGGCGGCGAGGTGCCGGACGACCTCCGCATCACCCTCTTCCGGTCGGTGCAAGAGCTGCTGATGAACGCTGTCAAGCACGCTCGGGCCGACCTCGTCCGGATACGATTGGGTAACTCCGAGGAGCGGCTGACCGTGGAGGTGAGGGACGACGGTGTGGGCTTCGATTCCGGCCGAGTGCGCGAGACCGAGCACGACGGTTTCGGCCTGTTCAGCATCCGGGAGCGGATGGAAGGGCTCGGGGGATCGTTGACAGTCGAATCGACTCCGGGGCGCGGGAGTGCCCTGACCCTCTCCGTACCGTTTCCCGCGCGCAAGGGGGAGCCCCTGTGAGCCTGAAGATCCTGCTGGCGGACGATCACAAGATCGTCGTGGACGGGCTGGCCACCCTCCTCGAGAGAATCCCCGGCTACCAGGTGGTCGCTCGTGCCTCCGACGGTCTGTCGGCCGAGTCCCTGGCTCGCGAGCTGGCGCCGGACGTGGCCATCCTCGACATCTCCATGCCGGGCCTCAACGGGATCGAGGCCACCCGCCTCATCCTGCAGAAGAACCCCGGCGTCAGCGTCATCATCCTGTCGATGCACGCCGACGGGCGCTTCATCGCGGAGGCGCTGAAGGCCGGCGCCCTGGGATACTTGCTGAAGGAGTCGGCCTTCGAGGAGCTGTCAGCTGCCATCAAGACGGTGATGAGCGGCCAGACGTTCTTGAGCGCCGCCATCGTCGACGCGGTGGTCAAGGACTACATCCGCCACCTCGAGCACCAGGGGACCAGCGTCTTCTCCAGCCTCACCCCCCGGGAGCGTGAGGTCCTGCAGATGCTGGCTGAGGGGCTGGCCACCAAGCAGATCGCCGCCCGCCTGAGCCTGAGCATCAAGACCGTGGAGACCTACCGCAAGCAGATCATGGAGAAGCTCGACATCCACTCGATCGCCGAGCTCACCAAGTACGCCATACGGGAAGGGATCACCACCTTGTAGAGCGAGGACGAAGAATGGGGCAACCCGCCGGTTGCTCTCACCGGCGTTTGCACCCTATGGCCCGGATCCTGCCTATCCCCTTGAGTCAGGTTGTGTCCGCCGAGAACCGATACCGGCGGGACGACGATTGGACCACGCCCCGGGGGTATCGAGACCATTCCTCAGGTATTCCGAAGGGCTCCCTTCCGATTTTCCCTATTGTCCGCTCATTGCGACCATCGCTAGCCTTGTGAAGCGTTTCACGAGGGACCTCACCAAAGGAGGGTCTTGGTATGTACGACACGGGGAATACGGCGTTCATGCTGGTGGCCACCAGCCTGGTGATGCTGATGACACCGGGCTTGGCCTTCTTCTACGGCGGTTTGGTGGGCCGCAAGAACGTGCTCGCCATCATGATCCAGAGCTTCGTCTCCATGGGCTGGACATCGATGCTGTGGTTCGTCTGCGGCTACTCGATGTGCTTCTCCGGCGACGTGGGAGGAATCATCGGGAACCTCCACATGGCCTTCCTGCATGGGGTGGAACCGGCGGCGCTCCTCTCCCCCGCCAATAACATTCCCCTCCTGGTCTTCGTCGCGTACCAGATGATGTTTGCGATCATCACTCCCGCCCTCATTACGGGGGCCTTCACCAACAGGGTCAGGTTCGCCCCCTACATGATCTTCCTCACGGTGTGGCTGCTCTTCGTCTACTTCCCCGCCGTGCACATGATCTGGGGTGGCGGCCTGCTGCAGAGGTGGGGTGTGCTGGACTTCGCGGGCGGCATCGTGGTGCATGCCATCGCGGGTATGGCGGCCCTCGCCAGCGTGTTCTTCGTCGGCAAGCGGAAGGTGGCAGAGAAGGGACCGCACAGCATCCCGCTGGTCGCTCTCGGCACGGGCCTGCTGTGGTTCGGCTGGTATGGGTTCAACGCGGGCAGCGAGCTGCAAGTGAACCACGTGACCACCCTGGCCTTCCTCAACACGGACATCGCGGCCTCTTTCGCGGCCATCACGTGGCTCTTCATGGCCTGGGTCCTCGAGAAGAAGCCCAAGTTCCTGGGCCTGCTCACCGGCTCCATCGCAGGGCTCGCCACCATCACCCCGGCGGCGGGCTACGTGACGGTGCCCACGGCCGCCCTAATCGGCATCACCGCCGGCATCGTCTGCTACGGCGCCATCAACCTCAAGAACAAGATGCACTGGGACGACGCTCTGGACGTGTGGGGTGTTCACGGTGTGGGCGGCACCCTCGGCATCCTGATGCTGGGGCTGTTCGCCACCACCGCGGTCAATGCCGCCGGGGCCAACGGCCTGTTTCACGGCAACCCGGGCTTCTTCGTCAAGGAGGCCGTGGGGGTGATCGGGTTCAGTGCCTACGCATTCATCTTCTCGTATATGGCCCTGGCGGTCATCGACAAGATCACCCCGGTGCGGCTGAGTGCCGAGGAGGAGGAGATGGGGCTGGATGCCGTACTGCACGGCGAGGAAGCCTACCTGCATGATTGAGTTCCTTCGGGTAGACGTGCCGGCGCCGCCCTCCGGGGCGGCGCCCGGCGCGTCGGGTCCCCATCTGCGGAGGACATCGTGAAGAGGGGATTTGTTTTTTTTGCCCTGCTGGTCCTCGCGACCGCGACCCCGGCCCTGTTCGCGCAGGAAGCCCCCGTCACCGGGAGCGCGGCGCTGAGTCTTTTCAACCGGTACGTCTTCCGTGGCTATGAGCTCGGTGCGGAGAACGGCGTCATCCAACCCTCAGTGACCGTGACAACCCGAGGGTTCACGCTCTCCTTCTGGGGGAACATCGATGTCGAAGAGGGGGCCACTCCCTCCTTCGTCCCGGATCGTCCTGGGCACGGGAGCTTCAACGAGGCCGACATCAGCCTCAGCTACACCCGCACTGTCGGACGGTTCGAGGCGACCGCCGGCTGGATCTACTACGGAACGAAGTACGCGACGGAGACGCAAGAGGTGTGGCTGAGCCTGTCGTACGACACCATCGGCAAGCCTACGCTCACGGTCTATCGGGACGTGGGCTCCTACCCGGGGACCTACATCAGTCTCTCCCTGAGCCAATCGCTGCCGCTGGGAAAGTCGGTCAACCTGGATCTCGGGGCCTCGGCGGGCTACTTTGCCGGCACCGACGACTCCTGGGGGACCTACGATTCGGACGACGGCGCCTACACCGGCGAGCGCTACCACGGTTTCCACGACGGGATGCTCAAGGCCGGCCTGACGATCGCTCTGGGAGAAGGGTTGAGCGTCCAGCCCATGATCCAGTACTACTTCCCGCTGTCCTCCACCGCCCGCCGCGTGATCGACGGGAACTCCTTCAATCCCGGCGGACGACTGGCCGACACCATGGTCTACGGGGCGACGATCGTGATGAGCTTCTGATCGTCGCTGTACTCCGTCGCGCCTGACGGGGTACCGACGCTCATGAAGGTCGTCCCGGCTCATGAAGACCGTCTCCTCTCGCTACGATCGCTCATGAATGACCCGGGCCGGAGCTCGGGGTCGTCGCGGGTGAGGAGGTGGTGGATGAGGGAGTCGAGTGGGGCTTCCCCTGGGGAGGGCCTGGTCGAACTCGGTATGACAGGCCAGAAGCTGGTGCTCTCCACCGCCCCCGAGGTCCACCTGCGCAGCCGTGGTCGCGCTACTGCCGCACCAGCTCGACACGGCGGTTGAGGGCGCGGCCGGCCTCGGTGTCGTTGGTGGCCACCGGCTGGTCGGCCCCCATGCCGCGGGTCGTCAGGCGGGCGGCATCGATGCCGAACGTCTCCACCAGGTAGCTCTTGACGGACTCGGCGCGGCGCTGGGACAGCTCCTGGTTGTGCGCGGCCTCGCCGGTGGAGTCGGTGTGACCCACGATCGCCAGGCGCAGGCCCGGGTCGCGGATCAGGAGCTGGCCGATCTCGGCCAGCGGCCGCTTCGAGTCGGGCTCGATCGAGGCCGAGTCGGTGGCGAAGTGGATGCCGTAGATCGCGAGCTTGCCGGAGCTCGCCAGGGTGGCGGCCATCTCCTTGCTCGAGAGCTCGCCGCCGACTGTGAAGCTGGTCGAGGCGATCTCCTTGCCGTTTGAGTCGGTGTCGTTCATCCGCAGGTCGTACGCTCCGGCCTGGGCCGGTGCGCGGAAGGTGAGGGTGCCGCCGGTGCGGCCCTTGAGGTACTGGTAGTCGACGTCGTGCTGGTCGTTGGTCTCCTCATCGCCGTGCGGCACGTTCGACGGGATGATCCCCACCCACGCGTTCTCCGGCAGCCCTGACGGTGCGGTGAAGTGCACGGTGAACTCCTGACCCACCGGGACGGTGGTGCGATCGAGGCGAAGCGAGGCTGCGCTCGCGTCCACCCGCTGCACCTCGAAGCTCACAGAGGAGATCTCGCGCCCGTGGCTGCCGGCGTCGATCATGCGGACGTTCCAGGCGCCGGTCTTCCCGGGGGCCGTGAAGCTCCAGCTCCCGGAGGTCTTCCCCTCCAAGTACGTGTAGTCGACGTCGTACTGGTCGATGGTCGCGCCGTCACCGTGAGGAATGGTGGCGGGCACGACGCCGATCCAGGCATCCTTGGGCATGCCGGCAGGGGCCTTGTAGGTGACCGTCATCGGGGCGCCCGGCGCGGCGGTCTTGGCGGCGAGCGTCAGCGAGGCACCGCTGGCGTCGACCGGTTTGACGGTGAACGAGACCGAGGCGATCTCCTTCCCGGCGCCGTCGTTGAGGCGCGCGTCCCAGGCGCCGGGCTTGCTCGGCGCGGTGAGGGTGATCGAGCCGGAGGTCTTGCCTCCGAGGTACTGGTAGTCGACGTCGTTGGCGTCGTTGACCGCCTCGTCCCCGTGCGGGATGTTGGACGGGATGAGGCCGATCCAGGCCTGGTCGGACAGGCCGGACGGAGCGGTGAACTGCACAGTGACCGGGGTGCCTGGAACGTAGACCGTGGCGTCGAGCTTGAGGGACGCGCCCGTCGCGACGTACGACATGGATATGGCCAGTAGGGCGATACCGAGGACCTTACGCATCTCTGCCTCCCGTGCGCCGCCGTATCCCGGCTTCCATCAATAACCGAGACTGAGTCTAGCACTTATTTCAAGTGGGTCACCCGCCCGTCCGGGAAGGGAAACGGGAAACGGGAAACGCCCGCCCGCCCCAGCGGGCGGGGATGAGTGACCCCGTGGCGTCCGCCGTAGCCGGACGTAGGCGCGTCCTTCAGGGCGCGCCCCCAGGCTTCTCCAGCCGGGCCAGGTGTCACCGGGCTCGCCCGAGGATCTCGGGGGCGGGCGCTGAAGCACCCGCCTACGGGGCCTCATGTAGCTGAGCCTCTGCACCTGGCACGGCCGTACGAGCGCAGCCTGTCTTTGGAGCGCGCTGTCGCTAAGTCCCCCGGGCGGGTGGGGGCACGTCTCGCGTCTTACGATTCCCCCGGGTGGGCGGGAGGGACCTCCTCACTTTCTCACTTCCTTACTTTCTCACCTCCGGTTGGGTGGGCGGGGGTTCCCCTCCATCCCACCACGCTTCCACCCGCTCCCATAGCTCCCGAATGTCGTCGGCGGCCGGGCCGCCGAGCTCGACGACGGGCCTGCCCTGCACCTGCGCGGAGGTCACGGCGGTGTCGTAGCGAATCCTCGCGAAGAGGGTTACGCCGTGCTCGCGGGCCCGTTCCTCGATGCGCGCGGTCCCTTCGGGGTGGATGTCCCAGCGGTTGACGCAGACTGCCGCCGGGATGCCGAAGTGCTTGACGAGCTGGAGAACGCGCTCGAGGTCGTGCTCTCCCGAGACAGTGGGCTCGGTGACGACGAGCACCCGGGTGGCGCCGGAGAGCGAGGCGATGACCGGGCAGCCGACCCCCGGCGGGCCGTCGACCAGGATCCCTGCCCGGCCGCTGGTGGCGGCGATGCGCTTGGCCTCCCGGCGCACGAGGGTGACCAGCTTGCCGGAGTTCTCGGCGGCGATTCCCAGCCGGGCGTGGACCATCGGGCCGGACGCCGTCGAGGAAACGAACCACTCGCCGCAGGTGCGGGCCGGGAAGTCGATGGCCTGCTCCGGGCACTGCTCGACGCAGACACGGCATCCCTCACAGGCGATCGGGTCGACCGTGCAAATCCCGGTGTCGGGATCGCAGGCGATGGCGTCGAACCGGCAGACCTCGCGGCACACCCCACAGGCCGTGCAGTCGGCCTCGCGGACCCTGGCCTCGTGACCGCCGACGAAGAGGTTCCGTTCGCGGACCTCGGGCGCGAGCACGAGGTGGAGGTCGGCGGCGTCGACGTCGCAGTCGGCCAGGACCAGGTTGTCCGCCAGCGCCGCGAACGAGCCGACGACGCTGGTCTTGCCGGTGCCGCCCTTGCCGCTGATGACCACCAACTCCGGGACGTGGGCGGCGTCGGCCTGGCTCTCGACCAGGGGCAGCGGGGACGCCGGGGGCGCCATCAGCGCTCCCCGCAGGGCGGGACGTCGCAGCGCTCATCGCGCCCGCAGCAGGGCCTCGAGCGGTCGCAGGCTGGAGCCCGTTGGCCGCGGGTGTCGCGGCTTCCGCCCCTGACCAGGATGGCGGCGCCGGCGCCGATCTGGCGCTCGACCGGTCCACCGCAGTCCGGACAGCTCTCCGCCCGCGGCGCGGACATGGACTGGAAGAGGTCGAACCGTTGTCCGCACTTGGTGCACAGGTACTCATAGGTGGGCACGCGCGCCTCCTTTTTGAAGAGCCGCATCAGCTGCTCGCGGCAGCCCGTTCCGTAGGCGGCTCGCCAGTTGCGAGAACCAGGGCTGCAGCTCCGGTACCGCATCGAGCGTCGGGACGCCGCGGGCGTACGCCTCGGCGATCCGGCGGTTGTCCGGGATTTCGAGCAGGATCTCGAGGTTCTCGGCGGCGCAGTAGTCGTGCACGCGACCGTCCCCGATGCCGACCCGGTTGATGACGATGCCGCACGGGATGCCGAGCGCCCGCACCGCCTCGACCGCGAGCCCCAGGTCGTTGAGGCCGAAGGGGGTCGGCTCGGTGACCAGGATGACGTAGTCGCAGCCGCGAACCGCGGTGATCATCGGGCACGAAGTGCCGGGCGGCGCGTCGATCAGGACGATCGCCTCCGGGTCCGCCTTCGCCCTGACCTGGCGGATGAGCGGCGGCACCAGGGCCTCGCCGACGTTGAGGCACCCGTGTACCGTCCGCACCCCCCGCGCCGTCCCCTGCTCGACGACCCCGATCGGGCGCAGCTTCTCGGTGATGGCGCGCTCGGGGCAGATCAGGGCGCAACCCCCGCAGCCGTGGCACAGCTCGGGGAAGACGAGAGTGCCGGTGCTCAGGCTGACGATGGCGTTGTACTGGCAGAGCCGGCTGCACTCGCCACAGTTGTTGCAGAGCTCCGGGTCGACGACCGGCACCGGGATGCCCGCCGGCTTGCTGGCCTCCGCCGTGGGGTGCAGGAAGAGGTGCACGTTCGGAGCCTCGACGTCGCAGTCGAGCAGCTGCACCCGGCCCGGCAGGCTCAGGGCCAGGTTGACTGCCACGGTCGTCTTGCCGGTGCCGCCCTTGCCGGAGGCGATGGCGACCCTCAAGCCCAGTGTCCCACCACGTCGGGGCCGTGCGCCTTCGCGAGCGCGCCGGCCTTGAGCTGCTCGACGGCCTCGGCCAGGGTTCCGGACGCGCCGGTGAAGACCTCGATCCCCGCCGCCTGCAAGGCGCGAAACGCCCTCGGGCCGCAGTGCCCGGTGACCACGCACTGGGCGCCGAGACGGGACACGACCTCGGCCGCCTGGACGCCCGCGCCCTGCTCCGCCTCGACTCCTGCCGAGTTCTCGACCGTCTGTATGTCGCCGCTGTCCGTGTCGACCAGGATGAACCAGGGTGCCCGCCCGAATCGCGGATCGAGCCGGCTGTCCAGACCCTCACCGGTTGCCGTCAGGACGATCTTCATTCCTGCTCACCTTCGTCGGGGGGCGCCTGGCGCCCGGTTGTTTCGTGGCCCTCGGCCTCGGCGGCGTCAAGCTCGTTCAGCCGCATCTTGATGGCTTGCAGCTCGGACCTGAGGAGCCGGCGGCGCTCGGCGAGGTACTGCTTCTCGATTGCCGGCGGCGGCTCGTCTTCGATGAGCTCGGGGAAGCCCCAGCGGCCACGGGCCCAGCCGGGCTCGCCGGTGGCCCAGGAGCGGTGGCGCCAGCCCCTGCCGCCACCCCCGCCCCGGCCCCATGCCGCCCCGCGGCCGCGGCCGCCGTAGGCCCCTCCGAAGCCGCGCGCGGGCACCGAGCCACCGCAGTAGCCACGGCCCCAGCCCGTCATCGGCCCCATTCCCATTGGTCCTGTTCTGTCTCCTCCAGGCATTGTCGTTCCTCCTTTTCTCAGCTTCGGTCCGCACCGTGTCCGTGCCACCCGCGGCCGCTGCCACAGCGGCAACCACGTCCCCGTCTGCGGCCCATCCCGTGAACCGGGCACGGGATCGTGCCGTCGGATCTGGTGACCACGGGGCCGTCGCCGGTCACCAGGAGCTTGCCCTCGACGACGGCCCGGGCGACGGTTGATCGCGCACGGCCGAGGACGCGCGCGAAGGTCTGCCGCGAGATCCCCATCTGCTCGGCGGCGGCTTCCTGGTACAGGCCCTCGATATCGGCGAGGCGAAGGGCCTCGAGCTCGTCGAGACGCAAGGTCTCGACCTGGAGCTCCGAGGCCGGCACGCCGACCGGCTTGAAGCTGTTGAACTCGCCGTTCCAACCGACCGTTCTGAGCTTCTCCGGTCGTGCCACGTTGCCTCCTTGTTACGAGCATATGGCCAGAACAGTCGATTGTCAAGACCCCGTCTCAGCGTCCTTGCGGCCAGGCCGGCCGGCGATATACTCGGGATATGACTTCCAAGTGCGGTGGACTCCTGCTCTGTTTGCTGGGCCTCGCCCTGGGCGTGGTTGCTCAGCCAGTTGGGGATACTCCGGCCGCCGGCGGGGCGTCCGTCGCACAGTGGCGGGCCGCTGTGACCCAGCTGCACGAGATTGATCAGCTCGTGGGGGCTGGTAAGACGGCCGCCGCAACCACCACGCTGGGGGAGCTTCAAGAAAGCTGGCCGCCGCCCCTCGATCACCTTGCGGAGAGCTATCTGGAGAAGCTCAAGGCGAATGTGCCGGACAAGGCGAAGGCAATTGGCGTTGAGCTGCTCGCGAATGCCATCGGCGATATCAACAACGCCGAGCTCAGACCGGACCTCGAGGACAGGATCCTGGGGCTCGAGCCCCCAGCGCCGGAGGCCGCCGTGGCCGTGCTCGTGGGACGTGGGGTAAGGGCCTACCAGGAAAGGCACTTCGACACAGCCCTTCGTTTCTTCGTCACGGCGCGTGAGAAGTTCCCCGGTACCGAGAGCGACGGTCTCCTGCTATTCAATGAGGGTGTGGCTCTGCGCGACCTCGAGCGCTACCCCGAAGCGATCGACGCATTCACCCGGCTCATTCACATGAAGGTGAACAACCGCGAAATGTATGCCAGTTCGATCATGGACATGGGCTACCAGAACTACCACTACCGTGCCGCCCGCAATCTCTCGTGGTGCTACGAGCGCATGGGGAAGCTCGACCGCGCCTATGAGTGGGTGCGCTTGGCGCGGACCACCTACCCCTATCAGGGCTGGTGCGGGGTTGAGCTCACCGGGGCACGTCTCTCCCTCGGCAGAGCCACGGATCGGCTGGCATGGAAGATCGGTGGGTGGACGGCGATCTCGCACTTCGGCAGCGGAGCGTTGAGGCTCTGGTACGCTTGGGGCGCTCTCCTGTTGCTGGGCGCAGCGCTCCTCTCACCGGGTCGGCGGCTGGCCATAGCCAGCGCCAAGGGCATTGCACTGGTTGTTGTGGTCGGTTTGGGCTTGGGGATCGCGGTACCGGTGCTGAACCCTGACTTCACCGATAGCCTCTCCTACTGGTTCGGCAGAACCTGGCCCGTGCGCTTGGCGGTACCCGTGATCCTGTTCCTGACGGCCTTGGCGTTCTTGAAGTGGCGGCCCAAGGCTGCAAAGTGGCTCGTCGTGGCCGCGTTGTTCACGGCCGCAGCCGGCCAGAGCCTCTGGTACCTCTCGATGAGTGTACCGTTCGGGCGCCTGCCGGTGTTCGAGAAGCAGGTCGGGTTCTTCGCGGTGGTGGCCCCCACCGCCGTGCTGGTGGCCGGATGCGTACTGGCTCTGGTAGTGGCCCTGAAGCGGAAACCATGTTCCGGAAGTGGAGGGCACGATGAAAGGCAAGGATCCTGACACGATGAAGCGCGGCGGGTTCGGGAAGCAGGTCCTCTGGGTCGTGATCGCAGTCTTCCTCGTCGGCGCGTTCGTCGTGCTGCTGCCGTGCTTCCTCGCCCGGCACGGCGCCGTCGGCAGGGCGTTCCTGGACTCCCGGCCGAGCGCTGCGCCGCGGGTGCTCGACCCTCTGAGCTCATGGGAAGCGGCGTACGGCGAGGCCGCGACCGTCCAGGAGGCGGATGGCGGGCACACCTTCTTCTTCTGGCCCGATCGCGGGTTCGGCGTCCTGACGCACCCTGATTACCGGGGTCAGCATGAGACCAAGCCCAGCGCCGAGTGGGCGGTGACCTCGGTGGTGATCCCGCTGCAGCTGGTGATCGCTTCGCGCATGCCGCTAATGGCAGCCGGCGCCCGCGCTCACTTCACGAGCCTGCTCCCGTTGAAGGTCGATGGTCGGCCTCTGACCGAGATGGACGTCGGGCAGCTCCGCAACCTCTACCGCTCTTCCTGGATGGTGGGAGAGGACTGCCTGGAGCTCAGCAGCTGCCCCGTGCCCTCGCTCGGGTGCTGCGTGACCCGTGTCTACCTGTCCCAGGGCCGTCCGGAGATGATCGAGCTGAGGCACCAGTCGCTGTTGCACAGGTACGAGTAGCGACAACCACTTACTCGCGCGTCCACCCGGTGATTAGGTGATGAGGTTCCTCCGTCCAGGTGGCAGGAGGTGAGGAGGTGAGAAGGTGAGGGGGAGTCTCCGCTTCCCTGCGGCTCGGTCGGGCGTGTGTTGACGAGGCCGCGAAGAGGTGCATGTCAGGTCCCCGAAGCCGGGCGCTGCATGGTAGAATCGTACTGTGAACAAGGGAGATAGCTCGGCTTATGTCAGTGCCGGTGCGGTCCGCGAGCGGCGTGCGGCCTTGGGCCGGTACGAGGCGTGGGAGAGGGACCACCCATCGAACCTCGACCCCGCTGCTGCCATCCGGGCAGTGAGCTTCCTGTACGACCTCCTGCCACGCGATGTCCGATGCCGAGAGGATGATCCGCGGTTCGAGGGGATCCGCCGGATGAGAGAGGCGCTCGCCGTGCTGAAGCCGCGCCGTGGCTGAGCTGGGAGAGGTCCTGGGAGACCTGGCGGCGCGGTTGGACGCCCGCAAGATCCCGTACATGGTCATCGGAGGGCTGGCCAACGCTGTCTGGGGGGTGCCGCGGGCTACCGTGGATATCGATATCACGGTTGTGCTTGACCTTGGGAAGATCGAGGCGCTGTTGGCGGAGCTTGCGCCCCAGTACCAGGCCCGCAGCTCGCGGCCGACGGAGCTCGCGAAAGAAACCCATGTGCTGCCACTCCGTCACGCGGGCGGAACTCAGGTCGACCTCATCCTGGCGATGCTCCCCTTCGAGGAGGAAGCCGTCGGCCGAGCGGTGATTGTGGGTGTCGGTGGTGTCCCGGTACGGTTCTGCACTGCCGAGGATCTGGTGCTGCTCAAGATCGTGTCGGAGAGGGAGCGCGACCTTGCCGACGTGGAGGCATTGCTCCGTCGGAGGCGCACAGAGATCGACCGGTCATACTTGGACCCGCGCGTTCACGAGCTCGCCACGTTGTTGATGCGGCCCGAGCTGGAACGCCGCTACCTTGACCTGTTGACGGGGTGAGGGCTCGTTCTCCGTGGCTCCGGCGGCCGAGCGGTCGCGGGGCGACCGCACGCCTTCCGTTGGGGGGCAGGCGGCTCGCCTGCCCGGGTGGGGGACGGTCGCGGCAACCGGCGGGGTCGGGCGGGGATAGTGGTGGGAGGGGGCCGCCGGTATGGGTGGGTGGAAGGGTAGGAGCAACCGGCGGGGGAGGGTGGGGATGGTGGAGGGAGGGGGCGCCCGTACGGGTGGGCGGAGGAGTGGAGCAGCCGACACGACGGCGTCGGCCCCCGCCCACCCAGCGGGCGAGACGCCCGCTGCTACAACAGAGAGGAGACGCTACCTCCGGCTCGAGGGCCTCATGGTGCGACCTTCAGTAGGGCGCCGGACGAGTAGGCGGTGAACTCGGGGGCGTACATGGACTGGAGGGTGGCGGGGCCGACGCGGAAGGTGCCGGCGGTGGCGGCGCGCAGGCGGTAGCTGAAAGTGTACTGGCCGGCGGGAAGCTGCTCGAAGAAGAAGTTCTCGCCCGAGTCGCGGACCTCCTCGTAGACGGCGATCCCCAGGTTCCAGCTGTAGCCGGAGGTGAGCCGTGTGGGCTCGAAGCCTGCGCCGCGCGGGTCGCGCAGGTGGACGTACTCGGCGGCGTGGCGGGCGGTGATGGCGAGCTGCACCTCGACCTCGTCGCCGGGGGCCAGGCGGGTGTGATCGGAGATCGGCTCCAGGGTCCACTCGTTGCCCTTGGCGACCCGCTTGAAGAAGCGGCGCTCGACGGCGAACAGGTCTCCGGAGGCGGCCTCGGGCAGGGCTTCGGTCGAGAAGTGCCAGGTCGCGGAGGCGAACGCGAACCCCTTGCCTTTCTTGGAAGCCTCGATCGTGGACATGGCGGCGGGGACGATCTTGTCCCCGGGGATCACGAGCTGGTTCTTCGCGCCGGTGTAGCTGTCGGGGGCGAACGCGAAGGTCGCGGTGCGCGGGCCGGCGTCGACGGTGATGGTCTCGGATCCGCCGAGGGCGTGCTCGTGCTCGAGGTAGTGGACGACGGCGTAGATGACCTCGGCGGTGGCGCGGGTCGACTTCCAGTGGTTGAGCTTCTTGTTCAGGTAGAGCCACTGGACGATGCCGTGGCGGCGCTGGTCGGCCGGGTCGAGCTCGGTGAGGGCGCGCAGCGTGGTCGCCTCGGACTCGATGGTGTCGTTGTACCAGAGCCAGGCGCGGTCCTCGGGCGCCCAGAAGGTACCGCCGTCGCGGGTCGTCGTCGCCGAGTCCATGACGCTGTCGAAGACCAGCTTGGCGTCGGCGGCGCGGCCCGCCCGTTTCAGCGTCAGCGCCAGGTACGCCTTGGTGCGCGGGGAGTGCTGGCGCCAGTGGCGGAACGAGAAGTCGAGCATCGTCTGCCGCTCCTCGGCGGTGAAGACGCCGCCGCTCCACGAGTCGTCGGGGTAGCTGGAGAGGACGTAGTTGAGGAAGGTGATGGTCTCCCAGCAGCAGTCCTCCGACATCATCAGCCGCACCATCTCGTCGATGTAGTGGCGGTGGAGGTAGCTCCACGCCCTGACCACCATCGGCTTGGGTACCTCGCCGCCCATCTCGAGGGCGTGGGAGAGCCCGGACAGGATGTACAGCGTCATGAACGGGGAGGGCGGGCCACCCGGCCACCAGGGGAACCCTCCGAGAGAGGTTTGCGCCTTGCCGAGCTGCGCCAGGCTGGTCGAACGGACGGCCTCCGCGACCGCCGGGTCGAGCACCTTGATCAGGGGGTGGCCGCCCGAGCCGCCGCCGGCGGCCTCGACCAGCCACGGGGTCTCCTCGAGGAGCATCTTCCGGTTGGGGTCGGGCCGATCCCACTGCTCGAGGCGGGTATCTCGCGCGGCCAGCTTCTTGGCCATCGCGGCAACCGCGGGGTAGCGGTCGAAGACGCTGGTGACGATGGTCGTCGAGACGAAGCGGTTGAGGGTCTGCTCGGTGCACTGGTACGGGTAGTCCACCAGGTAGGGGAGGGCGTTGAGCAGGCCGTAGAAGAGCTGGCCGTCGACGGTCACCACCAGCTGCTCGTCGATCCGTGACGGGTCGTCGGTGCGAGCGAGGTCCGGGAAGGTCATGGTGCGGCGGTCGTCATCACGGAGAGTGACGAAGCGAGACTGGGCGAGGTGGTAGCGCCCGGGCAGGATCGGCAACGGGCGCAGCTCGCCGTCGGAGAGGTCGCCGGCGCGAGCAACAGCCTTGAACGCCACCATGCCGACCCGCGCGGGGACGCGCACCGGGAAGGTCAGGGTCGTGCCGCCGCCGGGCTCGACGG
>Ga0315556_1000046_pt1 | contig 55938 bp, 52 predicted proteins | sample SalMarSW160310MG_FD_202112 | JGI IMG/M metagenome (GOLD analysis project Ga0315556, IMG submission 202112) | Salt marsh sediment microbial communities from the Plum Island Ecosystem LTER, Massachusetts, United States - Salt Marsh Sediment SW1603-10 ...
AATAGGTGTATTAATCTACTCATATATTTTGTCTCCGAACCGCCCCGGCGCGGCTGACTAAGACCAATCGTCTGACCCTCCGTCTATGTGGGGCTTATCGTGCCTTGATTGGCTATTCATGTGTTCTTCCCAGTGGTAATGAGCACATATTCGGTTACAAATACTTTAGTTGACCTTTATAACGACAATTAATCACTTGTCGTATTAAAGGTTACTGGAAGAAGAAACTATGAAGATGAAGCCCATTGCCATGCTTGCAGCCGGCTTGGCTGCAGCGAGTTTGTTGTCAGCTCCGGTGTTTGCCGCGAAGGTTGCGCTGAGCGATGCAGACTTGGATCGGGTATTTGGTGAGGCCAACTCTACAATCGTGTACGGTACCGATAACACCACCGTCAGTGGTACCAACGCCAACGGCAACATTCAGATTGGCTCCTATCAATGGGATGATAATCACAGCGCCGATAGCAGTTTCAATAAGGGCGCTAACAACCAGTCCGGTAATTTATCCCAGGTCCAGCAGAACGCCTCTTCGCTTGCTAACGCCCTGGCGTGGGGTGCCATTTCTCAGTCCGTTACCACCAACAGCGCCGACATAGGCGGCGATCAGAGGACGGAATCGTGGGCCGTCATGTATATCGGCGGTTTCTAACGGACTGGCTTGGCCTGTGTGGCGCGTTGTTTGAATGTGAAGATACAGTAGCGTAATGCTGCGTATGGAATTGCGGTTCGCGGAGTTGTCTGACGTAAACCGCACGCTACAAGGAAGGGAGGGGGATGTGCATCCCCCTCCCTTTTTCATGCCCATCCCCAGCTAAATCCGCGATACCCAGAACGACCCCATTAGCCACCCCATGTTCGCGCCAATGCCGGGGACAGCACGTCCCGCGAGCCGAACCCCTCCAGCTTTAGGCCGCAAAACCGACAATATTACAGGGAACATAACAAAAGCGCGAAATCGTTTAATAATAATTATTTAGCGAACCGTCTAGCGATGACTGCTGACAGCCTCAATCAGGGTAACGGAAACGACCGGCCCCCGGTGGTCGAGGGGCGCTTTCGTCTTAAGGTTTCGAAAGACAAGCTGGCGGTCCATATGGAGGGTCTGCAGCCTCCAGCGGGTGGCGGCAGTCCAGTTAAATCCCAACAAGTACATGACAAGCTTAAAAAGCTGGAAATCAAATACGGTATCAGACAGGATAAAATCGATGAAATCCTGACGGCGTTGAACGCAGGACGCTTACCTGTTCCGGAAGGGCCAGATGCCAAATCCATCCCGGATCGCACAGACCCCGGCCGTGTGGAAACCACGGGCCAGAAACAAGCAGAGGGGCAACAGAAAGAAGTTGATGACCACCTGTGCATTGTCAGAGGGGATGCGCCGGTTCACGGACAAGATGCCACGCTATGCTGGCACATCGACGAAGATCAAGCCCAGAGCTATGTTGCCCTGCCGGGCGAACTCATCGCCACCTACACCCCGCCTGGTGACATAAAGACAGGCAAAAGCGTCTTTGGCAGGGAAGTGCGCGCGCAGCCGGGCCGCGATGACACAATCAAACCTGGCCTTGGTATTAAGCAGAGCAGCATAGACGGCTGCATAGAATATCGCGCCCAGTGGTATGGGGCGATCCGGATTCAAGACAATACGCTAACCGTAACCTGTCCACTTAGAATATCGACCGACCACATGAGCGCTATGATTGACCTGGCGCGCCCCTCCGCTAAAAACCAGGCGCTTGAAGTTTCCCACATCATCGACACATTGCATGAGCACAATATTACATTCGGCATAAGAGAAGACGCGCTGCCCGCAACCCTCGCGACTCTCCATGCGTCCGGGCAGCCTGTCAATGGGTTTGTTATTGCGCGAGGCAACCCCGTCGCCCATGGCGCAGACGCATGTACTAAGTGGAACCTGGTAGAGAGCGACGTCACAGGAGGAGACTATATTGTCCGGTTTGGTGCGCTCATCGTGACGCGGCAAGCGGCTACGTCCGGTGAATCGGGAAAAGATATCCATGGCGGTATATTGTCCGCTACGCCTGGGAAGGATATTGTCATAGAAGCCGGAGACCACATTACATGCGAAAACGGTCGGGAATATTACGCGGCAGCGCTGGGAATACTGCGCTACACAAAAGATGATCAAGACGTCATTCACCTCGGCATTGACCCGGGACTGGAAGTCGCGGACGATTCCATGGGGGCCTGGCTGGCCTTATTCAGAAATGCCGGCGACGGGTCGCCGTTAGCGCCATCCGATGTCGTCAAATCCCTGGATGCCTGCGGCGTGAAATACGGCATTGATGAAGCGGCGATTACCGAGGCGCTCCAATCATCTGCTGAAGACGGCGCGGGACCGGGCCGCAAGATTCTGGCTGCACGCGGCAGGGCGGCGCGCGACGGCATAGATTCGCACATCGTATACACGCAAAAAGAACATATCGCCGGACTGGAACTCAGCAAAGGCCGCATTGATTTCCATGAGCACAACTTTTTGTGGAGCTTCAAAAAAGGCGACATTATAGGCAGCATCATCGGCTTCAAGCCTGAAGAGGATGGCGTCAATGTGCGGGGCGAAGCTATCAAGGCTACGCCGGCCAACGACATGCAGCTGAAGCTGGAAGGCGCGCATATCGACCCCCATAAGAGGATTGTCGCCGACACTGACGGTACGCTGATCATCAATGGCCTGCATCTAAGTCTGGCCGAGCTTTACGTAATCGATGGTGACGTCGACCAGAAAACGGGCAATATCCACAGCGTTAATGACATCCATATCAAAGGCCACGTTGAACCGGGCTTTGCAATCGAGAGTCAGAAAAGCATCATTATTGGCAAGAATATCGAAGGGGCCAAGGTGCGTGCGGGCGGCAACATCACCATCAAGGGAGGTATTCGCGGTGTGGGAAGTGAAGTTTATTCCCCCGGCGAGATCAGCGCTGGCTTCATCGAAAATGCCGACGTGTTCGTTAATGGGGATATCACCATTATCGGCAGCATAATCAACAGCAAGATATCATCGAACGGCGCGATTTCAGTCGGATCAAAGCAATCCAAGCACAGCACCATCATAGGCGGCAGAATAACCGCGCATAACCGGATTGAAGCCTTTGCGCTTGGCTCAAGCGCCTGCCGGAAAACGATCATCAGTGTCGGCTTTACGCAGGAAGGTAAGCAGCAGCAACGCGATTTAAAACAGGCTATTGCGGCCAAAGAGGCCGAACTGACCCGCCTCGACCAAATTGAAACCCATTGCCGGCTTCATCCCAAGGCCGACTCGAACGAGGTCATACGCAAGGTCAATACCACACGGGGAGCCGTAACGAAGGATATAAATGGCCTGAACGCGCAACTGGACGAAGTAATGAAACAAATCGAACAATACCAAGATGGTCGGGTAGTCGTTCACAAACAGATCTTTCCCGGTGTTGTAGTTAAGATCAACGACCATGAATATGAGGTCGAAAGGGAAATGGGCGGCGGCACATTTCTGCTCGAAAATGATGAGGTTGTTTTTAGGCCCGGCTGACCGTGCCCGGCATTACGAAGACGCGCCTCGCTCCAGTCAGGACATATCGAACTCTCCTCTGTCTATATAGGTGGCGACAGTGGCGGATGCAACATCTAGCCGCCATTTTCATTGGCGACTTTAATGAGCTGCTGCAGGCGCTGATAATGAGAGCCTTTCCAGTAAATTTTATTGCATTGAGAGCATTGCCAGAATTCCCTGTGCCAGGTCTTGGTGCGAGGCAATAGACGCGACTCGATCTCTTCTTTGGAGACCGGTATGATTTCTCCATTGCAATGCATGCAGCGGGTGAAGGGTTGTTGGTTTTTGTTTAAATCGAAGCGGGACAATACTTCCAGGAGCTGTTTGCGGGGTTGTGTGGAACGCACGTAATAGCCGTGGGTTATGTGTTTGCGCATCAGCAGTCGTTTGTCGCGGGTGAGCAGGATGCGATGTTCCTTGACGGAGATGTTCGTCAGGGTCGGATCGTCATAATCGTTGCGATATAGAGTGTCGAAGCCGAACAGGCGCAGATAGGCTGCGAGTCGGCCGAGATGGGTGTCGAGCACGAAGCGGGTTATGCGCAGCGGAGAGGGGCGGAGGCGGGTGACGGGGGTGATGTCCAATGATTCAAACACGGGGTAGACGCTGATGCGATCACCGTCCTGGACCGGGTAGTCGAAGCCGACCGACTGGCCGTTGACCAGGATCAGGTCGATCTCGGTATGGGGGACGCCCAGCGCTTCGATCATGTCTTTGATCGATCCCGGTTGTTTGACAGGATGCTGAAAGGTGATCTTGCGGCGCTCTGGCGGCAGGAAGTCGTTTAATTCTTCATAGAAGCGGATTTGGATGCTGCCGGTCATTGGCGATATCTCATGAGACGGGGGGATGTGTGGTCCGCTTGGGGGGCGACGTTTTTCATTTCCGGATTCCGTCTCTTGCGCCCTTTAGGGTATTTATGCCCTCGCTTATTGGCGCATGGCGCTAGCTTAAGACCAGGGGCCACAAAAGGCCCGGGGGTGTCATTTCACCCCCGGGCTGCTTGCAAATGTGGTTCAGGGAGCAGCGGCGAGCACGTCGTGGGCAATGTAACAACCGCCCAAACCCAGCGGGCCGTAAACATCCACCCGTTGACCGCTGCTCAAGTCGGACAGGGCCACCGTCTGGCTGACGAATCCGGTCGACGTCTCGCTGATCTGGAATAGATGCGCACCGGTGGCCAGCGTTACGCAGCGGTCACCGCCGGTGGTTATTAAGGTGAAGCTGTCGTTGGCGATGTCGATTGGGCCGAGGGTGCCGGTGATCGGGCCATCGGCCGCGTTGATATTTACGAACACGATCGCCGCCTTAATACGGTCGGCCTCCGTATCGGACAGGACTACTACGCCTTCGACCTTGACGGCCTGGCCGACGCTGATGTCCGCCGGCAATAGTGCCGTACCCTGGCGCGTGAATAGCTTGGTGCCGTCCTGCAGCGTGACTTGCAGTACCGTTCCCGACGCATAACCCTGACCGGGTAACAGCGCGAGCGCGAAGTTGCTGTGGTCAGTCGCTACCGACTGGACGTTTCCCTGGAGGTGCGTGTAGGTGCCGGTGGGCCCCACTTCGATTACCGCCGCACGGAATTCCAGCCATTGACCATTATCCGCGCTCGGGGTAAAGCGGCCCAGCACCGTTACCTCATCCCCCGCCATCAAATCGCTCAATTGCGCGGGATCGCCTTGAGCATCGAACAGCGAGGTGTCCGCACTCACTTGCACCGACACGCACTGTGGTGCCGGAGCATTTGTATTCGTGGACGAGTATTGCGGGATCGGCGAGTCGTCATTCTGCCGGTCTTCGCCGTTGTCATGCTTGTCTGTCAATTTGCGCGATGCCAGCGTCGAACTGCAAACCGATAAGCTTTGCGCCACAAGGTCCACATTCTGGATATTGCCGTGCAGCCTCACGACTTTACCGGCCTTATCCGCGTTCAGTACGTCGACGAATATGACCGGCCGGAAGATGTATTGACCACTGCCGGTCTTGACGATATGGATGGACTTGGCGGCATCCATATCGAGTTGCATGTATAGAGTTCGGCCCGCCACGACGATGATGGGCGAGCGCGGAACCAGGTCGAGTTTGCCGTTACCCGGAAGTTTGGGATGGATGCGATCTGTCACAGTGCCGCTCGCATCTTGACGCACCAGCTCGATATCCGTGACCGTCAGACGGATTTTGTCGTAACTACCCGGCGCGGCATCGGCCAGGGAAAACATTTCCGCGTGGCTGTTGAGTGCCAGCAGGTCGAAGGTTTTTTCGCCGGAGTAGAGGGGCTGCGGGCCATCCGTCCCCAGAAGCTGCACCGCGGTCACGGTGACATTGATATGTTGAAACTCGGTCGTGGGACCGTCCGTAAACAAGACGGCCACGCGTCCGGAACTGCTCGCGGCCGTCGCATTGTCGCCGGCGCCACCCCCTCCGCCACAGGCGCTGAGGGTCAAGGCCATCACACAGGCGGCCAACCAGAAAATCAGGCTGTATCTATTATAGGGTCGAGACATCACAGGACACCCCCTTAGCTCTTATTCGAGTGGTAGTAAAGCTGTAGTCCCTGATTGTTAGGCGTCGTGTTTGCCTGGCCATCATCCGCTGATCGTATTAATCACGCTATCAATTATATACGCTGTGAGATCAGATTCGCAGGAAAAGGCTGGAGCTATGTAACGCACGGAATCGATAAACAATTTGATGAAAATAAGCTGCAAAATAAGGCTGGGCAGCGTCTTGATATCATCCCGGCTCTCGCCGGGAGAGCCGGGTAAGCTGCTGAGTTACAATTTGCGGATTCCGGATCCAGGCTGCGCTTCGCCTGGAATGACGGGTTTATCAGATCTGTAAGTAGATAGAGACACTTTTGTGCATTACAAATAGAGCAGTATCGCGAAGTAGTGGCTGGCACTGCCGGCAAGTACAAACAGATGCCAGATCCCATGGCACCGGGGGTACCAGTGGTCGAGGATGAAGAATACGATACCGGTGGTGTAGAAGATGCCACCGGCCAGCAGCCAGCGAAAGCCCGCCGACGGTAAGGCGGCGAGTATCGGATTCAGGGCGAACAGGCACAGCCAGCCCATGACCAGGTAGATGATGATCGGCACCACTCGTGCCCCCTTGCGCGGCAAGGCGTCAAGGACGATGCCGAATACCGCCAGTCCCCAGATCGCGCCGAACATCCACCAGCCCAGGGCTCCCTTGAGCGCGATGAGCGTGAAGGGGGTGTAGGTTCCCGCGATCAGCAGGTAGATCGCCTGGTGGTCGAGGATCTGGAATATCGGTTTAGCCGGGCCGCGCAGGCTGTGATACAGGGCGGAGATGAGATAGAGCAGGAACAGGGTGAAACCGTAGACGCTGAAGCTGATGATCTTGCGGACATCCCCATCCATCGCGGCAAAAGTGACGAGTACCACGCCACCGGCCAGCGCGAGTACCGCACCGATAAGGTGGCTGATGCCGTTGAGTCTTTCGCCTTTGTACATGTGCGGTATTCTACAGGCTTTGTTATGAGGGTTGAGGTGGTCGAAAGCATATGTTTAGGTGCTGTAGAGAAGGAATGAGATTGGGGGCGTGGCGCAATTTATAGACGATTTCTCGCTACTACCCAAAATGACATATTAATCAGAGCTTGCCTAAGCCAGCTTAACCTGAAAAAGGTGTTGTGTTACCGCCAGTTCGGAAGGTGTGCCCCGCTGATTCGGGATCCACATTAGCTACCATTACTGGATGCAGAATCAGAATATAGATATTCTTGTATCGTATTGGGCAGGCATGCCTATGTCGTAAGGCGCTTCGCGGTTTATGACATAGGGAATGAAAAGTGGATAAGCGGCGATGTGGAGGTCGGTGTGGCTAAAGCGGATGAAGATAAGTTGCATCAGGTGGTGGCCGAATCGCGGCGCGCCCGCGAGTTGCGTGATCTAGGTTATCGCGAACAGGCGCTGAAGATGTATCCGCCGATTTGCGGTCGCTGCGGCCGCGAGTTTACGCGCAAGAATATGCAAGAGTTGACGGTACACCATCGCGACCACAATCACGATAACAATCCGGCCGATGGCAGTAACTGGGAATTGTTGTGCATGTACTGCCATGACAACGAACATCAGCGGCAGACTGAGGCGCAGCGGGGCAATACCGGTACCGGCGGCGGCAAGAGCGCGAGCGCCACGTTCAATCCGTTTGCGGATCTCAAATCCATGCTGGATGGCAAGCAGAAAAAGGACTGATCCCAAGCGGGAGTGCCTTAAGCTGGTGGGCGCAGAATCGTCGTTATGTCTGCGGAGTCGGTATCCTGAACCGGTCTATACGCCGTTGCCTTTTTCCACTCTGGATTCCGGCTTACACCGGAATGACATCAAAAGAATTATTCAGATCCGCCTTGATGCCGTCTGAGGTAGAATTGTCAGGTACGTCAATCAAGAATATTGAGTCGGATACGGTTATCTTGGGTGCCAAGACATCGCGGCATGAGCGGGGCCGAATAGCGTGAATAACGAGACTCGACAGGATGCGCCGCCGGCCGCGGCCGATGCGCTGGTGACGCTTACCTACATCATTTATGGTCTGCATGCGCTTAGCGCGCTGGGCGGGATATTGACGCCGGCCTTTGTGGTTACGGCATTTGTAACCGGATGGCCGTCCATCATTGCGGTGATCATCAATTATTTCAAGCGCAAGGAAGTGCGGGGCAACTATCTCGAGTCCCATTTCCGCTGGCAGATTCGGACCTTCTGGTTCGCGGTTATATGGTTGCTGGTGGCGACGTTGCTTGCGGTTACATTTGTGGGCATTCCCTTCGCTATTGTCGTTGCCTGGTTCGCGGGTCTGTGGGTGCTCTATCGTATCACGCGCGGCTTGCTCAGGCTCCTCGATAATAAAGCGATGCCGATGCCGCTTTGACCTTATCAAGGATGCGGTGCGACATTGCGCAGGAGAGTGAGTGGAGCTTAGCCGCACGGCAATAGCTTTGTGATAGGCCCAGGTACATTATTCGCCGCTTTGTTCGCTGCCGGCCAGAGCTGCACGGCTTGTTTGTCAGACGGACTTCAACATCGCATACAGTTCATCTTTGAGCTTGAGGCGAACCTTTTTCAGGTCTTCGGTATAGGCATCCGAGGGCGTCTCGATCTCTTCTTCGATACGATAGATCTCATTGTCGATAGCCTGATATTTTTCAAATAACTTGCTGAAGTGTAAGTTGGATACCTTAAGGTCATGGATCTTGTCCTGGTATTCAGGGAATTCCTGGATCAGGTTATTGTGATGTTCGCCGTACATTAAGGGGTCTCGGGTTAGGGTTGATTGTCTTGTTTCATGGTATCAAATTGAGTGGGGGGCGGTAATGGCAAACTTAAGGGATCTCTGATTGTCATTCCGGGCGTCGCATAGCGTAGACCCGTAATTAAGCGCCTTTAACCCAGTGGGTTGCTGGATTCCGGCGTGCGCCGGAATGACGATGCCATCCGCGGCTCGAATTTTTAGCTATTCCTGCATTTCCTGTTTGTAACGTTGCCGGGCGGCTTCTTCTTTGATCGCGGCGTCGATTTCCCTCATGACGCTGTTCACGTCCGCCGTTTTTTCGTTGCGCTGGAAGCGGCCGGTGAGTTCTATCTCCGGATGGAGTTCGCCGCTCTGGTAGTGCGACCAGATCTCCATGCCGTAGTCGGTGGTGAGGAGTTCGGGGGCGTAGCGGCCGAAGTAGTTGGTGAGGTTATTGACGTCGCGCTCGAGTATGGTGAAGGCGTGATTGTTGCCGGCGGCGTCGACGGCCTGGGGCAGGTCGATGACGACGGGGCCGTCGTTGCCGATGAGGATGTTGTATTCCGACAGGTCGCCGTGGACGATGCCGGCGCAGAGCATGCGCACTACCTGTTTGATCAGGATGGCGTGGTAGGTGCGGGATTCTTCCGCCGTCAGCGTCACATCATTGAGCCGCGGGGCGACGTCGCCGTCGTCGCCGGTCACCAGTTCCATGAGCAGCACGCCGTCGGCGAAGTTATAGGGTTGCGGGACGCGCACGCCGGCTACGGCGAGCCGGTATAAGGCGTCGACCTCCGCGCTTTGCCACGCCTCTTCCTGAGCCTGGCGTCCGTAGCGGGCACCTTTTGCCATGGCGCGGGCGCGGCGGCTGTTTTTGACCTTGCGGCCTTCGGTGTAATCGACGGCCTGGCGGAAGCTGCGTTGCGTGGCCTCTTTGTAGACCTTGGCGCAGCGGATGTCTTCCCCGCAGCGCACCACGTAGACCATGGCCTCCTTGCCGCTCATGAGCTGACGAATGACTTCGTCGACGAGGCCGTCCTGGACGAGGGGTTCAATGCGTTTCGGGGTCTTCATGGGTGCTTCTTGAGGTGGCGGGGTGCGATGTGGGTATGCAAGCTTAGACGACCTCCTGTTTGTGCGACATGCCGGGCGTGGCAGCACGGGGATCCGGAATCCAGTGCTTATCATGCAGTGAATTTCTGGATACCGGCTGTCGCCGGAATGAGGTCATATATATTATTGCGGGCATCTCTAGTAACGGACTCAGGCCGAGGATGGATAGGGCAATGATAATCGATTGCGGGGCGGATTGAGACCGCTGAGAGCGTAACGAGGCATAGGGGACTTAAATATGGGCGGAGGCCATGGATTGCAAGGTCTGGCGGCGGGTCTCGATTTAAGCGCACCGCTTGTCGGTCTCCGTTACACTATGGCCGGTCAGACGTATTGATTTGAGGATGGTTGATTGATGCTAGGTTCCCTCTTCCCCGGGGAGAGGGTCAGGGTGTTTAAATACATCAATATATACTCTCACCCCAACGGCTGCGCCCCCCTCGCTTCGCTCTTCCGATGGGAGAGGGCGATTATTTTGAGATTCCTTAGCGACATAAGCTCCGGCGATGACCGGTCATTTAATTCAGGCTCCTTCGGGTAATATTTTATGACGACTTCTTTTTCGAGCCTGGGCCTGGACGCCACGTTGCTGGCCAATCTTGACTCTATGGGGTATCTGGCCATGACGCCGGTTCAGGCGCAAAGCTTGCCGGCGGTGTTGCAGGGCAAGGACCTGATCGCCCAAGCGGAGACCGGCAGCGGTAAGACGGCGGCGTTCGGTATCGGTCTGCTCAACCGGCTGAACGCGTGCGACTTCAAGGTGCAGGCCCTGGTGCTGTGCCCGACCCGGGAGCTCGCCGATCAGGTGGGCAAGGAGATCCGCCGTCTGGCGAGCTTTATCCCCAACATTAAACTGCTGACGCTGTGCGGCGGTGTGCCCGCCGGACCGCAGCTGGGTTCTTTGGAACACGGTGCGCATATCATCGTGGGGACGCCGGGGCGGGTGCTGAAGCATCTTCGCAAGGGCGCGCTCACGCTGGAGCGGCTGCGGACCCTGGTGTTGGACGAGGCGGACCGGATGCTGGATATGGGGTTTTACGATGACATCGCCGAGATCGTTGCCGCCACGCCCGCCAGCCGGCAGACCTTGTTGTTCTCCGCGACCTTTCCCGCGGTGATCAGGCAGATCAGCGCGTCGATGCAGAGAAAGCCCAACCGGGTGAGCGTGGCGGCGACGCACACCTCCACCAGCATCGAGCAGTTGTTCTATGAGGTGAGCGGCAATGGTAAGCGCCTCGCTGCGCTGGTGGCGCTATTGGGTCACTATCGTCCGATGTCGTGCGTGATCTTCTGCAACACCAAACAGCAATGCCAGGATATCGCCGCTACGCTGCAGGACAAGGGATTCAGCGCCCTGGCCCTGCACGGTGACCTGGAACAGCGCGATCGCGACCAGGTACTGGTACGGTTTTCCAACAGGAGTTGTTCGATCCTGGTGGCCACCGACGTTGCCGCGCGCGGTCTCGATATCAAGGATCTGGAGGCGGTGATCAACTATGAGCTGAGCCAGGATCCGGAAGTCCACATTCACCGCATCGGCCGCACCGGCCGGGCGGGGAAGGCGGGGCTGGCCTTGAGCCTGTATATCGCTGCCGAGTCGCATCGGGTGAATGCCATCGAGGACTTTCAAAAGAGTCCCATCAACATGGCGGCCATCGATACCTTGCAGGTCAAGCACAAGCTCGATCTGCTGCCGCCCATGGTCACGCTGTGCATCGACGGCGGACGCAAGAGCAAGCTACGGCCCGGCGATATCTTGGGCGCCCTGACCGCCGAGTCGGGCATCGCCGGCACTCAGGTGGGTAAGATCGACATCTTCGATCACCAGGCCTATGTGGCCATCGAACGTTCCATGGTGGATCAGGCGCTGGCGCAACTCTCGACGGGAAAAATGAAGGGGCGCTACTTTAAGGCGAGGAAGCTGCAGTAGTTCTGGATTTAAAAGGGACGCCAGCTAACGGCATTGCCTAAAGCCCACCACCGGCACGTTTGCCGTCATACCGGCGTAACTGGTTTATTACTTCAGCTATCTCTTCTTGCGGACGGCATCATTCATTTTGCAGCCAGGAGATTGAATTTTTTATCGCGCCTTCATTATGGGGGTCCTTGTTTGCGAAATCATTCAATGGGAAGCCCAATATGATCGGCCTCTGGTCTCGATATTGCTCATCAAGCGTTTCCAGATCTTCGTGCTGATAAGTAAATTCGCACTTAATGGCGGGATTGATCAGGGTGATTAGATTTTCCTGATAGTCACTCTGCAGATTGATGGATTGTTGAGATGTCGGCTATATAAAGCCGTATACAAGCGTATTCGCACCTTCGCGTCCATGTCCATGTAACTCGCCTACTGGGTATGCCGGTAATGTAACGGCGAACGTCCAAACAATTGCTATCAATAGTTGTCGCGCCGTATTTTTGACTCGCCTGTCTATAATAGTTACCAGATGAGTGGCGGTGTATGTTACTCAATACACCGCCACCGCACTGTTGGCTTAGGGTCTAGTATCCTGGTGAGTAAATCAGGCATATGCCTGGCCGGCTTTATGCTCAGTATGGGATTGACGTTTTGTAAACCATTGCAACAGGGAATAGACCGGGTCGATACCCATGATTGCCGTCATCACCAGATAGACCGAGATCGCCGCCAGGGTAAACATGGCGGCCGGCGAAGCGATCATGCCGATGATGATTTTGGTCAATAGGGCCATTCCGAGAACGGCACGAAACGCCCGTTCGTTGTTGGTCACATTTGATAATGAAGATTCATAGCCAGTTGTCGTGTTCATCGTACTTCTCCTTTTGAGCGTTGTTGGGTCATTTACCACCATTCATCCCACGAGACATATTGTATAGGTATTGCATAAGAAGTCAATACCTTTGTATGATTATTGATCTTGCGTAAGTGTCTAAAAAATAAAGTATTCAATAAATGGCGTATTAATGCTGTATAGTAATTAAAAAATATTTGATGCGCTTTGGCGAAATATGGGCCGGTGACGCTCGATGTGAGCGGAGCCGGTCGCTGAGATTCATGGTTTGTATATATCTTGTATAAGAAAGGAGGGTAGTTAAGATGACGAAGACAGCCCTGGTTGAGACAACAATGCAGAACAAACCACAAAATCTGTTTCCGATTCGTACGGTTGCCAATCTTACGGGTGTCAACTCCATTACCTTGCGGGCGTGGGAGAAGCGCTATGGCTTGATTAAGCCGATTCGTACCGCAAAGGGTCATCGCCTCTATACCCAGCAGAATATTGACATGATCAATGATGTGGTGGCCTTGCTGGCCAAGGGCATACCCATCAGTCAGGTAAGCCGCACCCTGCAGCAACGTCACGAGCTGGGGGAGGCGAGTGAAAGCGATCCATGGCGTGACAATCTTGATCACATGATTTCAGCTATCAGCCGCTTTGATGAAGATGCCTTGAACAAGATCTATAACGATGTTCTGGCCTTATATCCTATCGATGTCGTCACACGAAAACTGATGATTCCGTTATTGGCGGAAATCGGACGGCGTTGGGAAACTACGGAAGGCTCTATCGCCGAGGAGCATTTTATTGGTGTGTTCTTGAGAAATAAACTGGGTGCCCGTTTTCATCATGGTATGACCAATGCGCGCGGGCCGCGCATACTGGCTGCCTGCCTGCCGGGTGAGAATCATGAAAACGGCTTGTTGCTCTTTGCGTTGTCTGCACAATCGCGCGGTTTACGGGTGACGCTTTTTGGCGCCAATATGCCTGTCGAGGAAGTTTCTATCGCAGCGGCGCGCTCAAAAGCCGAGGCAATCGTGCTTTCCGGTTCCGTGCACCTTGACATGAAAAAACTGCTTCATGATGTCGAGGATATGGTTAAAGCCGTCGATGTGCCGGTTTTTATTGGTGGTAAAACCTCCGCTATTTTCTTTGATGATATCGTGCGTATTGGTGCCGTACCGCTTGGTGATGATATTTCTCATGGTATCAAACGCATCATCAGCGAACTGGAATCGGTTGGCAGTGATTCCTGAATGGCCAAGACAGGGACCGGATCTGCACAATCATGGAGTCGACAGGAATTTGAATTAGAGCGGCTGGTGATCTTATTTATGAGGTCATAGCTACGAGATGGGGACGATAAAGACTTTACTTTCCGAGCGGACTAAACTTAAAAATTACGGAATTCGCTATGCGCAGTTTTTACACGTTAGGAAGCTGATTTATCATTTCGAGCGCCAGCGATCCCCTAGCCCGAAATGATAGCGAGTCCCTGTGGTCGAAGTGGCAGCGAGGAATTCATCAGACTATTCTTCAATCATGATAACTGCACTGCAGGCTGATTTTCATAATGCAGGGATGAACCGGCAATGACCAATAATACACGCAAGATGTCGCTGGAGTTGCTTCACCCGCGGTCATTGGGATATCTGAGTGACCAACTGCAGTCGCTGGTCCGGGGGCGACTGTGGCTGCAAGTGCTGGTGGGCATGGTGCTGGGCATATGTGTGGGCATCTTGATGGGGCCGTCGGTAGGGTGGTTCAAGCCGTCAACGGCCATTACGGTGAGTGATTGGCTGGCCTTTCCGGGCAAGCTCTTTCTGGCGCTGATTCAGATGATCGTCATTCCCCTGGTTTTTGCGTCCATTATTCGCGGCCTGGCCGCGACCGAGGATTTGGAGCAACTGCGTAGGATGGGCTTCAGGGTCGCGCTGTACTTTATGGCGACGACGGCCCTGGCTGTCACCATTGGCATTTGGGTTGCTTCTATCGTTAAACCGGGGCTCTATATTGATGCCGCCAATCTGCAAACAACATTGGGGACTGTCCCGGCCACCGTGACATCGGCGGCGCCGGGCGCATTGAACATCGGCGAGTTGCCGCAAAGGCTGATCGGCCTCATGCCTGCCAATCCCTTGAGTTCCATGGTGGAGAGCAACATGTTGCAGGTGGTTGTTTTCGCCATGGTGGTGGGGGTGGCCCTGGTGATGATGGCCCCGCAACAGTCCAAGCCGATGCTGGACCTGCTGGGGTCTTTGCAGGAAGTGTGCATGACCGTGGTGAAATGGGCGATGTGGTTGGCACCTTTCGCAGTGTTCGGCTTGATGGCACAGCTCACGGCCAAGTTGGGTTTGGATGCATTGCTGGGCATGGCGGTATACGTGGCAACGGTGCTCGCCAGTCTATTGCTGATGCTTGTTGTCTATCTCATTATTATTTTCTTTGTTGCCCGTCAGAGACCCTTTGCTTTTTTGGGGGCGGTGCGCGATGTGTTGTTGCTGGCCTTTTCCACATCGAGTTCCGCCGCCGTGATGCCGCTGTCGATCAAGACCGCGGAAGACAAGCTCGGCGTCCGGCCTTCGGTATCGCAATTTGTGATCCCTTTGGGGGCGACGATCAATATGAACGGCACCGCGCTTTACCAGGGTGTGGCCGCGATCTTTCTGGCACAGGTTTTCGGGATCGACATCAGCGCGGGCGGCATGGCACTCATCGTGCTCACCGCGGTCGGGGCCTCGATCGGCGCGCCGGCCACGCCCGGGGTCGGAATAGTCATCCTGTCCATGGTGTTGACGACCGTCGGCATACCGGCATCCGGCATCGCGCTTATCATGGGTGTGGACCGCATCTTGGACATGAGTCGCACGGCTATTAACGTTTGCGGTGACCTGGTCGCGGCGAAGCTTATGGATCGCTGGGTGGGCGGAAAGACCACCGCAGAGGAACAAGCTGCCGAAGAAGTGACCAGGGAAGAAGTTCGTGCGGCGACCGGCCAGGATGTGATTACCAACTAATCTGTAAACACCGGGTCAAACAATACACAATAGCAATGGCGGCTACGAGGGGAGTCGGCCCGCAATTTTCGCCGCGCACCTCGTCTCCTCCCTGACCCGTTTCTCTTCAGCTGGGCGTGAGCGAGGCGGGATAAGCATTGTCCGCATTATTACTGTGAAAGGAGTAAGCAGGTGAGCCAGTTATTTACACCTATGAAGATCGGCAAGGTCACTTTTCGCAATCGTATTTTCGTTTCGCCCATGTGCCAGTATTCCAGCCACGACGGCTTGCCGACCGATTGGCATCTGGTGCATCTGGGCAGTCGCGCAGTGGGCGGTGCCGGTATGGTGATGGTGGAGGCCACGGCGGTAACGCCGGAGGGTCGCATCTCGCCCGACGATTCGGGCATCTGGTCCGATGCCCATGCCGAAGCCTTTAAACGCATCACCCGCTTCATCAACGAACAGGGTGCTGTGCCGGCTATCCAGCTTGCCCATGCGGGGCGCAAGGCCGCCACGGATCTGCCATGGCGCGGGGGAAAGCCTTTGGGGTCCGAGGCCGGCGGATGGACGCCGCTGGGCCCCAGCGCCGTGCCCTTCGCCGACGGCTATACGGTGCCGCATGAGATGGGTGAGACGGAGTTGGATGAGGTGGTGGAGGCCTTCGCCACCGCCGTGCGGCGGGCGCGTGATGCCGGCTTTCTCTGTGTCGAGGTGCATATGGCCCACGGATATCTGCTCCATGAGTTTCTATCGCCCTTGGCCAATCGCCGCGGCGATGATTACGGCGGGTCTCTGGAGAATCGCATGCGCTTTCCACTGCGCGTCGCCGCCGCGGTACGCGAGGTGTGGCCGGCGGACTTGCCCTTACTGGCGCGTATTTCGGCCACCGATTGGGCGGAGGGCGGTTGGGATGCGGATCAGTCCGTGGAGCTGTGCCGGCGCTTGAAAGAACTCGGTGTGGATATGATCGATTGTTCCAGCGGCGGGATGATACCCGGCGCGACTATTCCGGCCGGTCCCGGTTATCAAACGCCCTTCGCCGCGCGTATTCGCAATGAGGCAGGGATCGCCACCGCCGCCGTCGGTTTGATCACCGCCGCGGAGCAGGCCGAGCATATTCTGCGTACCGGCCAGGCCGATGCAGTGTTTCTCGCCCGTGAGCTGCTGCGCGATCCCTACTGGCCGCTGCACGCCGCCGCCGCGTTGCGCATCGATGTCGAGTGGCCGCCGCAGTACCAACGCGCTAAGATCTGATCTCGTCTAACCACCGACATATTGAGAGTTTCGAACATGAAAGCTACTGCTGAATTACAGGTCGTGCCAATAGGCGCGGGTGTCTCCGTCCGCCGCGAAATTTTGCAGGTCGTCGGGTTGCTGAGCAAACGAGACTTTATTGTCGAGACCCATGCCTCAGGTACTAATATCGAAGGGGACTTGAATGAGATTCTCACCGTGGTAGGCGAGATACACGCGATGTTGCATAAGGAAGGTTGCGTGCGTCTGGTGAGTTATTTGAAGCTGGAGACCCGTACCGATAAGGAGCCGACCCTGGTTGGCAAACGGCTTTGAGGGACATAGGGGATCAGCGCTTGGCAGTGGCGAAGGCTGATCGGGATTTGACCGGGCCGCTGTTGACTTTGAGAGAGCACGAGGCATTGCGCGCGGCCCTGCAGGCCGGCGAGGCGCATTGCGAGTGCTCGCTCGATCTGGGTCGTTCGACGGAGAATGTCAAACTGAGCGCTGAAGGCTGGATCCGGCAAGGGCAATTATTTCCCTATCTCGATAACTGCAAGGATAGAACCATCTATTATTGGACGGACGGTTCATTCGAGCCTGTGTCGCGTTACACGACTGCGTTGATCAAACTGGTGCCGACGCAGTGGGGCCCGCCGACCTTCGAGATCGACGGTATCAAGATGTTGCCCACGGCACAAATTTCCCCCTTTGCGGATGCGCAACGCAAGGTTGCGCTGATTCAACCGCGGGGCAAGCTGATTCTGGATACCTGCGGCGGTCTGGGGTATTTTGCCGCGTGGAGTGTGCAGGGCGGGGCCAGGCGGGTGTTGTCTTATGAGAAGCATCCCGACGTGCTGTGGTTGCGGGGTTTGAATCCCTGGTCGCCCGCCGTGGATGAGGTATTGAGTTTAAGCCTGGGTGATATTTGCGAGCAGATCGAATCGCTGGCTGATGCCGCGGTCGATGCCGTGTTGCACGATCCGCCGCGCTTCGGCATCGCCGGAGAACTCTATTCCCAGGTTTTTTATGAGCAGCTGGCCAGGGTGTTGAAACCCAGAGGGCGGCTGTTTCACTACACCGGTTCCCCGAACAAGTTGACCAGCGGCCGCGACGTGCCCAATGAAGTTGCGAAGCGCCTGCGCAAGGCCGGTTTCGTCGTGGAGTTGAGCGGTGATGGGGTACTGGCGGTGCGGAAATGAGATTAGCGGGTTTTTTGCTAGGAATATCGTGGTTAGTGTGTCATTTCGAGCGTAGCGAAAAATGACACGCTAATTAGTGCGCAAAGCGATTGCGTTTAGCAATAATACGAAGCAGTCCCCAGTCATGGGGTAATGGCTGCCAGGCGGGAACGGGGCATCCTCGGCGAAAAGGCATGAATATAAGATTGTCCAGCGTTTATACTGCGTAGGAGATGCAGGGAGGTCGTTGCCGGGATCATGGCCGCCCTAGCGGGTGCATCCCTTAGGGTCCAATTTATAACACTCAGCATATAAGCGAATAATTCTCATGAATCATAATGAAGGACATCGTTCCCATCGTGTCGGCTGGTTACGCGCTGCGGTGCTGGGGGCCAACGACGGTATTGTTTCCACGGCTAGTCTGGTGATCGGTGTGGCGGCCGCGCATGCGGCGCGCGGCGACATCCTGTTGGCGGGGGTGGCGGGTTTGGTGGCCGGCGCCATGTCCATGGCGGCGGGCGAATATGTCTCAGTCAGTTCCCAGGCCGATACGGAGCGGGCCGACCTGGAGCTGGAGCAGAAACATCTGGACGACAACCTGGAGTATGAGCAACAGGAGCTGGCCGAGATTTATATGGGTCGCGGTCTTGACGCCGACTTGGCGAATAAGGTTGCCGAGCAATTGATGGCCCATGATGCCTTGGGAGCCCATGCCCGCGATGAACTGGGAATATTCGAGCGGGTCAGCGCGCGGCCTATCCAGGCGGCATTGGCGTCGGCGGCTACCTTTTCCGTCGGTGCGGCGCTGCCGATCGCAGCGGCGTTCATCGCTCCGGAAGGACGCCTGGTAACTGCGGTCGCCGGGTTGTCGCTGGTGTTTCTGGCGATGTTGGGCGCACTCGCGGCGCGGGCCGGGGGGGCGCGCATCAGCATCGGCGTGGCGCGGGTGACGTTTTGGGGAGCGCTGGCCATGGCCTTGACCGCGAGCGTGGGGGGGCTGTTCGGCGTAAAGCTGTGACGGCATCACGCATGCCGATGTCGGCTCAATGGTTTCGCGGCGTGAGCTGCTGCTGTTGCTACACTAGCGCCGGCCGCCGTGCGGATGAGTGTTCGCTTTGCCTGGCGTGGCTAATATACCGCTCAGTTCCTTTTCCGTCAGATTGCGCCAATGGCCGACCCTGAGCTTGCCCAGCCGGATGTTCATGATCCTGATGCGCTGCAGACGCCGTACCTCGTAACCGAATACCTCGCACATGCGCCGGATCTGCCGGTTGAGTCCCTGCGTCAGGATGATGCGAACGGTGAATTTATCGACGCGGCTGACTTTGCAGGCCTTGGTGCGTTTGCCCAGTATCATCACGCCGCCGCTCATGGCGGTGAGAAAGGCGTCGCTGACCGGTTTGTCGACGCTGACGATATATTCCTTTTCGTGATTGTTTTCCGAACGCAGCACGCCGTTGACGGCGTCGCCGTCATTGGTGAGCAGGATCAGGCCTTCCGAATCCTTGTCCAGGCGACCGATGGGAAAGATACGCTCCGCATGGCCCACGTGGTCGATGATGTTGCCGGCCACGTGCCGTTCGGTGGTGCAGGTAATGCCCACGGGTTTGTTGAGACAGATGTAGACATGACGCTTCTTGCGCGTGCCGACCACCCGCTTGTCCACGCGCACTTCATCGTCGTCGCCGACCTGGCTGCCGAGTTCGGCACGCCGGCCGTTGATGGTGACCCGCCCCCGGGTGATCCACTCGTCCGCTTCGCGGCGTGAGCACAGACCGCTCTCGCTAATGTATTTATTCAATCTCATGGGAAGGCAGGCCCCGGATGGGTATGAAGCGCGGGTTGCGCCACGCCTAGTTTAGCCTAACCGCCGGGCCAGGGGTTATGGGCGTAAATCCCCAAATTAATCAGCGCGCCACTCCGGCTGGGATTATACTGGGCGCAGAGCGAGGTGACCCCTAATGGGCCGGGGACGATTATGGTTCCGCCCGGGTGACGCGATAAGACTTATTTACGGTGAGAGTATGAAAATATTGGTGCGCAATCTGTCCCGTGAAACGACGGAAGATGAACTGCTGGCCTTGTTCAAGGCCCACGGCGACGTACAGTACTGCAAGGTGGTGATGGATAAGGCGACCGGCAAGTCCAAGGGCTTTGGTTTTGTCGAAATGCCCCGGGTCGGGGAGGCCAAGGTGGCGATCAAGGCGCTTAACGCCCAGGAGATCGGTGGTAGTAAGATCCGGGTGAAGAGGGCGGAAACCGGCGCGGAGAAGACCGGTGAATAGTCGTATGCACGCCGGGCACACCGCCCATCGGCTGGTGTAAGGGCATGGGCGATAATAGCCAGCCCAATAACCCGCTGCATGGTATGACGCTGGAGATGATATTGACCCGCTTGGTGGAGCATTATGGCTGGCAGGAATTGGGGGCCATGATCAATATAAAATGTTTCAATCAGGATCCCAGCATCAAGTCGAGTCTGAAGTTTCTGCGGAGAACGCCATGGGCCAGGGAGAAGGTGGAGCGTTTGTATTTACGTACGCCGCCGGGCGGCGGTTGAGGCATGACGGGATGGGGTATTGTGAGGCGAGCGGTCTTTCCTTGAGGTGGCGATGATTCCCTGGGTATTGCTGGGCGAGGCGCGGGTGGCAGTCGATGGCAAGCGGTTGTCGCTCTATCAGCGCGACAGCGAATTTGCCATCAGGCTGGGCGGCGGCGGCGAGCTGATGAACAGCCGCAGCCATGGTTCCGAGGAGGCACTGGCCGAACTCGCCTGCGCACCAGTGGCGGGGCGTGCTCAAGCCCATGTGCTGATCGGCGGTTTGGGCATGGGCTTTACCCTGGCCGCAGCCCTGCGCCAGCTCGGTGCCGCGGCGCGGCTGACAGTATGCGAACTGGTGCCGGAGGTGGTGGCCTGGAACCGTGGTCCGCTGAGCGAGCTGGCAGGTCATCCGCTGCGGGATCCGCGCGTTACGGTGTGCGAAGGCGATGTTGCGCGCTTGATCATGACGCAGTCGCGCGCCTATGACGCGATCCTCCTGGACGTGGACAACGGTCCCGAAGGTTTGACCCATGCGGATAACGACTGGCTGTACGGTTGCGAGGGCTTGGCTGCGGCATCCGCGGCCCTGCGCCCCGGTGGTGTATTGGCGGTGTGGTCGGCCGGCCGCGATCCGGTGTTTACCGGCCGACTGCTCAAGGCGGGGTTTGCGGTGGAAGAAGTTCGGGTGCGGGCGCGGGGTAGACGTGGGGCGCGGCATATCATCTGGTTGGCGCAACAGCCGGTTTGAAAGCGGGCGGCGGCCTTAAGGGTCGCGCTTTCCCGTCCTGATTTATCGCCGTGAAAAGGCGTAGACATACTGGAGCTGCAACAGCGTAAAGCGGCCGGCAGTGAATTCGTTGCTGCTGTCGCCGACGTTATTGAAACGCTCGGCTTCCAGGCGCAGTTCGCCGATGAGACCGGGAAAACTGACGGCGCCGCCCACGCCGAACAGCAGGCCGATCTTGACGTCGGAGCTGGAATCGCACCACCACACATTGCTGATGCAGGTGCGCTGTTCATTGGTGGTGAGCGTCGGTCCCAGTTTGCCGTACAGCGAGAAGTTTTTAGCCAGCGGTGCGGTAAACACGGCGGCCAGGGAAAAGGCATCCGCCCGATTCTCTTCGCGGCCGGCGGGTAGGGTGGGAGCCGGCGCGGTGAAGCCGTGCATGTCATAGGAGCCCAAATAGGTGTAGGCAAGTTCCGCGCCGATATGCGGGTTGAAGCGGTAGCCGCCGAAGATCGACAATGCCCCCGAATTGTCATTATGAGAGGTAATGTCGGTGATGCCGTAGCGTGCCAGTGTGGACGTCCCCGCCGCGGCATTCTGCGAGGCATCTTTGGCGCGGGCCAGTCCCAGTCCCGCGCCGACATACCAATCGTCGGCATAGCCGGTTTGCGCCGTGAATAATGCTGCCATTATCACCATGATCTTTTTCATAACCGTCCACCTCCTACGTAAATAGCCAGGCCGACACTGCAGCGACGCGTCGGATCGCGGCCGCGTACAGGATGCTGAGAACGAAACGGGATTCGCCTTTTAAATAACTCTACTCCTTTTCGCTTGGGATAGGTCTATATCCGTAATTATACCTTGCGAAGGTATTACTGATGTTCCGGGAAATGGCCACTGTTTGACATTATGGGAGAGGGCGCGGTTCAAGCTCCAGCTCCCGAACTATTCGGAATCGATATAACGCTGCAACGCGGCGGGCTGTCGTGCGCAAAAAGACGGCTGTGCCTCATTCCCAGTCAAGATTTCGTCGCCGGACGGTAGCGCCGCATGAGGATTCAATAGCCAGGCGCTGATGTCGGCGATTACCATTGCGGCGTGCAGGTCGCGGGTGAGCATGTGGTAGCCGTCGGGATAATAGGCTATGCGCCAGCGGCGTCGCTCGCCGCGGGGCAGTTTTTTCAGCATGGAACAGACGGGTTGGGGCGGGATGATCTGATCGTGTTTGCCGTAGAGGATGAAGGTGGGCATGAGCAGCCTGGGAGCTGCCGCATAGGCTCGGTCCATCAAGTCGGCGGTGCCGTATAGCACATCGATGCGGGTGGCTTTGATGATCAGGGGATCGTCATGGAGGGCGCGCAGCATTTTCAAGTTGTCCGACGGCGCAATGTGCAAGAATTTGCCGGTGACGGTCTCGGCAGGCGTGAGATGCGCAGCCAGCCAGAGACTGACGCGTTGCAGCAGCGGCATTGTGCCGCGCGCCCACACCGCCGGCGCGATCAGGACCATGCCGTCGATAGCGGGCGGCGCCTGCTGCAGGGTACTCAGTAAGACCGCGCCGCCCAGGCTTTCGCCTAGGGCATACAGGGATCGGCCGGGGTAGGCGCTGCGCAACAGCTTGGCCATGGCGCGCATGTCTTGGGCGAGGCGCCGGCTGCCGTGCCACATCCCCGCCGCCTGCGTCTCGCCGAAACCTCGCTGATCATAGGCGTAAGTGACGATGCCGTGTGCCGCGAGCGCGGGTCCGATGGCGGCGAAGGCGTGGCGGTAATCGTTCAAGCCGTGCAGGGCGAGCACCACCGCGCGCACCGGGACGTCGTCGGGCGGCCGCCACACGCTCACGGGCAACAGATAGCCGTCAGCCATAACGGCATGATCCTGGTATAGCGCCGGGGTAACGCTGTCCGGTGCCGCGGGACGGGTGTAAGGCGCGCTGCAAGCCGCCAGCAGCAGTATCCCAGCCACGCACCATCCCAAGAAGCGTAGGGACAGGCCAGGGATCTTTGGGCGCTGTGCTGAACAGGACATGGGTGATGATTCCGGACGCGACTAGAAACAGTGATCGGTGTGGCGCGCGCCATACGACTGGAGACTCGGACGATTATAGAGTAAGTTTTTCTGCGAGAGTGGAATAATGGAAATGCGCCGTAGCGGTTCGGCGAAAATAATGGAGTGTTCTGTCTCCGCCATGCAGGCACTCGCCACGCGCTGTTGATCGGAGTATCTTTAAGGCATATTGAAAGGGGGTCTTGACGATCTTATATTCCGGCGTCGGCCGCGGTGGGGGGCAAGGCCATGGGTGAGTGTCTATGATCTTTAGAATGTTTGTAAGTATGGGGCTGTTGGCCCTGGGGTATTACGTCGGCCGGGAGATCGGTCGCGGCGAACCTATTCGCAAGGATCTAAAAGATTGGCGTGATGATGCGACGCGCAAACAAGTCCATAGCCGGCCGCAGACGCCATCGTCGCCCGCCGATGATTCCAAGCGCTAGCGTATTGTGACGCGTCTTGTGGTCATGGGCGGGCAATCCCGCTCGTGAGTTACGGAAACCCTTCGGTTGCTTGCCCGGTGCAGTTCTGTTTGTAGGCCGAGGCGCATTTTGTTGTTTGAAATTCACACTAAGGAAAGATCATGATCCTCACTGAAGATTACGTCGACCTTGAAACCCCCACCGGCCCGATGCGCACCCACCGGGTACGTCCCGCCGTCGCCGGCAGTTATCCGGGGGTGGTGCTGTTTTCCGAGATATTTCAGGTGACCGGGCCGATCCTGCGCACGGCGCGGCTGCTGGCGAGTCAGGGCTATATCGTGGTGATCCCGGAGATTTTTCATGAATTCGAGCCGGCGGGCGAAGCCTTTCCCTATTCTCCGGAGGGCACCGACAAGGGTAATCGCTATAAGATCGAGAAGGACTTGGCGGCCTACGATCACGATGCCCGCGTGGTGCTGGATCATCTCATGGGGCTGACTGAATGCAGCGGCCAGCTGGGATGCGTAGGTATCTGCATCGGCGGCCATCTGGCGTTTCGCTGCGCCATGAACCAGGATGTGCTGGCGGCGGTGTGTTTTTATGCCACGGATATTCACAAGCGCTCGCTGGGCAAAGGGATGAACGATAATAGCCTGGACCGCATCCCGGAAATCAAGGGTGAGTTACTGATGATTTACGGTAAGCAGGATCCGCACATTCCCCAGGCGGGGCGGGAGCTGGTATACCGCAGCTTGAGCGATGCCGGGGTGAATTTTACATGGCATGAATTCAATGCCGAACATGCCTTCATTCGCGATGAAGGACATCGCTACAATGCCTCCCTGGCGCAGATTTGCTATGCGATGATGTTTGAGTTGTTTCAGCGCAAGTTGTTTGCGGGCGAGCAAACGGTGGTGAAGATGGGGGGCGAGGGGCGGCATTGAGGGCGTCGTGATTCCCACCTACAAGGCATCGCTACCAATAAGGGCATAAATACCCGCCGGCCATTAATCCTTGCAGTCAACATTACAGCGCTCATTCAAGCACTGCAATCGTGCTATTTCGAGCGTAACGAGAAATATAACTCTTGGCCGTGTCTTTGCGACTTAAGTGAGTCCGTAAGGATGAGATAATTTGAATCGCGGCTGATATCTATTAATTATTAATAAGATATGAAATATTTGAGAAACATTACAATTTAAGACGCCGTGTGTTATCTCCTTGTCATGTCGGTATGCTAGTTGCTAAGGGCGTTACATTTTGTAGTACCCGTTGTTTTGGGTATGAACACGGCATTGAGGTTCTTACAGCTATCGAGTTGCCGACTATTATTACTATCTTCATCAGTGCGCCCTTGGAGAGTGAGGGTGACTTATGACTAAATTTTGCTATATCTGTCAGGGAAAAATATCGCGCATGGAAGATTATCGCGCCGTGAACGGACTGTTCATGCATAGAATGACCTTGTCGTCCGACGGTGAGAGGCGGTATTGCTTTGACGAATACAAGAAGCATCGCAGTAAAGAAGAGACCTTAAATTCAATAAGAATGGCAGGATGGTAATCTGCTCCTGTTAAATAAGTTTCCCGAGGGCGCTAGGCCCTCTTTTTTTGTCGGTCTTAATCGCAATCCTTTCAAATCATACATCGAATTGCAGGCTCGCCAGCCGCGCATAGAGTCCGCTTTGTTTGCGCAGGTCGGCGGGCGTGCCGGTCTCGACGATGCGACCGTGCTCCAGGACGACGATGCGATGGGCCTTCTGTACGGTGGCAAGGCGGTGGGCGATGATGAGGGTGGTGCGGCCTTCCATGGCGACGTTGAGTCCCTGTTGTACCAGGATTTCCGATTCGGCATCCAGGGCGCTGGTCGCTTCGTCCAGTAACAGCAATGGCGCGTCTTTCAAGATGGCCCTGGCGATGGCGATGCGTTGCCGCTGGCCGCCGGACAGACGGGTGCCGCGCTCACCGAGAAAGGTGTGATAGCCATCCGGCAGCTGATCGATGAAGCTTTCAACTTGCGCCGCGCGGGCGGCGGCCATCACCTCGTCATCACCGGCCGCCGGGCGGCCGTAGCGGATATTTTCCAGGGCATCGGTGGAAAAGATTACCGGGTCCTGCGTGACAATGGCGATCTTGTCACGCAGCTCGTGCAGGGACAGTTCGCGGATGTCCCGGCCGTTGAGACGGATGCAGCCGCTCGAGACGTCGTAGAAACGCAGCAACAATTGGAAGAGGGTGGTTTTGCCCGCACCGGACGGTCCGACCAGTGCCACGTTTTCGCCGGGCGCGATCTCGAGATTGATGTCGTGCAGGGCGGCGGTGAGCGGACGCGCCGGATAGCGGAAGCCGACGTGTTCGAAGCGGATTGCCGCCTGGCGGGGTTGCGGCAGCGGCTGCACGACGACGGGTTCGGCGATGGCGGGCTCGGCGCGCAGCAGTTCCAGCAGGCGTTCGGTGGCGCCGGCGGCGCGCATGATGTCGCCCCACACCTCGGCGATGGTGGCCACGCCGCCCGCCACCAATACGGCGTAGAGGATGAAGGAGGCCAGTTGACCGCCGCTCATGGTGCCGTCATGCACCTGGTTGGCGCCTACCCATAATACGAAGATGATGGATCCCATGACGGCGGTGATCATCATGGCGGTCAGCGCCGCGCGCACCCGAGTGCGGCGCACGGCGGCGATGAAGCTGGATTCGGCGCGAGCGGCAAAGCGTTGGCCTTCCCGTTGTTCCTGGGTATAGGCCTGCACTGTGGGCATGGCGTTGAGGATCTCACCGGCCAGGGCCGAGGCGTCGGCGATCTTGTCCTGGGATTCCCGCGACAGTTTTTTCAGCTTGCGGCCGATGGCGAACAGCGGCAGCGCCAGTAGGGCCATGAGGCCGAAGTTGAGGGAGAACAGATGAAAACTGGTGACCGCCAGCATGATCATGCCGCCGGTGAATTGAAACAGGCTGCGCAGGCCCATGGACACGGAGCTGCCCACCACCGTCTGGATCAAAGTGGTGTCGCCGGTGAGTCGCGATAATACCTCGCCGGTCTGCAAGGTCTCGAAGAATTGCGGGGCTTGTTTGAGTACGCGCGCATAAACTGTGCTGCGCAGGTCCGCCGTGACCCGCTCGCCCACCCAGGTCACGGTGTAGTAACGCATGGAGACCGCCAAGGCCCATAGCGTCGCCAGGCCGAACAGGGCGATGAAGTGGGCGTTGAGACTCAAATTACCCAGCAGTCCGCCGCCGCGGGCGCTGCCCTGGCCGAAACCGAAATCGATGAGATCGCGAAACGCCAGCGGTACCATCAGGATGGTGCCGGAGCCCAGGCACAACAGCAGGAAGGCGAGGGCGACCTGGCGGCGATAGGGGCGCAGGAAAGGCCACAGTTCGCGCAAAGGGGAGAGGCGGCGGGCAGAGGTGATCGGGGCGGGAGTGGAAATAACAGGTCCTTATTCTGATTGGGGAGAGAATTTTAGCATAGGCTAATGATGCGATTATGGTGCGCCTCTCGGCGCACCATCCCGCCCCCTGCGGGGTGGGCGCGTAGCGGATGGAGTGCTTGGTGTGGCCCGGGCGGTGAGCGCTATTTTTGTTGCATCCTGTTCAAGGGATCCTGCCGGTAAAACTGCTTGAAGGCTTCGTAGACTTGCGGATAGGTCTCGTGCACCAGTTGAGGCAGTTCGAAAAAGTGCTCGGTCAGCACTGCGAAGAATTCCGCCGGGTTGGTGGCGGCGTAGGGATTGATGGCAGTGGGGTGACGATGCCGCAGTCGCTGACAGAGTTCGGTGTAGGCGGCGGAGAGTGCTTCGGTCCAGGCCGTACGCGACATATCGGAGTGCAGCGGCGGCATGCCGTTGGCGGCGCCGTTCAACATGTCCAGCTTGTGGGCGAACTCGTGGAGGATGACGTTGGAGCCGTGGCCGTGTAGTTGAGTCCCGGCTTGAGCATCGCCCCATGACAGGATGACTGGACCCCGGCCCCAGGCTTCGCCGCCCAGGGCGTTGTGGCTGCTATGCACTACCCCGGCCTCATCGCGTTCCTCGTGGGACACGATAAAACTGTCCGGGTAGACGATTATTTCCCGCCAGCCGTCGAAGTAGTCGAGATCGAGATTCAGTATCAGCAGGCAGGCCTGGGCGGCGATCATCACGCGCATGGCGTCCGTAACCGTCAGTCCTTGGGCGCCGACGACGCTCTTATCATGCAGGAAGCGGCTGGCCAACTCCCTGAGACGATGGCGCTCGGCGGGGTCGAGTCGTGTCAGGATCGCAGCTTGGGACAATGCGCTTTCCCACAGCGGCAGAGGGATGCGGTGTTTGCGCAAAAAACGTTGATGCCACCAGCGCTGCAGGCGATTCATTTAGCGTGTCCCGATGTCTTTATCCATGTCATTTCCAGCGTAGGGGCGTGCCGTGTATGTAGTCAAGTCACGGTCAAGATTACCAGACCCAGCCCCTTGCCGGAGTGAAGTTTTATCCTTGATGGGTATAAATCGCCGTGCTCGCATTGACTCTCAATTAAGAGTTTGGGTTTTCATTTAAAAGTTCGGCGCCGGATTGGGTGGCAGGTGTTGTCATCCAATTGGCGCCGGGACGTGATATGGTTTAGGGCGTGTATAGTGGTGTGAATGAAGCGGGCTTAAATGAGAATTAATTTTTCGAGTATTTATCATGGCTGAGTTATCGCCCTATGAACGTCTGGGTGGGGAGGCGGCGGTTCGCAAGTTGGTGGATCGCTTTTATGATCTGATGGACAGCTTGCCGGAGGCCGGAAAAATACGTGGCCTGCATCCCGAGGACCTGGCCGGTTCCCGGGATAAGCTGTTCAAATTCTTGTCGGGTTGGTTGGGCGGCCCGCCATTGTATGTGGCGGAATACGGCCATCCGCGGCTGCGGGCGCGGCATATGCCGTTTCCCATCGGTGAAGCGGAACGGGACGCCTGGTTGAGGTGTATGGAACAGGCGCTGGCGGAAACGGAGATGGAGGAATTGCTGCGCAATCATTTGCTGCAGTCCTTGCGCAATACCGCGGATCATATGCGGAATCGCTAGAGCGCTGTTAGCGCTATCCATGCCAAGCGAGCCGGAGATGCGCTGCCGAGCTTATTTGGTCTTGGTGCACTCGGCACCCAGCCACCGGCCGGACATGGTGCCCTTCATCGTCATGGTGTTCGTGCCGTTAGTGATGGTCATGAAGACCTTGCCGGTGACGTGTTCGCGGTCCTTGGCCTCATAGTTGAAGGTGCCTGTCGACCGGGTATTATCTTTGGCGCAGTCGATGGTGCCGCTCATGCTTTTGCCGGAGTGCTTGGATAGCTTATTGTTGCACTTCATGCCAGGTTGGTCCGCATTGAACAGGTCTTCACTTTTGTTCAAGTCTTCTTGAGTGATGCATTGCTTTAGTTCGCGGACGTGCGGTTTGGCGCTTTCCGCCATCATCTTCTCTATGGCGGCGCGTTGTTGCGGGCTTAAACTCTGCAACTGTTCTTCGGGTATCGGCGGCATGCCGTGCATTTCCCCGCGGACGGTCATCTGCCACAAACCTGGTTTGACATTCAAGGGTTCAGCCATGGCGCTGGTGATCGCGCCCATCAGCATCAGGCCGGCCGTAACGGCGGCGTACACATTATATTTGTTCACAGTGACCTCCCCGCAAGTTGGTGCTTAGTTATCCCCATGGCTGACGCTTTTCAGCCAAGTCCGGTTCCTGGCGTATAGCCGCGCCAAGGCCGGAGCGTGGCTGATGATCAACACATTCTCGGCGTTTTTTTGTTGGGCCGATCGAGTGAAGTTGAAACTCCCGCTAATGACGCTGTCGTTATCGATTACCATGACTTTATTATGGGCGATGGCGACGGAGTCGTCTATCCACGCCGGTATGTTGTGGTTCTTAAGATGATTGGCACCGCTATAACGGACTGATTTGTTGATTTTGTCAAGAATGACTTCCACGTCGACCCCCCGTGCTTTCGCCCGGCCCAGGGCCGTGATGATCGCCGGCCTGGTGAGGCCGTAGGCCTGCACCAGGATCTGCATATTGCCCTGCCGTGGCCGCAGGATGAGGTTGCGCTTGGCCCATGCCGCAGGACAGGAGAGACTCAAGACGACTGAGATGCTTAAGATGGGAACTTTGTTGTTACTCGGCATTGATTTTTATGTCGAGCCTGATGCGGTCGCGATACCCGTTGGTATGGGGGTCAATATTTGGATAAGTCATATTGATATCGTCATCGGTGGGATATTGTTGATTCGATGAAGGGGCGGCGCAGATTGTAATGAATCGCCGCCTATCTGGAAATAGCCGCATGTCACACGCAGTAGCTTTCTATGACGCTTGTTGTGATACACCTGGGTAGTTGGAGGATTTATGAATCGTCTGTGATAGTTTTGTGACCATTGCGTTATCGGCATGAGAACTTTTTGGTGTGGAATGCCGGGGTGACCAGGTATTCACAAGAGGAGCTTAGATATGTCGACTAGAAGGCTGGCGGTTGTGTTTTCATCCCTATGTATCGCCGCGGCGCTGTGCCTGTCCGGCTGTGCGTCGAGTGATATGAAAAAGGATGATTCCATGCAAAAACCGATGATAAAGGATTCGGGTAAAGCCATGGACGATAAAATGAATAAGCATGATGATATGAATGGGTCTATGTAGGCAGATAGGTGGTTTGCTGGCCGGTATCCGTCATCCGGTGTGGCCGGATGATGGTGCCGCTGTTTGGCGTAAATGTGCCCGGTAGCCATTGCCATAATTGTCGGTAAATTCAATCTGACATGATCGTAAATCAAGCGGCTGTTGATTCAAGGTCTTAGATAAGTCAATCCTCGCATCGACGTCCTCATCTGTCACTTTCCTGTCGTCATTTCTAATCCGCTATCGGATGCTGCCGTTAAAAAGCTTAGTTACTACGCACCGTCAATGCCCAATTGCTTTCGGATTTTAGTAAATGCAATAAGGTTTTAGTGGGGGTCTATCCCTCCAGCGGTGAGTAAGCCGCTGTCGTAACCATCCCTGGAAGGGGGCGCGAAGGGCGCAAATGGACGTTTGGTGACAGCTGAGAATGGAGCGCTGGGGCATTGCGTAAAAAGATCAAGATTAACGATATCCGACGCGGGATGTTCATCGATGAGTTGTGCGGCCGCTGGCTCGATCATCCGTTCTGGAAATCCGCATTCCTGCTTGATGACAACATCGATCTGCAGGCGCTGAAAACCTGCGGCATCAAAGAGGTGTGGATAGACACCGACAAGGGGCTGGATGTTGCCGAAGCCCGCATTGAGGAATCGCCGGTCTTGCAGGCAGTTTCCCAGGAGGGGCCAACGGAAATCCGGGTGTCATTGGAACAGGAGTTAGTGCGCGCGCGCAACATCCAGGCCAAGGCCAAGACGGCCGTGGTGTCCATGTTCCAAGAGGCGCGCATGGGTAATGCCTTGAAGGTGGGGGAGGCGGTCACCCTCGTGGACGAGATCAGCGGTTCGGTTATACGCAATCCCGGCGCCATGCTGAGTCTGGCGCGCTTGAAAAACAAGGATGACTATACTTATCTGCACTCGGTGGCGGTATGCGCCTTGATGATTGCCCTGGGCCGCCAGCGCGGCTTCGAAGGCGAGGAATTGCGCTCTCTGGGGATGGCGGGCCTGTTGCATGATGTCGGCAAGGTCGGCATACCCGAGGAAGTACTCAATAAACCCGGGCGCCTCACGGATGAGGAGTTCGAGATTATCAAGCGACACCCGGTAAAGGGTTGGGAGATATTGAAGGCCAGTTACGACGTGAATGACATGGCCTTGGATGTGTGCCGCCATCATCATGAGCGCGTAGACGGCAAAGGCTATCCCGATAAATTATCCGGCGAGGCCTTGTCCGTGTATGCGCGGATGGGTGCGGTGTGCGATGTCTATGATGCCATCACCTCCGAGCGTTGTTACAAGGAGCCCTGGGAACCCGCCACGGCCTTGCGCAAGATGGCCGAGTGGCGCGAAGGTCAGTTTGACGAGGCGATATTTCAGGCCTTCGTCAAGACCGTGGGCATTTATCCCACCGGGACCTTGGTCAAGCTGCAGTCCGGGCGGCTGGGCGTAGTAACCGATCAGACCGATGCCGGTTTGTTGAATCCGCAGGTCAAGGTATTCTTTTCCGGCACGTCGCGAGGGCCCATCCCCCAGAAGATCATCAGTCTCGCCCGCTCCCAGGACAGTATCGAATCCGTAGAAGACCCGCTGCGCTGGGGGTTCGACCTCTCCAAAATCATGTAGCCACTTCGGGACGGGCTGCGCAACGGCGCGGGATGGAATTTAAAAGAGTGCCGGGACCGATCTGTCCCGGCAGGTCCACACGTAGAACTTTTTGTCGATGTTGGCGTGGGTGATGCGCCGAACTCACCGTGCGCGCGTAAGGAGCTGGATTACCAACTCCATTTGCCCTTGCCCGGAACCACCACCGTATCTTCATCAAAGACTGCGTCCTTGGCCTTGGTGTGGCAGGCGTCGCAGAAGCTCAAGGATTTGACTTTGTCGCCCTTGATCAGCTTGACGGGGATCTCGTGATGCTTGCGGCGGATATAGGTGACCTCGGTGATGCGGGTCGGGACCTCGCCCTTGTTGAGCGAAGCCATGATTTTCTTGGAGCGCTTGTACGGCGACTTATCCGCCGAATGCTGGACCGCATAGTCCAGGATGTGTTGCTGGGTCGTGCTCGGCAGTTCGGCATCTTCGCCGAAGTGGTCCGCCAGCGCGTCGCCGCTCAGCAGCTTGCGCCAGGAACTCTCCGGCAGCCAGCCGGGCTGATAGGGGAAATGGCAGGAGCCACATTCTTTCTTATAGGTGGCGTCGGTGACCGGGGCGATCTCATTTTTGTGACTGAAGATGGACAGCCAGGATGAAATCCCGTCGTCGGCGTAACTTAGTGGCATGGCGCTCGCGCAGATCAAGGCGGTCAACAGCAATACTGATTTTTTCATTTCATCCTCTTTGGGTTAAAGCTTAAAACTGGGAAAGATACTTTAGGAGATCACCCTTTTCCTGATTGGTGCACTCCCGGCCGAAGGTCCATTTGCAGTTGCGCAGCAGCCATTTTTCGACCTTGTCGATATCAGTGAATCTTTTACTGTTGACGGAAAGGGCCATGGGCTTGATGACCTTGCCGGTCTTGATGTGCTTGCCGGATTTTTTCAGATCGGTGCCGTGGCACAGGGTGCAGTCACGCTCCTTGCCGTCTTTGCCGGTGTTCTTCTGATGCCAGAGTTTGTCACCGCGTTCCGCACTGAAGCTCAGCGTGTGTTGCGGGTTGAAATGTTCGATCGTTTCGTTGATGCCGGCTTGTCCCGCTACGGGTAAAGACAGCAGCAAGGCGCACAGCAGCCAGTAATTGCTTTTCATATGGGTACTCCGAGTCATCAAAAAACTACCATTCGACTTTAATCGCGGTGACCATGGCGACCGCGCCCAGCACGCCCGGGGCGACATGGCCGCTGTTGGGTGCCTGGCTGACGGCGACGAGAAAGGCGAGTTCGGCGGCGGTGCCGAGCAGCATATGCAGATTGTCCGGATCTTTGAAGCCCTTACTCAAGTCGAGATCCTCATAATGGAAGGCGAAGCCGGTGGCCACGGCGGCGGCACCCAATGCGGTGGCGGCGACCGCGAGGTCATGATGGATACCGCCTTCGCTCTTCGCGCCGCTGGTATTGTTTTCTTCTCCGGGCTTAGGAGCCAGAATCGCCAGCGCTGCCAGACCCGCTGATCCCAGTCCCAAATATTTATGTATCTTGTTGGGAGTGAACCAATCGTTTTCCGCGCTTTGCGGCGCGGGCGGTGCAACCATAGACTGCTTGGCCTGGGCGTCGTCCATGGCGGTATCGTTGGCGGCCAGCTGTAACCAATTCTGATGCACCGCCAGTCTTGGCGTGTCCGCAGGAGCCGTGACGGTGTCGAGTGCCTTGTCCGCCTGCGCCGTGAGCGCCGCGGTCATCAAGCCCAACCCTATTAACAACGCTTTCATCAATTTCCTTTCCGTTATGGTTATCTACTACATTTCGTTAAATCGTTTCGTTGCCTTCCGCCAGGTTGGAATAAATCCCTGCCTGCGTTCCCGCGGTTTCGGGTTGGGATGCGGGGCTTGGGTTCGTTTCCGCATCGAGGTCCTTAAGGCCGGTGATCATAGCCCGCACCAGGTTTTCCTTGTGCTGGAAGCTGGCCAGGATCACGCCCAGCAGGTGCAATCCCACCATGGCCAAGATGATATTCACGGCATTGGCATGGGATGACCAGGCTGCATAGGCTTCTTGATCGGTCATGGTCTTCATCATGCCGAGCAGCGGGCCATCGAAATCGATCACTGCCAGCACCGTCAAGCCGGTGAAGGTGATGAAGACCAGAATGGCGAGCAAGGCCATGACCATGATGCCGCCGGCCGGGTTATGGCCGAGGTAACGGCGCGGATGACCCGACGCGATGGCCTTGAGATAGTGCAATACCGCGGCGGGGCCGTGAATAAAATTGCTGAAGCGCGCATGGCGCGATCCATACAGGCCCCAGAACAAGCGGGCCAGCACCAGACCTACCACGAAGTAGCCGAGCACGGCATGGAGTTCATGTTTGCCCGCCTTGGCGCTCCAGTAGGAGAGGGTGAATGAGATGACCAGGCTCCAATGAAATAAGCGTACAAACCTGTCCCATACCTGAATTTTCGTTCCGGCGGGTCTGGCAGCGGTGTGTGCAGCAGCGGACTGAACTTGCTGAGAATCGGACATTAGATACTCCTCGAAAAACTCGGCTGGGCAAACTAGAGCAATTTTGTTGCCATTTTTTCAACTTGTTGATACATGTGGATTATTCTCTATAACAGCCTGGCTTGACGGCTAACCGAACTTTGCAGCCTGCAAATTTTGTCTGCAAGTTTTGTGAGGGAGAATCATTGTTTAGATGTGGCATGAGCGTCGCGGCCCGGTTGCGCTGCACTGCGGCATACCATCTTGATGGCTTATCCTTAATGAGTATGGGCGAGGTATACCGCCGGCGAATATTTCGACATGGGGTGCCCTCATCGGACCGGCAAATGACAGTGACAGGGTGCATCGTCGCTGCGCCATGCTGAGCAGCGGGCGGCTTCCCAATGGTTCGGAGGTGAGTAAGCTCATGCCGTTCGACAGCCTTGCCGCCTTGTCCGACTTTGAAGCTGGGTGTGTATTTCTCAAGGCCTTGCCGCCGGCGCCGGTGCTGAACATTATGATTGCACTCGCGGTGCGGCGGCGGTGTCACACGTGATCGACGGCGGCGGACGCGATCGACTACAAGACGTTTGCTTGCTTACCCGCTACAATAGCGCCCTATGTCTGGAAATACCTTCGGTACTTTATTTACGGTTACCTCCTTCGGTGAGAGTCACGGCCCCGCGCTGGGCGCCATCGTGGACGGTTGTCCGCCGGGTATGGCGCTGAGCGAGGCGGATATTCAGCATGATCTGGACCGGCGCAAGCCCGGCCAGTCGCGGCATACCACTCAACGCCGCGAATCGGATGCGGTGCAGATCCTCTCCGGGGTGTTCGAGGGTAAGACTACCGGCACGCCCATCGGTCTGGTGATTCACAATGAAGACCAGCGCTCCAAGGATTATTCCAAGATCATGGACCGCTTTCGCCCCGGGCATGCCGACTACACCTATCAGCAAAAATACGGGCTGCGGGATTATCGCGGCGGCGGCCGTTCCTCGGCGCGGGAAACCGCGATGCGGGTGGCGGCGGGCGCCATCGCCAAGAAATATCTGCGCGAACACTTCGGCGTGTCGATCCGCGGTTATCTGGCCCAACTCGGTCCCATTCATCCCGAGGCCTTCGATTGGGACGAGGTGGACAACAATCCGTTCTTCTGTCCCGACGCCGCCAAGGTGGAGGAACTGGAGGCGTACATGGATGCCTTGCGTAAGGAGGGTGATTCCATCGGGGCGCGGATCACGGTGGTGGCCGGCGGTGTGCCGCCCGGCTGGGGCGAGCCGATATTCGATAGACTGGATGCGGAGCTCGCCAGGGCGATGATGAGCATCAATGCGGTGAAGGGCGTGGAGATCGGCTCCGGTTTCGCCAGCGTCGAACAAAAGGGCACCGAGCACCGCGATGAGATCACGCCCGAGGGATTTCTGAGTAACCACGCCGGCGGTATCCTGGGCGGCATCTCCACCGGCCAAGCCATCGTGTGCAGCATCGCCTTGAAGCCCACCTCCAGCATTCGTCTGCCGGGGCGTTCCGTAAATATCCGTGGCGAGGCGGTGGAGGTAGTTACCACCGGGCGTCATGACCCGTGCGTCGGTATCCGTGCCACGCCTATCGCCGAGGCCATGATGGCGCTGACCTTGATGGATCATATGTTGCGTCACCGCGCCCAGAACCTCGACGTCCATTCGCAAACCCCTGTGATCCCAGCCCGTGCCCCGGGCGCGCCCGAGTAGCGGCGCGATGTCGCTGTTCTGTTGACCGGGTGCCCGACGTGCACGCGATGACGGTCCCTTACTGGCGGCTCTCCGGTTTCTATCTCTTTTACTACGCCACTTTGGGGGCGTTTATCCCGTACTGGTCCTTGTATCTGGAAGGTCTGGGGTATGTCCCCGCGGCCATTGGCCAGCTGATGGCCTTGATGATGATGACCCGGATCGTGGCGCCCAATGTCTGGGCCTGGATCGCCGATCACACCGGGCGGCGTATGCGCCTCGTGCAGCTGGGTTCGTTGGCAGCCGCCCTGGCCTTCAGCGGGGTGTTCTTAGCTCAGCACTTTTGGTGGTTGGCGCTGGTGGTGGTGAGCTTCAGTTTCTTTTGGAATGCATCTCTGCCGCAGGTTGAGGTGACGACCTTCAATCATCTCGGTAGCCAGGCTCATCGTTACGGCGGTATTCGCTTATGGGGTTCCATCGGTTTTATCGCCAGCGTGGCGGGATTGGGGCCGCTATTGGACCACTTCGGCACCGGTCTGCTGCCGCCGGTGCTCATGGTATTGTTTTCCGCAATCTGGTTGAGCAGCCTGTGGGTGCCGGAGCGGAGTATCAGCCCTGTAGCGCTGGGACATGCGCCCTTGCGCGAGGTGCTGAGTCAGCGCCGGGTGGTGGCCTTGCTGGCGGTGTGTTTTTTGATGCAGGCCAGCCACGGCCCCTATTACACCTTTTATTCTATATATCTCCAGGACCACGGTTATACGCGCAGCGCTATCGGTCAGTTATGGGCGCTGGGGGTGATTGCGGAGATCGCCGTATTCCTGGTGATGCCGCGTCTGGTGCCGAGGTTCGGCTTGCGCGCGCTGTTACTCTCCAGTTTGAGTCTGGCGGTGCTGCGCTGGCTGCTGATCGCTTATTTCGTCGACAGAGCGTGGATGTTGATCATTGCCCAGCTGCTGCATGCCGCCACCTTCGGGGTCTACCATGGCGCGGCCATCCAGCTGATCCATCGCTACTTCCGCGGCCGTCATCAGGGGCGGGGACAGGCCCTGTATAGCAGCCTGAGTTTTGGGGCGGGTGGGGCGGTGGGCGCGCTGTATAGCGGTTATACTTGGGCCGTGGGTGGTGGCGTGATTAGCTTCGGCGCCGCGGCAGTTGTCAGTGCGGCGGCACTATTGTTCGCATGGCGGGGTCTTAAGGTAGATGCTTGAATAGCGCTCCGGATGTGGCGGAAATTGACGTATCCTTAAGTGGTGCGTATTATCGCCGGTTTCGTACGGGCGGGTACTCTCTGCGGAGAGGAGCGCGAGGGCGGGGAATTACGATGTGCGGGGTATAGCGCAGCCTGGTAGCGCACCTGCTTTGGGAGCAGGGTGTCGGGGGTTCAAATCCCTCTACCCCGACCAATTCCCGCTTGGGTATGCAAGCGTGTGGCGGCACCGGGAAACAGCGTCTGCGCCCGTAGCTCATCTGGATAGAGCATCGGCCTTCTAAGCCGAGGGTAGCAGGTTCGAGTCCTGCCGGGCGCGCCACTCTCATGATATGATGCAGGTCCGAATCCAGGTCGGGCTGAGTGAGCGCATAGATTATAAGTTAATGGTGGGCGTAGCTCAGTTGGTAGAGCCCCGGATTGTGATTCCGGTTGTCGTGGGTTCGAGCCCCATCGTCCACCCCAATTTGCTTTTTTGCCGGGCTGCTCATCATATTATTTGAGGATATAATTTTTTCAGACGCGGGCCGTTAGCTCAGTTGGTAGAGCAGTGGACTCTTAATCCATAGGTCGTAGGTTCGATCCCTACACGGCCCACCAAATATTAGGTTATAAATAAAGCATCACGCGTGAGCATGCTATGAGGAGGCGAGCCACCGAGAGGCGCAGTGCACTGTCGTCAACTTCGCCGGGGTGCATCCATGCTCAACACGATTATTCATTCGCCAATCCCGACGGGGCTCCAGCAGCCTGACAATTAGTATCAAGGATATCCCGCTGTGTTCGGCTATTACCGAGCTGCTGAGAGAGATATTGCAAACCTCGAAGCATGAGGGGCAATCTGTCTATAGCCAGTGGCGGGGGGTACCGTTATTGCGGGGCAAGGCGGCCGGGTTATTGGGGAGCGAGTGGTTTTGCATTCAATGTGAAGGGATAAGTTCGCGATAGAGCTTGTGTTTTGGCGATTCCGGGGGTGGGATGCGAAAGTGGCGGAATTGGTAGACGCGCTGGATTTAGGTTCCAGTGGGGTAACCCGTGAGAGTTCGAGTCTCTCCTTTCGCACCATATGAATCGTTAAAATAAACTTTTGGAGAAGAATGATAAACTCGCTATAATTTCTTGAATTGTAGGTGTAATGAGGCTAGGAACATGCAGGTAGAGGTCACATCGAAAGGGTTGGAACGTCGCTTGACCGTGGCGTTACCCGCCGAACAATACGATAAAGAAATCGTAAATCGTCTGAAGTCATTAAGTCAGCGGGTGCGGGTGGATGGCTTCCGCGCCGGCAAGGTGCCGCTCAAGGTGGTCGAACAGCGCTGGGGTGGGAGCGTTCGTCAGGAGGTACGGGAAGAATTGGCGAACTCCAGCTTTTATGAGGCGATCAGTAAAGAAAAACTGCGTCCGGTGGGGATGCCGCATTTCGAATTTCAAGCCGAGGAGCCTGGCGCTGGCCTCAAATATACCGCGGTCTTTGAAGTTTACCCCGAATTTGAAATTCAAATGCCCACCGAATTTAAGGTAGAGAAGCCGAGCGCCTCCATCAGCGATGCGGATATCGACAAGATGGTGGAGAACCTGCGTAAGCAGCGCCAGACCTGGGAGACGGTAAGCCGGGGCGCCCAGGAAGGTGACCGCGTGGTCATGGATTTCACCGGCACCCTCGATGGCAAGGAATTTCCGGGCAACAGCGCCAAGGAGTATGCGGTAGTGCTGGGTTCCGGAACCCTGCTGGGGGAATTCGATTCCAATTTGCTCGGTCTCAAGGCCGGCGATGAGAAGGGTTTCGATATCCAGTTTCCCAAGGATTACCACGCCCAGGATCTGGCCGGTAAGCTGGTGCATTTTGACGTGAAGATCCATGGCGTTGCCGAGGGCAAACTGCCCGACTTGGATGAGGAGTTTTTCAAGAGCTACGGTGTTAAGGAGGGGGGCATGGAGGCCTTTCGCGCCGAAATTAAGGCGACGATGCAGCGCGAATTGGATCAGGCCATTAAAGAGCGGGTCAAGGTGCAGGTGATGACTGCCCTCATGGCGGCCAATCCGATCGAGGTGCCCAAGGCGCTCATCGATGAAGAGATCGTCCGCATTAAGGAGCAAGGAGATAACCTTGGTCCGTCTGCCGGTGGCGTCGAACAAACAGGAGAAGCTTTGGAGGAGCGGGCCCGGCAGCGCGTGGCCTTGGGATTGATACTCGCAGAGATTATTAAGAAGAATCAGTTCAAAGCCGACCCCGAAAAGGTACGGGTCGCCGTCAATGCCCTTGCCGCCTCTTATGAAAGCCCCGATGAGGTTGTGGCGTGGTATTACGCCCGCAAAGAGCGGCTGGGGAATGTGGAGGCCTTGGTATTGGAAGACCAGGCTGCCGAGTGGCTGACGACCCAGGCGGAGGTTCAGGACAAGCCTGCGTCGTTTGAAGAGCTGGTCAATTCACGGCGCACTAACGCGTGACACGGTTCCTGGCGCGGTGCGAAACCGGGAATTGAACCATGACCCTTGCTGTCTAACTGTCTGATCCGCTGTGCCGATAGTGTGTATGTGAGGATTTTAGACACAGCCTAGCGTGAAGGCATATTAGAAATACAGCATAACTGATTGACCAGTAAAGGAAAATGGAATGATCGATACTCGATATGCCAGCGAAAGCATGACCACTAAGGCCTTGAATTTGGTCCCCATGGTGGTGGAACAATCGGCGAGAGGAGAGCGTGCCTATGATATTTACTCCCGTCTCCTTAAAGAACGCGTCATATTCTTAGTCGGACCAGTGGAAGATTACACCGCTAATCTGGTGGTGGCACAATTACTGTTCCTGGAATCGGAAAACCCCGACAAGGATATCCACTTTTACATCAATTCCCCCGGCGGGGCCGTGACCGCCGGTTTGGCCATTTATGACACCATGCAGTTTATTAAGCCTGATGTCAGCACGCTGTGTATCGGTCAGGCCGCCAGCATGGGGGCTTTGTTATTGTCCGGTGGGGCCGCCGGTAAGCGTTTTTGCCTGCCCCATTCGCGGATTATGATCCATCAACCCTTGGGGGGATTCCAGGGCCAGGCATCGGATATCGATATCCATGCCCGCGAAATCTTGTTGATCCGCGAGCGCTTAAACACTATTTTATCCAAGCACTCAGGCCAACCCCTGGATCGGATCCAGACTGACACGGACCGGGATAATTTTATGGGCGCCAAAGAAGCCAAGGAGTATGGGATAATCGACGAAGTGCTCAGCTCGCGCAAGCAGGTAGCTGAATAGGGCCTTAAGCTAAGCGGTTCCAGGCGGGTCCTCCGGGGTGATGCTCAGATGACATGTGGGTTGCGGAACCAGCCTGCATCCTGATATAGATATAGCGGGGGACCGGTGCAAGCACGAGGTAGCATATGAGCGATAACAAACACGGTTCAGGCGACGAAGGCAAGAAATTACTCTACTGTTCATTTTGCGGTAAGAGTCAGCACGAAGTAAGAAAGCTGATTGCCGGTCCTTCGGTATTTGTCTGCGATGAATGCGTTGAATTGTGCAACGATATCATCCAGGAAGAGATGCAGGATAAGACCTCATCCGGTAAGGGGACCAAACTTCCCACTCCTCGTGAAATCAACACCATCTTGGACGAGTATGTGATTGGCCAGAATCAGGCCAAGAAGGTCTTGTCGGTGGCCGTCTACAATCATTACAAACGTCTGGATTGCGATCCCTCCAAAGATGAAGTGGAGGTTACCAAGAGCAATATCCTGCTGATCGGCCCGACCGGCAGCGGCAAGACGCTCTTGGCCGAAACCCTGGCGCGGCTGTTGAATGTGCCGTTTACCATCGCCGACGCCACGACCTTGACCGAAGCCGGCTATGTTGGCGAGGACGTGGAAAATATTATCCAGAAGTTGTTACAAAAGTGTGACTACGATGTGGAGAAGGCCCAGACCGGCATTGTCTATATCGATGAGATCGACAAGATTTCCCGCAAATCGGAGAATCCGTCCATCACCCGCGACGTGTCGGGAGAAGGCGTCCAGCAGGCCTTGCTGAAGTTGATCGAAGGTACGGTCGCGTCTGTGCCGCCTCAAGGCGGGCGGAAACATCCCCAGCAGGAATTCTTACAGGTCAATACCGCGAACATTTTGTTTATCTGTGGCGGGGCCTTCGCGGGGTTGGATAAGATCATTCGCTCCCGTTCGGAAAAGAGCGGCATCGGCTTTTCAGCCGAGATCAAGAGCACCCAGGACCGCAAGAGCGCCAGCGAAGTGTTGCATAACGTTGAGCCGGAAGATTTAATCAAGTTTGGACTTATACCCGAGTTCGTCGGCCGCTTGCCCATCGTCGCGACGCTGGATGAGTTGGACGAGGACGCCTTGGTGAAGATCCTGACCGAACCCAAGAACGCCTTGGCCAAGCAATACAACAAACTCTTTGATATGGAAGGTATCGAGCTCGAATTTCGCGATGACGCCCTGTTGACCATCGCCAAGAAGGCAATGGATCGCAAGACCGGTGCCCGCGGACTGCGTTCCATCATGGAGCACGTCCTGCTGGATACCATGTATGAACTGCCGTCCATGGAAGAGGTCCATAAGGTTATTGTCGATGAGAGCGTCATCAACGGCGAATCCGACCCCATCCTGATTTATGAGGGAACGGATGCGCCCCGTCTGGCAAGACAGACGGAGTGATTTGCTCGGCTTGTTGCCGATAATTTTCCGCTAGCATGCTCCCGGGGGGGTAACTTCCCCCCGTTTTTCCATTCGGTTGTTCTGCGTTTTCTCTTTAACTGACTTTGCTAAGTCGCTTGTTGTAGCAAGAAATTCAGCACCACATTGCTTATCGAGGGGGCCTGCGTTATTTGTTTGCTTCACTGGATGCCCGGGGAGCAGGCACGGAGAGCGGATGTTTCCGATATCCACTAGGGGGAAATTGGATTAAGGTGATGGCGGTGCGCCGGTCTAATAATGAAAAATATCACTTGAACTTGCCCGTCATCGACCACATCTATAATCAAAGAATGTTTTTGAGATTTTGTCGTAAAGAGTTTGTGCGCTACGGTCGATAGGAATGATACAAATGGATGAGTGTTGATTACCCACGACGGAGAGTTGGGAAATGGTCAGGGGGCTATTCATAATTCGGGGTGATGTTTTAACTTCCCCTGTTTTCAGAGTCAGTAGCTCGCATCAGCGCAAACATAATCTTACTAGTGAGGTACTCCATCATGGAGAGTCAGAGTAATAAATCGAAAGTGGTATCCCGGCAGACAGCTCAAATGCCCGTATTGCCGTTGCGCGATGTGGTGGTCTATCCTCATATGGTGATTCCGCTGTTCGTTGGCCGCGAGAAATCCATCCAGGCGCTGGAAGCCGCTATGGCGGGCGAGAAGCAAATACTGCTGGTTGCTCAGCGCAGTGCCGCCGTGGATGATCCGGGGGCGGATGATATATATAGCGTTGGAACCATATCCAGTATTTTGCAGTTATTGAAATTGCCCGATGGCACCATCAAGGTGTTGGTTGAGGGTACGGACCGCGCCCGCGTTTCCAATCTCCATGAGAAAGACAATTATTTTACCGCCGAGATTGAGCCCTTGGAGGCCTTGCCGGCGGATGAGCGCGAAGCGGAAGTATTAACCCGCGCCGTGCTGGGTCAGTTTGATCAATATGTGAAGCTTAATAACAAGGTACCGCCGGAGATTCTGTCCTCCCTGGCCGGCATCGATGAACCGGGTCGTCTGGCCGATACCATCGCGGCTCACCTGTCACTCAAGATCGAGGAAAAGCAAGGGATACTCGAGATCCATAATGTGCGTAGTCGCATGGAACGTTTGATGGCTATCCTCGAGTCCGAGATCGACCTGCTGCAGGTGGAAAAACGTATTCGCGGTCGGGTCAAGAGACAGATGGAAAAGAGTCAGCGCGAGTACTATCTGAATGAGCAGATGAAGGCCATTCAAAAGGAATTGGGCGAGTTGGAAGATGTGCCCAATGAGTTGGAAGATCTGGCCCGTAAGATCGACAAGGCGGGGATGCCCAAGGAGGCCAAGGCCAAGGCCAAGGCCGAGTTGAATAAACTCAAGATGATGTCGCCGATGTCTGCTGAGGCGACGGTGGTGCGCAATTACATCGATTGGATGGTTAGTGTGCCATGGAAGAAGCGGACCAAAATTGGTCATGATCTGGCGGAAGCGGAAAAGGTGCTGGAGGAAGATCACTATGGTCTGGAGAAGGTCAAGGAACGCATCCTGGAATATCTCGCGGTGCAGAGTCGCGTCGAGAAACTCAAGGGCCCGATCCTGTGCCTGGTAGGTCCTCCCGGTGTAGGAAAGACCTCGTTGGGCCGCTCTATCGCCCGTGCCACCAATCGTCAATTTGTGCGCATGGCCTTGGGTGGGGTGCGTGATGAGGCGGAGATTCGCGGTCATCGGCGAACCTACATCGGCGCCTTGCCCGGCAAGATCATTCAGAACTTGGCTAAGGTAGGGACGCGTAATCCTCTCTTCCTGCTGGACGAAGTGGATAAGATGTCTATGGACTTCCGCGGCGATCCGGCGTCGGCAATGTTGGAAGTGCTCGATCCCGAACAGAATAATACCTTTAACGACCACTATCTGGAGGTGGATTACGATCTCTCCGAGGTGATGTTCGTGTGTACGGCCAATAGCCTCAATATTCCGGCGGCGCTGCTGGATCGAATGGAGGTCATTCGTTTGTCCGGCTACACCGAGGACGAAAAAGTTAACATCGCCTTGCGCTATCTCGTGACCAAGCAGATCAAGGCCAACGGCTTGAAAGAAGATGAGCTTATTATTAGCGAAGAGGTCCTGCGCGATATCGTTCGCTACTACACGCGAGAGGCCGGCGTGCGTAATCTGGAAAGGGAATGCGCCAAGATTTGTCGTAAGGTAGTGAAAGAAATCCTGCTGAAACCCTCTAAGAAAAAGGTTATTGTCAAATCACGCGATCTGGAGAAATACCTCGGCGTTAAACGCTTCCGCTACGGTCGCGCCGAAGAGCATGATGCGATTGGTCAAGTGACAGGCTTGGCGTGGACCGAAGTCGGTGGTGAGTTGCTGACGATTGAGGCGGCAGTCGTGGAAGGCAAGGGTAAACTTACCATTACGGGGCAACTGGGCTCGGTGATGCAGGAATCTGTGCAAGCCGCAATGACGGTTGTGAGGAGTCGCGCGCAGATGCTGGGCGTCGAATCCGATTTTTATCAGAAAAACGATATTCATATCCACGTGCCCGAAGGCGGGATTCCCAAAGACGGTCCCAGTGCCGGTATCGGTATGTGTACGGCGCTGGTTTCCGCCTTGTGTGGCATACCCGTGCGGGCCGATGTGGCAATGACCGGAGAGATCACCCTGCGCGGTGAAGTACTGCCCATCGGCGGACTCAAAGAGAAGCTGTTGGCCGCTCACCGCGGTGGTATCCGCACTGTTTTGATTCCAATAGAAAACAAGCGGGAGTTGAGTGAGGTCCCGAAGAATATTAAACAGGATTTGGAAATTAAAACGGTAAAATGGATCGACGAGGTATTTGAGTTGGCTTTGCAGCACATGCCGCAGCCGCGATTAATTGAAGGAGAGCCGGTTACGCCGCGTGGGGGCGCAAAAAAAGGCGGTAAAGCTAAGAAAGGCAGCCAGATCCGCGCTCATTAAATATACACTAAGTAAGATAGTGTCTGTGCAAGTGCCGCATGTAAATGCGGCACTTCTTTTTTGTGAAAGTGAATTATATAACGGTATGTATGATTTTTATATGAAAGCTATAATCGGCGGTATACAAAAATAAAATAGAAAATTACTTTATATATATAAATTAACATTGTGGATTTAGAGGGCTGATGAACTTGACAGCCTTTCGTGCAGAGGGTATAAAAGCGCGTTCTACAGGCGCTGAAACTATTTACCCCCCGATACGCGTTGGCCTTGGCGGTGAGGCATCGAGCCTTGATGGGCTGGCCCTTATATGTGCGTATCTCTTTGGAGATTTCGGGGTGGTTGCACAGCATTTGGTTCAGAGGTTCGACGAGTGATCGCGGGATTGGCGTCACTAAATCAAAAAGGGGAGATCAATAGTGAATAAATCCGAATTAATCGACGTGGTTGCAGCTTCGGCGGATATTTCGAAAGTGGCGGCGACCCGCGCGGTTGATGCCATGGTGGAATCCATAACCGGTGCGCTCCAGAAAAGCGATCAGGTGACCCTGGTTGGGTTCGGTACTTTTAGCGTAAAAGAACGCGCTGCCCGGACCGGCCGAAATCCGCAAACCGGAGAGGCCATCGCTATCAAGGCCGCAAAAATCCCCACATTCAAGGCTGGAAAAGCCCTCAAGGACGCCGTACAATAGCGCCCTTGCCTGGGTGCTTAGCTCAGCTGGGAGAGCGTCGCCCTTACAAGGCGAATGTCGGGGGTTCGATCCCCTCAGCACCCACCAAGTGTCCGGGAGTGGTAGTTCAGTTGGTTAGAATACCGGCCTGTCACGCCGGGGGTCGCGGGTTCGAGTCCCGTCCACTCCGCCATAAAAATAAGGGCGCGCTTCTTTAATGGAGGGGCGCCTTTTTTAATCTTGACTATTTATGCCCAATTACAATCCTGTAAGGTTTGATCGTCAGTATCTTCCCGATATTGACTCACAATGAGGGAGAGCTTAACCGGTCATGCTTGAGTTCATCCGCGAACGTGCCCAGGGCTGGTTTGCCTGGGTATTAGCCCTATTCATTACCATTCCATTTGCATTGTGGGGAATTCACCAGTATCAGACCACGGATGCCGAGGTGAATGTCGCCGTGGTCAATGGCAAGAAGATTTCCGACGCTGAGTTTCAGCGGGCATATCAGCAGCAGAGAGAGCGCATCAAGGCGATGATGGGTAAGGATTTCAATCCATCCGTCATTGATAATAAGCAGCTCAAGAAACAAGTACTGGAGAATTTGATCAATCGTGAAGTGCTGGTGCAGGGCGCTCACGATGCCGGTTTGCGAATGAGCGCCGTGCGTGTAGGTACCGAGATTCGTGCGATCCCCAACCTGCAGACCAAGGGTCAATTTGATCCAAAAATGTACCAGCGTCTGCTGCGGTCCCAAGGCCTGTCGGTAGGTGTCTTCGAAAAAATGGTCAGTAATGACCTGGTCATCCAACAGTTGAACCAAGGCGTCAGTGGCAGTGCCTTCGTGACTAAGTCGGAACTGGATACCCTGCTGCGTATCAAGTTGCAGCAAAGGGATATTGGCTATGCGCTACTGCCGGTGTCGTCCTATATCGGTAATGCTACCGTGGATGACGAAGCCGTCGATAAATTCTACCAGGATAATCCCGATCGTTTCCGTACCCCCGAACAAGTCAGTGTCAACTATCTTGATTTATCGGTGGATGGCCTGGCTAAAGACATCCAGGTTACGGAAGATGCTGTACGCGAACGCTACCAAGAGCATGCGGCCGACTTTACGACTCCGGAAGAGCGGCACGCACGCCATATCCTGATCCAAGTGCCCAGCGATGCCTCGCCAGAGAAAGTGGAGACCGCTGAGAAAAAGGCCGAGGATATATTGGCCCGCATTCGCAAAGGCGAGTCTTTTGCCGAATTGGCAAAGAAATATTCTCAAGACCCCGGCTCAGCGAAGGAAGGCGGGGATCTGGGCTTCTTCGGTCGTGGTGTAATGGATAAGGCATTTGAGAAGGCGGCCTTTGCCTTAAAGGTCGGTGAAGTCAGCGACCCGGTGCGTACTACCTTCGGTTTCCATCTCATCAAGCTTGAAGGTATCCGGGGCGGCGAACGCAAACCCTTTGAACAGGTACGGGCCCAGTTGGAGCACGATCTCAAGCGACAGAAAGCCGAAGATAAGTTCTATTCCGAGGCCGAGACCCTGTCCAATGTAACATTCGAGCATCCCGACAATTTGACCGAAGCCTCGCAAGAACTGCACATACCCATCCAGTCCACCGGCTTCTTCAGCCGTGACGGTGGAGTAGGGATTGCCTCCAATCCCAAAGTCAGAAAGGCGGCATTTTCAGACGATGTCCTGCAGGACGGCAAGAATAGTGAAGCCATTGAGTTGACCCAGGATCATGTGGTGGTGGTCCATTTGAAGGAGCACAAGCCCGCTGCGCTGCGCCCGCTTAATGATGTCCGTGATGAAATCCGCCAGCTGCTACGCGTAGAGGCCGCAAAATCCAAGGCCAAAGAGCTCGGGGACGAGTTTGTAAGCCGCATCAAGAAAGGCGAAGACGCAGCTGCGGTGGCGGCGCAATTTAAAGTGAAATGGGAACGGCCGGGCTACATCGGCCGGGAAGACGCCAAGGTGAATCCGCAAATCAGAGATGCCGCATTCCACCTGATTCCAGCGGCCGATAGCAAACCCGTTTTTGATGGGCAGGCATTGTCATCGGGAGATTTCGCGATATATGGGCTCTATGCCGTCAAAGAAGGAGATCCGGCCAGTGCCGATAAGAAGACGGTGGAATCATTAAAGACCTCCCTGGAGCGCGACCACGGCCTAGATGTCTTTAAGGCTTATGTGGATGCGTTAAGGTCACAAATGAAGATAGAGAGCTATCCGGATAAGCTGTAGCCGGTTTTATAGAACACCTAACAATAACCGCGTGACCCCGCTCCGGCAGTCGCTGTATAGAGTTGCGTGGGGACGTCTCGTCGTTATTTCATCAGGGCTGAACGATTACAGCCCGCCATCCGTGCGGATGCGTCCGTTATTTATGCTGTATGCCTGATTCGCGCCCCTGGTCATGGGAACAACTGGTATCGCTTAGATGCAGCAGGCTGATCTATGCCCTTAATAACATGTGCTGCGGAATGGTCTCTTGAATGGCATTGCGGTGGATGACATTCAAGCTTTGGTATTGATGATTGTGCCGATGGTTTGTCCCGAGGTGTTGACGGTGGGTTTGGCCGCCTGGGCGCTTTGATTATCGCTGTCATTGTCGGGGGCGGCATCGCGTCCGGACTGATGAACTTCGTGTTGTTCCTGCTGAAGCTTACTGCGACTGCTGGCGACCAGGTCGATAGGGGAAGTAGCTGAGTTGACTTGCATGAAAGACTCCTTTGCTAGGGGGTATAGCTTGGAGAACGGTTAATGGTGAATTGCGTCTATAAGACCATAATTATCTTAGTTGAATCAGTATAAAGGATATGGGTGGGATTTTTGTGACGGAGTTCGCATATTAGCAGTTTATTATAGGCGTAATGCCGGTAAAAAGCGGTGTACCACCGCAGCGCCTACGGCATCACCGAAGACATTCAGGGTAGTGCGGAACCGGTCCAGGAACCAATCCACGGCCAGTAGCAGGCTCACGCCTTCCAGGGGCAGACCTACGGCGCTCAGGACAATGACCATGGTGACCAAGCCGGCCTCGGGGATGCCGGCGGCGCCGATGGCTGCCAGAGTGGCGGTGACGAATACGATCACCTGCTGGCCGAAGCCGAGGTGGATACCGTAGGCCTGGGCAATGAACAGGGCGGCTTCGGCTTCATACAATGCGGTACCGTTCATGTTGACGGTGGCGCCCAGCGGGACCACGAAGCGAATGGCCCGCTCGTCCACTTTGTTCTCCCTAAGACATTCCATGGTCATAGGGAGGGTCGCGGACGAACTGGCGGTGCCGAAGGCCGTTAACAAGGCTCGCAACAGGTTGGCTAGGAATGCCATGCCGCGGCGGGCGACCAGGACCATAATCAAGGCCAACATGACGAAATGGAGGCTAAGTCCGCTCAGCACCGTGACTACGTGCCAAGCCACCGCGGACAGTTGAGCGAAAAAAGCATCTCCGCCGCCCGCCTTGCCCAACCGGGCGGCGACCAGGGCAAAGATGCCGATGGGAGCGAGATACATCAGCCAGATGACCACCTTCATCAGAGCTTCATTCAGGCCATCGAAAAAGGCGATGACATGCCGGCCTTTGTCGCCCACCGTGGTCAGGGCGGCGGAAAGGAGGATGGCAAAGAGGATAAGGGGCAGGAGCTGCATGTCTGCAGCGGAGGCCACCAGATTCGGCGAGATCATGGCCAGCAGGATGTCGGCGATGCCGGTGCCGGCCTTGGCGCTCACTTGCTCCGGTATCGCCCCAGCTTGTAACGCCAGGCCCACCCCCGGCTGAATGACATTGACCATTACCAAGCCGATAATGACCGCGATGCCGGTGGTGATGACGAAATAGAGGACGGTAACACCCCCCAGCCGTCCGAGTTTGCGGACGTCCCCCAAGGATGCGACACCGCTGATGACCGCCGCGATGATCAGAGGAAGGGTCAGCATTTTCAGGGCATTGAGGAAGAGGGTGCCCAACCAGGCGATGCCTTCCATCGCCGCCCCGAAATACCATCCGCAAAATGTGCCGCCGACAACGCCGAGGATGATTAAACTCAACAGAATGACGGCGTGTTTATGGGGCATTACTCGGCCGCCCTGTTGCTGTATGTGGTTTGTGTGTCAGTCGGCGGCGGATTCTTCATTCTTCCCCGATCCACTATCGAACGCGTTCATGCCCACGATGTGGTAACCGCCATCCACATAGATGATTTCGCCGGTGATGCCTGAGGCCAGGTCCGAGCACAGGAATGCCGCGGCATTACCCACTTCTTCGATAGTGACATTGCGGCGCAGCGGTGCACTTCTTTCCACCGTGTTGAGCATGTGGCGCAAATTGCTGATCCCCGAGGCGGCCAGGGTCTTAATCGGTCCGGCGGAGATGGCATTGACGCGAATACCGTCCGGTCCCAGACTCTGCGCCATATAGCGTACGTTGGCTTCCAGGCTGGCCTTGGCCACGCCCATTACGTTGTAATTGGGAAGCACCCTTTCCGCGCCGAGATAGCTCAGGGTGAGCAGGGCGCCGTTGCGCCCCTCCATCATATTGAGCCCCGCTTTGGCCAGGGCGGCGAAGCTGTAGGAGCTGATCTCGTGGGCGATGTTGAAACTTTCACGGGTGAGGTTGTCCAGATAGTCGCCTTCCAGGGTTTCGCGCGGTGCGTAGGCCACCGAATGGATGATGATGTCCACATGATCCCAGTAGTCATCGAGTCGGTTGAATACATCCTCGATCTGCCGGTCATCGGCCACGTCGCAGGGCAGGGTGATGTCCGAATTACATTCGGCGGCAAATTTTTCCACACGGGATTGCAGCTTCTCGTTCTGATAGGTAAAGGCGAGTTCCGCCCCTTCGCGATGTAAGGCCTGCGCAATTCCCCAGGCAATGGAACGGTTGCTGGCTACGCCCACAATCAATGCTCGTTTATCCTTTAGAAATCCCATAGCATATATCCTTCGATCATTATCCTTCGATATCGGGCGGCGGACGGGCTTGCCGTCCGGGTACGGTCCCGGTCATGTGGTCGGTACACTACCTAAAATCGGCCGTGACGGGAAGGGGCTGCCCCTGACCGCTATAGTACAGCATGAACCTCCGGTGCCGAAACGTATATACTGGTGCGCGGTCTCAGACGGAGAGGGTGAAAATTCGGTGGATGCACAACCAAGAGGTCCCGTGACAGGCAAGCTATGAAGCTGGGTGATTTTTTTGCGCTGTTAAGGCGGTTTGGCGGTCTGGCGCTTGGCTTGTGGGTCGTATTGCTGACGACGGGATGCGGCGATACGCCGTGGAACAGCCCCTATCCCGCTGCTGAATTACGCGGCAATGTGATGTTTGCCGCCTTTGACGCCCGTCCCAAGCATCTCGATCCGGCGCGTTCCTATGCTGCCAACGAATATCGTTTCATCAGCCAGATTTATGAGCCGCCGCTGCAATACCAGTATTTGAAGCGGCCATATACTCTGATCCCCGCGACAGTTTCCTCCATGCCCCGCGCCGAGTTTTTCGACGATAAGGGACAGCGCCTGGCGGATGATGCGCCGCCGCAAAGCGTGGCCTACACGGTCTATGAGATTCATATTCGTCCTGGTATCCGCTATCAGCCCCATCCCGCCTTCGCCGTCGATGTCGACGGCAAGCCGCTCTATCGGCATCTGAGTGCGGCGGATTTGAGCGGTATCAATACGCTTGCTGATTTTTCCAGACGCGGCAGTCGCGAGTTGATCGCGGCGGACTATGTCTATGAGATAAAACGTCTGGCCCATCCGCAGTTGCACTCGCCTATTGTGGGGTTAATGGGCGATCACATCGTCGGGATGAAGGAATACCAGAAAACCTTGCGGAAGGCCTTGGATCAGCACAAGGCCCAGGCCCAGGGCGAGGGCGAGGTGTTTCTCGATCTCGATAAATATCCCCTCGAAGGCGCGACGGTGGTGGACCGTTATACCTACCGTATAAAGATTCGCGGCGTCTATCCGCAATTTCTCTATTGGCTGTCCATGCCGTTTTTCGCACCGCTGCCCAGGGAAGTGGATCAATTCTATGCCCAGCCCGGCATGGCCGAAAAAAACATTACCCTGGATTGGTATCCGGTGGGTACCGGCCCTTACATGCTCACCGTCAACAACCCCAATCGTCGGATGGTGCTGGAGCGCAATCCCAATTTTCATGTCGAGACCTACCCGAGCGAAGGCGATCCCGGCGACAAAGATGCGGGCTTGCTCGACGATGCGGGCAAGCGACTGCCGTTCGTGGACAAGGTGGTATACAGCCTGGAAAAGGAAAGCATCCCATATTGGAATAAATTCCTGCAGGGTTACTACGATTCCTCCGGCATCAGCTCGGATAGTTTCGACCAGGCGGTGCGTATCGGCAATCAAGGCGAGGCGGTCCTGACGGCGGCCATGCGGAAAAAGGGGATACGGCTGGAGACAGCAATAGGTGCTTCAACCTATTATATGGGATTCAATATGCTCGATTCGGTGGTGGGCGGCCTGGATGAGCGGGGACGCAAGTTACGCCAGGCAGTGTCCATCGCCATGGATCAGGAAGAATATATCTCCATATTCGCCAACGGGCGCGGTATCCCGGCACAAGGGCCAATCCCGCCGGGTATCTTCGGTTATCGCGACGGCAAGGAGGGGATGAACCCATATATGTATGATTGGGTCAACGGCGCACCGCGGCGCAAATCCCTGGCAGTGGCGAGACAGCTGCTGGCGGAGGCCGGTTATCCCAACGGTGTCGATGCCAAGACCGGCGCACCGCTGCTGCTGCACCTCGATATCACCGCCACGGGCCCCGACGACAAGGCGCGTCTGGATTGGTATCTCAAGCAATTCCAGAAGATCAACATACAATTGGATATACGCAATACCGACTACAACCGTTTTCAGGACAAGATTCAGAAGGGCAGTGCTCAGATCTTTCTCTTTGGCTGGAACGCGGATTATCCCGATCCCGAGAATTTCCTGTTCCTGCTCTACGGACCCAATGCCAAGGTGAAATCACAGGGTGAAAACGCCTCTAATTATGATAACCCCCAATTCAATACGCTCTTCGACCAGATGAAGGATATGCCCAACAGTCCGGCGCGGCAGGCGGTCATCGACCGCATGGTCGCGATCGCCCGCCGCGATGCACCGTGGGTGTGGGGTTTCCATCCCAAGGGCTTCAGTCTTTACCATGCGTGGTTAAAGAACGCCAAGCCCAACCTCATGGCCAATAACACCCTCAAATATCTGCGCATCGACCCCGAAATGCGCGCGCGTAAACAGCTGGAATGGAATCGGCCGGTGCTGTGGCCGTTTGGCATAGTGATCCTGGTGCTGATGTTAGGCTCCTTGCCGGCGGTGGCGATATATCGCAGACGCTTGCACACGCCGATCAAGAGGGACTAGATAACGATGCTCACCTATATAGTCAAGCGCGTTCTCTATGCCATCCCCATTCTGATCGGGGTGAATCTCATCACCTTTATCTTGTTCTTTGTCGTGAACAGTCCGGACAACATGGCGCGTATGCAGCTCGGCATGAAGCGTGTCACACCCGAGGCCATTCAGTTATGGAAACATGATCACGGCTACGATAAGCCGCTGCTGTACAACGGGGAGGCCGCCGGCCTCGACAAAGTCACCGATACCATCTTCTATACGAAATCCCTGACCCTGTTTGCCTTCCGCTTCGGTGCGGCGGACGACGGCCGGGATATCGGCTACGATATTCGCCAACGCATGTGGCCCAGTCTTGCCATCGCCGTGCCGGTGTTCATCATCGGCATTCTGGCCAACATTACCTTCGCATTATTCATAGCCTTTTTCCGGGCCACATACATCGATCTATGGGGAGTGGTCCTGTGTGTGATCCTTATGTCCATTTCGGGTCTGTTCTATATCATCGGCGGCCAGTATCTGGTCGGGAAATTATTACAACTGGTACCCATTTCGGGTTACCAGGGAGGCGTCGATGCCTTCAAGTTCGTGGTGTTGCCGGTGTTGATCGGGATAATCGGTGGTATAGGCAGCGGCACGCGCTGGTACCGGACCATCTTCCTGGAAGAGATGGGTAAGGACTACGTGCGCACCGCGCGCGCCAAGGGCCTCGCGGAGCCCATGGTGCTGTTCAGGCATGTATTGAAGAACGGCATGATTCCCATCCTCACCGGCGCAGTGGTGGTATTGCCCTTGTTGTTCATGGGGAGTCTGATTAGCGAATCGTTCTTCGGTATTCCGGGTCTGGGCAGTTATACCATCGATGCCATCAACTCTCAGGACTTCGGGATTGTGCGCGCTATGGTGTTTCTCGGTTCGGTACTGTACATCGTCGGTCTGGTGTTGACCGATATCTCTTATACGCTGGTCGACCCGCGGGTCCGTTTAGGATAACGCTGCCATGGCATTCAAGCCCGTCATCCTCTGGACCGATGCCCTGATCTACCTGCTGGTGGCGGTGATCATCGCCTTCATCTTATATGCCCGGGGCAAGGAACCGCTGCGCGCGCCGTGGCGACAAGTGGGGCGGAGCGGCATGGCCATGGCCTCGCTGGTAGTGTTGCTAGCGTATGTCGGCATCGGCTTATTGGATTCGATCCATTTTCAGCAGGCATTACAAAACGACACCAAGGGTGCTCAAACCCATTATTCCTCGGATGTGACCAGTGTCCTGGATATCGTGTTGCAGCCCTTGCGCGAGCATGTGGAGAAAACTTATTCGGCGCCGTTCGCCACCCATCTGTATAGCAAGGAAACCATGGAAGGCGTGGACGGCAAGACGATCCGTGATTACCCGCGCCTGAAATACGGCGGTGCTTTCCTGCACGATCCGGAACGGGACCGCTGGCCCGATATTATGTCCACGGCCGGTGTCGCACTCTTGCAGGGGATAGGGTTATGGTCGGTTGTGGCGGCGCTGCTGGCGGGAATATTGGCACTGCGTCACCGCCGCGGTATGGGTCAGATCATCGGCGACATGATCGGTGGCAGGATGGCCTTGCCTTGGCATGTGATCCTGGTTACCGTCGGAATACTAATGTTGTTGGGAACGCTGGGCGCCGATCTCGGCGTGAAATATCATGTGTTCGGCACCGACAAGGTCGGGCAGGACGTTCTGTATCAGTCCTTGAAGAGTATCCGTACCGGCCTGGTGATAGGCACGTTGACCACCCTGGTAATGCTGCCTTTCGCGGTATTGCTGGGTATCATGGCGGGCTATTTCCGCGGTTGGGTGGATGACGTCATTCAATATATCTATACCACGCTCAATTCCATTCCGGGGGTCCTGTTGATTGCGGCTGCGATCCTTACCTTGCAAGTCTTTATGCAGACCCATCCGGAAATGTTCGATATCATCGCTTACCGAGCGGATATGCGCCTGCTGTTCCTGTGCATCATTCTCGGTATTACCAGTTGGACCGGGCTATGCCGCCTTTTGCGGGGTGAGACCCTGAAGCTCAGCGAAATAGATTATATTCAGGCCGCATCCGCCTTCGGCGTCGGACATTTCCGCATTATCGTCCGTCACATTCTGCCCAATGTGATGCACATCGTGCTGATCTCGGTGGTATTGGATTTCAGCGGCCTGGTATTGGCGGAAGCGGTATTATCCTATGTGGGTGTCGGTGTTGATCCCACCATGAACAGTTGGGGCAATATGATCAATGCGGCGCGTTTGGAAATGGCCCGCGATCCCGTCGTATGGTGGTCCTTGTTGTCCGCCTTTGTATTGATGTTCGTATTGGTGCTGGCCGCGAATTTGTTTTCCGACGCGGTACGTGACGCCTTCGATCCCAGATTGAGGAAACAATAGGTGGCTAAGAACGACGTGCTGTTATCGATTCGCGACCTCAAGACCTATTTTGCGAGCAGCAAGGGGTCGATTCGCGCCGTGGATGGCGTAAGTTTCGACGTGCGGCGCGGCGAGACCTTCGCTTTGTTGGGCGAATCCGGCTGCGGTAAATCCATGACCGCTCTCAGCATCATGCAATTGTTGCCGCAACAGGCGCAGGGCAATGTCACGGGTGAAGTGTTGCTTGACGGTCAGGACCTGCTGACGCTGTCCGAGATGGCGATGCAAAACGTCCGAGGGCGCCGTATCGCCATGATATTTCAAGAACCCATGACCTCATTGAATCCGGTGCTCACGGTGGGCGAACAAATCGGAGAAGTTTTGGAACGGC
>Ga0315556_1000047_pt1 | contig 54921 bp, 46 predicted proteins | sample SalMarSW160310MG_FD_202112 | JGI IMG/M metagenome (GOLD analysis project Ga0315556, IMG submission 202112) | Salt marsh sediment microbial communities from the Plum Island Ecosystem LTER, Massachusetts, United States - Salt Marsh Sediment SW1603-10 ...
GTTTGCGCAAACCTTCTTCAAATCGACCGGAGGCAGGAGATGCCGAGCTTCGTGATTCCGGACAAGTGTGACGGGTGCAAGGCGTTGGACAAGACGGCTTGCCAGTACATCTGTCCGAACGACCTCATGGTCCTGAACAAGGATACCATGAAGGCCTTCAACCAGGACCCCTCCATGTGCTGGGAGTGCTACAGCTGCGTGAAGATCTGCCCCAACCAGGCGATCGAGGTGCGTGGCTACGCCGACTTCGTGCCCATGGGCGCGAGCGTCACGGCGATGCGCAGCACGGAGGACATCATGTGGACCCTCCAGTTCCGCGACCGGAGCATCAAGCCGAAGCGCTTCAAGTTCCCGCACCGCCGGGGCGTTCAGGAAGGAATGGCTCAGCCGTTCGACCACTTCCCGACCGGTGACGACGACCTGAAGAGCCCGACGCTGATGTGCGAGCCCGCCGGTCTGAACACCGACAGGGGGCCGTTCAAGATCGACAAGGTTCTGACGCTCTAGCCGGATCGCACCCTGCCCTGGCGATTCCGACTGTTCGGTAGCGGAGACTTCCGAGGAGACGCGCGACAATGACGCAATTCGAGACTGTGACGGTCGAAACCGACCTGCTGATCTGCGGTGGCGGAATGGCCGCCTGCGGCGCGGCGGTGGAGGCGTCCTACTGGGCCAAGCAGCACGGGCTGAAGGTCACGCTCGTCGACAAGGCAGCCATGGACCGCTCAGGTGCGGTGGCCATGGGCCTGTCCGCAATCAACCAATACGTGGACCTGAACAGCGGCAACAACACGCTGAAGGACTACGTCGACTACGTCCGCAACGACCTGATGGGCATCACCCGCGAGGACCTGGTGGCGAGCATCGCCCGCCACGTGGACTCCACGGTGCACCTCTTCGAGAAATGGGGTCTGCCCATCTGGAAGGACAAGGAGGGCAACTACGTCCACGAGGGCCGTTGGCAGCTCATGATCAACGGCGAGTCGTACAAGATCATCGTGGCCGAGGCCGCGAAGAACGCGCTGAAGGAGGCGGGCGGCGAGTACTACGAGCGCGTCTTCATCACGCACCCCATCGTCGAGAACAACAAGTGCGTAGGTGCGGTCGGCTTCAGCGTCCGCGAGAACAAGTTCTACATCTTCAAGGCCAAGGCCACGCTCGTCGCCATGGGCGGCGCGGTGCACGTGTTCAAGCCGCGCTCGACCGGTGAGGGCTTCGGGCGCTCCTGGTATCCGCCCTTCAACTCGGGCGCCAGCGCCTTCTTCACGATCTACGGCGGCGCCGAGATGACCTGCCAGGAGGTGCGCTTCATCCCCGTGCGCTTCAAGGACGCGTACGGCCCGGTGGGCGCGTGGTTCCTGCTGTTCAAGGCGATCGCCACCAATGCCTACGGCGGCAACTACATGCAGGAGAACGCCGCCGAGCTCGACAAGTGGGAGCCATACGGCAAGGTGAAGCCTCGTCCGGCCAACATCCGCAACTGGCTCATGATGCTGGACGTGATGGACGGCAAGAGCCCCATCTACATGCAGACCGCCGACGCGATCAAGAAGATCGCCGACGAGGCTCCCGACGAGAAGTCGGCCGCCAAGAAGCTCAAGGAGCTCGAGGCCGAGGCGTGGGAGGACTTCCTGGACATGACGATCTCGCAGGCGATCCTGTGGGCCTCGACGAACACCGAGCCCGACAAGAAGCCGTCCGAGATCATGGCCTGCGATCCCTACTTCATCGGGTCGCACTCCGGTGCGTCCGGAGCGTGGGTGTCCGGGCCCGAGGATCTCCAGAACGACGAGACCAAGAGCGAGTACTTCTGGGGCTACGCGAACATGACGACCGTCGGTGGGATGTTCGCCGCGGGCGACGCGTCCGGTGCCTCCAGCCACAAGTTCTCCTCCGGGTCGCACGCCGAGGGCCGCATCGCCGCGAAGTCGGCCATCTCGTACATCGTCGACCACAACGAGCCCCTCAAGGTCGACGACGCCACCCTGACGACGCTGAAGGACGAGGTCCTGAAGCCCCTGTCGATGTTCGAGGAGCACAAGGGTGACACGACGGATCCGGAGATCAATCCGAACTACATCCGCCCGAAGCAGTTCATGTATCGACTGCAGAAGATCATGGACGAGTATGCGGGCGGTGTGTCGGCCCAGTTCAAGACCAACGATCAGCTCCTGGCCAAGGGGCTGGAGCTGCTGACCTTCCTCAAGGAGGACAGCACGCACCTGGCGGCGCCCGACCTGCACGAGCTGATGCGGTGCTGGGAGGACGTCCACCGGCTGTACCAGGCCGAAGCCCACGTGCGGTCGATCCTCTTCCGGGAGGAGACGCGCTGGCCCGGCTACTACTTCCGGGCGGACAAGCCGCACATGGACAACGACAACTGGCTGGCCTTCTGCAACTGCGTCTACCACAAGGATACGGGCGAGTGGGAGATGAAGAAGCGGCCGGTGAAGTACCTGACCACCTAGGCGGTCACCGCTCCCGGGTCCCGGGCGCCGTCGGCGCCCGGGACCGCGGGAGGAAGCGGTGGACCGCGACGGCTGGCCGCGAGGCGAGCCGGCGTGGTCCCGGCCGGGAGGGGGACGGTCGGGAAGCCGAAAACGGAACGGAGTGACCGATCCCGAGCCCGCCTCGACCCGCTGAGGGACACATGACGAAATCCGCTGCCACCTGCCCCCACTGCGGATCCGGACTGAAGCGCTGGCGCGTACCCGACGGCGCTACCTGGGGAGAGGAGTTCTTCCTGGTCTGCTTCAACGACGAGTGCTCGTACTACAAGGAAGGTTGGGACTGGATGATGTCCGAATACAGCCAGACCGCCTCCTACCGGTTCGCCCTCAATCCCTCCACCGGTGGGACCCTCCCGATACCCGTTTGGTCAGCTACCGCGACGCGCGACATGATCATCGACGACGAAGAGGAGAGCGAGCCATGAGCGGCGACACCGAGATGGGCGGCACGGGAGGCCCACGCGTACCGCTGCAGGAGAAGATCCTGGACGAGTACGCCCGGCTCGGGCCGGACGACGAGTTCACGTTCGACTGCCACCCTGGCGTGTCGTGCTTCAACTGCTGCTGCAGCGACGTGAACATCTTCCTGTCCCCCTACGACGTCCTGCGCCTGAAGCAGCGCCTCGGCCTGACGTCGACGCAGTTCCTCGCGCGCCACGCCCTCGTCCCGATCCAGAAGGACATGAAGACCCCCGTGGTCCTGCTGAAGATGCGGGACGACGAGAAGAAGACGTGTCCCTTCCTGGGCGAGAACGGGTGCCAGGTCTACTCCGACCGACCCTGGCCCTGCCGGATGTTCCCGCTGGGCCTGGCCGCGCAGCGGGACACGCCCGACGGCTGGCGGGGAGAGCGCTTCTACTTCCTGCTCGAGGAAGACGCCTGCAAGGGCTTCGAGGAGCCGAGGAAGTGGAGCGTGCGGGACTGGCTCGAGAACCAGGGCATCGACGCCTACGACGACTGGGGCGAAGCCTACAAGGAGCTCACGCTCCACGAGTTCTTCGACAACGGCGGCGTGCTGGCTCCCGAGAAGCTGGAGATGTTCTTCACCGCCTGCTACGACCTGGACAAGTTCCGCGCCTTCGTCTTCGAGTCGACGCTGCTCCAGCGCTTCGACGTGGACGAGGACTTCGTCCACGAGATGAGCTTCGATGACGAAGCCCTCCTCCGCTTCGCCTTCCTCTGGCTGCGCTTCAGCCTCTTCGGCGAGCCGACCATGAGGCCGAGGCCGGAGGTCCTGGAGGCGTTCCAGGGATCGGTGGACAAGAAGAGGGTCTTCGGCCGGACCCGGGCCGGCGGCATTGTGGAGGCGGCGCCATGAGCGGACCGAAGGCGGGGAGCACGGTCCTCGTCGTGGGCGGTGGGATCAGCGGCATCAGCGCCGCCGTGGAAGCTTCCGAGGCCGGCTGCGAGGTCGTCGTCGTCGAGAAGGAGGCCTTCCTGGGCGGGCGCGTTGCCCGCGCCCACCAGTACTTTCCCAAGCTGTGCCCTCCGCAGTGCGGCCTGGAGATCAACCTGCGCCGCTTCAAGTCGAATCCCCGCATCCGCGCTTTCACGCTGGCCGAGGTGGAGCGGATCACGGGCGGACCGGGCGACTTTCACGTCACCGTCCGCCAGCACCCCCGCTTCGTGAACGAGAAGTGCACGGCGTGCGGCGCCTGCGTGGACGTGTGCCCGGTGGAGCGGCCGGACGCCTTCAACCTGGGGATGTCCACCACCAAGGCGGTCTACCTACCCTACGAGATGGCCTATCCCATGCGGTTGGCCATCGACGGCAACGCCTGCCTGGGCGCCGAATGCGGGAAGTGCGTTCCGGCCTGTCCCTTCGACGCGATCGAGCTGGGCATGGAGGAGCGCACGCTCGAGATCGACGCGCAAGCCGTGATCGTGGCGACGGGGTGGGACCCCTACGACGCCTCCGGCATCGAGGGCCTCGGCTTCGGGACGCACCCCGATATCGTCACGAACGTCATGATGGAGCGCCTGGCGGCGCCCACCGGACCGACCGGTGGCCGCATCGTCCGGCCCTCCGACGGGAGCGCGCCGGGCTCGGTGGCGTTCGTGCAGTGCGCCGGGTCGCGTGACGACAACTACCTGAAGCACTGCTCGGGCGTCTGCTGCATGGGTTCGCTCAAGCAATCGCGCTACGTCCGCGAGCAGTTCCCCGACGCGGACATCTGGATCTTCTACATCGACATCCGCGCGCCGGGGCGGCTCGAGGACTTCTACGCGGCCAGCCAAGAGGACGAGAAGCTCCACCTGGTGAAGGGGAAGGTCGCGCGCATCGGACCGGACGCGGCGACCGGCGCCCTGATCGTCGAAGCGGAGGACGTGCTCTCCGGAACCCGGCTGAGCCAGGCCGCCGACCTGGTCGTGCTGGCTACGGGCATCGTGCCCGCCGACACGAGCGGCATCGCGGTCGACGGAGGCTTGCGGAAAGACGAGCACGGCTTCCTCACGCGGGAGCAACCTTTGGAGGGGCTTCTGGTGGCCGGATGCGCCGCCCGCCCCACCGACGTCGCGACCTGTGTCCGGGACGCGACCTCGGCCGTGACGAAAGCCCTGCAGTTCTGCCAGGAGTAGCGCCGTGGAGAAGAAACTCGCCCTCTACGTATGCAAGGGCTGCGACGTCGGAGCCTCCCTCGACACGGCCGCGCTGTGCGCTCTGGCGAAAGAGGAATTCGACCTCGAGATCTGCCGCGAGCACGAGTGCCTGTGTGGGGACGAGGGCCGCGAGCTGATCCGCAAGGACGTCCTGGACGGCGTGGACGCTCCGGTGGTCGCCGCCTGCTCGCCCCGCTTCATGGCCGACGCCTTCACCTTCGACGGGTGCCGGACCGAGCGCGTGAACCTGCGCGAGCATGTGGTGTGGAGCCACGAGCCGAACGACGAAGACACCCAGATGATGGCCGAGGACTACGTGCGCATGGGCATCGTGCGCGCGCAGAAGGCCAGGCTTCCCGAGCCCTTCCACGAGGAGATCGACGATACCCTCCTGGTCGTGGGCGGGGGGGTGGCCGGCATGAGCGCCGCGCTGGGCGCCGCGCGGGCCGGCCAGGATGTGGTCCTCGTCGAGAAGGCCGAGGAGTTGGGCGGCTGGATGGGGAAGTTCTCCCGCCACGTCCCGCACCGCGCCCCCTACCGCGAGCCGGTGCCGTCCGACGTGGACGCCCGCATCACGGAGGTACGCGCCGAGTCCCGCATCACAGTCCATACCGGCACCAGGATCGAGCGCATCTCGGGCCAGCCGGGCCAGTTCGACGTGACGTTGCGCAGGAACGGTGACAGCTCGTCGCTGCGCGTCGGCGCGATCGTCCAGGCCACCGGCTGGAAGCCCTACGACGCCACGCACCTCGGGCACCTGGGCTACGGCACGAGTCCCAACGTTATCACGAACGTGCAGATGGAGGAGCAGATCGCGGCCGGCCGCATCGCCCGTCCGGGAGACGGGAAGGCGCCCCGCCGCATCGCCTTCATCCAGTGCGCCGGCTCCCGCGACAAGGAGCACCTGCCGTACTGCTCGGCGGTGTGCTGCCGCGTGAGCATCAAGCACGCGCTCGTAGCACGTGAGCTCGATCCCGAGTGTGAGGTCTACGTCCTCTACAAGGACATCCGTACCCCGGGGCAGTACGAGGACTTCTACCGCAGGGCCCAGGAGGACGCCGGGATCTTCTTCACGAAGGCCGAGGTGGAGGGGGTGGAGGAGGCCGAAGGGGGCGCGTTGCGCGTCGTGGCCAACAACACGCTGCTGGGCGAGCGCATCCACATCGAGGCCGACCTCGTCGTCCTGGCCACCGGCATGGTGCCGGCCGCAGCCGACGGGGAGGCGATCCGCCGCTACACGGATGCCAAGGCCGTGGTGGCCAAGGGCGAAGCGGGCGCGCAGCTCGAGGCGGCGAAGGAGACCGTCGAGAAGCTGGCGCACCTGGAAGGCTCCGCCATTCTGAACCTGGACTACCGTCAGGGGCCCGACCTTCCGCAGCTCCGCTACGACTTCCCCGACTCGCACTTCATCTGCTTCCCCTACGAGTCCCGGCGCACCGGCATCTACGCCGCGGGCGCCGTGCGCGCGCCCGGCGACGCCGAGCTCGCGCGGGAGGACGGGGCCGGCGCCGCCCTCAAGGCGATGCAGGTCCTGAGGCTGGCGAAGGACGGCGCGGCGGTCCATCCCCGCTGGGGCGACATGTCGTACCCGGACTTCTTCATGCAGCGGTGCACGCAGTGCAAGCGGTGCACGGAGGAGTGCCCCTTCGGGACGCTCAACGAGGACGCGAAGGGGACGCCCCTGCTGAACCCGATCCGCTGCCGGCGGTGCGGGATCTGCCTGGGCGCCTGCCCCGAGCGCATCATCTCGTTCGCCGACTACTCGGTGGACATGATCTCCTCGATGATCAAGGCCGTCCATATCCCGGACGAGTTCGACGAGAAGCCGCGCCTGCTCGGCCTCCTGTGCGAGAACGACGCCTACCCGGCGCTGGACACAGCCGGTCTCGCACGCATCCGGCACAGCGCCTGGATCCGCTTCGTTCCCGTCCGCTGCCTCGGCTCGGTCAACACCGTGTGGATCGCCGACGCCCTGTCGCGGGGCTTCGACGGCATCCTCCTGATCGGATGCCGCTCCGGGGACGACTACCAGTGCCACTTCATCCGGGGCAGCGAGCTCATGGAGACGCGCAGCGGCAACGTCAGGGAGAAGCTCAAGCAGCTCGCCCTGGAGGAGGAGCGCGTCCGCCTCGAGCAGCTGCCCATCAACGAGTTCCACCGCCTGCCCGAGATCATCAACGAGTTCGCCGAACAGATCGAAGAGATCGGCATGAATCCGTTCAAGGGGTTCTGAAGGAGCGATGACGATGGCCGAAGCCGTGCTGGTGAGGCCGGACCGGAAGTTCGTGGACGAGATCATCGCCTCCGGCGGAGGCGACCTGAAGCGCTGCATGCAATGCGCGAACTGTTCGGTCGTCTGCGAGCTGTCGGACGGCCAGCACCCCTTCCCGCGCAAGGAGATGGCGTGGGCGCAGTGGGGGCTCGAGGACCGGCTGGTCAGCGATCCCGACATCTGGCTGTGCCACCAGTGCAACGACTGCTCGGCGCATTGTCCGCGCGGTGCGCGGCCCGGCGACGTGCTCGCCGCGCTCCGGCGCCACACCGTCGCGCACTACGCGATCCCGCGCTTCCTGGCGCGCTGGGTGAACCAGCTCGGGATGCTCCCGGTGACCTTCCTGATCCCGGTCGTCGTCCTGGCGCTGGCCCTGCTGGCCCGCGACCCGATCGCCTCGGCGCTCGGGCTCGAGTCGGAGCCGGCGCTCTACGCCGAGTTCTTCCCGCACTGGCTGCTCATCGGGCTGTTCGGGTCACTCACGACGCTGTCGTTCGTGCTCGCGATCGTGTCACTCACCCGGATGTGGGGCGACATGCGCGCGGCCGACGTGGCCGCGGGGCGCTACAAGGTCGCCGCCGGCTTCCTCGCCAGCTTCCTCGTGGCCCTGAAGTCGATCCTGGCCCACGACCGCTTCGGCTTCTGCCAGGCGCAGGCGCCGCGGCGGATCTCGCACCTGGCGCTCTTCTACGGCTTCCTGGCGCTGTTCGTCGTCACGATCTGGGCGACCATCGACCTGTACCTGAACCCCGTGCTCGGCATCGCGCCCCGCTATCCCTTCAGCCTCCTGCACCCGATGAAGGTGCTGGCCAACGTGGGCGGTGTCGCGCTGGTCTTCGGCGCGGTAAAGGTGGTCCGGGACCGCTCGCGCGACGACAAGGGAACGCCGTCGAGCGGTGCCTTCGACTGGACGCTGGTCTGGGTCCTCCTGGGGGTCGGCCTGACCGGCTTCGCCGCGGAGATCTTCCGCTTCACCGTGGACCCGGCCGCCGGCGCCGCACGGACGCTGGCGTGGTCGGTCTACTTCGTCCACCTGGTGCTGGTCTTCCAGCTCCTGGTCTACCTGCCGTACTCGAAGTTCGCACACGTCCTCTACCGAACCGTGGCCATGGCGTACGCCGAGCACACCGGGCGGTATCGACCCGTTCGCAAGCGCTCAGCTGGGAGCGCGGCGCTCGCAGCCACCCCGGCCAGGCCGGCCCTCGGGGCCGGAGGGAGCTGAGCCCAAACGCACCGATCCGAGCTGCTCGCCTGCCCAGTGATTCCTGCGGCGCACACGACGCGCGCCGCGCCACCCGCGTCGAGGGAATGAAGATGGATCAACTGGTCAAGCCGCACGGCAGGGAGAAGAAACTCATGCCCCTGCTGTTGAAAGGCGGTGAGCTGAAGGAGGAGCGGAAGCGCGCAGCGTCGCTGAAGCGCTTCGCCATGACGTCCCGTGAGACGGGCGACGCCATCATGATGGGCATCGGCGGGTTCACCCCGCTCGAGGGCTTCATGACCGGTGAGGACTGGAAGGGTGTGTGCAAGGACATGGCCATGTCCGACGGCACCTTCTGGCCGATTCCCGTCACGATCTCGGTGAGTGAGGAGGACGCCGCGACCATCAAGGACGGAGACGACATCACGCTGGTCGACGCCGAGACCGGCACCGACATGGCGATCATGACGGTGCGGGACCGCTACACCATCGACCGCGAGCTCGAGTGCAAGGAGGTCTTCCGCACCACCGACCCCGAGCACCCAGGCGTCGCGATGGTGATGTCCCAGAAGGCGATCAACCTGGGCGGCCCGATCCGGGTGCTCAGCGAGAGCTACTTCCCCGAGGAGTTCGAGGGCGTGTACATGCGCCCGGCGGAGTCCCGGAAGCTGTTCAACGAGCGGGGGTGGAAGACGGTCGCGGCGCTTCAGCTCCGCAACCCCATGCACCGCTCCCACGAGTACCTCGCCAAGATCGCGCTGGAGACCCTCGACGGGCTGTTCATCCACCAGCTCGTGGGCAAGCTCAAGCCCGGGGACATCCCCGCCGACGTGCGCGTGAAGTGCATCGACATGCTCGTCGAGAACTACTTCGTGAAGGACTCCGTCATCCAGGGCGGCTACCCGCTGGACATGCGCTACGCCGGACCGCGCGAGGCGCTGCTCCACGCCGTGTTCCGCCAGAACTACGGCTGCAGCCACCTGATCGTCGGGCGGGACCATGCCGGCGTGGGCAGCTACTACGGCCCGTTCGACGCGCAGGAGATCTTCGAGGAGATCCCGGCCGGGAGCCTGGAAACGAAGCCGCTCAAGATCGACTGGACGTTCTACTGCTACAAGTGCCGGGGCATGGCCTCGATGAAGACGTGCCCGCACGGCAAGGAGGACAGGTTGCTGCTCAGCGGCACGGTCCTGCGCAAGACCCTCTCCGAGGGCGGCGATCCGCCGGAGGACTTCAGCCGTCCCGAGGTGCTCGAGATCCTGAAAGCCTACTACGCCGGACTGGAGGAGAAGGTGGAGGTGAAGCTGCATCACGCCGCCACGGGCGCGTGACGCAGCCTGGAAGCCGAGGGGGGACAACAACCGAGGCCCAGTGATGAACCTGATCACCATTACGCACAAGGACGGACTGGCCTTCGACGTCCGCGTACGTCGGAGGCACGTGGCCGCCGACATGGCCCCCGACGACGGGGGACGGGGCAAGGGCTTCACGCCGGCGGAGCTGCTCGCGGGAGCCCTGGGCGCCTGCGTCGCCATGCAGGTGCAGTCCTACTGCGATTCCCACGGCCACGGTGACGGCGACGTCTCGGTGAGCCTGGCGTTCGAGTTCCTGGGCAAGCCCAGGCGCGTCGGGGCCATCGCCGTGGACATCGACCTCCCCCCCGGCTTCCCAGAAGGGGAGAAGGAGGCCGTGCGGCAGGCGGCCGAGGAAGCCGTGATCTGCGAGACGCTGCGGCGCCCACCCGAGGTGGACCTGGACATCCAATTTCGATCGTGAAACCACGCCCCGCCCCGGAGCACCCAGCGCCGGGAGGGCGGACTCAGGAGGACCCGATGGAGAAGGTACAACTTGGCGGCAAGCTCATTGAGATCGACGAGGATGGGTTCATTCAGGACCCGGACTCCTGGGACGAGGCCGTCGCCCGGGATCTCGCGAAGACCGAAGCCGTCGCGGACATGACCGACGACCACTGGAAGCTCGTGAACTACCTGCGCGAGTACTACCTCGAGTACAACATGGCGCCGATGATCCGGAAGCTCTGCAAGTCCACGGGCTTCAAGCTGAAGGAGATCTACGACCTCTTCCCCAGCGGACCGGCCAAAGGGGCCTGCAAGGTAGCCGGCCTCCCCAAGCCCACCGGCTGCGTCTAGGAGTCGGTGTGCTCTGGGAACTTCTGAGGACACACAGGAGCGAGATCGCGGAGCGTTGGTTCGAGGACGCGCTGTCCGCGTACCCGCCGAGGACCGTCGACGCATGGCGCCGTGAGCGCGATCGGTTCGCGAACCCGGTGGGTCACGCCCTCCGGGTGGGTACGCGGGCAGTTCTCGATGCCCTCCTCGACGGACCCGACGCGCATGCGGCTCGGCGGGGGCTTGAGGAGATTCTCAGGATCCGCGCCGTCCAGGAGATGACGCCCTCGGAAGCCGTCCAGTTCGTCTTCCGGCTCAAGGCGGTCGTCCGCGCCGAGCTCGGCCCGATCCTCGGAGACGAGGCGGCGCGGCGAGAGCTCACGGCGCTCGAGGCGTCGATCGACGAGACCGGGCTCGCCGCGTTCGACCTCTACGTGGAGCACCGGACGCGGCTCACCGAGCTCCGCATCGAGGAGCTGAAGCGCAACATCCCCTGGGTGGTGGGTAGGGCCGAGCTGGCCGCGGCCGAGAACGCAGCGGCGGACAGGAGGGACGAATGAAGGTCGCCATCGCCCTCGCGCTCGTCGTGGGGCTCTTCGTGATGGGCATGCTCGCCCCCGTGGCGGGACTGCAGTGGACCGCGAGCGTGGCGCTCCCCTACGTCGCCGTGACCCTCTTCATCGTGGGGCTCGTGGCGAAGGTGGTGGGGTGGGCGCGCGCACCGGTGCCCTTCCGCATCCCGACGACGTGTGGCCAGCAGCGTTCCCTCTCCTGGATCGGCCAGAACAAGCTGGACAACCCGCACACCGGGCTCCAGGCCGCCGGGCGGATGGTGCTCGAAGTGCTCTTCTTCCGGTCGCTGGTGCGCAACACCACGAGCCGGATGACCGCGAGCAAGCGCCTGGTCTACGGGACCGACCTGACGCTGTGGGCCGCCGCGATGGCGTTCCACTGGTCGATGGCCTTCGTGCTTCTCAGGCACCTGCGCTTCTTCACCGAGCCGGTGCCGGCCTTCGTGGCCTTCGCCGAGAAGCTCGACGGCTTCCTCGAGGTCGGAGTGCCGGTCGTGTTCGTGTCGTCGGTGGTGTTCCTGGCGGCGCTGACCTGGCTGTTACTGCGCCGGCTGCTCAACCCGCAGGTGCGCTACATCTCGCTGATCGGGGACTACTTCCCGCTGTTCCTCCTCCTGGGCATCGGGGGAAGCGGGTTCTGGATGCGCCACGTGACGAAGACGGACGTGGCCGGCGTGAAGGAGCTGGCCCTTGGTCTCGTGCACTTCTCGCCCACGGTGCCGGCCGGAATCAACCCGCTCTTCTACGGGCACCTGTTCCTCGTGTGTGTGCTGCTGGCGTACTTCCCGCTGAGCAAGCTCGTGCACATGGCCGGGGTGTTCCTGAGCCCGACGCGCAACCTGGCCAACAACAACCGGGCGGTACGGCACGTGAATCCGTGGGACCACCCGGTGAAGGTCCACACCTACGCGGAATACGAGGACGAATTCCGCGACAAGATGATCGCGGCCGGGCTTCCGGTCGAGAAGGAATAGACGCGATGTCGAGCCCCGACGAACCTGGCTACTACGACCGGGACGAGCTACTGGAGGTCGACCCGCACCCGCCGGACACCGGGTGGATGGACACCCCCGTGGACGCGCGGCCGGGCACCTTCATCTACCCGGGCAAGACGAAGAACCTCAAGGTCCTCGACCTGCCCAACGCGCACGAGTGGGCGGTCACCGACGAGGACTGGCAGCTGCCCGAGGGATGGAAGAAGACCATCCTCGACGGGATGGCGGACCGGCTGAGCCGCTACCGTTCCTTCAAGCTGTTCATGGACATCTGCGTGCGCTGCGGCGCCTGCGCGGACAAGTGCCAGTTCTTCATCGGCTCGGGCGACCCGAAGAACATGCCGGTGCTGCGCGCGGAGCTGCTCCGCTCCGTGTATCGAAAGGACTTCACCGCGCTGGGTCGGATCTTCGGCAAGCTCGCCGGCGGCCGCGCGCTCACCCCCGACGTGATCAAGGAGTGGTTCTACTACTTCTACCAGTGCACCGAATGCAGGCGCTGCTCGGTGTTCTGCCCGTACGGCATCGACACCGCCGAGATCACGATGATGGGGCGCGAGTTGCTCGGCCTCCTCGGCCTGTACGTGAACTGGGTCATCGAGCCGGTGGCCAACTGCTACCGCATGGGCAACCACCTGGGCATCCAGCCCCACGGCCTGGTGGACACGCTGGAGTTCATGCAGGACGACATCGAGGAGGCGACGGGCATCCGCGTCGACCTCCCGATCAACAAGAAGGGGGCGGAGATCCTCTTCTTCACCCCCTCCGGCGACTTCGTGGCGGACCCCGGCATCTACACCTGCATGGCGTACATGCTGCTCTTCCACGAGCTGGGGATCGACTACACGTGGAGCACGTACGCCTCGGACGGCGGGAACTTCGGCCTCTTCACCTCCCACGAGGCGATGAAGCGGCTGAACGCCAAGGTGTACGCCGAGGCGAAGCGCTTGGGCGTGAAGTGGATCCTGGGCGGCGAGTGCGGCCACATGTGGCGCGTCCTGAACCAATACATGGACACCATGAACGGGCCGGCCGACTTCCTCGAGGTGCCGAAGTCGCCCGTGACCGGAACCGTGTTCGAGCACGCACGCTCCACGAAGGCCATCCACATCATGGAGCTCCTCTCCGACGTCATCCGGCACGGGAAGCTGAAGCTGGACCCGTCGAGGAACGACCACATCCGCGTCACCTTCCACGACTCCTGCAATCCCGCCCGCGCCATGGGCATCCTCGAAGAGCCGCGCTACGTGATCCGGAGCGCGTGCAACCACTTCTACGAGATGCCCGAGAACACCATCCGCGAGCAGACGTTCTGCTGCGGCGGCGGGGCCGGCCTGGGCACCGACGAGAACATGGAGATGCGGCTCCGCGGCGGGCTGCCCCGGGGCAACGCCGTCCGCTGGGTCCAGGAGCGACACGGGGTCAACCAGCTCGCCGCCATGTGCGCGATCGACCGGGCCACCCTCCCGACGGTCTGCGACTACTGGGCGCCGGGGGTGAAGGTCACGGGCATCAGCGAGCTCGTCGCCAACGCGACGGTCTTCGAGGGGGAGAAGCGGAGGACCGTGAACCTCCGGCTGGAGCCGATTCCCGGGATGGAGGACGCAGAGGAGGGCGACGACGCTCCCGGCATCGTCCAGGGCGACACCAAGGTGGCGGAGGAGGTGCTCCATGGGTGATCGCGGGCGAATCGCCCTCGGGCTGGGGGTCTTCCTGGTGTTGGCGGCCTATCCGATATGGAGCGGATGGGTCTCGCCCGCACAGGCGGAGCGACCCGAGCTGGAGCTCGCCGCCGACACCTCCGGCTGTGTGGAGGACACGACCTTCATGAAGGCGAGCCACCAGCAGCTCCTCAACGAGTGGCGCACGGCGGTGGTACGCGACGGGCAGCGCATGTGGACGTCGTCCACCGGGCGCGAGTGGGAGATGAGCCTCACCGGCACGTGCCTCAAGTGCCACGAGAACAGCGCCAACTTCTGCACGCGCTGCCACGACTACGCGGACGTCCGGCCCACCTGCTGGAGCTGCCACGTGGTGCCGGAAGGGGAGGCCGGGTCATGAACGAGAGCCGACGCGACTTCCTGAAGCTGCTCGGACTGGGCACGGTGGGGGCGGGCGTGGCGCTGCCGCTGCTGGATCCGGCGCGGTGGACCCCCGCGGCCTCGGCCGCCACCCGGCCGGGCCCGGTCGCCGCCGCAGGCCGCCAGTGGGGCATGGTCGTGGACGTCGAGAAGTGCATGCGCGAGGACGTGCGCCGCGCTTGCGTCGAGGCGTGCGACCGGGAGCACAACGTCCCCCGCATCCCCGACCCCGAGGAAGAGGTCAAGTGGATGTGGACCGACGACTACGAGCACGTCTTCCCGGACGAGGTGCACGCGCACACGCCCGAGAGCGGCCGGACGGCGCCGGTGCTCGTGCTGTGCAACCACTGCACGCAGCCGCCCTGCGTGAAGGTGTGTCCGACCGCCGCCACCTGGAAGCGCGAGGAGGACGGCATCGTCATGATGGACATGCACCGCTGCATCGGGTGCCGCTACTGCATGGCCGCGTGCCCCTTCGGGGCGCGCAGCTTCAACTGGCGCGACCCGCGCGCGTGGGTCGAACGCGACGCGGATGGGAAGCCCGTCTCGGACTACCCGACCCGCACCGCCGGCGTCGTGGAGAAGTGCACCTTCTGCGCGGAGCGCATCCGCGTCGGAGGCCGACCCGCGTGCGTCGAGGCCATCGAGCAGGTCCCCGGCGCCGAGGGCGCGCTCACCTTCGGGGACGTCAACGACCCCGACTCGGACGTCAGCCGCATCCTGCGGGAGCGGAATACGGTGGTGCGTAGGGAGGGGCTCGGAACCGGGCCGAACGTCTACTACATCCTGCCCGCATCGTTCCCGGCCACGGCCGCGGACGGGAGGGTGTAGCCCCATGTTGCAGAACGTCTTCCATGGCAGCCGGCGCTACTGGGCGGTCCTCGCCCTCTGGACGCTCCTGATCCTCGTGGGCCTGGCGGCCTACAGCCGCCAGTTCGCCGAGGGGCTGAGCGTGACGGGGATGAGCCGGGACGTGTCCTGGGGACTCTACATCGCGCAGTTCACGTTCATGGTCGGTGTGGCGGCCTCGGCAGTGATGGTCGTGCTCCCGTACTACTTGCACGACTACAAGGCCTTCGGCCGGACGGTCATCCTCGGCGAGTTCCTCGCCGTGTCGGCCGTCGTGGTCTGCATGCTCTTCGTCTTCGTGGACATGGGCCAGCCGCGGCGCGTGCTGAACGTCCTTCTGCACCCGCGCCCCAACTCGGTCATGTTCTGGGACTTCATGGTGCTGGGCGGCTACCTCCTGCTCAACCTCGTCATCGGCGTGGTCACGATCGAGGCGGAGCGCAAGGAGGCCCCGCCCCCCCGGTGGGTGCGCCCGCTCATCTACCTGTCGATCCCCTGGGCGGTGAGCATCCACACCGTGACCGCCTTCCTGTATTCCGGGCTCGGCGCCAGGCCGTTCTGGATGACGGCGATTCTGGCCCCCCGGTTCCTCGCCTCGGCGTTCGCCGCCGGGCCCAGCCTGCTTATCCTGCTGGCCCTGCTCGTGCGCCGCTTCGGCGGGTTCGACGTGGGCAGAAAGTCCATAGGGGCGCTGTCCACGATCGTCACGTACGCGATGGCCATCAACGTGTTCTTCGTGCTGGTGGAGATGTTCACCGCGCTGTACAGCGCGATCCCGCACGACGTGCACCCCTTCGCGTACCTCTTCACCGGCCTGGAAGGCCACGCGGCGCTGAGGCCGTGGACCTGGGTCGGAGACGTCCTGGCCGTGGCGTGCGCGGTCCTTCTCCTCGTCCCCTCGGTGCGCCACCAGGAGCGGTGGCTGGTGCCGCTGTGCGTCGGCGTGATCACGGCGCTGTGGATCGAGAAGGGCCTCGCCCTGGTGATCACGGGGTTCATCCCCTCCCCGCTGGGGGCGATCACCGAGTACGCACCCACGGCCCCGGAGATCGCGATCACCGTGGGGGTCTACGCGGTGGGAGGGTTCGTGCTGACAACTCTGTACAAGGTCGTGTTGAGCGTGAGGGAGCGACTGCAATCGGCGTAACGCCAATCGTGGCCAGGCGCCGCTGCGCTGCGCCACAAGGAGAGAACGATGGCTGAGACGGACGGCAACGGCACTCCGTTGTTGGACGAGCTGGAAAAGGGGCCCTGGCCCAGCTTCGTCACACAGATCAAGGAGATGGCCGGGGAAGGAAAGGAGCAGTGCAGACAGCTCCTGGGCCTCCTCGAGCGGTCCTACCGCGAGAAGATCGGCCACTGGAAGCACGGCGGCATCGTCGGCGTGCACGGATATGGTGGCGGGGTGATCGGCCGGTACAACGACCTCCAGGACGAGTTCCCGGCCATCGCCCACTTCCACACGCTGCGCGTCAACATGCCCAGCGGGTGGTTCTACACCTCGGATGCGCTGCGCACGATCTGCGACATCTGGGACGAGCACGGCTCCGGGCTCACGAACATGCACGGGTCCACTGGCGACATCATCCTGCTGGGCACGACGACCGACGAGCTGGAGCCGACGTTCAGGGCGTTGACCGAGAAGGACTTCGACCTGGGCGGCTCCGGGTCGGACGTACGCACACCGAGCGCCTGCGTGGGGCCGGCCCGGTGCGAGTGGGCCTGCTACGACACGCTCGACCTGTGCAACGATCTCACGCAGACGTTCCAGGACGAGCTCCACCGTCCGGCCTTCCCGTACAAGTTCAAGTTCAAGTGCTCGGGCTGCCCGAACGACTGCGTCGCGTCCATCGCACGGGCGGACATGTCCATCATCGGCACCTGGCGGGACGACATCCGCATCGATCAGGACGAGGTGCGCGCGTACGCCGAGGGCGGCCTGAACATCGAGCGTGAGATCTGCGGAAAGTGCCCCACGAAGTGCATGGAGTGGGACGGCAAGGAGCTCGCGATCGACGACAGCAATTGCGTGAAGTGTATGCACTGCATCAACGCCATGCCCAAGGCGCTGCGTCCCGGCACGGACACGGGCGCGACGATCCTCCTGGGCTCCAAGGCGCCGATCGTGCAGGGTGCGCAACTCTCCTCGGTCCTGATTCCCTTCATGAAGCTCGAGCCGCCCTACGAGGAGCTGAAGGACCTCGCGGAGCGGATCTGGGACTTCTGGAGCGAGCACGGAAAGAACCGGGAGCGCGTGGGCGAGATCATGCAGCGGGTGGGGCTGGGAAACTTCCTCGAGGCCATCGGCGTGGAGCCGATCCCCGAGATGATCGCCTACCCGAGGGACAATCCGTACGTCTTCTACGAGGAATACTACGAGGAGGAGGACGAAGAGGAGGAAGAGGGCGAGGGCGCGGAACAGGAACCGGCCGGCGTCCCCTAGGCGCGTGGCGCGCCTCTTCGATTCCAACGACGAACACTACGGATTTTCGGGAGAACGATAGATGGATACGCAGAGAAGGACGGACATCGGCCCTCCGGACTTTCGGAGGTTCCTCCCCCCGATCGTCAAGGCCAACTACGGCAAGTGGAAATACCACGAGATCCTCAAGCCGGGCGTGATGGTCCACGTGGGCGAGTCCGGTGACAAGCTCTTCACGGTGCGTGCGGGCTCACCGCGCCTGCTGGGCACCAAGAGGATCCGCAAGTACGCGGAGCTCGCCGACACGTACTGCGACGGCTACCTGCGCTTCACCAGCCGGCACAACGTCGAGTTCCTCCTGACCGACGAGGCCAACATCGAGCCCCTCATCGCGGACCTGGCCGTGCTCGGCCACCCGGTGGGAGGCATCGGCCCCGCGATCTCGAGCATCGTGCACACGCAGGGATGGGTGCACTGCCACTCGGCCGCCACCGACGCTTCGGGCGTCGTGAAGGCGGTCATGGACGACCTGCACGAGTACTTCGACGGCACGAAGGAGATCCCCGGCAAGCTGCGCATCGCGCTGGCGTGCTGCCTGAACATGTGCGGCGCGGTGCACTGCTCCGACATCGCGATCCTCGGGGTGCACCGTCGGCCGCCGAAGGTGCAGCAGGGTCTGAACAAGGTGTGCGAGATCCCCAACGTGATCGCAGCGTGCCCCACCGCTGCCATCCGGCCGACGTCGGTGAACGGGAATCCCAGCGTCGAGATCGACGAGGAGCTGTGCATGTTCTGCGCGAACTGCTTCTCGGTTTGCCCGGCGCTTCCCATGGCCGACGCGCTCAACGACGGGATCTCGATCTGGGTCGGTGGCAAGGTCTCGAACGCCCGCCACGAGCCCATGTTCTCGAAGCTGGCCATTCCCTTCATCGAGAACGACCCGCCGCGCTGGCCGGAGGCGGTCAACGCCATCCGCAACATCGTCGAGGTCTGGGTGGATGGAGCGAAGCCCCACGAGCGCATGGGCGAGTTCATCGAGCGCATCGGGTGGCCGAAGTTCTTCCAGCTCACAGGGATCGAGTTCGAGAAAGAGCACATCGACGACTACAAGTACGCGGGCCTGAGCTTCAAGCGGTCCGCACAGCTGAGGCACTAATGAACGGGGACGCGTCAAATCGGATGCGCCGATTTCACGCGTCCGACCTCTAGGAGGTGCATCATGGCCGTCACGATGGAGACAGTGGCGGAGGCCATGTACGACCTGGTGAAGGAATACCAGGGGAAGAAGAAGCTGAAGGCGATGGACCTGACGAAGGCGATGATCCAGCGGTTCGGCGAGGACGAGTGCGACAAGAAGGTGTGCAAGTCCGCGATCCGCGAGCTCATCGACTCCGGACGGTGCATCTACACCTACTTCGGCGGGAGCTATGTCGAGCTGCCGCCGGAGAACGGAGGCCCGAGCGGCGGCTGACGCCGGACGGGCCGGGAGTGAATCCAGCGGCGGCCCCCTCCCTCCCTCCGCGCGCGCGGAGGGAGGTGAGCGGCGGTGCGCCGATGACGAACGAGCGCGTGGTCGCGAGAGGTGACCCATGGCGATAAAGAAGACGGTCAAGAAGAAGAAGACCTTCGCAGCGAGGGGCGGGTTCGGCGGAGGCGGCGGCCGGGAGCAGTCGCCGTTGCGGCCGAAGCTGGTGGAGAAGAGGCCACCGTGCTCCGACACGTGCCCCAGCGGAAACCGCATCCGCGATTTCCTCACGACCATCGCCCAGGCCGAGCACCTGGGGAAGACGATGGACGAAGCGCTTCGCGAGGCGTGGGAGATCTACACCGACACCAGCCCCTTCCCCGCCGTTTGCGGGCGCGTGTGCCCCGCTCCGTGCGAGACGGAGTGCAACCGGAAGGAGAAGGAGGGCGCGGTCCACATCAACAAGGTGGAGCGGGCCATCGGCGACTTCGGCATCGAGCACGCGCTGCCGCTCAAGGGGCTGTCGACCGAGCGGCGGCCCGAGCGGGTCGCGGTGGTCGGCGCGGGACCGAGTGGTCTGTCCTGCGCCTACCAACTCGCGCGCCGCGGCTATCAGGTCAACGTGTACGAGGCGTTCGAGAAGCCGGGCGGCATGCTCCGGTACGGCATCCCGGGCTACCGCCTGTCCGAGGCGGTCCTGGACGCCGAGATCGGAAAGATCCTCGCGCTGGGCGTGGAGCTCCGCTGCGGGGTGAAGGTCGGTCGGGACGTCACGCTGACGGAGCTGAAGGAGGAGTACGACGCCGTCTACGTCGCCCTCGGCGCGCAGCAGGGCGTCAGCCTGGGGGTGGAGGGCGAGGACGCCCCCAACGTCTTCAGCGGCGTGGACTTCCTGAGCCGCTTCCACCATGGCGAGAAGCTCGACCTGGGCAAGGACGTGGTGGCGATCGTGGTCGGGGGGGGCGACACCGCCATCGACGCGGCGCGCATCTGCAGGAGGCTCGGGGCGAACGTCACGATCCTCTACCGGCGCACGCTTCAGGAGATGCCGGCCATCAAGGAGGAGGTGGAGGAGGCGATCCGCGAGGGCGTGAACGTCGAGTTCCTGGCGGCCCCCGTTGGCTTCAAGAAGGGCGACGACGGCCTGGTGAAGTCGATGGTCGCGATCCGCATGGAGCTGGGCGAGCCGGACGCCTCCGGACGCCGACGTCCGGTGCCCATCGAGGGATCGGAGTTCGAGATCCCGGCCAGCGCGGTCATCTCGGCGGTGAGCCAGCACCCGGACTTCGGGGGCTTCGAGGAGCTCATCGAGGGGAGGAGCTGGATCCAGGTCGACCACTTCGGCCACACGCGCGCGGAAGGCGTCTGGGCCGGTGGCGACGTGACGAACCTGGCGCTGGTGACCGACGCCGTCGGGCAGGGTCGGCACGCTGCGGAGGCGATCGACCGGGCCTTCCGCGGCACGGAGTTCCAGCCGGACCCGCGCAAGGTCATCCGCGCCGACAAGATGCTCCTCGATCACTACGAGACGATCGAGCGGCAGGAGCCGACCACCCTCGGCGTCGACGAGCGCATGAGCCAGCTCGACCGCGAGGTGAACCTGGGCCTGACGCAGGACCAGGTGCTCCTCGAGTCCAAGCGGTGCATGAGCTGCGGCTACTGCTTCGACTGCGAGAAGTGCTGGATGTACTGCCAGGACTCCGCGGTCGAGAAGCCGATGAAGAAGGGAGACCTCTACGTCTTCAAGATCGGGAACTGCACGGGGTGCGCGAAGTGCGCGGACATCTGCCCCTGCGGCTTCATCGAGATGGCGTAGCGAGGACGCGCCCATGGTCACGCCGCGGCTCCTCATCGCCGGACTGAGCGGCGGAGGCGGCAAGACGCTGATCTCCGTCGGCCTGGCGGCGGCGTGGCGCGGCCAGGGGCGCACGGTGGCCCCGTTCAAGAAGGGCCCGGACTACATCGACGCGGCCTGGCTCAGCCAGGCCGCCGGCGTCCCCTGCCGCAACCTGGATCTCTTCCTGATGTCCCCGGACGCCGTGCGGGCCTCGTTCGCATCGGCGACCGCGGGCGCGGACGTGGCCGTCGTGGAAGGCAACCGTGGGCTGTTTGACGGAATGGACGCCCGTGGCACGTTCAGCACGGCCGAGCTGGCCAAGCTGCTCGGGACCCCGGTGCTCCTGGTGCTGGACTGCACCAAGTGCACCCGGACGGCGGCGGCCACGGTGCTCGGATGTCAGAAGTTGGACCCGGGCGTGGACATCCGGGGCGTGATCCTGAATCAGACCGCCGGGGCGCGCCACGAGGCGGTCGTGCGCGAAGCCATCGAGGACGCGTGCGGGATCCCGGTCGTCGGGGCCGTTCCGCGATTGCACCGCCACCCCTTCCCCGAGCGCCATCTCGGGCTCGTGCCCCCCGCGGAGCACGCGCGCATCGGGGCGGCCGTCCAGGACGCGGCCAACGTCGTGGTGAATCACGTGGACCTCGACGCGGTGTGGGCCATCGCCACGTCCGCGCCCGAAGGAAGCGTGCTGCCACGGCGACCGGACGCGGGGGCACGCCCCGCGCCGGAGGCCGTCACCATCGGCGTGTTCCGCGACGCGGCGTTTCAGTTCTACTACCCGGAGAACCTCGAGGCGCTGAGGCGCGAGGGCGCCCGGCTGACCGATGTCTCCCCCCTCGCCGACCCGAAGCTGCCGGCGGTGGACGGTCTCTACATCGGAGGGGGCTTTCCGGAGACGCTCGCCGCGACGCTGGCCGCGAACGTCCCGTTCCGCGAGTCGCTCCGCCAGGCGGTGGAGGACGGGCTGCCGGTCTACGCGGAGTGCGGGGGGGCGGTCTACCTCGGCGAGAGGCTCATGATGGGCCATCACCAGTACCCGATGTCGGCGGCGGTCCCGGCGGTGTTCGGGTTCGGCGAGAAGCCGCAGGGTCACGGCTACACCGAGCTCGAGGCGGTGAAGCCGAACCCCTTCTACGAGGTCGGTGACCCCGTGCGGGGCCACGAGTTCCACTACACGCTGCTTCGTTCGGTCATCGCCGAGAACGTGACGTTCGCGTTCCGCGTGCGGCGGGGCCACGGCTTCGACGGCCGCCGAGACGGCCTCACCTACCGCAACACGCTCGCCAACTACACCCACGTGCACGCGCTCGGCACTCCCGGGTGGGCGTCGTCCGTGGTCGCGGCCGCGAAACGCAGGCGGTGGGCCACGGCCGCGCGTGCTCCGGGCACGTCGGCGGGATCCTCGCATGGGTGACGCGACGCACGCTCCGGACGCCCCGCGCTCCGCGGTGCTCCTGGTGCACGCCGGGTCGCCGTCGGAGGGGCTCGCCGCCCTGGGCGACGCGCTGGCCCAGGTGCTCCCGGAACGCTGGCGCGTCGTCGTCGCGTCGCTCGACGGGCGTCCCGACATCGGGTCCGCCGTCGCCGACGTGGTGGCGGGTGGCGCCCGTGAGCTGGTCGTCGTCCCGGCTCAGCCCCACTTCGCGGCGGCCACCACGGGAAGGGCGCTGTGCGCCCTCTACGGGGCCCTCCGGGACGTGGCCACCCCCCTCGAGCTGTCGACGCACCCCTCCTGGCACGACGACGCGGGCTTCGTCAGCGCCCTGGCCAGGCTCGTCGCGGACTTCACGTCGGCGCGCGACCTCTCGCCGGACCGGACTCTCCTGCGCTTCGTCGCTCCCGCCCCACCGGAGCCGCCCGCCGGCTACGCGGATCCCTACCGGACGCAGCTCCGGCGCACGGCCGAGCTGGTGGCGGACCGGGTCGGGTGGCCCCGGGACCGGATGTCGGTGGCGTTCACGGCTCCCGACAGCCCGTCCGCCGACGGCACGACGGTGGTGGTGTGCCCCCTCTCGTCCGTCGTGCGGGTGGGGAACCCCGTTCCTGGGGTGTACGTCTGTCCGCCACCGCACACCTTCCCGCCGTTCCTGGCGGCGCTGAAGCGCCTCGTCCTCAAGGGCGCGCGTCCGGTGCCCCCGGGAAAGCAGCCGCCCGATCCACTGCTGAGGACGGCCGGGTCCCGGGAGAGCGACGGGCACCCGCACGTGGCGACCCGACTGATCAGGTTGGGGGCGTCCCTTCCGGGTGCCCTCGGCGCCGGCGAGGGACCCGTGCTCCACCAAAGCGATCCGCGCGCCTTCGCCCGGGTCAGGAAGTCGCACCAGGACGTGGGGGCCTTCCTCGACTGGATGCGCGAGGCGACGCCGGCGCGCGAGGCGTTCGTCTGGAACACCTGCCAGCGCACCGAGCTGTACGCCTGGCTCCCCGAGCCATGGGACGAGGCCGAGCGCACGGCGCTACTGGCCCGCATCCGGCGCGAGCTGTTCGGGGGCGAGCCCGCAGGGATCGAGGTCGCCGCGCTCGAGGAGGGCGAGGCGCGCCACCACCTCCTGCGTACCGCCTGCGGCCTGAACAGCGACCTGCCTGGGGACCGGGACGTGGCGTCCCAGCTCCAGACAGCTCTCCGGCGCGCGCAGGGCGCGGGAACCGCCGCGGGCTTGGCGCTCGCCCTGGTGGAGGACGCCGTGGCGGTGGCCGCGGACGTGAGCGCGCACACCTCGTTCGGCCGCTTCGCGACCGGCTACTGCGCCGCCGCGCTCGGGCGGATCTGCGAGGTCGACGCCCTCCGGGCCGCCCACCTCCGCCACGTGACGATCGGTGGATCCACGACGTCCCGTTCCGTCCTGGTCGCGCTGCGGGAGGACCACGACGTTCCCCCCGCGCAGCTGACCGCGATCTACCGGGACCATCACGGACAGATGAAGCAGCTGCGGTCGGCCGTCGGCGGCGGACTCCGGCTGCGGGTGCACGCGTACCACGACGAGCGCGTCCTGAGGGCCGTGTCAGACGCCGACGTGGTCTACTTCGGCATCGACCAGCCCGAGGCGGTCCTGGATCCGGGCGTTCTCGAGGGCCTGCGGGACTTCCGCGCACGACCCCTCACGCTCGTCGACTTCAACTCCTTCGGCTCCCTGGCAGCACCACCGCCCGAGGGCGTGCGGATCTGGCCCGCACGTGAGCTCGACGACGCGGTGGCGGCCCACGCCGCCATCACGGCCACACGGGCCGGCTTCGCCGCGGCCGTCCGGGAGGCCGAGGCGTGGATCTCCCGCCACCTCGCCTACGTGGGGACCTCTCCGTGTTGATCCTCGTCGCCCACGGAAGCCGCGACGCGCGTTGGCGAGCCTCCGTCGAGCGTGTCGTGCGGGATCTGGAGGCCGATCTGGGCCCGGACCGGGTGGCGCTCGCCTACATGGATCATACGGCGCCGACGGTCATGGACGCGGCGGGTGGCGCGGTCCGTGGGGGCGCCCGCCGGATCCGCGTGCTCCCCCTCTTCCTCGCGGAGGAGGGTCACGTGGAGCGCGACGTCCAGCCGCTGGTGGACGAGGTGAGGGCCGCCTGGCCGGAGGTGGACGTCGAGCTGCTCGCGCCGGTGGGCCAGCACCACGAGTTCCGGGCCGCCCTGTCGGCCATCGCCCTTCGCACGAACGGAAGGCCGGGTCCGTCATGAGCGCCGTCACCGGATCGCCACCCGCCAAGGTCTACCTGGTGGGCGCCGGGCCCGGCGATCCCGGGCTCATGACGCTGCGCGGTGCGGCGTGTCTCCGCCGCGCGGACGTGGTGCTCTACGATTACCTGGTGAACGCCGCCGCGCTCGAGCACGCCGGCCCGTCGGCCCAGCTCGTCCCCCTGGGGCGGGCACGTTGCGGACGCACGCTCACGCCCGACGAGATCACCGCGCGCATGGTGGCCGAAGCGCAGGCGGGACGGACGGTGGTTCGGCTGAAGGGCGGCGATCCCTCGATCTTCGGGCGGTGCTCGGACGAGACCGGCGCGCTGCGCGCGGCGAACGTCCCCTTCGAGATCGTCCCGGGAATCACGACGGGCCTCGCCGTGGCCGCCTACTGCGAGATCCCGATCACGCAGCAGGACGACGCCTCCGCGGTGGCGTTCGTGACGGCGCGCGAGCGGGACGACAAGGAGGAGCGGGAGGATTCGAGCCTCGACTGGAACGCCCTGGCGGCCTTCCCCGGCACGCTCGTCCTCTACATGGGGGTGAAGCGGTCGGAGTCGTGGAGCCGCGCGCTGATCGAGCACGGCAAGCCACCCGGCACCCCGGTCGCCGTCGTCCGGTGGTGCACGCGGGCCCGCCAGGAGACCGTGCGCTGCACGCTGGATACGGTCCCCGAGACGATCCGGGCGCGCGCGCTGCGCCCCCCCGCGGTCTTCGTCGTCGGAGACGTGGTGGACCGCGCGCCGGAGCGCTCGTGGTTCGCCGCCCTGCCGCTCTTCGGTCGTCGGGTGCTGGTGCCGGGATCCCCGGCCACCTCGAGGAAGCTCCGGGCGCACTTGTCGCGGCTCGGCGCGGAGGTCGTGCTCCAGCCGGCGATCCGCATCACGCCTCCGTCCGATCCGGGGGCGCTCGACGCCGCCGTGGCGGGCGTCGGCGCGTACGACTGGCTCGTCTTCTCCAGCTCGAACGGCGTGGACGCGCTCCTCGGTCGCCTGCGCACCCGGGGCGAGGACGCGCGCAGGCTGCACGGGGTGAAGCTGGCGGCCATCGGCACCGGGACGGCCGACCGTCTGGCGCACCATCACCTGGTGGCCGACCTCGTCCCGCCCGCATTCGTGGCGGAGTCGCTGGCGGGGGCGCTGTTGAACGGCGGCCACGGGGGGAGGTTCCTGCTGGTGCGCGCCGACCGCGGACGCGAGGCGCTCGCCGACGCCCTGAGGGCCGGCGGGGCCGAGGTGGACCAGGTCGTCGCCTACGGCAGCGCGGACGTGGCGGACCCGGACCCGGAGGTGCGGGCCGCCCTGGATGCGGGAGAGATCGACTGGATCACGGTCACGAGCGGCAGCACGGCGCGCTCGCTGCACCGCCTGTACGGCGGACGACTGGCCTCGGCCCGTTTCGCGAGCATCGGCCCCATCGCGTCGGAGGCGCTGCGTGCGCTCGGACACGAGCCGGCCGCAGAAGCCTCGCCCCACACGACGGCCGCGCTGGTCCGCGCCATCCTGCGTGCCGAGCCGGCCGCCGGGTGAGGCCGAGCCGTGAAGCCGTCAGGCCGCGGGGTCTCCGCCGCCGAGGGCGGCTTCCATCAGGCGAGCCACGCTCGTGACCTGGAGCCGGCCGTTCTCGTAGAGACGGACGGCCCCCTCATCGTCCAGCAGGTCCTCCCGCTCCGCGAGGACGTCCGAGCGCCCGAGACGCCCGAGGCACCAGACCGCCAGGCCGCGTACCTGCGCATCCGGATAGCTCAGCGCGGCTACGATGTCCGGGACGACGTCGGTGGCCGCCCCCGCCGCCAGCGGCCCGAGGCGTCCGATCGCCCACAGGATCCCCGGCCGGAAGTGCTCCAGGTCCTCCTCGGCGGTCTCGAGGAGGAGGTGCGCCACGATCGGGACGTAGTCGGCGAAGGCGTCGGCGGTGCGTGCGACGATCTCCGCCATGGCCTCCGGGGCGTGCCAGCAGATCGCGCCGGACTCCTCGGTGATGAGCCACAGCAGTCGTCGCAGCTCCTCGCGGACCGTCTGCGGCGCCCGGGCGGCCAGGCGCGCCGCGGCGGCACCCATCGCCTCGACCGCGCGCCACCGGATCAGCACGTCCGCATCGTACGTGAGCGACACGAGAACCCCCAGGACCCGCCTCCGTGTCGCGGCCAGCGCGGCGACGTCGTCGAGCCGACGCTCCTCCAGCAATGCGCGTAGCTCGCGCTTCAAGGGAGAACCTCCCATGACGGACGATGAAGGCATCGCTTCACTCTGGAAGAAGGAAGACTGGTGGGCGGTCTGGCTGGGACTCGGAATCGTGGTAGCGGCGATCGCGCTGTTCCTGGCCGGGAGGAGCCTGGGCCCGCTTGCGGTGAGCCCCCCACAGGACTGGACGGAGGCGTCGCGCGTCGCCGGCCACTTCGGCGAAGCGTGGGCGCGCTACCTCCTGCTGTTCGTCGTCTTCGCGGTGATCTTCACCGCGAGCACGACGATCATGGGCCACCGGGCCCGGGAGTACCTCCCGGGCTTCACGCTGATCTACGTTGCGTCGGCGGTGATCCTGGTCGTGAGCCAGAGCCGCTTCTTCCATACCTACAGCTTGGAGGCGCCCCTGGTCGCGCTCCTCCTCGGCCTGGTGGTGGGCAATCTGGCGCCGGTGCCCGGGTGGCTCGACGCCTCCCTGCGCACGGAATATTACATCAAGACCGGCATCGTCCTGCTCGGCGCCACCCTCCCGCTCACCGCCATCGCCACCGCCGGCCCCGTCGCGTTCCTGCAGGCGACCATCGTCTCGCTGTCGACGTGGCTGGTCATGTTCTTCGTCGCCACGCGCGTCTTCGGCCTGGACAAGCGCTTCGGGGCCGTGCTGGGGGCGGGGGGTGCGGTGTGCGGCGTGTCCGCGTCCATCGCCGTCGGAGGCGCCGTGAAGGCCGACAAGGAGCACGTGGCGATCAGCATCTCGATCGTCTCCCTGTGGGCGCTGGTCATGATCTTCTTCCTGCCCCTCGCCAGCCGGGCGCTGGGACTGCACCCCGGCGTCGCCGGGGCGTGGATCGGGACCAGCGAGTTCGCAGACGCGGCCGGCTACGCCGCGGCCCAGACCATCGCGTCGAACACGGGCACGGAGGCCCCCATCCAGACGTTCACGCTCATGAAGGTCATCGGACGCGACATCTGGATCGGCATCTGGGCGTTCGTGCTGGCGATCGTGTCCACCACGATGTGGGAGCGCGGCGGCGAGGCCGGCGGCGGGCGCGTCGGGGCCGGCGTCATCTGGGCCCGCTTCCCCAAGTTCGTGATCGGCTTCTTCGTGGCGTCGGTCGTCGTCAGCCTCCTCGTCGCGAACACATCCCCCGACATGGCGTCGGACGTGAGCGCGCGCCTCATCGCGCCGATCAAGACGCTGCGCACGTGGACGTTCGTCTTCACCTTCCTGTGCATCGGGCTGACGACGCGGTTCCGCGAGCTGGCGCGCTTCGGCATGCCGCCGTTCTGGGCATTCACGGTGGGCGTGGCCGTCAACGTCCCCCTGGGCTACGTCCTCTCCACGATCGTCTTCAAGGACTACTGGATGGCCGTGCACTGAGGAGGTCTCCCGGGATCCGGGTCGGGCGAGGCGGGGAGGGACGGGACCGGACCGGAGGGCGACACCGGGGTCGTGCCTCTCCCGCTCACAGGAAGTAGCGGGAGACCTGCACGCCGTACTTCGCCGGGTCGGTCACCTTGATGATGGATCGCCGGTACTGCCCCTGTCCGTCGGCCTCCGCCAGGTCCACCAGGGGTGCGTCGTCCAGCCAGACCCCGTCCGGGGACGAGATGACGCGCACGATGGGCCGGTGGATGAAGAGGGTGTCGGGATTCGCCTGGTGCACGATCGCCAACTCCATCGTATCGAGAATCACGAGGGTGCCGACGGGATAGATGCCGAGGAGGTTGATGAGCGCCTTCACCACCACCGGATCGTAGCCCAGGGAGCGGTCCTCCCAGAACTCCCCGAGGACTTCGTCGGCGGGGCGGGCCGCGGTGTAGGCCCGTGTGTTCGTGGCGGCGTCGAAGGCGTCGGCCACCGCGATGATCCTGGAGAAGATCGAGGGCGAGCGAGGCCTCACCACGTCGGGATACCCGCTGAGGTCCACCTTCATGTGGTGCTCGTACGCGGCGATCATGCTCCGGTACGGGACGCCCCCGAAATCCCGAAGCCTGAAGATGCTCAACGCGCCCAGCCAGGTGTGGGCCTCCATGGCCGTGCGCTCGTCCGACGTGAGCGCGGACCCCTTGCCGAGGATCTCCGCAGGAACCCGGCTCATGCCCAGGTCGTGGACCAGGGCGGCCATGCCCAGGTCGTAGAGCTGCGCCTTGCTCAGGCCGAGACGCTTGCCCATCGCGACGCAAAAGATGCAGACGTTCACGGCGTGGGTGAACGCATACTCGTCGTAGCCCTTCAGGGCGCTGAGTCCCGCGAGGGACGTCTCGTTGTCCAGCACCTGGTCGACGATGCTCTGGAGGGCGTGCTTCACCTCCTTGAGGTTCGCCGCACGACCCATGCGCGTCCCGCTGAAGAGCTCGCGGGTGACGGCGACGGAATGGTCGTAGGTCTTCTTGGCCGCTTCCCGGCGGACCGCTTCGTCCGGCGCCACGGCTCCAACCTCGGAGGGAGCGTCGAGGAAGAGGTGCCGCATCAACCCGCCGCTCTGGTGTCGCCGCACCACCTCGGGCGCGGCTCCCCTCCCACCGCCGGCGTCGGGGCCGAGGAGGATCGTGAGCAGGGTCTTCCACTCGCCTTCGCTCGGCGACGGGACGCAGCGGATCCTCCCGACGCCCGCCCGCTGGAGCGTGCTCAGGACGTGGCCGAGCGCCACGTAGTTGTCCAGCCCGTGGCCGAGCCGGACGTCATTCGCGTAGAGCAGCCCGCCAGCCACCCGTACCTCCAGGGTGCCGGCGTCTGCCATCATCGCCTCGGCGGCGGCGGCGAGCTCGAGCACCGCTTTCCTCGACCCTGCGGTCTGCATCGAGCCGGAGCGGAAGCGCCGCAGCGCGTTGGACAGCCCCAGGAGGAGTCGACGAGCCGCCGACTCCGCGTCGGTCGATCCGGAAGCGTGGACGCTCTCCTCCACGGGCGTCGGGGTGGGGCGTGCCCCCTCGGTCGGGTCAGACATCGAGGCGCAGCGCTCGGGTGACCGCGTTGCGGACGACCGGGTCGGCGTCCCGCTCGGCCTTCCGCAGGGTTTCCCGGGCCCTCGGAGCCCCGACGAGCCCGAGGGCCACCGCCGCGCAGGCCCGAATGTCGGCGGAGCGCCGGCCGGTCCGGCCCTTGCCGAGGAGGATCGGCGCAAGGAAGTCCACGCCTTCGGCACCCGCCAGCCCGCCGTAGGCCTCGAAGAGGGCCCGTTGCTCGATCAGGTCCCTGTCCGAAAGCTCGGGCTGGCGGAGCACATCCTGCAGGTGGGGCAGCGCGTGGCGGTAGCGCCGATCGGCCAGGGCCCGGACCGACGCCACCCGCACCTCCGCGTCCTCGTCGCTCATCATGTGGACGAGCTCGCCGCAACAGGCGGATCCACCAACGGCGCTCAGCGTGTCCACGAGCGACCGCCGGACTCCGCTGTCCGGGAAGGACGAGAGCGCTCTGAGCGCCCCCACGCATTCCCGCCGCTTCAGCGTGGTCATCAGGCGCAGCGCGCCGTCCACGACCACCCGGTCCGTCGATTCCAGAGCCGCCGACAGCAGCGACGGCTTCGCGTCCGCGACGGCCGCCAGGGAATCGCCGAGGACGGCGCGGACCTCGTCGGCACGGACGAATCGCTGCCACCGCAGGAACGTGGGGAACGCCTCGGGCCCCAGGTGCTCCAGGAGGCGCGTGAGGTCGGAGGCGCGAGGCGGCGTCGGAGCCTCGTCCATGAGCTGGAAGAGCTGATTCAGCGCTTCCGGCTCGGACAGCTTCTGGGCCAGCGCACCCAGCGCCCACCGCTCGTCGGGCGGAAGATCGGGCGTCTTCCGGACGAGGTCGTCGACCTCCGCGGCGAGGTAGCCCACGCTGGTGAGGTCTCCGTCCCCGAGGAGGTGTGGCAGGATCCCGTCGAGCACGTCGACCACCTCGGCCCGGATGTGGGGGGCCTTCTGCACCTCGAACGTATCCAGAAGGAGCGAGACGACGCTCCGGCCCAGGCTCCGGTCGTATTCCCGATCGACCTCCGACTTCAGGTATTCGATCTCGTGCTCTTCCAGGAAGTAGAGCGTGGAGTCGAACGATTCCGTGTCGACGAGAGAGGTGGGGCGCTGAGGCGAGCGGACGTCCTCACGGATGCGGCGGCTGCGCTCCCGAGCCTCGCCGGGCCGCGCCGGCTGGGCAGGGAATCGGTCGCCCCCGCGCCCTTGATCCCCGTCGACGTCCGGCGAGTCCACCTCGTAGGCGACGTGCTCGAACCCGACGTCCCACAGCATCGTGGTCAGGTCGTCCGAGTCGGTCGGACCCAGCGTACCGGAACGGTTGGCGGCCCGCAGGAACTCCTCGACCTCGGCCTCTTCGGAGCCCGGCTCCAGCCGCAGCGATCGGACCCTTCCCCGACGCAGCACGGCAGCCAGCCCCGGAGCCGCACCGGCCACCACCGGCAGCCCGCCCACGTCGCAGAGGAAGCTCTCCCCTTCCAGATCGAGGGTGACGCTGGCGGCGCGCCGCCAGATGGACACGAGCGCCCGCTTCAGCTCCTCGGCGATGGCCCGGTACTCGGGAGATCCCGGCGGGTGGAGGGCGAAGACGTCGAAGCCCTCGTCCAGTCCACGGACGAGACGCCCGAGGTCCTTCATGCTCGGTCCGGGTTGGGTTCGGGTCACGACATGCCGCGATTGAAAGGATCGGATGGGTTTCGGACCTCGAAGCGAGACCGCTTCGTCCCCTCTCCAATCTAGGTCGGCGTACGGCCCGATGGGACGACCACGCGGAAAGCGCACATGCTCTCCTCGGCGGTCGGCCCTGGTGGCGGGTACGCCGGGGAACGCGATATTAGGGCCACTCCGGACCGGGGTGGCAGGTCGGAGCGGACGGATGCCTCGCACCCCCGAGGGTGCGCCGGAGGAACGATGGAGAGGATCGACGCGACGAACGCGAAAGCACCGCGACTGCGGGCCAGCCTCGCCGGGCTGCTCCTACTGGTGTTCCTCGCCGCATGCGGCCGCGAAGCCGGGGTGACGCGCGCCTCCCGCACCGACTCGGCCGGTGCGCCCGCCGGGTCGACGACACCGGAGGCGCGGGCGGCCGACACCGTCGCATCCCCTGCGGACACGGTCCGGCCGCCCGGGGCCGAGGCAGCGCCGGACACGACGTCCCCCGCTGACACCGCGGCCCGGGTCACCGCTCCGCCCCCGGCCGGGGTGGACAGCCTGCGCCTGGAGGTCCGGCGCCTGTCGGAGATGGTGGCGGCCTCGGCGCGCTCCACGGATAGCGTCATCACCCTGCTGCAGGGTGCCGCCCCGCCTGACTCCACGTCAGCGCAGACCGCCGTGTCCGGCGCGACGGATGGCGGCCGGGTCCTCCTCCAGGACGCGGCGCAGACGGCCAAGAGCTACGGCCTGCGCGCGTTCTGGGCGATGGTCGTGCTCGTGCTCACCTTCTTCGTCGTGCGCGCGAGCGCGTACGCCCTCAACACCCTGTCCGAGCGGAGCGCGGAACGGCGCCTCTTCTTCAAGCGCCTCGTCCCGATCGTCCGCATCGTGCTGTGGACGATCGCCGTCTATTTCGTCATCCGCGTGGTCTTCGCGGTGGATGCGCGCGGCCTGCTGGCAGCGACCGCAGCCGTCGGCGTCGCCATCGGCTTCGCCGCGCAGGACATCCTGAAGAACATCTTCGGCGGCCTCGTGATCGTCTTCGATCAGCCGTTCCAGGTCGGCGACAAGATCCAGGTGGGCGACAGCTACGGCGAGGTGGTGTCCATCGGACTTCGATCCACGCGGATCGTCACGCCGGACGACAGCCTCGTCTCGGTTCCCAACTCGCAGATCGTGGACACCCAGGTGTCCAGCGCGAACTCCGGCGCCCTGGACTGTCAGGTCGTCACGGACCTCTACCTGCCGGGCTTCATCGACGAGGCGAAGGCCAAGCGAATCGCTCATCAGGCGGCCGCCAGCTCGAAATACGTCTATCTGCAGAAGCCGATCGTGGTCTTGGTGAAGGACGAGTTCAAGGAGACCTTCCTCACCCACCTCAAGGTGAAGGCCTACGTGCTGGACGCGCGTTACGAGTTCGCCTTCATGAGTGACGTCACCGAGCGCGCCCGCTCGGAGTTCCGCAAGCACGGCCTGCTCACGCCGATGGATGGGGCCCGCGCCTGGGTGAACCTCGCGGGCAGGGGCGGCGGGGACGACAGCGTTCCCGACTCCGGCGACGCGATGGAGGACCGATGACTCCGGGCGAGGTCGAACGCCACGCCGAGCGCTTCGACGGCGCGGCCGCCGTCGTGCACCGCCACCTCGCCGAGGCGATCAAACGGGAGGTGACAGGCCCGCTGGCAGAAGCCGCCCGCCTCGCTGCCGAGGAGCATGCGCGGCTGAGGGAAGCTGCCGACTTCGACGCGCCCATGGCTCCCGAGGACGGAGACGACCGCGAGCGTGAGCGGGTGTGGCGGCAGGTCCGGGACCAGTGCGGCAATGTGCGCGACCGCGTCCTGGATCCGCTGCATGCGCGGCTCGCCGAGATCGACGTGGGGCAGCGCCTGGCCGATTGCTGGGCGGAAGCACGGCGAGCGCTGACGGACGCGGCTCTCGAGGCGCCGGTGGAGCTCACCCGCCCGGAGCCGCCGGACACGTACGTCCCGCACGCGGACGACAACGTCGTCCGGCGCATCAGCAAGGCCCTGGTGCGCGCCGGAAGGTCCTTCGCGGAAGCCGGGCGTACCCTCGGCAACCTCGGACGTCGCCTCGTCGGGCGGGATCGGTCCCCGGCCCCGGCCCGGCTGCAGGTGGTCCCGCTGCGCCTCCTCCTCCGCTACCATGCGGCGACACGTCTCGCTCCTCGGGACGACGCGGTCCTGGAGGCGCTGCGACGGCGCCTCGCCCACGTCCTGAGCGACTTCGAGCGCGACGCGAGCGCGTGGGCGGACACCTGTCTGGAGGCGGACGCGACCCTGGACCGGCCGGACCACCACACCTCCGGCTCACGCTTCCCACCGCCCGACCCCGCGGACGCGGAAGACGTCGAGGCGGAGCCGCTCGATCCGACCATCCACGCGGACGCAGCGGCACGCGCCGCCTCCGCTTTGGCCCTCTCGTTCGAGTCCCTCGCCTCGGCCGATCCGACGGCCGGCCTGGACGACGACCTCGCCACGGTCACCGCCGCGGTGCGTGCTTCGCTGGAACGGGATCTGCGGCAGGTTGGCACGTACATGCTGGATCCTGCCGACCGGGAGCTGCGCGACCGACCCGCGCGTGCCGCCCGTGACGCCGCCGAACGGGAATCCCAGTGGACCGCGTGGTATCGCCAGGTCGTCGCCCGGATGGAGCTCGACATCCATCTGGGGCGCGTCCGAGGGCGCCTTCTGGCGCTCCTGAACGCCTTCGAAGGCGACATGGAAAGCACGGTGGTCGATCCCGCGTGCGCCATGTTGCAGGAAGCCCGACAGACCATCATGGCCCTCCGGGACGATGTCGAATCCTCCGTTGAGGACGCTCGCGCCAGTGGAGACGCGACGGAGCTGAGGGAACGGCTCACCGCGGTCCGCGACGACGTGACGGGCTCTCTGGAAGCCCACGTCCTCGAGCCGCTGCGTTCGATTGGCTTCGACGCCTCCATCCGGGATCACGCGGACGGACGTGTCGGCGAGATCCTGGCTCTCCTCGCGTCTCTTCCCGAAAGCCTCGTAGTGCATCCGCCCGCCCCGTCTTCGGAGGGGCCGCAGCCGGATGGGAAGTCGGCTGAGATCCGCCTCCGCCAGATCGCGGAGCAGGCGTACGATGCCGTGCTGCTGGAGCGCTCGCGGGTCGCTCCGGATCCTCTGGTCACGGCGCTCGATCGCATCCGCACGGAGACGCGCCAGCTCGAGAGCGTGGTCCGTTTCAACCTGGACGCTGCCCTGGACGAGCTGGGCGCCGACACGCCCGACCTCAACGGACCCCTCGACGGCGCACAGGAGCTGGCCCTCAACGGGCTCGATCGCACGCTGGGTACGCTGGAAGAGCTGCGCGGCGCGATCGCCGCCGAGCTGCCGCGCTTCAGGCAGCGCTTGTTCGACGCGCATGTCCGGGGCTGGGAGCAGTTCCACGGTCGGGTGCGCGTCGAGGATCGCATGCAGGAACAGATCCTCGACTTCGGCTATCGCGTCCGGTCCGAGCTGCGCCAACGCATGGCCATCGTGGGCTCGGCGGTGCGTCGCACCACTCGCCAGAGCATGAAATGGGTGCGGTTCGGCCGGGGCCGCGCCATGAAGCTGGTGCGCCTCGGCCAGTCGGCGCTGGAGGGCGAGCAGGTCACCGAAGAGGAGAAACGCCGCACCATCGACGCGCTCGCCACGCTCGACGAGGTGCTCGGCGAGCTGCCCCTGGTGTACCGCCGGCTGTTCTCCTTCCAGCCCGTGAGCGATGCTGCCATGCTCGAGGGGCGGACACCCGACCTCGATGCGGTCGCCAGCCACTTCGCACACTGGCGGAAGGGGCTGACCGACGCCTTCGTCGTCACGGGCTTCGATGGGAATGGCCGTACCAGCTTCCTCAACGTGGTCGCGGGCACGGTGCTCCGGGACGCGGATGTCCGCAGGATCTCCCTGGCCGAACGCGTCCTGGACGCGAGCCTGTTCGCGGGCGAGCTCGCCGCCGCCCTCGACCTCGACGACGGGGATGCCTGGACGCTCGATCGTCTAGCGGGCGCCCTGTCGGCACGGCGCCGGGAGGGCAGGCCCCTCGCCTGCATCATCGAGAACCTCGAGTACCTCTTCCTGCGCACCAGCTCGGACAACGGCCTCGTCGGTCCCTTCCTGGCGTTCATGTCCCGAACGGACTCCAGCGTCTTCTGGCTGGCCACGCTCGCGGAGCCGGCGTGGAGCTACATGGAGAAGGTGGAGTCCGCGACGGCGTGCCTGGTGCGTCGCCACGCGCTCACGCCGCTCGGGCGGAGCGCGCTCGAGGCGGCGATCATGAACCGACACAGGCGAAGCGGACTCGGCCTCGAGTTCCTGCCTCCCTCCGTGACGCCCCCGCTGCTGGGCCGGCGCCTGCGCCGGGCCCGCAACGAAGAAGAGCGCCAGGCGACCCTGCGCACGGATTACTTCGACCAACTGTCCCGGCTCACCGGTCAGAACCTCCTGCTCGCCCTCTTCTACTGGGTGCGCTCGGTCCAGCTGGACGCCGAGACGAGCACGGTGCGCGTGCGCGCGATCGACCCCATCAGCTTCGCGTTCATCGACGCGTTCACACTCTCGCAATCCTTCACCCTGAAGGCGTTTCTCGACCACGCCACGCTCACGCTGGCCGAGCACGACCGGATCTTCCGGATCTCGCGCCAGGAAAGCCACCACATGTTCGAGTCGCTGGGCAACCTCCTCGTCATCGAGCCGGCGGGGACGGCGGAGCGGGTCTCGCAGTTCGTGTTCACCACCATCGACGACGATCAGCGCTACCGGATTCGGCCGCTGGTCGTGCACCCCGTCCTCACGCACCTGCGCAGCAAGAACATCGTGGCCTGATGCGGCCGCATCCTCGCCGCGTCAGCGCTCTTCGCAAGGCACGTCCGCCGCCGCGCCCCGATGGTCTCGACCTGCGCCCGCACCGCCCGGAACGAGCGCATGGCGGACGTGGAAACGGCGTGGATGGCGCCTCCTCGCCGTGACGGTCTTCTCACCCGAACGGTCTAGATCCTTCGACGGGTGCGGGATGTGCTCGCTGGTCTGTACCTCGCCGCGAGTGTGGAGCGCGGGTTCGTCGACACGGGCCGGTTTGGGCGGGTGACGCGCCCTTCGGGATCGACGGCAGAACGAAGATCGGGGTCGGGGTGGGGCTGCTCCTGGCCTCCCCCCCGCAGTCGCAACGGCTCTGGCGGTTGGATCTCGCCGTCCCGGTGCGCCAGGACGCGCACGCGCGTTGGGAGCTCCGACTCACCGGAACCTGGACCCGAGCGTTCTGGCGGGAGCCGGGCGACGTGGCGTGCGGGCGCGCGGGCGCCGCGCCCTCGACGATCTTCGTCTGGCCGTGAGGTACGATCGCCGGAACGCACCCCCTCCCCGTCCCGTCATCCAATCGCGCCCGCCGTCGCCATCGGCGCCGGCACACGCGCGACCGGCAGCGACACCGTGAAGGTGGTGCCGCGACGCACCTCTGTCTCCACGCGGATGTCGCCCCCGTGCTGCTCGACGATCCCCTTGGAGACGCTCAGGCCGAGCCCGGTTCCCCTGGCATGCTTTTTCGTGCTGAAGAAGGGGTCGAAGATGCTGTGCAGGTGCTGCTCCTGGATGCCGACGCCCGTATCCGCGAACCCGATCTCCACGAAGTTGCCGTCGTCGGACTTCTCCACCGAGATCGTCAGCGTGCCGCCCTCCGGCATCGCGTCCAGCGCGTTGAGCACCAGGTTCAGGAAGACCTGGGTGAGCTGGTGCCGGTCGCCGTAGACCGCCGGGACGTTCTCCTCGACCTCGCCCCGGACCTTGACCTTCGCGAGCCGGACCTGGTTGGCCGCGAGCTGGAGCGTGTCCCCGATCACGTCCTCCACCACCAGCGGCGTCAGCGCCACCTCGCTCTCGCGCGCGAAGTCCAGGAGGTTGCGGACGATGTCGCGCGCCCGCTCGGACTCGCTCACCAGGTCGGCCACGAGCTCCAGCTTCTCGGCGTCGTCCAGCTCGTCGTAGCTCTCCTCCAGCGCGGCGGCGGTCAGCATCAGGTTGTTGATGGGGTTGTTCAGCTCGTGGGCCACGCCCGCCGTCAGCGTGCCGATGGCGGTAAGCTTGTGGGACTGCACCAGCAGCCGTTGACGGCGGACGAGCTCGTGGGTCATGTGGTTGATCGCGCTCGCCAGCTCCGAGAACTCGTCGTGGTACTTCCGCCTGGGCGTGATGGGCGTGAGGTCGCCGTCGGCGATCCGGCGGGTGGCGAGCACGATCCGACCGAGTGGCGCGAGCATCTGGCGGGCCACGAAGGCCGCCAGCAGCACGATCATGCCCACCAACGCGACCAGGAACACGAGCGCGATGTGCTGGGACATGACCAGCATCTTCTCCACCGAGGTGCGCTCCTCGGTGGCGAGCTGCTCCGCCTCGCTCACCATCGCGCCGCCGTGTACGCGCAGCTCGGCCTCGATCTCCTGCATGCGCGCCGTGTCTCCCGCCGCGTCGAGGGCCGGTAGCCCGGAGAGCAGGATCTCGTAGCGGTGGACCCGGTCGCGCATGGCCGCCACCGACGCATCACCGATCACGGTCGCCATGCTGCGCCGCTCTCGTTCGAGGATACGCTGCGCCTCCTGCGCCTGGTCGATGGCGTCGCCCAGGTTGGTGTGGTACAGGAAGTAGTTCTTCTCGAAGCGGCGGGCCTGCTGGATCTCGAACGTGTACAGGTCGACGGCATCCACCATGCGCAGCTTCGCCTGGACGCGGCCGATGAGGAGAATCGAGACGAAGGTGAGCCCCACGCTCACGGCGAACCAGGCGATCAGGCCAATCGAGAGCCTGGTCCGGATCGTGAGGCTCGGTCGGTCCCGCAACGCGCGCTGGGCTTCCTCGGAGAGGGTGTCCAGCGTCGCCGCGCCCGCTTCCTCCGTGCCGTTGGTGGTCATCTCGACCGTCGCCGATACCTGGCGGGCCCGCTAGGGAAGCTCTGCACAGGTGTGGCCCCCCGCGTTGGGCGCGCCACGGCCACGAATCGTAGGCGGACCTCCGAAGGCATGGCCGTAGCTACGTCGAGGAGGTCCAACGACCGAGGCGGGGCCGTGCCGCCCCAACCTACGAACACGCAAGATCATGCACCCCATTGTGTTGGGCACAGGGGGGTTACGCCGTTGATAGTTCGTCTCTCCTCCTCGCCGTAGCTCAGGCTACGACTCGTCGTCGTTCCTTCTCTGAACAGCGTAAGCCCCCTGTGCGCGGGGTACCACGCCTGTGCAGAGCTTCCCCTAGAGGATCGCCTTGTGTCCCAGGGACAGGGCCGCCTTGTTGACCACTGCCCGCAGATCCTGCGGCTTGAACGGCTTCGAGATGAAGTCGAAGGCGCCCTTCACCAGCGCCTCCCTCGCGACCTCGACGGTCGCGTACCCCGTGATGAGGATCACGCGCGTCCGGTCGCAGTGCTTCATGACGTGCTCGAGGATCTCGATACCGTCCATGCCCTCCATGCGCAGATCCGTGACGATGATGTCGAACTCCTTCTCCTCCAGGCGCCCGAGGGCCTTCGCCGGGTCCTCGTAGCACTCCACGACGAACCCCGACTTCTCCAGGACCGGCTTCAGCCGCTTGCCGACGATCGGCTCGTCGTCGAGCACCATGACGCTCAGCTCGTCGCCGGGTCCGTTCCGGGACTCCTCCTCGCCGATGCTCATTCCCTCCCCCGTCTGTTTGCGTGAAGCCCTCTCGCTCCGCACCACCCGAAGCCTGTCCAACGCCAAGCTGGTCTTGTGGTCCAGCTCCTCGCCCGTGAGCTGGAAGCCCTCGCGGGCGGCGTCGGCCTCGGCGAACGACACCCGTACCATCCAATCCTCGATCTTCTTCTTCAGGTCGCCCATGATCATCCTCCTCCCGGGCCGGGAGATCAGCTCGGTGTTCGTGCCTCCATCAAGCGGTGCTGCATCTTCAGCCTCTGGGCGTACGACCTGATCACGTGGTACAGGATGAGCCCGCATCCCGAGAGGCCCGCCGCGAACAGCATGACCTTGCTCGCGGAGTTGCAGTAGCCGTCCCACGTGGGGTCGATGTCGAGCCACCCCAGCTGGCGCAGGTAGGCGGGGACCGCGACCGCGCGGCTCACCACGCACAGCAGGATGATCACGCCCGTGGTGATCCGGATCACGATCTCCTTCACCACCTTGGTGCCGTAGACACCCACGTAGATGCCGACCAGCGAGCCCAGGTAGAGCAGCATCGTCAGACGTATGTCCACGTACCCCTGGAGTGCATACTGGATCGCGCCCCACCCGCCCATGAACATCGCCAGGTACAGCTCCGTGCCCGCTGCCACCGCCGTCGGGACACCGAACACGTAGATCATCGAGGGCACGCCGATGAAGCCCCCCACTCCGATCGTGCCGGCCAGGTAGCCCGTGGCGAGCCCGACCGGCATGAGCACCCAGATCGACACGCGCACGTCGGCGGTCCGGAAGCGGACGTACGGCGGAAGGCGGAGGCGCGCGATGGCGTTGGCGATGCGCATGGAGGGGCCGGCGTCGTCGTCACCGCCCCTGCTCCGCAGTGCGTCGCGCAACATGGAGATCGCGACCGCCGAGAGGATGAAGACGAACACCGCGCTGATGTACAGGTCGGCCGCGGCCGAGCCGCCGGCCCCGTGTCCGTCTCCGCCGCCCTCGAAGAGGCTGCTGTTGATCCAGACCGCGATCTGGATCCCGATGAACGACGTCAGGATGAGATAGAGCCCGAGGCGCTTGTCCACGTTGCCCAGCTCGGCGTGCTTCCTGGATCCCACCATGGCCTTGCCGAACTTGTGCGTGATGTTGCTCGCCACGGCGACCACGCCGGGGACGCCGAGATTCATCATCCCCGGCGTCATGAAGAACGCACCCCCGCTCCCGATGAAGCCGGATAGCACCCCCCCGACGAAGCCGAGGAGGACGACCTGCACGGCAGCAGCGGGATCGATGACGATGAAGTGCGCGTGGAGAAATCCGGGTTCCATGTGTGTTTCGTCCGCCCAGAGGGCTCATTCCATCTTGATCAGCTTCATGACCGAGCGGGCGACGCGCCCGTAGGCGTACGCCACGATCGGCACGAAGACGAACACAGCGGCCGCGACGACGTACTTCTGCAGCGCTCCCTCTCCCCCCCAGCCCTCCAGGAGGAAGCGCAGCACGGCCTCCTGGTGGGTCATCACCAGCACGTACAGGACGACGACCAGCGCGAGGAAGCCGACCATTGAGATCGCGTCGCTCCCGCCGAACAGGTAGTGCTTGCGGAGCTCGTCGGCCGTGACGACCGGGACGCGCATGCGGCTGGCCAGCGATTCCTGCAGCTCGCGGGTGAGCCTCGTGCGGGCACCGGGGTCCTTCTGCTGGAAGAGGTTGCCGAGCACGACCAGGGAGTGGGGCACGGCGCCGCAGCAGGAAGCGACCAGGCTCCGGCGCTCGCCATGCACGTAGCGTCCGCCGCCCGACTTTCCCACTCCGGCCAGGGCATCGAGGGTGGAACGCAGGCCGCTGTCGTCGCGGGTCTCCTCCTCCACGTCCTCCTCGATTCCGGCGACCGCATTCCGGACGGTCGGTCCGGCCACAGCGCCCATCTCGGCGGGCACGCCCTCCCCCTCGGCGGGCGCGTACTGCACCAGCTCGACGGCCGCGTTCCACTTCTGCGCGATCTCCACGACCTCGCGGAAGGTCTCCGAAGCCGGATCGAACGACTCCTGGACCCAGAGGATCGTCGTGGCCGCCATGGTCGAGCGCAGCTCCCGCATGCACTCCAGGCCGCTCAGGACACGGGGAATCTCATCGGCGACCTTCTGGTCGTGGGGGAGATATGTGACGGTGACCAGCCCGCCGTGGGCGGCAACGGAGAACCCGCACCCGCCGGTGCGCGGGTCACGCGCCAGGCGCAGGCGCGCCGTAGCGCTCAGGCGCAGGTCCTCCATCGCGCGCGTGGACGCAGGCGTGGGCTGGAAGTCCGGCAGCTGGGACATACCCACCAGAGCGGAAGCCGCGTTGTGCACGTTCATGCGCTCGACGTTGACGACCACGTCGTACTGCGACGCGTCCTCCCACGACACGCCGTACATCGATCGGACCCAGCTCCGTCGGTCCTCCTCCACGTCCGTCAGGTAGCGGACGGCCTTCGCGCGATCGAGCCCCAGGCTCTTCATCGTCGCCTGGATCCGGTACTCCTCGTCGGCAACCACCCGCACGCGCAGGACATGGCCGATGTTGCGCAGCAGGAGGTGCCCCGTGCGCCCGTGGTAGACCAGCGGCCCCTCCCGCAGACGATCACACAGGTAGGCCGTGCTGAACGCGAGGTAGTGGTCCCGCTCGCGCGCCAGACGCTCGGTGAAGGAGCGCGGATTCATCATGCTCGTCTCGAGCTTGCCGACCCGGATGCCGGCGTCGATCGCGGCCTCGATGAGGTCCTCACGACTCAGGACCGCGTAGTCCAGCTTCCGCGCCAGCGCCTCCGCGAGCTCCCTTCCGCGAGACAGCGATCCTCTGGAGACACAGATGATCTGCGTCACGTGACCCTTCCCTTCGCGGCCAGCATCGCCGCGATCTCGTCCCGCTTGCGCTTGGCCCGCCTGGGGCTGCGCCCGTCGGTGAACGCCGCCACCGTCACGCCGTCCTCCTCCAGGAGGGCGCCGAAGATCAGGGACGAGCGGCGCGACGACGACGCGTCGCACACCATCGCACCTTGCTCTGCGGCGAGCCCCGCGCCCGCAGCGTTCAAGGCGTCGTCGTCCGTCGCCATCACTACGAGGAACGCCCCCGCGACGTGCTGCGGCGCGAACGGCTCCTCCACCCATCGGAGCGCGCCGCTCTCCGCCTTCCGGGCTAGCTCCTTCGTGATCTTGGGCGCCACGACCACCACATCCGCTCCGGCGCGTACCAGCGTGGCCGCCTTGCGGGCCCCCACGGAGCCTCCACCGACCACGACGCAGCGCCGGGTGCGGACATCGATGGCAACGGGTAGGAACCGCATCAGTGCCCTCCGGCGATGAGGATGCCACTGGCGGCGAGCGCGAGGATCGCGACCTCCGTCACGGCGATGGCCACGTAGATCCAGTCGCGCTTGCGCACCATCAGCGGCACGACTCCGGCGAAGCACACCGGCGTTACCGCGGACAGGAACGCGATGCCGACCCATGTGAGAAAATCCCCGCGGTCCAGCGCGCCGAGCCACCACCACCCGGTGAGCGCGTGATCCCGGTGCAGGTACTCCTGGTTCACCGCCTCCAGGTATGTCTGCACGTCCATCGTCCAGTACCGCGGCAGCTCTTCGATGGGCACGGCAGGCTCCACGGCGCCCGAGAGGTAGACGCCGAACGTGACGAGCAGCGTGAGGAGGCCGGTGTACATCCCCACCGCGAGGATGCGCGCGTACAGCAACTGCTCGTCGCTGACGCCCGGGGTCCGATGCTCGCCCATGTGTTCCAATCCCCCTTATACGATGAAGGGAAGCCCGAGGCCCTTCGTGATCGCCTTTCCCCCCGCGAACAGGAGGAGGACGATGACGATCCAGCGCACGAAGCTGGGCTTGGCCACCCGGAGGATCCGCACCCCGATGAACGAGCCCAGCATGATCCCCACCAGGGACGGCACCACCATCATCGGGATGACGCACCCCTCGTTCAGGTAGACCCACGCGGCCGACGTGTCCGTGATGGACAGGAGGAACTTGCTCGTCGCGACGCTCACCTTGAGCGGGGCCCCGAAGACGAGGTTGAGCACCGGCACGTTGGCCCAGCCGGCGCCCAGGCCGAACATCCCGGCCATGAAGCCGATACCGATGAAGAGGAGGAGCCCGGTCGCGGTGCGGTGGATCTTCCAGTCCACTTCCTGGTTGAGGCTCGCCTCCATGTAGACGCCGTGGATGCGCAGGATCTGCGAGAGGCGGTCCGCCCGGGGCACCACCGGGAACGCCGACTTCCGCGCCCGCATCATGAGCGCGACGATCCCCAGGATCGCGGCGCCGAGCAGCGTCTGGACGACGTTCGTGGGCAGGGCCAGCCCCACCATGGCCCCCGCGATGGCGCAGGCCGACGCGATCATGGCCACCGGCATGGCCAGGCGCAGGCTCGCGAGGTTCATGCGCAGGAAGCCGGGGCCGGCGGCCAGCGCCCCGCACAGCGCCACCAGGAGCCCCGTGCAGCGAACGAAGTCCAGGTGGAAGGGACAGAACCCGCTGACGATGGGTACGAACAGGACGCCTCCGCCGACGCCGCCGACGGCCGCCAGGATCCCCATGACGAACGTCATGCCGAAGAGCACCAGCGGCCAGAACCACCACGCCGGGTCGGCCGCAGCCGCGGCCGCCGTGGCTCCGGTCCCCTCCTGGGCGCCGAGCGCCGCCGGGAGGAGGGCGAGCATCACGAGCGACGCCAGCACGAGCGCCACACCTGTCCGGGGCGGGCCAGGCGGGGCACGAAGACGGGGCGCGGGCGCGGTCACGTTCGTGGCTCAGGGATAGGGGTCGAACCACTCGACCCTCAGTCGGATCTGTCGCACGCCAGCCACGCCGCGGGCGAGCTCGACGATGCGGTCCCCGGTGCGGCCGCTCTTCCGCAGCGGCACCTCGCCCGAGATCACCACGGTGCCGCCTTCCGCCTCCGCGTCGAGCTCCAGGGCGCGGAGCTCCACATCCCCGGCCAGCGCGAGCTTGACCTGGCAGGCCAGGCGGAAGTCCTCCAGGCGGGCGAGCACGTCCTCGTCCACGGAGAACTCGGGACCCTGGATGGCCCGCGTCACCACGGCGCAGCCGCCCTCGACGGTCAGCGAGACCAGGTTGACGACCAGGTCGTAGAGGGCGGGATCCATGATGTCCTCGCCGTACATCACCTCCACCCAGCGAGATCTGGACGCGTCGAGCTCCCGGATGTAGCCGCGGGCCTCGGCGGCCGTCATCCCGGTCTCCTCGCGAACCACGCGCACGCGGCTCTCCATCGGCGCGATGAGCCGGACACAGAAGACCACGGGCGCGCCCCGCATGAGGAGACCGCCGGACAGGCCGTGATAGACGAGGTTGCCGGAGGCGGCCCGCTCGGCGAGCGCGGCCTGCACGGCCACGACGTAGGCGCGGCGCATGGAGCTGAAGCGGCCCCAGAGGGAGGGCCGGTCCGCCATCTTCCGTTCCAGCATCTCGGCCGGGACGCCAAGAGCGGCCGCGGCCTCCTGGAGGACCTCCCGGCCGAGAATCGGATAATCCAGCCGCGCCGAGAGACACTCCGCCAGGCGGCGTCCCCCGCTCTTCGATCCCCGGCAGATGCAGATGATGGCCATGCGGTCAGTCCCCCGACAGGCTTTCTTCGAGTCGCTGACGACATTCGGCGGCGAAGGCCTGGTGGCGGGCCCGCTCGGTCTCGCCGATACGGAACGCGGGCTGGGCAGCCGCCTCGGCGATGGCCGCGCAGGCCGCGTCCAGGGAAAGGGAGCGCAGGTTGACCGTGAGGTCGTAGAGGGCCGGGTCCTCCACGTCGAGGCCGTACATCGAGCGCACGCGGCGCTCCCGGTCGCGGTCCACGTTCCGAATGAAGTCCTCCGCGGCCTGGCGAGACATCTCGCGGTCCGCCGCCCGGAGCGCACCGATCCGCATCTCCAGCGGCGCGATCAGCCGTACGCGGAGAACCGCGGGGAGCCCGCGGAGGAGGAACTGTCCGGCCAGCCCGTGATAGACCAGATCGCCCTCCGTGCACGCCTCGGCGAGCGCCGTCTGCACGGCGAGCACGTAGCGCTCCCGCTCCCGGCTCAGTCGCGACCACAGCCCTGGCGCCGTCTCGAACTTGCCCCGGACCGCTCCCTCCGACACCTCGAGCTTGCGCGCCGCGTTCTGGAGCACCTCGTCGGCCAGGCATGGACAGTCGAGCCGGTCGCACAGGCATTCCGCGACGCGCCGGCCGCCGCTCAGGGACCCTCGGGAGATGGTGATGATCGCCACGGGTCGATCCTCGTGGGACCGGACGCCGTCCCGCCTCGGGCTCCGGCTCCTGCGCGCTGTACCTCCGGGGTCACGGGTTTCGTGACTTTGTTCACGAATGCCACGGACAGGAAGGGCCCCGCGCAACCCGTTCCCCGGGAAGCTCAAATCGAGATTTTTGTCACGATTAAGTCTAGGCACCCCATCACCCGCTGTCAAGGAAGGTCAGGACGAGGTGACGCCTTCCGGACGGGCCGCCTCGCGGCAGGCGCGCACTCCCGGAGGCTGGCGACCCCGGGAACGGTTCAGATGGTAGGCGATCTCGCCCAGACCCACAGAGAACCGTTCGTTGCGCGCCAGCACCCCGGCCGGAACGGCCAGGCGCGTCGGCGTGAAGTTCCAGATCGCCTGGACGCCGCAAGCGGCAAGCAGATCCGCGAGCGGCTGCGCCACCTCGACGGGCGTGGCGAGGATGGCGAGGCGGACCTCGTGGGTGGCCACGAACTCGCGCAGATCGTCGATCGGCTCGATCGTGTGGCCGCCGATGCGACGGCCGATCTTGAAAGGATCGACGTCGAACGCCGCGATGATGCGCAGGCCGTAGCGCTCGAACTCCGGGTAGGCCATGACGGCGCTCCCGAGCTGCCCCGCCCCCACCAGGACGGCCGTGTACGGCTGGTCGAAGCCCACGACCGTACGGATCGCCCGGCACACCTCGCAGACGTCGTATCCGATCCGGCTCATGCCGACCAGGCCGACGGCCGCGAAATCCTTGCGAACCTGGCTTGGATCGACGTCCAGGGCCTTTCCGATCTGGGCGCTCGTGATCGTCTTCGCGGGTTGTCTGACCACGAACTCCACGAGGTACCGGTAGTAGCGGATCAGCCGATCGAGAACCACTCGCTTGAGGCGTGCCATACTCGGGTCGCCTTCGGGACCGTGGGTCCCCGCGGTGCGTGAACGTGTGGCTCCGGCCCTCATCCGGTGCAGGAGTTCCCGGCCCTTGAGGCCACGCCGGGGTACCCGCTAGCTTAATCGTGATACTTTACACGAATTCCGCAAGGCCCCCTGTGGGCTCCCAAGCGCCGGGCCCTTCACCCCTCGCCCGCCGAAGCGCCGGGACGCCCCGTCGACGAGGACACCGACATGTCCGGCTCGATCGTGCTGGCCCTCTCTTACGGCCTTCTCGCCGTATTCGTCGTCGCCGCCGTTCTGCGATCGGTACGGCTCTGGCGGCTCCCCATCCACCTCCGGTGGGAGCTCGCCCCCATCCCGAAGGAGAAGACCCGTGGGCGCTACGGGGGCTCCTACCTCGAGGAGTTCGAGTGGTGGACGAAGCCCCGCGAGGAGTCCATGACCGCCGAGCTCGCCTACATGCTCAAGGAGATCGTCTTCCTGAAGGCGCTGTGGGAGCACAACCGGCGGCTGTGGTGGTTCTCCTTCCCCTTCCACGTCGGCCTCTACGTCCTCGTGGCGGTCGGCGGCCTGCTCGTCCTCGCGGGCGCCGCGGGCGCGATGGGGCTCCAGGGGCCCGGGTGGGGGCTGATGCGCCAGGGATTGCCGATCCTGATCGGCGTCGCCTGTGTGCTGGGGACGGTGGGAGCCCTGGGGTTGGTGGTGAGCCGACTCTTCGACGCGCGTCTGCGAAACGGAACCACACCCGTGGCGATGTTCAACCTCATCCTGGTGCTGGCGCTGTTCGTCACCGGCGGGGTCGCGCTCTTCAGCGTCGACGGCTACGCCGGCCAGGCGTCCGCCTTCGCGGCGGCGCTGTTCCGCGCCCAGCCGCCGCCGGCCCTGTCGACACCGCTGGGCGTGCACGTCGCGGTGGCCCTCGTCTTCCTGGCCTACCTCCCGTTCAGCCAGATGATGCACTTCGTCGCCAAGTACTTCACCTACCACCAGGTGCGCTGGGACGACCGGCCGTTGGAGCCCGGAGGCGCCATCGAGCGCGAGGTCACGGAGCTGCTCCAGCAGCCCGTGACGTGGGCGGCTCCGCACGTGGGCGCGGACGGGAAGAAGAACTGGGTGGATATCGCGACGGAGGAGGTGCCGAAATGAGCGGCCCCGTGAAGGTGAAGGACATCGGCGCCCGTGGTGACGAGCTGCTGTCGCGGGTGGACGTCGACGAGCTCATGCCCCTTCCTCCGCCCTACGACCGCCTTGAAGAGCAGCCCGGGTGGAAGGAGATCAAGCCCGAGGCCAAGGAGCGCATGGTCTGCAACCTCGACGGCGTGGTCGGGCTCAGCCTCCCCCGCCCCGAGACCGAGGCGGAGGAGCGGAGGTACGTCGACCAGTTCGCCGAGGGGCTGAAGAAGCTGCTCACGCGCGAGAACAACTGGACCTTCCTGCAGCCCCTGACGCTGGCGCTGGAGTACTGCGTGGGCTGCCAAACGTGCAGCGACGCGTGCCACATCTTCAAGGCCAGCGGCGACAAGGAGATCTACCGGCCCACGTACCGCTCCGAGGTGTGGCGCCGGCTCGTGAAGAAGTACGTGACGCCCGGGGGCAGGCTGCTCGCGCCGCTCACCGGCGCCGACGTGGACCTGAACTGGACCACGATCTCCCGGCTCTACGAGCTGGCCTACCGGTGCAACCTGTGCCGACGTTGCGCCCAGGTATGCCCCATCGGCATCGACAACGGCCTCATCGCCCACGAGCTGCGCAAGCTCTTCAGCCAGGAGCTGGGGTGGGCGCCGCGCGAGCTGCACGAAAAGGGTACGGTGCTGCAGCTCGAGGTGGGCTCGTCCACGGGAATGAACCAGGTCGTGGTGAAGGACAACGTCGAGTTCATCGACGAGGACCTGACCGAGGAGACCGGCATCGAGGTGCACAGCCCGTGGGACAAGGAGGGCGTGGACGTCCTCCTCATCCACAATGCGGGAGAGATCCTGGCCTGGCCCGAGAACCCGGGGGCGTTCGCGATCATCCTGAACGCCGCCGGCATCGACTGGACCCTGGCCTCGGAGGGGATTGACTACGACGGCGTCAACTACGGCCTCTTCTACGACGACGTCCAGCTCGCGCGCATCGCGCTGAAGCACGTGTCGACCGCGAAGAAGCTGAAGGTCAAGAAGATCGTCATGGGCGAGTGCGGCCATCAGCACAAGGCGCTCATGACCGTGGCCGACCGCATCCTGACCGGCGACATGAGGGTCCAGCGCGAGAGCTGCATGACGATGCTCGAGGACATCGTCTTCAGCGGCAAGATCGAGTTCGACCCCTCGAAGAACGACTTCCCGGTCACGTTGCACGACCCGTGCAACATCGTGCGCAACCTGGGGATCGTGGAGCCGCAGCGGCGCATCCTGCGCCACCTGTGCCCGCAGTTCCGCGAGATGACGCCGCACGGCGTCGACAACTACTGCTGCGGCGGTGGCAGCGGCTTCGCGGTCATGTCGGGCAACAACTTCACCGACTGGCGGGTGAGCGTGGCCGGGCGGATGAAGTTCAAGCAGATCCTGGACGCCTTCGCGGACCAGCCCGGGCCCGAGGTGCAGAAGTACGTGTGCGCCCCCTGCTCGAACTGCAAGGGGCAGATCCGCGACATGCTCCAGTACTACGGGGCGCTGGAGAAGAGCGGCATCACGTACGGAGGTCTGGTCGAGCTCATCGTCAACGCGATGGTGGACGTGAAGGAGCCGTTCATCAAATGGGAGATGCACTGACCGATCGAGGGGGACGCCCTCCCGACGACACCGCGCTGCGGGCGCAACAGGCGCTCCTGGCCCGGCCGCAGTTCAGCATCCGCACCCGCGTCGCGGTCGTGTTCGTTCTCCTCTTCATCCTGTGCTCGGGCGGCACCGTGGCGGCGGTGGTCTTCCTGTCCGCCTTCGAGCAGAAGATCGGGTTCCTCGAGAGCGCGGGGACCTATTCCTTCGAGATCGAGGAAGCGCGTCGCAACGAGAAGAACTACTTCCTCTACGGCACCGGCCTTCCGGAGGCCATCGCCAGCGCCAACCTGGCGCGCAGCCACCTGGCGCGGAACGCGGAACAGATGCGCTCGGTCGCCGGACCGGAGGGGTTCCAGGCCATGGAGGGAGGGCTCGACCGCTACCTCGCCCTGCTGGGCGAGCTCGCCCAGGCCGACGCCACCGGCGAGGTCCCGACCGGGCCGGAGCGCACCGGGGTGGAGATGCGCCTGCGCACCGAGGGCGCCCGGCTCATCACCGAGGCCCAGGAGATGGTGGACCGGGAGCGGGTCGCGGTCGCGTCCATGCTGCACACCTCCATGGTGGCCGCCGTTGCCTTCCTGAGCCTAATGCTGCTGGTCATGGTGCTCTTCGGGGGGTTCGTCATCCGGGCGGTGGTTCGTCCCCTCGATCGCTTCGGGGACTACGTCGCACGCATCGCGCACGGGGACTACACGCCCATCCGACCCGCCCGCCGGTACCGCGACGAGTTCTCGCGCCTGGCCATGGCGTTCAACCACATGCTCGCCGAGATCGTCACCCGCCAGGAGCAACTCGTGCAGTCGGGGAAAATGGCCGCGGTGGGCACGCTCACCTCGGGCATCGCCCACGAGCTCAACAACCCGTTGAACAACATCGGTCTGACCGTGGAGGCGCTGTCCGACGACTTCGACGCCTATTCGGACGCCGACAAGCGGCGTATGCTCGACCAGATCTACACGCAGGTGGAACGAGCTAGCAGCACCGTCAGGAACCTCCTGGACTTCACGCGCAAGGACCGCTCCGCGTTCACGGCGCTCGACGTATCGGACGCCGTCCGCTCCGCCGTGCGTCTCGTCAGCAACGAGGCGATGCTCGCGGGCGTCGGGCTGGCGGTCGACGTGAACGGAGGGCTGCCTCGCGTCCGGGCCAACCCGCACGACCTGCAACAGGTGTTCGTCAACCTCTTCCTCAACGCCATCCAGGCCATGCCCGACGGCGGCGAGCTCCGCGTCACCGCGCAGCCGGACGCGGACGGCTTCGTGCGCGTCGACGTCTCGGACACCGGCATCGGCATCCCGGCCGAACACCTCGAGGACATCTTCGACCCGTTCTTCACGACGAAGGAGCTCGGGGAGGGGACCGGACTCGGGCTTTCCGTCAGCCACAGCATCGTCGAGAAGCACGGCGGCCGGATCGTCGTCGAGAGCGAGCCCGGAAAAGGCACCCGGTTCTCCGTCTACCTGCCCATGGCGCAGGTGGCTGAACCCGCACGGACCTGACATGCACCTCTCCATCTACCTCCCTGTGGCCGGAAGCTCGGTGAGCATGCTGCTCCTCCTTGGGCTCGGCGGCCTGGTGGGTCTCCTGTCGGGTCTCTTCGGTGTGGGCGGCGGCTTCCTCATGACGCCGCTCCTGATCATGATCGGCATCCCTCCCACCGTCGCGGCGGCGTCGGACTCCAACCAGATCGTGGCCGCGTCCTCGTCCGGGACCTACGCGCACGCCCGCGCCGGGTCCGTGGACTTCAAGATGGGCCTCCTCCTTCTCGTCGGCGGAATCGCCGGAGGCTCGGTGGGGGTCGTCCTGATCAAGCTGCTGAGGGCCCTGGGCAGCGCCGACTTCGTGATCACCGTGACGTACGTGGTCATGCTGGGAGGAATCGGCGCCTACATGTTCGTGGAGAGCCTGCGCAGCATGCGGGTCGCCCGCCACGTGCGGGAGGAGGAACCCCGCCCCTCGATCTACGCGCGGCTGGTGAGCCGTCTCCCCTGGAAGGTCCGCTTCGATCGCTCCCGGGTCGAGCTGTCGGTGCTCATGCCCCTCCTGCTGGGCTTCCTCGTGGGCACGTTGGCAGCGGTCATGGGCGTCGGCGGCGGCTTCATCATGGTGCCCGTGATGGTCTACCTGCTCCGCATGCCGATGCACGTCGTCGTGGGCACGAGCCTCTTCCAGATCCTCTTCACCTGCGTGAACGTCACCGTCCTGCAGGCGACGCTCAACCGGACGGTGGATTTCGTCCTCGCGCTGTTCCTCCTCCTCGGCTCGGTCGTGGGCGCGCAGATCGGCGCCCAGTTGAGCAAGCGGCTCAAGGCGGATCAGCTCAAGATCCTCATGGCCGTGATCGTGCTCGTGGTGACGGCGAAGATGTTCATGGGCCTGCTGCTCACCCCAGACTTTCTCCTGAGCTACGCGGGAGGCCACTGATGCGTCCCGCACGGTGGGTGCTGGTGCCAGCCCTGGCGGCGACCGCCGCCTTCGTGCTGCCCCAGGCGGACGGGCCGGCGGCGCCCGACGTCACGGTCGAGCCCGCGCGGGTCGAGATGACGATGTTCTACTCGGGGACCGGCGTTCACGTGCGCGCCCGGGTCCCGGCCGGCGCGCAGGTGGCCGTCCTGCTGGCGGGGAGAGAGCGGGACCTGGACCTCAAGCGCAAGGGGAAGGTCTTCGGCATCATCTGGATGAACGTGGCCGACGTGCACTTCGAGGCGGTGCCGAACCTCTATCTCCTGCGCACCACGTGCACGCTCGCCCAGCTGGCCCGCCCCGAGGTCCTCGAGCGCCTCGGCCTGGGCCTCGACGCCCTGGGCAGTCGTTCCGCGCGGGCGCTGGCCGACCCTTCGCTCTTCAGGGAGCTCGCCAGGCTCGAGTGGAGGGACGGGCTCTGGGACGTGACGGAGGCCGCCGTCACGCTCGGGGCGCCCCGAGACGACGGCACGACGCTGGCGGAAGCCGACTTCCTCCTCCCCGCCAGGACTCCTCCGGGGGAGTACCGGGTACGGGTATACACCTTCGCTGGCGGGGAAGCCGAGCTCGCCGGGGAAGCCGGCCTACGCGTGGAACAGGCCGGCGTCGCCGCCCTCATCTCGGATCTGGCACAGCGCCACGGCCTCCTCTACGGCATCCTGGCCGTCGTGGCCGCCGGTGCGGCTGGTCTCCTCACCGGCGTCGTGTTCGGACTCGGCTCGAAGAAGGGGCACTGACGATGCCCGTGGCACAGGCGCTCCGGTCGGTCTTCCGGCACAGGCACCACGCGACGGCGGCACAGCTCCGCGAGAAGCTCCGGCGCTTCCGGGACCTGGTGGAGCACAACGACCGCGTGCTGGAGCTGATCGCCGACGCGGGCGAGAAGCTCGGAGGCGAGTACGTCTTCGACAACAAGTACCTCCGCGACCTCGCGGACCGGCTCAGGGAGTCGGTCCACGAGGTGGTGGCGGACCTGAACGCCATCTCCAGCAGCCGCTATCCCGAGCTCGCAGCGGCGCTGGCGGAGATCGACGCCGCCGTCACGGCCGCCCTCGAGTGCCGCCTCGTCGTGCCCGAGGCGCCCTGGGTCCTTCCCCTGGCCGACATCAGCACCGAGCAGATCGAGACGGTGGGGGCGAAGATGGCCCGGCTCGGTGAAGTCCACGGCCAGATCGGGTGCCGGGTGCCGGAGGGGTTCGTCGTCACGACCCACGCTTGCCGCGAATTCCTGGAGTCCGCGGGCGTGCTCGCGCGGGTGGAGGCGCTGCGCACGCGGTTCGCGGATGGAGACGAGGGCCTGGAGGACGAGGCACGACGCATCCGTGAGGAGATCCTCAGCGCCCCCGTTCCCCGGGAGATGTCCAGGGCGATCCGGCACGCGGTGACCTCCCTGGTGAGGCCGGGCGAGGAGGACGTCCTCTTGGCGGTGCGCTCGAGCGGACCCGAGGAGGACGGGGAGCTCAGCTTCGCCGGCCAGTACGAGACACTCCTCGGCGTGTCGACGGACGGTGTGTGCGACGCCTACCGAACCGTGGTGGCCAGCCTCTTCTCCCCGGGGGTGCTTCGCTACCAGAGGCGGCATCAGGTCCCCCCGGGCTGCGGGTTCATGGCGGTGGGCGTCCTGCGCATGGTCCCGGCCCGGGCGAGCGGGGTGGTGTACAGCGTGGATCCCGCGGCCCCGGAGCGGAACGTGCTGCTCGTGTCCGCGGCCCGTGGCCTCGGGAAGCTGGTGGTCGAGGGGGGCGGGCCCGTGGACCGCCTGGAGGTTTCGCGCGACCCGGGCCACGAGGTGGTGTCGGCGCGGGTGGGGATGAAGGAGCGCATGTTCGTCGCCGTGCCCGGTCGGGGAGCGGTCCCGGAGGCGGTGCCGGACGAAGAGCGCGGAACGCTGGCGCTCGCGCCGTGGGAGACCGCCGAGCTGGGGGCCATCGCGTGTCGCATCGAGCGGTACATGCGGTCCGCCCAGGACATCGAGTGGGCCATCGACCACGCGGGCCGGATCTACGTGCTCCAGGCCCGCCCGCTCCACGTGGCTCCCATCGAGCGGACGGCGGACCGCGACCTCACCGACCTGGGGGAGCGCTATCCGGTCCTCATGCGCGGAGCGGGCGAGATCGCGTGTCGCGGGATCGGCAGCGGACGCGTCCGCATCGTGTCCGATCCCGATGCCCTCCCCGTGGACATCCGCCCCGGCACGGTCCTGGTCGCGAGGGCCGCGACGCCCCGGCTGGGTGGCCTTCTGGGGGGCGCCAGCGCGGTGATCACCGATCTCGGAAGCGCGACGGGGCATTTCGCGGCCGTGGCCCGGGACCTGCGCGTGCCGACCATCGTCGACACCGGGATCGCGACCCGCACGCTGGAGGATGGCGCCGTGGTCACGGTCGACGCCGAGGACAACGTCGTGTACGCCGGACGGGTCGAGGAGCTGCTCCACTTCGAGCTCCTGGAACGGTCGTCCTTCCAGAGCGCGGCCGAGTTCCGGGTGCTGCGCCGCATGCTGCGCAGGATCGCGCCGTTGCGCCTGCGCGACCCCACGGACCCCGAGTTCACCGCCAAGCGCTGCGCCACCTACCACGACGTGATCCGGTTCGCGCACGAGAAGGCGATCGCGGAGCTCACCGACATCGGTTGGGTGAAGACGTCGCGGGGCGTGTCGTACGTGCGCCGCCTCGAGCTGCCCATCCCCCTGGACCTCGTTCTCATCGATCTGGGGGGAGGCTTCCGGACGGACACCGACAGGAAGGTCGCGTCCCCGGGCGACATCCTTTCCAGGCCGTTGCTGCCGGTCCTCGAGGAGCTCACGGCCGCGGGGGTCTGGGAGACCGCCCCGACCAGCATGGACCTCGACGGCTTCATGTCGAGCGCGACCCGGTCCACGCCGCTGACGGGGGTGATGGCCGCCCGGCCCGAGCAAAACCTGGCGATCGTCTCGGGCGAATACCTGCACCTCAGCCTCCGGCTGGGCTACCACTTCAACATCGTGGACACCTACCTGGGCGAAGCCTCGGCGGACAACTACATCTACTTCCGCTTCGCCGGGGGCGTCACCGAGGTGGCGCGCAGGTCCAGGCGGGCCGCGCTCCTGAAGCGGATCCTGGAGCGACACGGCTTCGTCGCCGAGGGGCGCGGGGATCTGGTGGTGGGGCGCATCAAGGGACTGGGCGCAGAGGCGATGGAGGAGCGGCTGCGCATGGTCGGCCGCCTCATCGGCTTCACCAGGCAGCTCGACATCCACCTCAGGACCGACCGCCTGGTGGACGACTACGTCGCGCGCTTCATGGGCGGCCCCACCGCCGCGGAGCGCGACGATGCCCCCGAACGTGGGCAGTAGAGGGAGGAGCGAGCATGAGCACGCCGACGGAGATCCTGGTGCTGGACGACGAGCCCCTTGTCTGCGAGCGCCTGAAGGAGCACCTCGAGAAGAAGGACTATCGCGTGGAGGTGTTCACGGAGAGCCAGAA
>Ga0315556_1000048_pt1 | contig 54913 bp, 53 predicted proteins | sample SalMarSW160310MG_FD_202112 | JGI IMG/M metagenome (GOLD analysis project Ga0315556, IMG submission 202112) | Salt marsh sediment microbial communities from the Plum Island Ecosystem LTER, Massachusetts, United States - Salt Marsh Sediment SW1603-10 ...
TGGCGCTCACCGCCGCCCTGCTGCCGCTCGCCTACCTCGCGTTGAACGAGATCCTCTCGCTGCCGAAACCCGCCAGCCACGAATGGTTCAAGGCCAGCGCCAGGCAGGCGACGGTGCTCGGCGTCAGCCTGGACGAAGGCAAGGCGATCTACCTCTGGCTGCGGCTCGACGATTCGCTCGAGCCGCGCTACTACCGGATGCCGTGGCAAGCCAGGAACGCGGAGAAGCTGCAGTCCGCCGTTCAGCGCGCGATCGAGGAAAACGGGGTGGTGCGCCTGATGAACCCGTTCTCGCGCGACTCATGGACCAACCAGGGCGAGATCAATATCGAGCTGGTCCTGCCGCCGGTGCCGCCGCTGAAGCACCCTCAGCCGCCGCCGCGCATTTTCAACCCACGCGCCGGGCCGGGTCAGGCGGCGTCGAACTTGCGAACAGAGCGCTGCGCTTCCAGGTCCGCATAGGTTGTCAATTCCTGTTCATTTCTCTATGGGCACGTTCTTTTTACGCAGTCCGAAGATAAGTGAGAGCGCGGTCAGTACAATAAAAACCCACACTATCGGCCCCTGGAAGAAGGTAGTGTAGTCCCCGCGGGCAACCAGGACGCTGCGCCTGAAGTTGTCCTCAAATATTGGCCCAAGGACGAACCCGATCAGGAGCGGTGCCGCTGCCATATCGACCTTACTCATTACGTAACCCAGGACCCCCGCGCCTAGCATGATCAGCACATCGAAGGTGCTGTTGTTGATCGAATAGGTTCCGAATACGCAGAAGATCAAAACTATCGGCATTAGGATATGAGATGGAACCGTAGTGGTGCGCGCAAACGCGCTGACTGCGATCCTCCCCAAGACCAGGAGACCGATGGACGACAGCATGATCCCCCATATCAGCGCGTAGACGAAATCCGCTTGTCTAGTGAAAAGCGTTGGACCCGGATCGATTCCGTGGATGAGGAAGGCGCCGAACATGACCGCAGTAATGACGTCTCCGGGAATTCCCAGAGCCAGGAGAGGGATGAGCGTCGCGCCTGCGACACCATTGTTTCCAGATTCGGAGGCGGCGACGCCTTCGATTTCTCCGTGACCAAAGTTCGCAGCGCGCTTGGAAGTCCGTTTTGCTTCGGCGTACGACAGGAAGGAGGCAATGGCTGGTCCCGTGCCCGGAATCGCTCCGATGATTACGCCAATTACGCTGCCGCGAAGAATAGTGGGTAGACAGTTTCGAAATTCCTCCCACTTTAGCCGTGCCCCGGCACTCCGGCTTCTTTCCACCTTACCGGGTTCGCGACCGTAGAACTCGAAGATTTCCGCGACCGCGAACAATCCGATAAGCAGAGGAACGAAGCTAAGGCCCCCCGTAAGTTCCAGCACGCCGAATGTTAGGCGTGGTGTTCCATAAACAAGATCCATCCCGACAGTGGACAACAGGACGCCCAAACTTGCGCTCACAAGCCCTTTGAGCAGCGAGGCACCCGAAACCGCCGTTACGACTGTCAGTGCAAACGCAATCAGCCAGAAGAATTCTGGTGGCCCGAAGCGTAATGCGAAACTTGCGATCAGGCCCGCCAACAGAAGGAGGGAGAGATTTGAAACGAAGTCGGCGACGCAGGACGCGTATAGCGCCATGTCCATCGCGCGTCTGGCTTGCCCTTGCTGAGCCATTGGCCAGCCATCGAGCACGGTACACGCGCTTGCAGGCGTACCGGGTGCCTTTATAAGGATCGCAGAAATCGAGCCCGCGTAGATGCCCGCTTTGTAGACTCCGACAAGCAGAAGAACTGCGGGGAGCGCTGGCATGCCGAAAGTGAACGGCAACAGAAGCGCTATCGCCATGGTAACCGTGAGGCCCGGAATTGCTCCGATTACGACTCCGATTGCCTGGCCAAATGTCAATGCAAGGATGTTCTGGACCGTAAGGAATGTCTTAAGGCCGATCAGAACGTGCTCCACGACTATTTTCTCCCTGTCTAGAAGAAAGAAGTAATTCCGCGTGGTAGGGGTGCCGCCGCGATTTGCGTGAATACCAAGTAAATCACAGTCGGAACAACAATTCCCGCGACCACGACTGTCCGCCAGCGTCGCTCTCCTGCGAGCAAGACGAGAATTACTGTTATCGAGACGGCGCTCGATAGTGCGCCGATGGCGTCCAAGAGAAAAACGTAGGCAAACGAAGCGACCAACGCGGACGCGGTCCGAAAGACGGCGGCGCGGCGCCAATCTTCGGTCGTGCCGTCAACAATTTCTTGGGGTGGGGTCGCCGCGTCCGTTACGGCACTCCGCCACGCGCGAACAGCAATGAGAAATCCCAAGACCGCGACGATCAGCGTCACGATGCTCGGCATGAACGACGGAGCTAGCGCGTGCGCCAATGGGTGAGCGACGATCGCTGGAATCTGCGTCGGAATGACCCAGAAAAATATTGCTAAAAACAGAATGACGAGTACCACCCCGAGGAGGAAGTCGCGCTTTGAAGTCACGTTCCAGTTTTCGAAGTTGAGCATGGTTCTCATCCTCTGAGCCGGAGATGTCCGGAGCGGGACACCGACAGCTGCTATAGCAACGGCGGAGGCATCTTGACGGAAAGACGACCCACGAGTAGCTTACATGCGAAAATCCAAGAAAGTAAACGGTGTTCCGGAATGTGGAACACCTAACACGAACCCTCGACTTGGCCTGAGAGGAGGTAAATGAGTATGGCAACCTTGCAACGGACGCGTACGAAACTGCAGCGCGGGGTGTTGTGGACAATTGTTGGAACCGTTCTCGGTGTGACGCCGGCGCTTGCAGAATTTCCTGATCATTCAATTACACTTATCGTGCCGTGGAATGCAGGAGGCAGTACCGATCAGACTGCCCGGCCGCTGGCAAAGGCGGCGGAACAGATCCTGGGGCAGCCGGTGGTCATCGTGAATAAGCCGGGGGCCAGCACTACCGTCGGGATGACGGAGCTCGCTCGGTCGAAACCCGACGGCTATACGATCGCCACTTTGTCCAGCTCGACCTACATGGCGCCATTGACCGGGATACGCGTTCAGTACGATCCCATCAAAAGCTTCACATTTATCAGCTACTACGGCGACAACCTGATTGGCGTTGTAGTGCAGAAGAGCGCGAAGTGGAAGACGCTCAAGGAACTGATCAACGATGGAAAAGCCCGCCCGGGAACCATTACCTACGGGGCTCCCGGGGTGTCCAGCACACAGAACCTGATGACGAAGGCCATGCAGGCCGAGTCCGGCGCCAAGTTCGTATTTGTTCCTTATACCGGTTCGTCTCAAACGGTGCCGGCATTGCTCGGGGGTCACGTAGACTTCATTACGGAGGTTTCTGTGTGGGCGCCGTATCTGGCGAACGATCAGGTCCGAGTTCTCGCTGTGAATACACCGACGCGGGTGTCAAGTCTCCCGGACGTTCCAACCCTTAAGGAGCTCGGCTATCCCTACCTCCGTTCCGTCCAAGGTATTGTCGGACCGGTCGGAATTCCCGCGGATCGCGCCAAGAAGCTGGAACATGCATTTCGCGCGGCAATGAAGTCGGAAGCGTTTCTTACGACGATGCAGCGCCTGCGGATGGTCATTACCGACATGTCTGGAAGTGAAACCAAACAAGTCATCGAGGACGAGATCGCAAAGGCGAAGAAGTTCCTGGCGAAGTAATGCAGCTATTTAATGGGGAAAATGCGCTACGTCGTCGCCGGTTAAGCGGCGGAACCCGGCAGGTTACGGAGCTGCGGCGAAGATTCCTCGCGACTCCTTCGGCGCGCGCACCTGATTTGGGTTCTTTGGATGACATACACGCAGAAAGCGAACCAGTCAGTTACGCGCGCCCTAGAGATTATGCAAATCCTGGCGGAATCCGATGAGCCTCTCGGTGTACGGGAGCTCGCGCGACAGATTCGGGTTTCGCCGGCGATTGCACAAAGGCTGGTTTCTGCGCTGATGGAATCTGGATTCGCCGAGCAGGATGCGTCGACCCGGAAATATCGGGTTGGCCTGCGTGCGTTCACTGTTGGCAGTGCCTTTCTGTCCGGCGACGTGCTGGTGCGCGAAGTGAAACCGGAATTGCAGGAACTATCCGATAGGCATGGATTGAACAGCTATCTTGCGGTGCGACGCGGGAAGTCCGTCGTCTATCTGGTGACCTGCCAGAGCAGCGGGCCCATTACGATCAAGACCGCGCCTGGCGCATTGAGCTACTTGCACTCGACCTCTCTCGGCAAGGCGCTGCTGTGCAATCTTTCGGACGAGGAAATTCAGCGTCTATTGGGGCCGGAGCCATACCGCAAGCTCACAGCCCGGACCAAGACGCGCCTGGCACCATTGCTGCGGGAACTTCACGCCGCAAGTCGCAATGGGACCGCGATTTGCGACGAGGAGAATCTGGTCGGAGTATTTGCCATAGGTGCGCCGTTACGGGACGCAAGCGAGGAAACAATAGCGGCGATCAGCGGCGCGCTCCCCAGGCACGATGTGACCAAGTCGCGCGTCAAAGTGGTGGAAAAGCTGATACGCGAAGCAGCCGACCGCATATCAATACGTCTGGGGGCCCCGATACGGTCCTCTGCGTCAAAGCGCAGAACATTGAGAGGATCGCGATGCTGATGAATGAGGCCCGGTTGTTTGACCGTATGAAATCGGAAGGCATGGACGCGATTGTCGCTACCGCGCCCGAAAACGTAACCTACTCGAGCGGCTTTTGGGCAATGAGCCAATGGATAAGGCGTGGCCCTCAGGCTTACGTCCTTACGTCGGCGCCTGGTCGCGGGCCGCAGGCCGTAATTGCAAGCACCGGCACGCTGGATCTTATCGGTGATCAGGATGTCTCAATTCGCGATGTAAGGCGGTTCGGGTTTTTCGCCATTGAGCGAGATGAATCCGTTGAATTGGATGAGGGCGAGAAGCGTGTAGCCGAAATATGCGAATCAAAAGACTACGGTGATCCTGTTTCGGCCTTGGTGGCCGCCATCAAGGACAGGAATCTCGAGTCGGCCGTGATAGGCGTAGACGAGATCGGCATCACTCCGCAGTACTACGACAAGCTCGTGGAGGTGCTGCCGCGAGCGACTATCCGACGCGCAGCCTCCGTGTTCAGGCACGCACGGGCCATCAAGACTGCGGAAGAAGTAAGGCGGCTTCGGCGATCAGCCAGGGTAGCGGAACTTTCCATTGATGCCGCGCTCGCCGTAGCGCGAGCAGGCATCAGCGAGCGAGAACTCGCCTACGCCTTTCACGCGAAAACGATCTCCGAGGGCGGAATGCCCGTGCTGGGCGTGATATGTACCGGGCCCCGAAGTGCGATGTCAAGCGGCCAACCGGGCGATCGTATTCTGCGCACGGGTGACGTCATCCGGTTCGATGTCGGCGGACGCTGTCTCCATTACCGCGCCGACATCGCGCGGATCGCCGTGGTTGGCTCAGCCAGCGAGAAGGTGAAGAAGTATCACGCCGCAATTCGAGCCGGACTGCTGCGAGCTTATGACCTGATTAAGCCAGGCGTCAAGACCGCGGATGTATTCAATGCGGTCGTCGAAACCGTCCGAAAGGAAGGCATGCCGCATTACCGACGCAGTCACGTAGGGCATGGAATCGGACTCGACGGCTATGATGCACCGAATTTAACGCCTGGAAGCACTGAGGTGTTCGAAGAGGGAAATTGCATCTGCGTGGAGACTCCGTATTACGAGATGGGTTTCGCTGGTCTTCAAGTGGAAGACACAATGCATGTAACTCGCGATGGCGTGGAATCGCTTATGAGCACCTCCAGTGAGCTGCGGCTCGTCGGCTGAAATGAACGCGACAGGTCTTCAGTGCTTGCGCTGCGGGGCGCAGTATCCAGTCTCAATGAATTCGTCGGATTGCCCGCGATGCCGGGATACGGGACGCAGCAACCTCACTGTCGTCTACGGGGACAAATTGCTCTCGGCGCATCGGATTCCGGCGACCTCCGATCGGGCGTCCATGTGGCGAATCGATGCGATGCTTCCTGTGGCGTGCGCCGAGGCTGTGACGCTTGGAGAGGGGCGGACGCCGCTCTTGCCGCTGCCTTCCGTGGCATCGAAGTTGGGTATCGATGCGGTTTACGGCAAAGACGAATCGCGTAACCCGACAGGCTCATTCAAGGATCGACTTGCAAGCAGCGCAATTTCCTCGGCGCGCGCGCTGGGTGCGCGGGTGATTGCCTCCAGCTCCTCGGGGAACGCGGGGGCGTCGGCGGCTGCGTATGCGGCCAGGGCAGGAATGCCTTGCATCGTATTCACCTTTGAAGGAACCGTGGGCGCGATGGTCACGCAGATGCGCGCATACGGTGCAATGGTAATTTCCACCCGAACCAAGGCCGATCGATGGAAATTCCTCGAGCACGGTGTCCGGGAGCTGGGATGGTTCCCCACTTCGCCGTTCTTCAGTCCAGCCGTGGGCAGCAATCCGCTGGGCATTGAAGGGTACAAGACGATTGCCTACGAGATTGCCGAGTCGCTGGATTGGCGCGTGCCTGATTGGTGTGTGTTGCCCGTCTGCTACGGCGATGCGCTGATCGGAATGTGGAAGGGTTTTCAAGAAATGCTTTCTTGGGGCTGGATCGACCGCGCCCCGCGCATGGTTGCGGCAGAGATCTACGGATCCTTGGGCGCGGCTCTTAACAACAAATTATCAACGCCGCCAGCAATGCCACGGCCATACGACACGGTTGCGGTCTCGATCGGCGCGGTGCAGAGCACCTATCAGGCGCTGGACGTCGTACGCAAATCCGGCGGGACCGCGGTCAGCGTCACGGATCAAGATATATTGCGGTGGCAAGCCCGGCTCGCTACGCAAGAAGGCATCTACGCAGAGCCCGCGGCAGCAGCGCCCGCCGCTGCTCTGGAGCATTTACGCCGCCAAGGGACCATACGGCCCGCGGACAGTGTCGTATTGCTGCTCACCGCGTCGGGGCTCAAGGATCCTGAAACGACTTCCCGGGTCCTGGGCGAAATTTCCCGTGCGCAGGCGGATTTTCAATCAGTTCTTCGTATTTTGGAGGAAGACGAGCGATTTGCAGCTGCCTGCCTTCCTGCGACTTAGCCGATTCCACGGGGACATACATGGACGCATCGAAGGAATTGCATGCCGGTGCGGAAGCACGATCCGATTACTTGGAAAAAGTAACCGGCGACGCTCGCTTTGCGAGTGACATAGTTGTTCCCGGAATGCTGCAAGGGCGCATCCTGCGCAGCACAGTGCCGCACGCGAAGATCAGAGGAATCGACGCGAGCGGCGCTCTGGCGATGCCCGGTGTGGTCGCGGTGCTCACCGGGAAAGATCTCCAAGGCATCAATAGCCACTGGGGCCTGTACCTGAAAGACCGCCCGATCATCGCGATCGACCGTGTTCGTTACGTTGGTGAACCGGTAGCCGCAGTAGCGGCAATCGACGAGTTTGCGGCTGAAGAGGCGCTTGACGCGATCGTGGTCGACTACGAACAGCTTCCATTTGTCGTGGATGCGGAAGAGGCCATGAAGCCCGGCGCTCCGCTATTGCATGAGGACCAGGTCACACAAAAGGATTTCTATTTTCGCGGCGAAGCGAAGCCGGTAGCCGGGACCAACGTGTTTCAGCATTACGAATACGCGCATGGCAACGTCGATGCCGCTTTTTCCAAAGCGGCACGCGTGTTTGAAGATCGTTTCACGTTTCCGATGGTCTTCCACTATGCGATGGAGCCGCATGTCGTTGTTGCGGACTATCGGGAGGACAGCCTCGAGCTGTGGAGCTGTGCGCAGGCACCGACGGCCGTGCAGAAGGTATGTGCGCAGCTTTTTGGCATACCGCTCACCAAAATACGCGTGCATTCGCCCTACGTTGGCGGCGGATTCGGGGGCAAAGCGTCGGTAAAGATAGATCCTCTCGTCGCCGCGCTTTCGCGCAAGGCCGGACGCCCGGTGCGGGTGTGCCTCTCGATCAACGAGTCGATGCTGACGTGCCGACGCCTGAGCGCGGTGATAGATCTGAAGACTGCGGTGGACGATGCCGGAAATCTGACCGCCAAGTCGGTGCGGGTCGTGATGAACGGCGGGGCCTATGCGGACACGGGTCCGGCGGTGGCGATCAAGTCGGCGATACGCGCCATTGGCCCCTATCGATTTCCTCATCTCAAGCTGGAAGCGCGGGCGGTATATACCAACACGGTGCCCGGCGCGGCATTTCGCTCCATAGGCGGCCCGCAGGCGGTCTGGGCGACCGAGTCGCAGATGGACATCATCGCCGCCGCGCTGGCCCGCGACCCGGTGGAGTTCCGTCTCGCGAACATGGTCGAGAAGGGCGAGATCGTGCGGCCAGACCTTCGCCCGCTCGACGTCGACCTCAAGGGGGCGCTGCGATCGGCGGTTGCCGCCATGGACAAGGTCTCGGCCAACGGACCGGGCAAGTGCCAGCGCGGTATAGCTGTCGCGGCGACCGACCCCGGCATCCTTCCGATCGCCGGAGCCATCGTGCGATTGAAGATCGACGGCTCCGTAATCGTGCTCGCGAACTCGGTCGAGATCGGGCAGGGCGTTCGAGGCGCACTGCGCATCGTTGCCGCGGATGCGCTGAATCAGCCGCTGCATCTGGTGACGGTCGGGGAGCCCGACACGGAGTTCGCGCCATACGACTGGGGCACCGGCGCCAGCCGCTCCACTGTCGTCGTCGGCCTGGCCGTGCAATACGCCTGCGCGGACATCGAAAGGCAAGTGCGCGACATGGCAGCTCAGGTCCTGGGCGGGCAACCGGCGCAATATGCGCTCGTGCCTGGAGGCGTGAAGGGCCCGTCCGGCGAGACCGGCTTGCGCGATCTCCTGCACCGGTTTTACGGTATCGACAGCGGCGAATTCATCGGCGTGGGACGAGTGACGCCGAACTCCGGCCAGGCCGGATTCGGTCTGGCTCCGCTGTTCTGGGAAACGGCCGCGGGCATATGCGAAACGGAGCTGGACGAAGAGACAGGAGAGGTTCGCCTCACGAACTACGTCAGCGCCGCCGATGTCGGGCGAGTCATCAATCGAAAGGCGGCGGAAGGTCAGGACGAGGGTGCCGCAATCCAGGGCCTCGGCCATGCGCTCTACGAGCAATATTTGTACGAGGACGGCCAGCCAATCAACGCAAGCCTGATCGACTATCACGTACCGACACTCGACGAGTCTCCGCAGCAAATGGTGACGCTCCTGCTCGAGAGCGGCGATGGACCTGGTCCGGGCGGGGCGCGGGGTATGGGCGAGGGCGGCATTCTTCCCGTTGCGCCCGCTATCGCCAATGCGCTGGCGGCTGGCTACGGCGTGCGTATCCGCGACCTGCCCCTTACGCCGGAACGCGTCTGGCTGGCTCTGCGCGAAGTTGAAAAGGAACGCAAGAAGTGAATTTTCGAATCGACGCCGTGCTTCCTGCCAGCCCGACGAGCATCTGGCCTGTGTTCTTCGACCTGGGGCGCGTGGCAGCGCTAATACCCGGATGCGAGAACGTCGAAGAGCTGATCCCGCTCGCTTCCTATAGCGCGGTCATGAATCAGAAGATCGGTCCGTTCAAAATGAGCGTCCCAACCCAGATCGCGGTGGACCGGATTGAGGAGCCAAGCCACGTCACGCTACGCGCCTCCGGCCGCGACAAGTTCACGGGCACGACCCTGGCGGTACTGCTGTCGGTCGATCTTGAGGCTGCCGCGCAGGGCGGAACGCGGCTCGAGATCAATTCCGAAATACAGATCGCGGGGCGACTGGCGAGCCTCGGCTTTCCGGTCGTGAAAAAGAAATCGGAGCAGCTTTTCGCGGAATTCGAAAAACGCCTGCGCGCAGAACTGGAGCTGGTCTGATGCTGCCGGCGCGCTTTTGCCTCCATCGTCCAAGCACAACTGCCGAAGCGCTCGCGCTTCTCGCGGAGCACGGCGATGAAGCGACGCCGTACGCGGGCGGCACGGAAATCCTCGTCGCGATGAAAGCGCGCGTGGTGAACTATCGGCACGTAGTCGATTTAAAGCGCGTAGATCCCCTGCGAGGCGTCATAAGGCGGGGAGATGGAACGATCGTCATTGGATCCCTGAGCACGCATCACGAGTTGGCGAACGACCCTCTGATCCGTGAATTTCTGCCTGCCTACGCGGAAATGAGCGAGAACATTGCCAATATTCGCGTGCGCGTGGTGGGTACATTGGGCGGGAACCTTTGCTTTGCCGAGCCGCACGCCGATCCGCCTACCTTGCTTTGCGCGCTCGATGCTTCCGTCGTGCTTGCCGGCATATCGGGCGAGCGCATTGTTTCCATGGCCGATTTCATACAAGGCGATTTCGCTACCGCGCGGCGTGACGGAGAGCTGCTCGTCCGCGTCGAGATTCCGCCTCTAGAGTCGGGCGCCCGCGCGGCATACCGGTCGTTCGGGCAGCTGGAGCGTCCGGCTGCAGGGGTCGCCGCCGTGCACCTTGCGGGCGGGACGTGGCGCTTTTGGGCGGGTGCGCTCGTCTCGAAGCCGATCATGCTGGCGGAAACGGCGGAGGAAATTGACCAGCGCGCCGGTCGAATCGACGCCCATGGCGACCTTCACGGCAGTGCCAAGTACAAGCGCCACCTTGTCGGCGTCCTCGCGCGGCGTGCCATGCGGGCCTGTCTGACATGAACAATATTCCGCTCATCAGCCTCGGGTTTATGCTGAACGGGCAAGGCGTTAGTATCGACGTCGAGCCGCGCGAGCTTCTGGTCGACGTGCTCCGGGACCGGCTCGGACTGACGGGAACCAAGCGCTCTTGCGACGTCGAGATCTGCGGCGCGTGCACCGTGCTTGTCGACGGCTTGCCCGTATCGAGCTGTAGCTACCTTGCGGCGGACGTAGAGGGGCGCGACGTCGTGACGATAGAAGGCTTGGCGCAGGAGGGACGGCTCGACCCCGTTCAGCGCGCATTCGTGAAGCACGGCGCGATGCAATGCGGCTTTTGCACTCCGGGCATGGTGCTTGCCGTGAAGGCTCTGCTCACACTGCATCCTCATCCCTCCATGGAGACGATACGGCATTTTCTGCGCGGCAATATCTGCCGCTGCACCGGGTACGTGAAGATAATCGAAGCGGTCAAAGACCTTGCTGAACATCAGTCTGGCCACTGACGGGCGAGAGACCCCCGAAGTGTTTCTCGCCAGAGCGCGCGCGGCCGAGCTTGCCGGAGCGTCGCGCGTGTGGATCGCCAATCATCTCTTCGAGCGGGATCCGGTCTCGCTCGCGGTATCGGCCCTGGGGGCTAATCCGCGGCTCGCCGTGTCGTTGATGGCGGTAAGCCCGTTTACCGTGCATCCGGTGCAATGCGCGATGGCGGCGGCGACGCTGGACGAAATCCACCCGGGTCGAGTCACGCTGTGCCTTGGCGTGGGAGCGCCGCTCGATCTCGCGTCGCTCGGCCTCGCCATCGAGAAACCACTTCGTCCGATGCGCGAAGCGCTGGAAATCGTGCGCGCGCTGCTCGCGGGCGAGTCGGTGTCACACGCGGGGCAGAGCTTCAAGGCAGTGGGCAGGCGTCTGGCCAGCGGCCGGCGCGACGTGCCGATCGTGCTTGCTGCGTCCGGGCCGCAGATGCTGGAGCTCGCGGGCGCAGCGGGCGACGGCGTGTTGATCAGTGCCGGTGCGTCCGTCGAGTTCGTGCGCTGGTGTCTATCTCACGTGGAGCGCGGAGCCAAGGGCCGCAGCGTGCGTCGCTGCGGGATGGTTTACGCCGCCGTCGACGCCGATCGCGAAGCCGCCTACGGGCGCATGAGACGGCTGCTTGCGGTGCTGCTGCGGGGAGCGCATCACCGGATGAATCTCGATCTGGCCGGTACACAGCTCGATCAGGAAGCGTTGCGCAAGGCCGTGGCGGCCGGCGACTGGGAGCGGGCGGAAAGCCTGATTACCGAAGACGTGATTGCCAGGCACGCCGTGTGCGGCACGCCCGGCGAGGTCAAGGCGCGCATTGCGGCGTATGGCGCCGTAGGGCTGGATGAGCTGGTCCTGAGCGGCACGCGCGATGTGCGCCAGACCGAAGCGTTGTTGGAGGCGCTAATGTAGCGCTGTTGCGGGCGCCGCAGCGTGAAAACCAATCGGAGTAATTGATGAAATTCAGCGTATGCCTATCTACCGGATTCGAAGGGGTGATGTATCCCATTCCGTTCGCGAGCCCGGAGCAGTTGATCGAGCAAGCTCGGCTTTGCGAACGGCTCGGTTACGGGTCGGTATGGGGGAACGACCACATCACGACGCAGAACTATGTGCGCGATCTTTTTCCGGGGAAGTATCCGAATTTCTATGAACCGCTGATCACACTTGCCGCGATCGCAGGAGCTACCAGTCGAATCGGGCTCGGCACGGCGCTTCTGGTGCTGCCCATGCGGGAACCGGTGTACCTGGCCAAGCAGATCTTGACTCTGGATCGGATGAGCGGCGGACGATTCACCCTTGGCGTAGGCATAGGCGCTTATCGCGAGGAGTTCACTGCATGGGGCGGAAATCGAGTCGCCGGTCAGCGCCGCGGGGATCTGATGGACGAGGGACTTGCGGCCCTCAAGCTGCTGCTGGAGCAGCCGCGCGCGAGTTACGACGGCAGGTACGTGAGTTTCAAGGACGTCGAGATGCACCCGAAGGCGCGACGTCAGCCTTTCCCGCTCTATATCGGCGGCCACAATATCGAGGCGGTCGAGCGCGCGGCTCGCCTGGGCGAAGGCTGGCTGCCCGGATGGAGGCCCTTGAACGAGCTCGCGGAGCGCGTGCTGCTGCTTCGGCGACGGGCGCAAGAGCTCGGTCGCGATGCGTCCGCGATTGAAGTTGCACCGCAATTCTCGGTCACTCTCGACAAGACCCCGGAGGCGGCCGAGAAGCGCTACATGGCAAGCGGATTGGTGGCACATCGCAAGTCGCTGGCTTACACGGGCCGGGATCTCAGTCAGCAGGTGGCCGCCAACCTGGTGGGGTCTCCGGCGCAGGTCATCGAGAAGATCGGAAAGCTCGGAGAAATTGGGATTCAGCATTGTTGCGCGTTGATGTTCCCGGCCGACTCGGTCCAGGAAATGAACGATCAGATCCAGTGGTTCGCGGAAGACGTGATTGCGAAGGTCGAGCGCTAGGCCTGAGATGCCGGTTCAAGACATTCCTGCCGTGCCTGGATACGAGGAAGTCCAGCCCGACGTTCTCGACCGGGCCCGGAGGTACAAGCTCTTTACGGGCGCCGTCGTCCCGCGTCCCATCGCGCTGGTGACAAGCATCGGGGAGACGGGTGTGGTGAACGCGGCGCCATTCAGTCAATTCGTTATCGTCGCAGTCGATCCGGGCTTGCTTGGATTTTCGATCGGACCGGGACCGCGCGGATACAAGGACACGTTGAGGAACGTGCAGCGCGAGCGGGAATTCGTCATCAACATGGTGTCGTGGTCGCTTGCCGCGATCGTTCAACGCTGCGGCGAGGACCTACCGCCGGAGATGAGCGAGATCGAGGAGAACGAGCTCGAGTTGATTCGTTCAGAACGCGTGAAAGCCCCGCGCGTCGCGGCGTCGAAGGTGCAGTTCGAATGCGCCCTCGAGCGCATCGTGGAGGCAGGCGACGCGCCCAATCATTTTGTCATCGGCAAGGTAGTGCTGGCCCATATCGAGAAAGGTCTGCTGAGCGATTTCAAGATCGATACCAGACGTTACGACCCGCTCGCCCGAATCGGCGGGCGGACGTTCGCGAGACTCGGGGAAATACTGTCTGTTTGAGTAAGGAGTGCTGAATTGAAGACAAAGAATCCGCAGACAATTGCAGTTGTCGGCGGTACGGGCGCCGAAGGCGGAGGTCTCGCGATTCGATGGGCAAAGGCCGGGCATCGCGTGATCGTCGGCTCGCGCGATGCCGAGCGCGCGGTCGAGGCGGGAAGGTCCCTTTCCAGCCATCTTTCGGGGGAGCGAATCGAGGGCATGGACAGCCTGTCGGCCGCCATGTCGGCGACGGTCGTCGTGATGACCGTGCCGTATGCGGCCCAGCTGGATACCGCGCGGGCGCTAGGACCGGCGCTCAAGGACAAGATCCTGATCGACGTCACAGTGCCACTCGTGCCGCCCAAGGTAGCCACGGTTCAGTTGCCTGCAGGGGGATCGAGCGTGGTGCTGGTACAGAATGAGCTCGGCGACGCTGTGATGGTGGCGTCGGCGTTCCAGAATGTGTCCGCGCACAAATTGAAGAAGCTCGACGCCGCGATTCCCTGCGATGTCCTCGTATGCGCAAATGCGCACGAGGTGCGCCAGTGCGTCATCGAGCTCGCGCAAGACGCGGGTTTACGCGGCATCGACGCGGGCCCTCTGGCGAATTCGGCGGCCGCGGAGGCGATGACGTCGATTCTTATCTGGATCAACCGGACCTACAAGATTCCGGACGCGGGCTTTGCGATCACCGGCCTGGAGTGAGCGCAATTCATGCCGCGCCTGGAGCTCGTTGCGCTGGAGAACATCGGAGCAGTCGGTCCGGGAGACGACTTGGGCGCAATTATCGTCGCCTCCGCCACGGCCATGCGACTTTCGTTGCGCGACGGCGACATTTTCGCCCTGGCGCAGAAAATCATCTCCAAGGCCGAGAATCGGTACGCGTTGCTCGACGAGGTGCGCCCAACGCCGGAAGCGATTTCCCTAGCCGAGCGCTGCCTGAAGGATTCGCGCTACGTCGAGCTCGTCCTGCGGGAATCGCGCGCCGTACTGCGAGCGGTGCCGAATGTGCTCGTGGTGGAGGACCGGCGCGGCCTCGTGCTCGCGAACGCCGGCGTCGACCGATCGAATGTGGAGGTCGATCAACACGGCCGGGAACGCGTATTGCTCCTTCCCGCGGACCCCGACGCCAGCGCCACGCGGGTGCGCGCACGGATACGGGAGCTGGCGAACGCGGATGTCGGGGTGCTCGTCAACGACAGTCTTGGCCGGGCCTGGCGACTCGGGACGATAGGCACGGCAATCGGCGCAAGCGGCCTGCCGGGCCTTTGCGATTTGCGCGGCCAGCCGGATATGCACGGCCGCGAGTTGCGGTCGACCGAAGTCGCCATGGCGGACGAGCTGGCTGCGGCCGCGTCCTCGCTCATGGGGCAGGGGGCGGAAGGCACCCCCATTGTGCTCATACGCGGCGTTCCATGGCCGCGCCGGGACGGCAGCGCGCGCGAACTGCAGCGCCCGCAGGACAAGGACCTGTTCCGGTGATTCTTGCCCTCGCCGGTGGCGTAGGCGGAGCGAAGCTTGCCTTGGGGCTGTCTCGCCTGTTACCGCCCGAAGAGCTGGTGATTGCCGTCAATACGGGCGACGATTTCGAGCACATCGGTTTGCATGTGTCGCCGGATCTGGACACCGTTATGTATACGCTCGCGGGGATTGCGAATCCCGAGACGGGTTGGGGACAGGCCTCAGAGTCTTGGTCGTTCATGGCTGCGCTCGAGCGCCTGGGAGGCCCAACGTGGTTCCGGCTCGGAGACCGGGATCTCGCCACCAACGTCGAGCGAACGCGTAGGCTGAAGCTTGGCGAGTCACTATCGCGGGTGACCTCCGGGCTCTGCCAGCGCCTGGGAGTCCGTCACCGGGTCGTTCCAATGTCGGACGAGCCGGTACGCACGATCGTGCACACTGACGGCGGGGTACTCGAGTTCCAGGAGTACTTCGTGCGGCTGCAGTGCGGGCCTCGCGTGCGCAAAATCGAATACCAGGCGAGCGCGGGGATTCATCCCAGCGCAGAGTTACGTCGCGCGCTCTCGGCCAAGGGGTTGAGCGGCATCGTCATCTGCCCCTCCAATCCCTATCTCAGCATTGCGCCAATCCTGGCACTCGACGGAGTGCGGGAGGCGATCGGCGGCTCACGCAAGGTCGTCGCGGTATCGCCGATCATCGGCGGGCAAGCCGTCAAGGGGCCTGCGGCGAAAATCATGCGGGAACTGGGCCTCAAGCCTTCCGCGATCGAGGTGGCCCGCTTCTATCGAGGCCTAGTGCGCAGCTTCGTGATCGATACGGTCGATTCCGCGCTCGCCGGGGAGATTCGGGCCCTCGGCATGGACGTGGCAGTGGAGGACTCGGTAATGCGCAGCGAAGAGGACCGAGTAAAGCTGGCACGGAAGTGTCTGACGCTGCTCGCATAGAATTCTTGGACAGGTCGACAGAAGATTCCATGACACCCGCCTCAATCAATGTCAGCAAGCAGCCAATCGTTCACGCCGACACGGAAGCTTCCGCGTTGCTTTCGCGTTTTCAGACGCAGGAGCTGCCCGTTCTCATGGCGCAAGCGAGCCGGATGCGCATGCAAGGCCACGGCCGCACCGTCAGCTATTCGCGCAAGGTCTTCATACCGCTGACGCGCCTGTGTCGAAACACCTGTGGTTACTGCACTTTCGTTCGCGGACCAAAGCAGGTGCTGCGGCCGTATCTTTTGCCTGCCGAAGTCTTGGAGATCGCCCAGCTCGGCCGTGAGGCAGGCTGCCGCGAGGCGCTGTTTACGCTGGGGGATAGGCCCGAGTCCGTCTTTTCCGCGGCCCGAAACGCGCTGAATTCCTTGGGATATTCGTCGACCATTGAGTACTTGGCCGCCATGTGCAAGCTCGTGCTGGAACGAACTGGTCTTCTGCCGCACGTAAATCCCGGAGTTCTTGCCAGCTCGGAAATCGCGCTGCTTCGCCGGGTATGCGTCTCCCAGGGCATGATGCTGGAAAGCACCGCGAGCAGACTCTGCTTGCCCGGCGCCGCCCATCATGGTTGTCCGGACAAGGCGCCGGCAGTGAGACTGGATGCGCTTGAAGCCGCGGGCGGCGTCCAAGTGCCGCTTACGAGCGGAATCCTGATCGGAATTGGCGAGTCGCGCCTGGAGCGCGTCGAAGCGCTTGTAGCACTGCGCGATTCGCATGCGCGCCACGGGCACCTGCAGGAAGTGATCGTGCAGAATTTCCGCGCCAAGGACGATACCCGCATGGCCGGGTGCGAAGAGCCGGACTTCGACGATCTGCTCTGGACCGCAGCCGTCAGCAGGCTCGTGCTCGGCCCCGAGGCAAACGTTCAGGTCCCTCCCAATCTCAGCGCGTCGCGCTTTCCCGATCTGCTGGCTGCGGGTATCAACGACTGGGGCGGGATATCGCCCGTCACGAGCGATTACGTCAATCCCGAACGCGCGTGGCCGGCAGTCGAACTGCTCGAAAGCGCAACTCGGTCGGCGGGCCTGACTCCGGTCGAACGCCTGGCGATTTACCCCTCCTATGCGAGCGAGCCGGACAAGTGGATCGATCCGGCGCTCAGACGCAGGGTCCTGGACGCGATCGATAGCGAAGGCTACGCACGCATCGACAGTTGGAGTCCCGGTCTCGCGGACGGCAATGCCCGGCCTGCGGCCGCCGGCGAGCGGAATGCGAAGTGCGCCGCAAAATGCGACGTCGAGATCGATCGATTGCTGGTCAAGGCGGTCAACGGCGCGCGGCTGACCGAGCGGGAAATCACTGCCCTGTTCGCCGCGCGGGAGGGACAGTTCGAAGCCGTTGTCGCGGCCGCCGACGAATTGCGCAGGCAGGTTGCGGGGGACACCGTTCGCTACGTTGTGAATCGAAATATCAACTACACGAATATTTGCTCCTTCCGATGCCGGTTCTGCGCTTTCTCGAAGGGAAAGACCTCCGATACCTTGCGCGGAAAGCCCTACGACCTGCCTCTCGAGGAAATCAAACGGCGCGTACGTGAGGCGTGGCACCGGGGCGCAACCGAAGTCTGTATGCAAGGCGGGATTCATCCTGCCTATACGGGCGATACCTATCTCGCCCTTCTGCGCGCGGCCAAGAGTGCGCAGTCGGGCATCCACGTCCATGCCTTTTCGCCGCTGGAAGTGATGCACGGAGCCGGCACGCTTGGCGTATCCGTCGAACGGTTCCTCTGCGAGCTGCGCGATGCCGGGCTGGGCTCATTGCCGGGGACTGCTGCCGAAATTCTCGACGATTCGGTGCGTGCCCGGCTCTGTCCGGACAAGCTGAACACCGAGCAATGGTTGAACGTAGTGAGGACGGCACATGAATCGGGGCTTCGTACGACCGCTACTATCATGTTCGGCCACGTCGATACGCCCGATGCTTGGGCGCGCCACTTGCTGCATATCCGGGATCTTCAGGAGCGCACGAGAGGGTTTACGGAATTCGTCCCATTGCCCTTCGTGCACATGGAGGCACCGATCTACCTGAAGCAGGGCGCGCGGCGGGGACCGACTTGGCGCGAGGTGGCACTCATGCACGCGATCGCGCGTCTCGCATTGAATCCCCTGATTCTCAATGTGCAGGCCTCCTGGGTCAAACTCGGTCCGAGGGCGACGATGGAATGTCTGGCTGCGGGAGTGAATGACCTTGGCGGGACACTCATGAACGAGAGCATCTCGCGTGCGGCCGGAAATGAACATGGACAGGAGCTTAAGCCCGAGGAAATGGACGCCCTCATCAGGGAGGCAGGTCGCAGGCCCGAGCAGCGCACCACGCTCTATCGCCCGGTCGATGATGAGCGGCGATCCCTCAGCTACGCGGCACCGGCGCTTGCATCTATCGCTGTCAGTCCGGCAGAAAATCGCGCCATTGAATGCTGAGCGCGAAATCGAGGGCTGTTTCTTTGCCGTCATCCCGGCGAAGGACCCGGATCTCGGGAAGTCCAGGCTTGCGCCGGTATTGAATTTGCCGCAACGGCGTGCGCTGAATCTCGAGCTGGCGCGCAGCACGGTGGAAGTCTGTGCGGCGTATCTGGGTGGAGAAAGAACAATCGTGGTGACCTCGTCGAGCGCCATCCGACGAATCGCCGAGCCGTTCGGGGCAGTGGTGCTGGAAGAAGACGAGGGCGCTTGCGGCATGAACGGTGCGCTTCGCGCCGGCGCGAAAGTCGCGCTCGATTCCGGCGCGATGGCGCTCGTCGCGATTCCCACGGATTTGCCTTTGCTTTCAATCCCTCTGCTTCGGTCCGCTCTCGCCGATTTCCAGGCGCAACACGAATGCCTGCTGGTTCCGGACCGGCGCGGCATGGGAACGAATTTGATGGCGATCAGCCCGGCAGATCCGGAGCTGTTCTCGTTTGGAGAGCGGAGCCTCGAGCGGCACGAGCGGGAAGCGCGCATACGCGGTTACAGGGTGAAGATCCACCGTAGCGCTGAGTTGTCGCTTGACTTGGATACTGCCGACGATTTGCGCTTCTACCTCGCTCTTGCAGAAACCCGGCTGCCGATCGACGGCGCCGCCGTCTAGGGCTTATCGAACGAGACCAGGATCTTGCCCTTGCGCCCGGCGCGGGCGGCGTGGGCGACGGCTTCCTTGATGCGCCGGATCGGGTAGACCGCCTCGACATCGATCGCAAGGCGGCCGTCGCCGAGCCGCGCCGCGAGGTCGCGGTAGAGCGCGCCGACGCGCTCGGGCGGAGTCTGCCCGAACCAGCGCCGCAGCCAGAAACCGCGCAGGCTGACGTCGCGGAACAGGGTATCGCGCACGTCGACCATGCACGCCTCGCCGCTCAACGCGCCGTAATTGACCACCGTGCCGCCGTCGTCGACGCAGCGCGCCAGGCGCTGGGTGGCGGAGCCGCCGACCGCGTCGATCGCGAGCGGCAGCGCGCCGCCGGCGATCGCGGTGCGCACCCGCTCGTCGAGGTCGGGGCCGTCGGTCAGCACCTCATCGGCGCCGATAGCGCGCAGTTCGTCGGCGAGCTCGGCGCGGCGCACCACGTTGACGGTCTTGAGGCCGATCTCTCGCGCGAGGCGGATCAGGCAGCTGCCGACCCCCGAGTTGGCGGCGTTCTGGATCACCCACTGCGCGGGCTTGGGCGCGACGTACTCGTGCAGCAGCAGCCAGGCGGTCGCCGGGTTGACGCGCAGCATCGCGAGCTGCTTCGGATCGACGCCTTCGGGCAGCGCGGACACCGCTTTCGCCGGGGCCTTGATGCGCGCGCGCCAGGCGCCGGGCCCGGGCAGCAGCACGCGGTCGCCCGGCTTGACGTGGCTGACGCCGGCGCCGACCGCGGCGACGCGCCCGACGCCCTCGGCGCCTGGAATCTGCGGCAGCGTCGGCTGCGCCGTGCCGTAGCGGCCTTCGAGGTTGAGCAGGTCGGCCGGATTGATCGGGAACAGCTCGGCGTCGATCGTCACCTCGCCCGACCCGGGCTCGCCGGGATCGGGCAACTCGACCAGCTCGATCACCGCGTCGGGCCGGCCGAAGGAAGAAAACTGGGCTGCGAGCATTTTGCTTCTCCTTTCTTTATTGGTAGCGAACGCCCCTGCGCTCGAGCATGCGCAGCAGCGCCGGCCAGTCCTTGCGCTGGGCGTCGCGGTCGGTGCGGTGGAACTGCTCGTCGGCGGTGGCGGCGGCGCGCTCGGACATCAACAGCACGTTCTCCATCCCGCCGGCCATGGCGTCGATCTGGATCTGGCAGGCGCAGTCGAGGTAATACATCACCTCGAAGGCCTCGCGCACGCTGTCGCCGAGCGCGAGCAGGCCGTGGTTGCGCAGGATCATCGCCTTGGATGACTTGCCCAGGTCGCGCGCCATGCGCGTCTGCTCGTCCATCTCGAGCGCGATGCCCTCGTAGTCGTGGTAGGTGAGCTCTGCCTGCACCCGCATCGCGTGCTGGCTGATCGGCAGCAGGCCGCACTTCATCGCCGACACCGCGACGCCGGCGCGGGTATGGGTGTGGATCACGCAGGCGATCTCGGGCCGCGCCTTGTGCACGCAGCTGTGGATCACGTAGCCGGCCTGGTTGATGCCGTACTCGAGCGGGTCATCGACGATCCGGCCGTCGAGGTCGATCTTGACCAGGTTCGAGGCGGTGATCTCGTCGAACATCAGGCCGTAGGCGTTGATCAGCAGGTGCTCGGTGCCGGGGATGCGGGCCGAGAAGTGGGTGTAGATCAGGTCGGTCCAGCGCATCTGCGCCGCCAGCTGGTAGGCCGCGGCGAGGTCGACGCGCACCTGCCACTCCTGGTTGCCGACGCGGTCGCGCACCGAAGGCGCTTTCACGGTCTTGAGCTTCGCGGTCATCGGATTCTCCTTGGCAGCGCGCATGATACGCGCCCTCAGGCCGCCTGCTCCAGGCCGAGCTCGACCGTCTCGAGCGTCTCGCCGATCAGCGCCGGGTCGTTGCGCGCCAGGCGCGCGGGGTCGGATAGCAGGCGCCGCCACAGGCGCGCGCGCGGCGCGTGGTGGTACAGGCCGAGCATGTGGCGCGTGACTTGGCGCAGCGCGACGCCGGCGGCGACCTGGCGCGCGGCGTAAGCCGCCATCGCCTGCGCCACCTCGGCGCGGGTCCTGGGCAGCGCGCCGTCGCCGTAGATGCGCGCGTCGGCCTCGGCCAGCAGCCAGGGCTGGTGGTAGGCGGCGCGGCCGAGCATCACGCCGTCGACCGCGGCGAGCTGGGCCTCGATCGCGGCCCAGTCCGCGAGGCCGCCGTTGACGACGAAGGCGAGGGCAGGGAAGTCGCGCTTGAGCCGGTGCACCACCTCGTAGCGCAGCGGCGGGATCTCGCGGTTTTCCTTCGGCGAAAGACCCTTCAGAACCGCGTTGCGCGCGTGAACGATGAACGTGGCGCAGCCGGCATCGGCGACCGCGGAGACGAAACGCTGAACAAATGAATAGTCCTGGCTTTTGTCTATTCCGACCCTGTGCTTTACCGTCACCGGGATCGAGACCGCTTCGCGCATCGCGCGCACGCAATCGGCCACCAGCCCGGGCTCGGCCATCAGGCAGGCGCCGAAGGCGCCGCGCTGCACGCGCTCGCTGGGGCAGCCGATGTTGAGGTTGACCTCGTCGTAGCCCGCGGCCGCGACCAGGCGGGCGCAGGCGGCGAGCTCGTCGGGCTCGCTGCCGCCGAGCTGGGCCGCCACGGGGTGCTCGGCCGGATCGAAGGCGAGGTGGCGCCCGGCGTCGCCGTGCAGCAGCGCGCCGGTGGTGATCATCTCGGTGTACAAGCGCGCGTGCGGCGCGCACTGGCGCAGGAAATAGCGGCAGTGGCGATCGGTCCAGTCCATCATGGGTGCAGCGCACAATCGGTGCGCGCTGCGAATGGGGTCGGTTGCGGCCATATGGGATCATAATTCGTAATCGGAGAACGGCGGGAGGAGGGCGGAGCATGGAAACGGCCGCGCGCGTCAGGGTGTTCTGGCAGCCGGGCTGCACGAGCTGCCTGAGGACGAAGGAGTTTCTCGCCCGGCAAGGGGTCGACTACGAGTCGATCAACGTGCACGGCAATGCCGCGGGAATGGAGGCGCTGCGCGAGCTCGGCGCGCGCAGCGTGCCGATCGTCGCGCGCGGCAGCGAGTTCGTCTACGCGCAGTCGCTTGCCGACGTGGTGCGCTTCCTCGAGCTCGACATCCGCCTGCACGACAAGCTCAGCCCGCAGCAGCTGGTGGACAAGCTCGACCTGGTGCTCGGGGCGGCGACGCGCTACGTGCGACAGATCCCGGCCGACAAGCTGGAGCAGCCGTTCCGCAACCGCAACCGGCCGATACGCATGCTCGCGCACCACGTGTTCCGCATCCCCGAGGCGTTCGTCGAGGCGATGCGCGAGCGCCGCGAGCTGAGCTACGAGCTGATCATGCAGCCGCCCGGCGACGCGCTGCGCACCACCGAGGATCTCGCGCGCTACGGCGCGGGCGTGCGCGCTGCAGTGCGACAGTGGTGGCAACGCTACCCCGACAGTAGCTGCGGGCAGATGATGGACACCTATTTCGGCCGCCACAGCGTGCACGAGGTGCTCGAGCGCAGCGCGTGGCACCCGGCGCAGCACGCGCGCCAGCTGATGCTGCTGCTCGAGGAGCTCGGCATCGAGCCCGACGGCAGGCTCACGGCCGACGACCTTTCCGGCCTGCCGCTTCCCGAAAAGGCCTGGGACGATTGAACTGACGCGCGATTGACGCGCACCGAAAAGCCGCTTACGGTTCAGCCCCGACGCCCCAGTCCAGAAGGGCGAGGAAAAGAGACGACTCAGAATGGCAACGCTGCTCGAAGTAGAGAATCTCCGCACGCAGTTCGAGACCTCGGCCGGAACGGTACGCGCGGTCGACGGCGTGTCGTACAACGTGGAGGAGGGGGAGACCGTCGGCATCGTCGGCGAGTCGGGCTGCGGCAAGTCGGTCGGCGCGCTCTCGGTCCTGCGCCTGATCCCGAATCCGCCCGGACGCGTGGTCGGCGGCAGCATCCGCTTCCGCGGCGAGGACCTGCTGGCGATGAGCGACGAAAAGCTGCACGCGGTGCGCGGCGGCCAGATCGCAATGGTGTTCCAGGAGCCGATGACCTCGCTCAACCCGGTGCTGACGATCGGGCTGCAGCTGTGCGAGACGATGCAGTTCCATCTCAAGCTGAGCCACGAGCAGGCCAGGCTGCGCGCGGTCGAGCTGCTCGGCATGGTCGGCATCTCGGAGCCGGGGCGGCGCCTGGATCAGTATCCGCACCACCTGAGCGGCGGCATGCGCCAGCGAGTCATGATCGCGCTCGCCATGTCGTGCAAGCCCAAGCTGATCATCGCCGACGAGCCGACCACCGCGCTCGACGTCACGATCCAGGCGCAGATCCTGGAGCTGATGAAGGACCTCACCAAGCGCTTCGGCGTGGCGCTGATCGTCATCACCCACAACCTCGGGGTGGTGGCGCGCTATGCCGACCGCGTGAACGTGATGTATGCCGGCAGGATCGTCGAAAGCGGCACCGCCGCCGACATCTACCACCGGCCGATGCACCCCTACACGCTGGGGCTGCTGCGCAGCGTGCCGCGCATGGACCGCCCGCGCGGCGAAAAGCTGATTCCGATCGACGGCCAGCCGCCGGACCTGACGCGCGAGATCACCGGCTGCGCCTACCGCCCGCGCTGCAGCTTCGCGACCGAGCGCTGCGCGCGCGAGGATCCCGCGCTCGAGGAAATCGGCCCCGGGCACCGGTCCGCCTGCTTCGAGCGGAACCGGCTCGCGCGCGTGCTGAAGGTGGCCTCGTGAGCGCGGCGCCGGCATCGTCGCAGCACCCGCTGCTCGAGGTGAAGAACCTCAGGATGCACTTCCCGGTGACCGAGGGAGTGATGTTTCGCAAGGTGGTGGCGACGGTCAAGGCGGTCGACGACGTCAGCTTTTCGCTGCGCGCCGGCGAGACCCTCGGCCTGGTGGGCGAGTCGGGCTGCGGCAAGACCACCACCGGGCGCTGCATCCTGCAGCTCGAAAGGCCCACCGCGGGCGAGATCATCTTCGAGGGCGAGGACCTGGCGAAGCTCGACCGCAAGGGTCTGGTCGCCAAGCGCGAGCGCATGCAGGTGATCTTTCAGGATCCTTACAGCTCGCTCAACCCGCGCATGAAGGTCGGCTCGATCATCGGCGAGCCGATGAAGGTGCACGGCATCCTGCCGGACGCAAAGCAGCGCCGCGAGCGCGTCGCCGAGCTGCTCTCGGTCTGCGGCCTCAACCCGAAGTTCATGGACCGCTACCCGCACGAGATGAGCGGCGGGCAGCGCCAGCGGGTCGGCATCGCGCGCGCGCTGGCGCTCAACCCGCAGTTCATCGTCTGCGACGAGGCGGTCTCGGCGCTCGACGTTTCGATCCAGGCGCAGGTAATCAACCTGTTGGAAGACCTGCGCGACAAGTTCAACCTGTCGTACCTGTTCATCGCCCACGACCTGAGCGTGGTGCGCCACCTGTGCCACCGCGTGGCCGTCATGTACCTGGGAAAGCTGGTCGAGGTCGCCGAGTCCGACGAGCTGTTCGACCATCCCAAGCACCCGTACACCAAGGCGCTGCTCGAGGCGGTGCCGATCCCGGATCCGACGGTCGAAAAGGGACGTGTGCACCGCATCATGCAGGGCGAGGTCCCGAGCCCGATGAACCCGCCCAGCGGCTGCGTTTTCCACCCGCGCTGCCCCATCGCGGTGGACAGCTGCAAGCATGAGGTGCCGCAGGCGCGCGAATTGCGGCCCGGGCACTGGGTCGCCTGCCCCAGGGTCTAGCGGGCGGCCGCAATATTGACGCTTGGTGGGGTGCGACAAGCTGGTATAGACTGCGGACAAGAAAAAAATAAAAGCAATGGATGCCAACAGAGGAGGAGTGAGACCAATGAAAGCAAATCGAGTCAAGGCGCTGTTCGCGGTAGCCGCGGGCGTAGCCGTCGGTATCGGCGCGACAGGCCCGGCCGCGGCGGAGACGCCCAAGCACGGCGGGATCCTGAAGTACGTGGTCCCGGCCGAGCCGCCGAGCTTCGACGGCCACAAAGAGACGACCTTCGCGTTGATCCATCCGGTCCGGCCGTTCTACAGCGTGCTGATCAAGGTCAATCCGGAGAATCCGTCGTCGACCACCGACTTCGTGTGCGACGTGTGCGTCGGCAAGGTGCCGGAGCCGACCGACGGCGGCAAGACCTATACCTTCAAGATCCGCGACGACGTCTATTTCCACAGCGGCGAGAAGCTCACCGCGCAGGACGTGCTGGCGACCTACAAGAAGATCATCTACCCGCCCGCCGGGGTGCCGAGCGCGCGCAAGGCGTTCTTCGTCATGGTCGACAGCGTGACCGCCCCGGACAGCCACACGGTGATGTTCAAGCTCAAGTACCCCTCGGGCGCGTTCATCCCGGCGCTCGCGGTGCCGTTCAACTGGATCTACCAGAAGGCCAAGCTCGACAAGGACATGCACTGGTACGAGACGCACATCGACGGCTCGGGTGCGTTCATCTTCGACAAGCGGGAGGCCGGCGCGTACATCAGCGGCAAGCGCGACCCCAGGTACTACCTCAAGGGCAAGCCTTATCTCGACGGCTTCAAGGCGATCTTCGCCAAGAAGCAGGCGCTCAGGGTGCAGGCGATTCGCGGCGACCGCGCGGCGATCGAGTTCCGCGGCTTCCCGCCCAAGGCGCGCGACGACCTGGTCCGCGCGCTCGGCAACAAGATTACGGTCGAGGAAAGCGACTGGAACTGCGTGCTGATCACCACGGTGAACCACAAGCACAAGCCGTTCGACGACGTCCGCGTACGCCGCGCGCTGACGCTGGCGGTGGACCGCTGGGGCGGCTCGAAGTACCTGTCGAAGATCGCGATCGTCAAGACCGTGGGCGGCATCGCCTTCCCGGGCTCTCCGCTCGCGGCGACCAAGGCGGAGCTCGAGCAGCTCGCCGGCTACTGGCCAGATCTGCAGAAGTCGCGCGCCGAGGCGCGCCGGCTGCTCAAGGAGGCCGGGGTCGACCTGTCGAAGACCTACTACTTCAACAACCGCGCGGTGGACCAGCCGTACAAGATCGTCGGCACCTGGCTGATCGACCAGTGGAAGCAGGTGGGGCTCAAGTTCGAGCAGCACGTGTTCCCGACTGGGCCGTTCTACGCCATGCTGCGCAAGAAGAAGGATTACGACGTTTCGCTCGACTTCAACTGCCAGTCGGTCGTGAACCCGCTGGTCGACGTGTCGAAGTTCCTGTCCGACGACAAATCGGGCAACAACTACGGCAACTATCAGGACCGGCAGATTGACGCGATCTTCGACAAGATGAACCGCACGGCGGACAAGTCCGAGCAGCGCAAGTACATGCGGCAGATGGAGAAGCTCGCGCTCGACACGCACGCTAACGCGTTCATCACGCTGTGGTGGTACCGGATCATTCCGCACCGCTCCTACGTTAAGGGCTGGAAAGTCAGCCCGAGCCACTATCTGAACCAGGCGCTCGACAATGTCTGGCTCGACCAGTAAGGCTCGATAGCCCGTACACGCCGCCCGCGGCCCAGGCCGCGGGCGGTGTCGTATCGGGAACCGGAATATGTACCGCTACATCATCAAACGACTGCTGCTGGTGATCCCGACCCTGTTCGGCGCGGCGGTGCTGGTGTTCACACTGCTGCGGCTGATCCCGGGCGATATCTGCGAGCTGCGGCTGGCCGGCTCCGGGGGCTACTTCGACGAGTCCGCGCTCACGATCTGTCGCCACAATCTGGGCATCGACCAGCCGATGATCGTCCAGTTCGGGCACTTTCTCTGGGGCCTGCTGCACTTTGACTTCGGCACTTCGATGTGGACCGGCCAGCCGATCGTGTCGGAGATGGTGAACCGATTCCAGCTCTCCATGGAGATAGCGATCCTCGCCACGATCGTCGCCGTCCTGGTCGCGGTGCCGCTGGGAACGATCTCGGCGGTGAAGCAGAACACCTGGATCGACTACGTGGTGCGCGCGGTCAGCATCGCGGGCATCGCCATGCCGTCGTTCTGGCTCGGCATCCTGATCATCCTCGGCCTGCTGATCGGCACGCAGCACTTCCTCGGCACACCGTGGATGCCGCCGATCACCTACACGCCGATCTGGGTCGATCCGCTGCAGAACCTGGCGCTGGTGATCTGGCCCGCGATCGCCACCGGCTACCGGTATTCGGCGGTGGCGACCCGCATGACGCGCTCGGCGCTGCTGGAGGTGCTGCGCGAGGACTACGTGCGCACCGCGCGCGCCAAGGGGTTGTTCGAGAAGCTGATCATCCGGCGCCACGCGCTGAAGAACGCGATGCTGCCCGTCATCACGGTGATCGGGATCGAGTTCGCATTCCTGATCGGCGGCCTGGTGGTCACCGAGCAGGTGTTCAACCTGAACGGGCTCGGCAAGCTGTTCGTCGAGTCGGTCACCAACAACGACTACACCATGACCCAGGCGCTGGTGATGCTGGTGGTGATGATCTTCCTCATGGTGAATCTGCTGGTCGACGTTTTGTACGCCTGGCTCGACCCGCGCATCCGCTACCGCTAGAGGCACAGGAGCACTTCAGATGGCCGTTACCAGCGCCGACATCGGAGCCGAACTCGCGGCCGCCCGGCCGCCCCTGGGCAAGGCGGCGATCGCCTTGATACGCCAGCAGCCGCTCGGCGCGGTAAGCGGGCTGCTGGTGATCGTCATGATCCTGATGGCGCTGTTTGCGCCGGAGATCGCGCCCTACGATCCGGTGAAGAACTTCTACCAGTACATGCAGATGGCGCCGAGCTCCCAGTTCTGGCTCGGCACCGACCAGTTCGGGCGCGACATCCTGTCGCGCATCATCTGGGGCGCGCGCACCGCCCTGTTCATCGGCTTCTCGTGCGCCTTCATCGGCTCATTTGTCGGGCTGATCCTGGGCGTCACCAGCGCCTATTTCGGCGGCTGGTTCGACCTGCTGTTCCAGCGCGTGATGGACGTGTTTCTCGCCTTCCCGCTGATCATCATGGCGCTCGCGGTGGTGGCGATTTTCGGCACCGGGGTGCAGAACGTGATCATTGCTATCACCATTCCGCTCATCCCGCGTTGCGCGCGGGTGGTGCGCTCGAGCGCGCTGGCGATCCGCGAGATCCCCTACGTCGACGCAGCGCGCGCGCTCGGCTTCGGCCACATGCGGATCATCCTGCGCCACATGGCGCCGAACTGCATGGCCCCGTTCCTGATCATGCTGACCACTTTCCTCGGCCAGGCGATCCTGCTCGAAGCCTCGCTGTCCTACCTCGGGCTGGGGGTGCAGGAGCCGACGCCGGCCTGGGGCCTGATGCTTCAGGGCGGCGCCGAGGAATACGCCGAGAGCGCGCCCTGGATCGCGATCTTCCCCGGACTCGCCATCACGCTCGCGGTGTTCGCCTTCAACCTGTTCGGCGACTCGTTGCGCGACACGCTCGACCCGAAGCTGCGCAGCCGCTAGCGCCGCATCTCCGCGGCGCGCAGCCGCGTCAGCTCGACCTTGCACGCCAGCACGACGTCCGCGGCATCCTGTCCCGCGGCGGGGGCGGCGCTGCGGCGTGCGCACTCGGCGTCGCGGTACTCGCGCCAGGCCTTGTTCGACGCGCCGTAGGCTTGGTAGGCCTGCGTGCCACCGTCCGCGGCGTCGCGCGCGCGCGCCTCGTACAGGCGCGCGGCGTAGAGCCGTGTCAGCTCGCGCTCCTCGAGCAGGAGCAGGGACTCGAGGCAGGGGCGCGGGCCGGCGTCGCGCGGCGCGGCGCTGCGCGTGCACTGCGCCAGCGCCGAGGCGTCGCGCCGCGGCACCCAGTGGAAGAACAACGGTTTTTCCCCGCCAGCGAGCAGGCAGACGAACGAAAGCTCGATTCCCGGCGTCGCGCCGTACGCCACGGCGCCGTTGCCCGAAAGGATCGCGCCCACGCGCTGGCTGCCGACGCCGCGCGCGTAGCGCTGAAGCACGAGGTCCCGGTCGCGGTCGATGACGACCTTTTCCACGCTGGCACCGTCGCGCGCCAGCTCGCGCCTGGCGAAGGCAGCGCAGGCGTCGGCCGCCGCGTCGGTGGCATCGGCGCGAGCGGCGGCGCAGGCAACGAGCATGAGCAGCGCGACGAGGGCTTTCATGGTGCGCGGCGCCGGTACTGGCCGCTCGTTTCGGCACGCAGGCGGATCAGCCCCATCAGGCTCTCGGTGTACGGCGCGGCGACACCCGCTTCGCGCGCGATCTCGAGCGTGCCGGCGAGCAGACCGTCGATCTCGAGCGGCTTGCCCGCCTCCATATCCTGCAGCATCGAGGTCTTGAACCGTCCCAGCACGCGCGCCATGTCGATGCGCGCCTCGGGATCGATGTCGGCGTCCACGCCCACTGCGCGCCCGATCGCGAGCACTTCGCGCATGACCGAGACCATGTAGCCCTTGACGAGAGGGTCGGCGATCAGGCGGTCGGAGGTGGCAAGGGTAAGGGCGGAGACCGGGTTGAAGCTCACATTGCCCAGCAGCTTGACCCAGAATTCCTTTTCGATCGATGTGCTGCGCAGCACCTCGAAGCCGGCGCCCTCGCAGGCGTCGGCGATGGCGCGCGTGCGCGGCCCGTTGCTGCCGCCCGGCTCGCCCAGGATCAGCCTGCGGCCCATGGCGTGGCTGACCAGGCCGGGTTCGGGCGTCGAGGCGGCGAAGTGAACCACGCAACCGACGATGCGCGAGGTCGGCATCGCGCGCGCGAGCGCGCCGCCGGGGTCGAGGCTGGCGAGCCGCAGCTTGCCGCCGCCGAACGCGAGGCGGTCGAAGAACCACCATGGCACGCCGTTCATCGCGGTGACGATGCTGGTGCAGGCGCCGAGCAGCGGAGCGATGCGCGCCGCGACCTCGGGCAGGGCGTCACCCTTGACCGCCACGATCACGCAGTCCTGGGCGCCGAGCCGCGCCGGGTCGTCATCGGCGCGCACGCGCGCGACCTGCAGCGCGCCGTCGGCTGCAGATCGCAGACGCAGCCCTTGGCGCCGGATCGCCTCGAGGTTGGCGCCGCGCGCGACCACCGATACTTCCTGCCCGGCACGCGCCAGCCAGCCGGCGATCAGGCCGCCGACCGCGCCCGCGCCGTAAACGCAGATTCTCATTTTGGAAACTTGCATCCCGCAGAAGCGATCGAACGTACAATAAGTCTCCCAGGCGGGCAACTTAAATGGGCTCTGACCCCGATTTTTGCGGAGGACGCGGATGTTCTCGTTCATGCCGAAACTGAAGACGCTGCTGCCGGCGGAGCGCACGCTGGACGGGCGCGAGACGCAGATGCCGGTTCCCGATCGCCACTACGTCAACGGCCACCCGCTCAAGCCGCCGTTCCCGCAGGGCATGCAGCAGGCGCTGTTCGGCATGGGCTGCTTCTGGGGCGCCGAGCGCCTGTTCTGGGACACGCCCGGCGTGTATTCGACCGCGGTCGGCTACGCCGGCGGCGAGACGCCGAATCCGACCTACGAAGAAGTGTGCAGCGGCTGCACCAACCACACCGAGGCGGTGCTGGTGGTGTTCGACCCGGGCGTCATTTCCTACCAGGCGTTGCTGAAGGTGTTCTGGGAAGGCCACGACCCGACCCAGGGCATGCGCCAGGGCAACGATGCCGGCACCCAGTACCGCTCGGCGATCTACGCCTACGGCGAGGAGCAGCTGCAGGCAGCCCTGGCCTCGAAGCAGGTTTTCGAGAACGAGCTGCGCAAGAGGGGTTTCGGCAGGATCACGACCGAGATCCGCGCCGCGCCGGGGTTCTATTACGCCGAGGACTACCACCAGCAGTACCTGGGCAAGAACCCGAACGGCTACTGCGGCCTGGGCGGAACCGGCGTTTCCTGCCCGACGGGGGTTCCGGCCAGGGCCTGATGCGGCTCGACAAGTGGCTCTGGGCGGCGCGCTTCTACAAGACGCGCTCGCTGGCGCAGCAGGCGATCGAGGCGGGCAGGGTGAGGCTCGGCGGCGAGCGCGTCAAGCCGTCGCGAGAAATCAGGCCGGGCGAGCTGCTCGCGATCCGGGCCCAGGACCTGGAGTGGCAAATCGCGGTGCGCGGGTTGTCGCAACGGCGCGGCCCGGCAGCCGAGGCGCGCCTGCTCTACGAAGAGTCGGAGTCGAGCCGGACGGCGCGCGAGGCGCTGCTCGCGCGGCGCAAGGTCGCGCACGAGCCGGCGGTCGAGCTGGAAGGCCGGCCGAGCAAGCAGGACCGGCGGGCGCTGCGCAGGCTGCGCGGCTACTAAGCGCGCGGCGGCGCGCGAAGGTACTAGGTGCGCGGCGGAGTCCGCTTGAGCATCGTCTGCGCGTCGTCGATCACCTTGAACGGGCTCCTGCCCCACAGGATCGCGCCGTAGAAGAATGTCTCGAGCTTGGCGTCGATCAGCGCCTGCCACTGGTACTGGTTGACCAGGATCACCTGTCCGGTCATGCCGAGCTCGCCGATCACGCTGAAGTGCCCCTCCTGCACCGGCTTCTGCGGCTGCTTGTCCCACTTCACCGGGTCGACGCGCGAGATCGATCCCGGCTGCTCGCCGGGATAGACGTCGAACGAGCCGTGGCAGCTGTCCTGGCTGCGCAGGGAGCAGGCGAGACGGCTGCCGCGCGGAGGCATATGTCCGCTTCCTCCCCGATCAGGCGGCGACGGCGGCCGCCGGGCCGCCGGCACGCATCAGCTCGCGCAGCACGTAGGGCAGAATGCCGCCGTGCCGGTAGTAGTCGACTTCGATCGCGGTGTCGATGCGCGACTTGACCTTGAGTTGCCGGCTGGTGCCGTCCTTGCGCTTGATGAACAGCATGAGCTCCTGCTGCGGCCGGATGTCGTCGAGGCCGAGGACGTCGATCGTCTCGTCGCCCTGCAGGCCGAGCGACTGCGCCGAGTCCGAGCCCATGAACTGCAGCGGCAGCACGCCCATGCCGACCAGGTTGGAGCGGTGGATGCGCTCGAAGCTGCGCGCGATCACCGCCTTGACGCCGAGCAGCTGCGTGCCCTTGGCGGCCCAGTCGCGCGACGAGCCGGTGCCGTACTCCTCGCCGCCGAACACGACCGTCGGCGTGCCATCGGCCATGTAGCGCATCGCCGCGTCGTAGATCGGCATCCTCTCGCCCTTGTAGAGCGTCAGCCCGCCCTCGGTGCCCGGCAGCATCAGGTTCTTGATGCGCACGTTGGCGAAGGTGCCGCGCATCATGATCTCGTGGTTGCCGCGCCGCGCGCCGTAGCTGTTGAAGTCCGCCACCGAGACGTCGTTCTCCTGCAGGTAGATGCCGGCGGGCGAGGTCGGCTTGATCGAGCCTGCGGGCGAGATGTGGTCGGTGGTGACCGAGTCGCCGAAGATCCCCAGTATGTGGGCGCCGGCGATGGCCGCGACCTTGCCCGGCTGCATCTCGAAGCCCTCGAAGAACGGCGGCTCGGCGATATAGCTCGACTGAGGCCAGGGGTAGACCTGGCCGGAGGGGGCGGCAATCTTCGTCCATAGCGGCGTGGCGTCGGCCAGCCCCGAGTACAGGCGGCGGAAGGTCTTGGCGTCCATGGCGAGCTTCATCAGCGCTTCGACCTCGTCGTGCGTCGGCCAGATGTGGCCGATGTAGACGTCCTGGCCGTCCTTCGACTTGCCGAGCGGCTCGGTGCGGAAGTCCTTCAGCATGCTGCCGGCGATCGCGTAGGCTACCACCAGCGGCGGGCTGGCGAGGAAGTTGGCGCGGATGTTGGGGTGGATACGCGCCTCGAAGTTGCGGTTGCCCGAAAGCACCGCGGCGCACACCAGGTCGTTCTTGACCACCGCTTCCTCGATCGACTGCGCCAGCGGCCCGGCGTTGCCGATGCAGGTGGTGCAGCCGTAGCCGGCGAGGTAGAAGCCGAGCTTCTCGAGGTAGGGCAGCAGCCCGGCCTTGGTCAGATACTCGGTCACCACGCGCGAGCCCGGTGCGAGCGAGGTCTTGATATGCGGCTTGACCTTGAGGCCGAGCTCGACCGCTTTCTTCGCCAGCAGGCCGGCGGCGAGCAGCACGCCGGGGTTGGAGGTGTTGGTGCACGAGGTGATCGCGGCGATCAGGACGTCGCCCGAGCCGATGTCGATGCCGTCGAAGGTCTTGAAGCGCTTGCCGAGGTCCTCGGGCTTCTTGGCGAAGCCGTTCTCGGCAACCGGCTTGGCGTACAGCTCGGTGAAGGTCTGCTTGACCCGCTCCAGGTCGATGCGGTCCTGCGGCCGCTTCGGCCCGGCGAGGGAAGGCATGACCGACGACAGGTCGAGCTCGAGCGACTGGCTGTAGTCGATGTCGCCCTTGTTCGGCATGCCGTACAGCCCCTGCGCCTTGAAATAGGCCGCAAAGGCCTCGATCTCGGCGTCGCTGCGGCCGGTGCCGCGGAAATACTCGATGGTCCTGTCGTCGACCGGAAAGAATCCCATCGTGGCGCCGTACTCGGGCGCCATGTTGGCGAGGGTCGCGCGGTCGGTCACGGACAGCGACGCGGCGCCCTCGCCGAAGAACTCGACGAATTTGCCGACCACCTTGGCCTTGCGCAGCATCTCGGTGACGGTGAGCACGAGGTCGGTCGCGGTGCAGGCGGGATGCAGCTTGCCCTTGAGGTGCACGCCCACCACGTCCGGGGTGAGGATATAGACCGGCTGGCCGAGCATGCCGGCCTCGGCCTCGATGCCGCCGACGCCCCAGCCGACCACGCCGATGCCGTTGATCATGGTGGTGTGGCTGTCGGTGCCGACCAGCGTGTCGGGGTAGTACACGCCATCTTTCGACTTGTGCACGCCGCGCGCCAGGTACTCCAAGTTGACCTGGTGCACGATGCCGATGCCCGGCGGCACCACCTTGAAGGTGTCGAAGGCCTGCATGCCCCACTTCATGAACTGGTAGCGTTCCTGGTTGCGCTTGAACTCGAGCCGCATGTTGAGGTCGAGCGCGTTTTTCGAGCCGTAGTGGTCGATCTGCACCGAGTGGTCGACCACCAGGTCGACCGGCACCAGCGGCTCGATCAGCTTCGGGTTCTTGCCCATCTTGTGCGCCACGCTGCGCATCGCCGCCAGGTCGGCGAGCAGCGGCACGCCGGTGAAGTCCTGGAGCACGATGCGCGCCAGCACGAACGGAATCTCTTCGCTGCGCGGTGCGTTCGGCTGCCAGCCGGCGAGTCGGCGGACGTGCGCCTCGGTGACCTTCTGGCCGTCGCAGTTCCTGAGCACCGATTCGAGCACGATGCGCACCGATACCGGCAGCCGCTCGACCTTCACGCCGAGCGCCTTGCCGAGCTGCTTGAGCGAGTAGAACTTGCCGTCCTTGAGCGGCTGCAGGGTGTGGTGGAGGTTGTGCGGCATGTTCAGGATCCCTTTTTCGATTTCAGGTACTGCGCGAAGCTGCGGCTGCGGTAGGCGCCGCTGGCGACGTACTCGCCGAGCAGCATGAATTCCATCGGCTCGTAGATGCCGCCGGTCTGGGTCACCAGCGGCTTGCCGTCGTCGAGACCGTAGAAGATGAAGGTTGGCGTGCCACGGATTCCTGCGGCGCGGGCGAACTCCTTCTCGATCGAGTTCCGGCCGTCGAAGCCGGTGATCTGCTGGTCGCCCCTGGTGTCGATCTGGAACAGCTGGAAGTGCTTGCGGTAGTAGTGCTGCACGTCGGAGCGCGAGAGGACCTCGCGCTTCATGCGCGCGCAGTAGGGGCAGTCGTCGAACTCGTACATAACCATGATTGCCGCCTTGCCCGCCTTCTTCGCGTCCGCGGCCTCGGCCTTCAGGTCGCCCAGGAACGGGTGGAAGAAGTAGTCGATCGGGTCGCGGTGCTCGACCGCGGAGCCGGCATGCGCGAACGGCAGCAACAGCCAGAGCAGCAGGGCCGCGCCGGCGCGGGCTTCAATGCGCATTCTTCAACGCTTCCAGGACGCGCGCGCGCTCTTCCAGCAGCGCCGTGAGCTGCTCGTCGCAGTGCGCGATGGGCTGCGGGTAGTCGCGCACCTGCTGCGACAGCTCGGCCAGCCTGCGCTCGAGCCGATCCTTGGCCACGTGAGTCGATTCCGGCTGCGACATGGGGCCTCCTTAGATCACGAACAGGTCGACGAACTCGTCGACCGGCATGGCGTGCAGCCGGCCGGGGTCCATGCAGACCTCGAGGATCGCATTCTGCTGCTTGGATGGGAAGCGCCGGGCGAGGTTGCGCTTGAACTTCTCGACCAGCACCGGCATGCCCTCCCTGCGCCGGCGTTTGTGGCCGATCGGGTACTCGCAGACGAATTCGCCCAGCTTCTTGCCGTCCTTGAGCTCGACCGCCAGCGCATTGGCGATCGAGCGCTTGTCGGGGTCATGATAGTCGCGGGTGAAGCCCTTGTCCTCGACGCAGGTAATTTTGGCGCGCAAGGCGTCGATGCGCGGGTCGGCGGCGACCGCGTCTTCATAGTCGCCGGCGGTCAGGCGGCCGAACAGGATCGGCACCGCCACCATGTACTGGATGCAATGGTCGCGGTCGGCCGGGTTGTCGAGCGGCCCTTTCTTGTCGATGATCCGCAGGCAGGCTTCGTGGGTGCGGATAGTGATCTTCTTGATCTCCTCGGGCTTGCGGTTCTGGCTCTTGAGCGCCGCGTGGATCTGCATCGCGCACTCGACCGCGGTCTGCGAGTGGAACTCGGCGGGATAGGAGATCTTGAACAGCACGTTCTCCATCACGTAGGAGCCGAACGGGCGCTGGAACTTGAACGGCTTGCCCTTGAACGAGACGTCGTAGAAGCCCCAGGTCTTGGCCGTGAGCACCGACGGGTAGCCCATTTCGCCGCTCTTCGAGATCAGCGCGAGGCGAACGCCGCGGCTGGTGGCGTCGCCCGCCGCCCAGCTCTTGCGCGAGCCGGTGTTCGGCGTATGGCGGTAGGTGCGCAGGCTCTGGCCGTCGACCCAGGCCTGCGACACGGCGTTGATCACCTCGTCGTAGCGGCAGCCGATCATCTGCGCCACCACCGCGGCGGTGGCGACCTTGACCAGCAGCACGTGGTCGAGCCCGACGCGGTTGAAGCTGTTCTCGAGCGCGATCACGCCCTGGATCTCGTGCGCCTTGATCATGCCCGTCAGCACGTCGCGCATCAGCAGCGGCTTCTTCGCGCTGCGCGAGACCCAGTCGGCGGCGGCGAGAATCCCGCCCAGGTTGTCCGAGGGGTGACCCCATTCGGCGGCCAGCCAGGTGTCGTTGAAGTCGAGCCAGCGGATCATGGCGCCGATGCTGAACGCGGCCTGCACCGGGTCGAGCTGGAACCGGGTGCCCGGCACCTTGGCGCCGTTCGGCACCACGGTGCCCGGCACGAGCGGCCCGAGCAGCTTGGTGCAGGCCGGGTACTCGAGCGCCTCGAAGCCGCAGCCGAGCGTGTCCATCAGGCAGTAGCGCGCGGTTTCGTAGGCGTCCTTGCTGGTCACCTTGTGCTTGGTGACATAGTCGGCGATCCGGGTCAGCACCTTGTCCGGCGCCGGCCGCACGTTGGAGATATGGCCGGACATCTACTTCTCGGCCTTGTCGGCTTCGGTCAGCGGGCGGAAGGTGTACTCGGCGCCGCCCGACTTGGCCGGGTGGCGCGCCGGCGGCGGCGCGGTGCGCAGCGCCGGGTCCTTGTCCCACCATGCGTCGCGCCCGATGCGCTGCGACTCGAGCTCCTCCGGGTGCTGCTCGAGGTACTGGCGCATGAACTTGGTGAGGTCGGATTCGTACTGGGCCATGCTCAGTTCCTTTCCTTCAGTGGCTGCCACTTGCGGTTGTCGGGCCCCGTGTAATTGGCGCCGGGGCGGATGATCTTGCCGTCGATGCGCTGCTCGATGACGTGCGCCGACCAGCCGCTGGTGCGCGAGATGACGAACAGCGGAGTGAACATCGCCGTCGGAACGCCCATCATGTGGTAGCTGGTGGCGCTGTACCAGTCGAGGTTGGCGAACATCTTCTTCTCGCGCGACATGACCTGCTCGATGCGCTCGGAGATGTCGAACAGCTTCATGTCCCCCGCGTCCTTGGACAGGCGCTTGGCGACCGCCTTGATGACCTCGTTGCGCGGGTCGGCGATGGTGTACACGGGATGGCCGAAGCCGATGATGACCTGCTTCTCGCCGATGCGCTTGACGACGTCGGCCTCGGCCTGGTCGGGCGTGTCGTAGCGGCCGATAACGTCGAACGCGAACTCGTTGGCGCCGCCGTGCTTGGGTCCCTTGAGGGCGCCGATGCCGCCGGTGATCGCGGAGTACATGTCGGACCCGGTGCCGGCGATGACGCGGCAGGTGAAGGTCGAGGCGTTGTACTCGTGCTCGGCGTAGAGGATGAGCGAGGTGTGCATCGCCCGCACCCAGAGCTCGCTCGGCTTGCGCCCGTGCAGCAGGTGCAGGAAGTGGCCGCCGATCGAGTCGTCATCGGTCTCCACGTCGATGCGCCTTCCCGAGTGCGAGAAGTGGTACCAGTACAGCAGCATCGAGCCGAAGCTCGCCATCAGACGGTCGGCGATGTTGCGCGCTTCCGACAGCTTGTGGTCCTGGTTTTCGGGCAGCATCGAGCCGAGCGCCGAGCAGGCGCTGCGCATGACGTCCATCGGGTGCGCGTTGGCCGGGATGCATTCGAGGATGTCCTGCACCGCGGCCGGGATGCCGCGCAGCCCCTTGAGCTTGGTCTTGTAGGCGGCAAGCTCGGCGGCGTTCGGCAGCTTGCCGTGCACCAGCAGGCAGGCGATCTCCTCGAATTCGGCCACGTCGGCGAACTCCAGGATGTCGTAACCGCGGTAGTGCAGGTCGTTGCCGCTGCGTCCGACGGTGCAAAGGGCCGTGTTGCCGGCGGGAACGCCGGACAGAGCAACGGACTTCTTGGGCTTAGGCGTTGCTGCGGGCTGAGAAGAGCTCATCGAGTTTTTCCTCATATGCGTGATAGCCAAGGAAATCGTACAGCTCGTCGCGCGTCTGCATCGTCGCGACGACGTTCTTCTGCGTGCCTTCGCGGCGCAGCGTCTGGTAGACGTCGAGCGCCGCCTGGTTCATGGCGCGGAAGGCCGAAAGCGGGTAGAGCGCCAGCGCGACGCCGGCCGAGCGCAGCTCGTCGATTGTGAACAGCGGCGTCTTGCCGAACTCGGTGATGTTGGCCAGTACCGGCACCCTGGTGCCGTCGACGAACCTGCGGTACATGGGCAGCTCGGTGATCGCCTCGGGGAAGATCATGTCCGCGCCGGCCTCGGCGTAGGCCGCGGCGCGCTCGAGCGCGCGCTCGAGGCCTTCGCTTGCCAGCGCGTCGGTGCGCGCCATGACGACGAAAGCGGGATCGCTGCGCGCGTCGACCGCGGCCTTGATGCGGTCGCACATCTCCTGCTTCGACACCAGCTCCTTGCCCGGACGATGGCCGCAGCGCTTGGCGCCGACCTGGTCCTCGATGTGCATCGCGGCGGCGCCGAACTTGATCAGCGAGCGGGTGGTGCGGGCGACGTTGAAGGCGCTGGCGCCGAAGCCGGTATCGACGTCGACCAGCAGCGGCAGGTCGCAGACGTCGGTGATGCGCCGTATGTCGGTGAGGACGTCGTCCAGGTTGGAGATGCCCAGATCGGGCATGCCGAGCGAGCCGGCGGCGACGCCTCCGCCGGAGAGGTAGATCGCGCGGTAGCCGGAGCGCTTCGCCAGCAGCGCGTGATAGGCGCAGATCGCGCCGATCACCTGCAGCGGCGACTCTTCCTTCAGCGCCAAGCGGAATTTCGCGCCGGGGGAGGGCTGCGTCATGGCGTGCCTCCTATCCGAGAAGGTGCTTGATGCCGTCGCGCTCCTCGTGCAGCTCCTTCAGCGTGACGTCCATGCGCTGGCGGCTGAAGTCGCTGATCTCGATGCCCTTCACGATCCGATACTGCCCGCCCTGGCAGGTGACGGGGTAGCCGTAGAGCACGCCTTCGGCGATGCCGTAGCTGCCGTCGGCCGGAATGCCCATGGTCACCCAGTCGCCCTCGGGGGTACCCATCACCCAGCTGCGCACGTGGTCGATCGCGGCGTTGGCCGCGCTCGCAGCCGACGAAAGGCCGCGCGCCGCAATGATCGCCGCGCCGCGCTTCTGCACGGTGGGGATGAGGGTCTTCTCGAGCCATTCCTGGTCGTTGATCATCGGCCACACCTTCTTGCCCTCGCACTCGGCCTGGAACAGATCCGGGTACTGCGTCGCCGAGTGATTGCCCCACACCGTCATCTTCCTCACCGAGGAGACGGGCTTGCCGATCTTCTGCGCCACCTGCGAGATGGCGCGGTTGTGGTCGAGGCGCATCATGCCGGTGAACTGGGTCGGCTTGAGCGAAGGCGCGTTCTTCATCGCGATCAGGGCGTTGGTGTTGGCGGGATTGCCGACCACCAGGACCTTCACATTGCGCTGGGCGACCTTGTCGAGGGCCTGGCCCTGCGGTGCGAAGATCTTGCCGTTGGCTTCCAGCAGGTCCTTTCTTTCCATTCCCGGACCGCGCGGGCGCGCCCCGACCAGCAGCGCGATCTCGGCGTCCTTGAAGGCGACCATCGGGTCGGAGGCGGGCAGCATGCCGTGCAGCAGGGGAAAGGCGCAGTCGTCGAGCTCCATCATCACGCCGTTGAGCGCCTTTTGCGCCTTTTCGTCCGGGATTTCGAGCAGCTGCAGGATGACCGGCTGGTCGTTTCCCAGCATCTCGCCGCTGGCGATGCGAAACAGGAGGCTGTAGCCGATTTGGCCGGCGGCGCCGGTGACGGCGACGCGTACGGGGGCTTTGGACATTTTGGGGCTCCGGAAGGGCTTGTTCGTGAGGCGATTGGCGATTTTAGGCCGGTGGGCCAGCCGCGCGCGCCATGTTAAGCGGCCCTTGGCATGAAGTCAACGTGTCTTATGTCTTATAAAAGACATAAGACACAATATAGACGAGTGCCGGCTTCTATGCTGAAATGGCCGCCATGAGCTCGCCCACCTTCAGGCCGCTGTACAAGCAAATCAAGGAGTTGCTGTTGGACGGGCTGCGCGGCGGGGAATGGCGCCCGGGCGAGGCGATCCCGAGCGAGATCGAGCTCGCCGCGCGCTACCGGGTCAGCCAGGGAACCGTGCGCAAGGCGATCGACGAGCTCGCCGCCGACAACCTTCTGGTGCGGCGCCAGGGCAAGGGAACCTTCGTCGCCAGTCACGGCGAGCCGCAGGTCCGGTTCCGCTTCCTGCGCCTGGCGCCGGACGCCGGCGGCCCGGTGGCGGCGGAGCGCAGGCTGCTCGATTTCCGCCGCGCGCGCGCGAGCGCGGAGCTGGCGCGGCTGCTCGAGCTGCGCACCGGCGACAGCATGATCGTGCTGATGCGCCTGCTGCTGTTCTCGGGCGAACCGGTCGTGCTCGAGGAGGTCTGGCTTCCGGCCGGGCTGTTTCGCGGCCTCACCGCGGCGGCGATCACCGAGCACAAGGGCGCGCTCTACAACCTGTTCGAAACCCAATACGGCACGCGCATGGTGCGCGCCGAGGAAAAGCTCAAGGCGCGATCGGCGGACGCCGAAACGGCGAAACTGCTCGCGGTCGAGCCACGCCACGCGCTGCTCGAAGTGGAGCGGCTTTCGTTTACCTACGGCGATCGTCCGGTCGAGTGGCGGCGCGGCCTGTACAAGACGGATCGCCACTTCTACCGCAGCGAGCTGGGGTGAATGACGCATTGCAGCGATATAATCGAATCATGTCGCAAGCGGCCGCGAACAAAAACCGTCCCAAATACCTCAGCCTGACCGCCCTGCTGTTCGAGATCCACCTGCCGCTGGCGGGATGGGTGTCGATCCTGCATCGCATCAGCGGCGCGCTGCTGTTCGCCGCTACGCTCTGGCTACTGTTCATGCTCGACCGCAGTCTCGCCTCGCCGCGCGACTTCGAGTTCGTCAGGCACTACCTGGGCCTGGTGCCGGTCAAGCTGGCGCTGCTGGTCCTGATCTGGGCCTACTGCCACCACTTCTGCGCCGGAATCCGCTTCCTGCTGCTCGAGACGCAGCGGGGCTGGGACAAGCAGAGCGCGCGCCTGAGCAGCATCATCGTGCTGCTCGCGGGCGTTGCGCTGACCGTGCTTTTCGGAGCCAAGCTATGGTAAGCCGGGTGGTGGTCGGGGCGCACTACGGCTGGCGCGATTGGCTCGCGCAGCGCGTCACCGCCGTCATCATGGCGGTCTACAGCGTGATCCTCGCGGCGGTGCTGCTGCTCGGTCCGCCGATCAACTATGGAGTCTGGCGCGAGCTGTTCGCGCAGGGCTGGATGCGCGTGGCGACGCTGCTGTTCGCGGTAAGCGTCGCCTGGCACATGTGGATCGGCGTGCGCGACATCCTGATGGACTACGTCAAGCCGGTCGGCCTGCGGCTCGCGCTGCAGGTGTTCGTCATCCTGGTGATCGCCGGCTACCTCGGCTGGACGGTCCAGATCCTGTGGAGATGAGTTTGGCGCTTCAGAGCAGAAGATTCGATGCCATCGTGGTCGGGGCGGGCGGCTCGGGGTTGCGCGCCGCGCTGGAACTCGCGCGCGCCGGGTTGCGCGTCGCGGTGCTGAGCAAGGTCTTTCCGACCCGCTCGCACACCGTCGCTGCGCAGGGCGGCATCGCGGCGCCGCTCGGCAACTCGTCCGAGGATCACTGGCACTGGCACATGTACGACACGGTCAAGGGATCGGACTACCTGGGCGACCAGGACGCGATCGAGTACATGTGCCGCCGCGCCACCGAGGTGGTCGTCGAGCTCGAGCACATGGGCATGCCGTTCGACCGGCTCGACAACGGCAGGATCTACCAGCGGCCCTTCGGCGGGCACACCCAGGACTACGGCAGCCCGAAGATGGCGACCCGCGCCTGCGCTGCGGCGGATCGCACCGGGCACGCAATGCTTCATACGCTGTACCAGCAGAACGTGAGGGCCAGCACCCAGTTCTTCGTCGAGTGGATGGCGCTCGACCTGGTGCGCGATCCGCAGGACGGCGCGGTGCTCGGCGTCACGGCGCTGGAGATGGAAACGGGCGAGGTGTGCCTGTTCCAGGCCAAAGCCACCTTGTTCGCGACCGGCGGCTCGGGGCGCATGTTCTTCAGCTCGACCAACGCCTTCATCAATACCGGGGACGGCCTGGGGATGGCGGCGCGCGCCGGCATTCCGCTGCAGGACATGGAGTTCTACCAGTTTCACCCCACCGGGGTGTACGGGGCGGGGATTCTGATCACCGAGGGCGTGCGCGGCGAGGGCGGTTACCTGCTGAACAAGGACGGCGAGCGCTTCATGGAGCGCTACGCGCCGAATGCCAAGGATCTCGCCAGCCGCGACGTCGTCTCGCGCGCGATGACCACCGAGATCAAGGAGGGCCGCGGTTGCGGGCCCGAGGGCGATCACGTGATGCTCAAGCTCGATCACCTCGGGCCCGAGGTCATCAACTTGCGCCTGCCCGGGATCCGCGAGATCGCGATCAAATTCGCCAACGCCGATCCGGTGCGAGAGCCGATCCCGGTGGTGCCCACGGCGCACTACCAGATGGGCGGCATTCCGGCCAACTTCATGGGACAGGTGGTCGCGCCCGAGGGCGCGAGCCGCGAGACCATCGTGCAGGGCTTCTACGCCGCCGGCGAATGTTCCTGCGTTTCGGTGCACGGCGGCAATCGCCTCGGCTGCAACTCGCTGCTCGACCTGCTGGTGTTCGGCAAGTCCTCCGGCGAGCAGATGGCGAAGGACATTCGCGCGTTGCCGCGGCCACACCGCAACTTGCCGAAGGACGCCGGGGAATCCTCGCTGGCGCGGCTGGCGCGGATCGACGCGGCTTCGGGCAGCGAGCGCGTGGCCGAAGTCGGCAACGACCTGAGAAAGGTCATGCAGGCGCACTGCGGGGTGTTCCGCTTCCCCGACATGCTGGCAGCAGGGGTCGGCAAGATGAGGGAAATCGCGGCCCGCGTCGGGCGGGTCGCCATCGAGGACAAATCCAAGGTTTTCAACACCGCACGGGTCGAGGCACTCGAGCTCGAGAACCTGGTCGATGCGGCGATGGCGACCATCGTTTCGGCCGCGGCGCGCAAGGAAAGCCGCGGCGCTCAGGCGCGGGCCGATTTCCCCGAGCGCGACGACAAGAACTGGATCAAGCACACCCTCTGGTACAAGGAGGGCGACCGGCTCGAGTACAAGCCGGTCCACCTCAAACCGATGTCGGTGGAGACCTTCGAACCCAAGGTACGGACTTACTGATGCGCTTCTCGATCTACCGCTACGACCCCGACAAGGATGCGCGCCCGCGCATGCAGGACTACGAGCTCAGCCTCGAGCCCACCGACCGCATGCTGCTCGACGCGCTGGTGCGCCTCAAGGCGCAGGACGACTCGCTGTCGTTCCGCCGCTCCTGCCGCGAGGGCGTGTGCGGCTCGGACGCGATGAACATCAACGGCAGGAACGGCCTGGCCTGCATCACCAAGATCGCGGACCTGCCCGACAAGGTGACGTTGCGGCCGCTGCCCGGCCTGCCGGTGGTGCGCGACCTGATTGTCGACATGACCCAGTTCTTCAACCAGTACCACTCGGTCAAGCCCTACCTGATCAACCACGATGCGCCCCCGGAGCGCGAGCGGCTGCAGTTCGCCGCCGAGCGCGAGGAGCTGAACGGACTGTACGAGTGCATCCTGTGCGCGTGCTGCTCGACCTCGTGTCCGTCGTTCTGGTGGAACCCGGACAAGTACGTCGGCCCGGCCGGCCTGCTGCAGGCCTACCGCTTCATCGCCGACACGCGTGACCAGGCTACGGCGGAGCGGCTCGACAACCTGGACGACCCGTATCGTCTGTTCCGTTGCCATACGATCATGAATTGCACCGACGCTTGCCCGAAGAACCTCAATCCGGCGCTGGCGATAGGTAAGATAAAGGAGATGCTGGTTCGGCGTGCCGTGTGATGGACCGCATTGCGCACGATAGGCTGAAGTGGAAGTGCCGCCGGGGGCTGCTCGAGCTCGACCTGGTGCTCGGCAGGTTCGTCGAGCGCAACGCGAAGGCGATGGACGAGGGCGAGCTGGCGCGTCTCGGCGAGCTGCTCGAGCTGCCGGACAACGACTTGTGGGACATCGTCAGCGGGCGCAGCGATCTGTACGCGGTCCGCCTCGGCGATGTCGTCGCCCGCTTGCGGGCGTGTTGAAAAGGAGAAGACCTTGGAAAAGAAAGCCACGCTCAAGCTGCCCGAAGGGGGCAGCATCGACTTCCCGGTACTGTCGGGCTCGGTGGGGCCTGACGTGGTCGACATCCGCGCGCTGTACGGCAAGACCGGCGTGTTCACCTATGACCCGGGGTTCCTTTCGACTGCCAGCTGCGCCTCGACCATCACCTACATCGACGGCGACCAGGGCGTGCTGCTGTACCGCGGCTATCCGATCGACCAGCTCGCCACGCACTGCGACTTCCTCGAGGTGTGCTACCTGCTGCTCAGAGGCGAGCTGCCGAACGCCAAGCAAAAAGCCGAATTCGTCGGCATGGTGACCAAGCACACCATGGTGCACGACCAGATCAACCGCTTTTTCACCGGTTTCCGGCGCGATGCGCATCCGATGGCGGTGCTGGTGGGGGTGGTCGGTGCGCTGTCGGCCTTCTACCACGACTCGCTCGACATCATGGACCAGAATCACCGCGAGGTGGCGGCGTTCAGGCTGATCGCCAAGCTGCCCACTCTGGTGGCGATGGCCTACAAGTACACCATGGGCCAGCCGTTCGTCTATCCGCGCAACGACCTGTCGTACACCGCGAGCTTCATGCGCATGATGTTCGCGGTGCCGGCGGAGGACTACAAGACCAACGACGTCCTGGTGCGCGCGCTCGACCGCATCTTCATCCTGCACGCGGACCACGAGCAGAACGCCTCGACCTCGACCGTGCGGCTGTCGGGCTCCTCCGGCGCCAATCCGTTCGCCTGCATCGCGGCGGGAATCGCCTGCCTGTGGGGACCGGCGCACGGCGGCGCCAACGAAGCGGCGCTGCAGATGCTCGATCACATCGGCGACGTGTCCAAGATCGGCGAGTTCATCAAGCAGGTGAAGGACAAGAACTCCGGGGTCAAGCTGATGGGCTTCGGCCATCGCGTGTACAAGAACTACGATCCGCGCGCCAAGCTGATGCGCGAGACCTGCTACGAGGTGCTCGAGGAGCTGGGGCTGCACGACGACCGCCTGTTCAAGCTGGCGATGGCGCTGGAGAAGATCGCCCTCGAAGACGACTACTTCGTCTCGCGCAAGCTGTACCCGAACGTGGATTTCTACTCGGGAATCGTGCAGCGCGCGATCGGCATTCCGGTGAGCATGTTCACCTGCATCTTCTCGCTCGCCCGCACCGTGGGCTGGATCGCGCAATGGAACGAGATGATCGTCGATCCGGAGCAGAAGATCGGCCGCCCGCGCCAGCTCTACAAGGGCGCAACCCGCCGCGACGTGCTGCCGATAGACAAGAGGTAGGCGCCATGATGAAGCAGCTGCTCGCCAATTCCTATCTGTTCGGCGGCAACGCGCCGTTCATCGAGGATCTGTACGAGCAGTATCTGGCCAATCCGGGCGCCGTGCCCGAGGAATGGCGCGAGTACTTCGACCAGATGCAGCTGATGCCGGACACGGCGGGCAGCGCCGGCAAGGACGTGGCGCATGCGCCGGTGATCGAGTCCTTCGTCCAGCGCGCCAAGGCGGGCGAGCTGGCGGGGCGGGCGGCGCCGCAGATCGACGTCGCGCACGAGCGGCTGCAGGTCGCGGCCCTGCTGCTGGTCACCGCCTACCGCATTGCCGGTTCGCGCTGGGCGACGCTGGATCCGCTCAAGCGCATGCCGCGCCCGTCGGCGCCCGAGCTCGAGGCGGCGTACTACGACCTCAGCGAGGCGGATCTCGACCGCGAGGTCAGCGCCGGCTCGTTCGTCGGCCTCGACCGCACCTCGCTCAGGAATCTGATCCACTCCCTGCGCGACACCTACTGCGGCAACATCGGCTTCGAGTACATGTTCATCGGCGACCGGGCGCAGCGCGACTGGATCCAGCAGCGCATCGAGTCGGTCCGGGCGACGCCGAAGTACACGCCGGAGGTGCAAAAGCGCCTGCTGCAGAAGCTGACCGAAGCGGAGCAGCTCGAGCGCTACCTGCATACCCGCTACGTGGGCCAGAAGCGCTTCTCGCTCGAGGGCGGCGAGAGCCTCATCCCGTCGATCGACGAGCTGATCCAGCGCGCGGGCGCGGCAGGCGTGCAGGAGATCGTGATCGGCATGGCCCACCGCGGGCGCCTGAACGTGTTGGTGAACGTGCTCGGCAAGATGCCGCAGGAGCTGTTCCAGGAGTTCGAGGGCAGGCATGCGCACGAGCTTCCGCTGGGCGACGTGAAGTACCACAACGGCTTCTCGTCGGACATATCGAGCGGAGGCGGGCCGGTGCACATTTCGCTCGCCTTCAACCCCTCGCACCTCGAGATCGTCAATCCGGTGGTCGAGGGCTCGGTGCGCGCGCGCCAGCGCCGCCGCGACGACAAGAGCGGCGACCAGGTGATGCCGATCCTGATCCACGGCGACGCCGCCTTCGCGGGGCAGGGCGTGGTGATGGAGACCCTGAACCTCTCCGGCACGCGCGGCTACGGAACCGGCGGTACGGTGCATCTGGTGGTGAACAACCAGATCGGCTTCACCACCTCCGATCCGCGCGACGCCCGCTCGACGATCTACTGCACCGACGTCGCCAAGATGGTCGAAGCCCCGATCTTCCACGTCAACGGCGACGACCCCGAGGCGGTCCTGTTCGTGACCCAGCTGGCGCTGGATTTCCGGCAGCAGTTCAAGAAGGACGTGGTGATCGACCTGGTGTGCTTCCGCAAGCTCGGCCACAACGAGCAGGACGAGCCGTTCACCACCCAGCCGCTGATGTACAAGAAGATTTCCCAGCACCCGGGAACGCGCAAGCTCTACGCCGACAAGCTGGCGACGCTGGGCGTGATCCAGGCCGAGGACGCCGAGGCGATGATCAAGCAGTTCCGCGCCGACCTCGACGCCGGCAAGCACAGCAGCAACCCGGTGATCTCGAACTTCAAGAGCAAGTTCGCAGTCGACTGGGCGCCGTACCTGAACACCAAGTGGACCGACGCCGCCGACACCCACGTGCCGCTGGCCGAGCTGCAGCGCCTGGCCGAGCGCGTCACCAGCGTGCCCGAGGACTTCATGGTCCATCCCACCGCGCAGCGCGTGCTGCAGGCGCGCCGCCAGATGGCCGAGGGCAAGCTGCCGGTCGACTGGGGCATGGCCGAGAGCCTGGCCTACGCCTCGCTGGTGTCCAATGGCTACGACGTGCGGCTGTCGGGGCAGGACACCGGCCGCGGCACTTTCGCCCACCGGCACGCGGTGCTGCACGACCAGGACCGCGAACGCTGGGACTCGGGCACTTACGTCCCGTTGCAGAACATCGCCAGGGACCAGGGCTCGTTCGTGGTCATCGACTCGGTGCTGTCGGAGGAGGCGGTGCTCGGCTTCGAGTACGGCTTCTCCACCGCCGAGCCGACCGCGCTGGTGATCTGGGAGGCGCAGTTCGGCGATTTCGCCAACGGCGCGCAGGTGGTGATCGACCAGTTCATCAGCTCGGGCGAAGCGAAGTGGGGACGGGTCTGCGGCCTGGTGATGTTCCTGCCGCACGGCTACGAGGGCCAGGGACCGGAGCACTCCTCGGCGCGGCTGGAGCGCTACCTGCAGCTGTGCGCCGAGCACAACATGCAGATTTGCGTGCCGTCCAACGCCTCGCAGATCTTTCATCTCCTCAGGCGCCAGATGCTGCGTCCGTTCCGCAAGCCGCTGATCGTGCTCACGCCGAAGTCGCTGCTGCGCAAGAAGGAGGCGTCGGTGCCGATCAAGGACCTGGCCAGGGGCTCGTTCCTGACCGTCGTGCCCGAGGTCGACGCGCTCGACCCCAAGGCCGTGACGCGCGTGATCGCGTGCTGCGGCAAGGTCTACTACGACCTCCTTGCCGCGCGGCGGGAGCGGCGCCTTGACCACGTCGCCATCATCCGCGTCGAGCAGCTGTATCCGTTCCCGCACAAGCCGTTCGCCGCGGAAATGAAGGGCTACCCGAATGCGCGCGAGGTCGTCTGGTGCCAGGAGGAGCCGCAGAACCAGGGCGCGTGGTACGAAACGGCGCACTACTTCGCGGAGAACATGCGCGGCGACCAGAAGCTGCACTACGCCGGCCGCCCGCCCTCGGCGGCGCCCGCAGGAGGCTACCTGACCAAACACAACGCGCGCCAGGCGGCGCTGGTCGACATGGCGTTCGGCAAGTTCAAGTAGCGATTCAGGCTGTAACCCCGGCGCGTTGCGCGCTGGTTTTTCGTTAACTCGGGCGAGGTCGAGCCGGACCCGGGGAAAAATCGAACGGGAGATCGAAGTGATTATCGAAGTCAAGGTGCCGCAATTGTCGGAGTCGGTCTCCGAGGCCACGCTGCTGGAGTGGCACAAGAAGGAAGGCGAAGCGGTGTCGCGGGACGAGAACCTGATCGACATCGAGACCGACAAGGTCGTGATGGAGCTGCCGGCGCCCGCCGACGGCGTGCTGACGAAGGTTCTCAAGGCGGACCGCGTCTCGGTCGTGGCCGGCGAGGTGATCGCCACCATCGACACCGATGCCAAGCCCGCGGCCGGCGCAGCGCCGAAGCCGGCGGCGGCTGCCGCCGCGGCGCCGGCCGCGCCGCACGCCGAAGCGCCCGCTGCGGCGCGAGGAGCGCCGGTGATGCCCGCGGCCGAGAAGCTGGCCGCGGAGCAGGGAATCGACACCAGCAGGATCCAGGGCAGCGGCCGCGGCGGCCGTGTAACCAAGGGCGACGTGCTCGAGCACGTCGGCAAGCCCGCTTCGTACGCCGGTGCGGCGCCTGCCCCGGCGGCCGCGCCGGCTTCGGCGCCCAAGAGCGCGCTGCCGCAGCCGTCGGCGCCGGTCAACGTCGAGCGCCTGCTCGCCAACCGCCCCGAGCAGCGGGTGCCGATGTCGCGCCTGCGCGCGCGCATCGCCGAGCGCCTGGTTGAGTCGCAGTCGACCGCGGCGATCCTGACGACCTTCAACGAGGTCAACATGCAGCCGGTGATGGACCTGCGCAAGAAGTACCAGGAGCGCTTCGAGAAGGAGCACGGCGTGCGCCTGGGCTTCATGTCGTTCTTCGTCAAGGCGGCGGTCGCGGCGCTGAAGAAGTACCCGGTGGTGAACGCCTCGATCGACGGCAACGACATCGTCTATCACGGCTACTTCGACATCGGCATCGCCGTGGGCAGCCCGCGCGGGCTGGTGGTTCCGATCGTGCGCGACTGCGACCAGCTGTCGTTCGCCGCGATCGAGAAGAAGATCGCCGAGTTCGGCAAGCGCGCCCAGGACGGCAAGCTCGGCATCGAAGAGCTCACCGGCGGCACCTTCTCGATCTCGAACGGCGGCGTATTCGGCTCGATGCTGTCGACGCCGATCATCAACCCGCCGCAGTCCGCCATTCTCGGGGTGCACGCGACCAAGGAGCGCGCGGTGGTCGAGAACGGCCAGATCGTGGTGCGGCCGATGAACTACCTGGCGCTGTCCTACGACCATCGCATCGTCGACGGCCGCGAGGCGGTGCTGTTCCTGGTCGCGATCAAGGACGCGCTGGAGGATCCCGCGCGCCTCGTGCTGGAGATCTAGTCCATGCAATCCTTCGACGTCGTCGTCATCGGCGCCGGACCGGCCGGCTACATCGCCGCGATCCGCGCCGCGCAACTGGGTCTTTCCACCGCCTGCATCGACAATTTCAAGGAGCCGGGCGGCAAGTACGCGCTGGGCGGCACCTGCCTCAACGTGGGCTGCATCCCGTCCAAGGCGCTGCTCGAGTCGTCGGAGAACTACGAGCGCGTGCAGCACAAGTTCAAGGTGCACGGCATCTCGGCAACCGGGGTCAAGCTCGACCTCGCGGCGATGCTCGAGCGCAAGGACCGCATCGTGAAGAAGATGACCGGCGGCATCGCCGGGCTGTTCAAGAAGAACAAGGTGACCTGGCTGCAGGGTCATGGCCGCCTGATGCAGGGCGGCACGACCTGGAAACTCGAGGTCAAGGGCGACAAGGGCGCCGAAACGGTCGAGGCGAAGAACGTAATCATCGCCACCGGCTCCAAGCCGCGTCACCTGCCCGGGGTGCCGGTCGACAACAAGCTGATATGCGACAACGAGGGCGCGCTCGCCTTCGACGCGGTGCCCGGGCGCCTGGGCGTGATCGGCGCCGGCGTGATCGGGCTCGAGCTCGGCAGCGTGTGGCGGCGCCTCGGCGCCAAGGTCAGGGTCCTCGAGGCGCTGCCCGATTTCCTCGGCGCCGCCGACCAGGCGATCGCGCAGGAGGCGTGGAAGATCTTCACCGCCGAGCAGACCCTCGACATCGAGCTCGGGGTCAAGATAGGCGATATTAAGCAATCAAAGAAAGGCATTATTGTTCAGTATATTACATCTGAAAATTCATCTAAAACATTCGATTGCGACCGGCTCGTCATCTCGATCGGCCGGGTGCCCAACAGCGACGGCCTGGGGGCCGAGAACGTCGGCCTGAAGATCGACTCGCGCGGCTTCATCGAGGTCGACAAGAACTGCCGCACCGGGCTGCCGCGCGTATACGCGGTAGGCGACGTGGTCCGCGGGCCGATGCTCGCGCACAAGGGCGAGGACGAGGGCGTGATGGTGGCCGAGATCATCGCCGGCCAGCACGGGCACGTGAACTACGACGCCATTCCGTGGGTGATCTACACCGCGCCCGAGATCGCCTGGGTCGGCAAGACCGAGCGCCAGCTGAAGGAGCAGGGTGTGGCCTACCGCGCCGGCAAGTTCCCCTTCGCCTACAACGGGCGCGCCCTCGGGCGCGACGAGCCCGAGGGCTTCATCAAGATGCTCGCCGACGCCAAAACCGACCGCATCCTCGGTGTGCACGCGATCGGCGGCCAGGCCTCGGAGCTGATCGCCGAAGCGGTGGTGGCGATGGAGTTCGGCGCCAGCTCGGAAGACCTGGCGCGCATCTGCCACGCGCACCCGTCGATGTCCGAGGTGATGCGCGAGGCGGCGCTCGCCGTCGACAAGCGCAGTCTGAACGGCTGAACGGCTTGCGGCTGCGCCGAGCTCCCGCCGCGACCGTCCGCGGCATGCTCTGGATGATGCTTGCGGGTGCGATGTTCATCGTGCTCAACACGATGATGAAGCGCCTTGCCGGCCAGCTCGATCCCTGGATGGTGGGCCTGCTGCGCTACGCGATCGGCGCCGCGGTGATCGCCACGGCGACCTTGCGGCTCGGCCCGCGCGCGCTGTGGCCGCGCGCGCCGCGGCTGCAGTTCGTGCGCGGCCTGTTTCACGCCGGCGGCATGATCCTGTGGTTTGCCGCGCTGCCCAAGGTGAGCCTGACCGCGCTCACCGCGATCGCCTTCAGCGGCCCGATCTTCATCTGCCTCGGCGCGGTGCTGTTCCTGCGCGAGCGCATGACCGGCGCGCGCTGGGCCGCGGTGCTGGTGGGGTTCGGCGGCGTGTTGCTGGTGCTCAATCCCGGTGCCGGCGCCGGGTTCGCCGGCGTCTCGGCCGGCATGCTGCTGATGCTCGCTTCCCAGCCCGTTTTCGCCGGCTCCTACCTGGTGGCGAAGGCGCTCGCCGGGCGCGAGCGCTCGGAGGTGATCGTGCTGTGGCAGCACCTCTGGGTGGTGGTGCTGCTGGCGCCGCTTGCGCTGCCGCACTGGACTCCGCCCAACACGCTGCAGTGGGTGCTGTTCGTGGCGTGCGGCTTCTTCGGCGCCGGCGGGCACTACTGCATGATGCGCGCCTTCCGCGTGGCCGACATCTCGGCGGTGCAGACGGTCAAGTTCCTCGAGCTGGTGTGGGCGGCGATCCTCGGCTTCTTCGTCTTCGGCACCCTCCCGGCCGGGGCTACGGTGCTGGGCGGGGCGGTGATACTGGCCAGCACCCTGCTGCTGGCGCGCCACGAGTCGCGCGCGGCGCGGCCGCGGGAGCCGGCGGCGTGATGCTCCGGCGTGCGAGTGCCGACGACGTGGTCTCCGTCTACCGGGCGCAGCTCGCGAAGCGCGGCTTCGTCTCGGACCCGGCGCAGTGGCGCGCGGTCGAGCGGCTGCAGCGTCTGTACCAGGAGTGGTCGGCGTACAAGTCGCGCCGCAGCACCGCGCTGCGCCGGATGCTGATCAAGCCGCCGCTGCCCGAGGGCGTCTACCTGTGGGGCGGCGTCGGGCGCGGCAAGAGCTTCCTGATGGACGCGTTCTTCCTCTGCGCGCCGCTGGTGAGGAAGCGGCGCGTGCACTTCCATCACTTCATGCGCGAGATTCACCGCGAGCTCGACGAGCTCAAGGGCACCGAGGACCCGATCGCGGCGGCGGCCGAGCGCACCGCGCGGCGAAATCGGCTCATCTGCTTCGACGAGTTCCACATCGGCGACATCGCCGACGCGATGATCCTCGGGCGCTTCCTGGAGGAGGTGATGGAGCGCGGCGTGGTGCTGTGCATGACCTCGAACTACGCCCCCGACGCCCTGTACCCGGACGGCCTGCAGCGCGAGCGCTTCCTGCCGGCGATCGCGCTGCTCAAGGCGCGGATGGACGTGCTCGAGGTCGACAGCGGGGTCGACTACCGGCGGCGCAAGATGGAGCGGCTGCGCGCCTACCACGTCGGCCCCGCCGGCGAGCCGGCGCTCGAGCAGATCTTCCAGGCGCTCAAGGACGTGGAAGAGGAGCGCCATCCACTCGACGTCGAGGGACGCCAGATCGCCTACCGCAAGCGCGCCGGCGGGCTGGTCTGGTTCGACTTCAAGGCGCTGTGCGGCGGGCCGCGCTCGTACGCGGACTACGTCGACCTTGCCAAGCGCTTTCACACGGTATTGCTGTCCGGCGTGCCGCGCATGTCCGCGCACAACGCCGATGCCGCGCGCCGCTTCACCTGGCTGCTCGACGTGTTCTACGATGACCGCGTGAAGCTTTTCGCCTCGGCCGAGGCGCGGCCGGAAGAGCTGTTCGTCGAGGGGGCGAACAGCGCCGAGTTCGCGCGCAGCGTCAGCCGGCTGCACGAGATGCAATCCGCCGAATACCTGCAAACCGGGCGCGCGCGGCGTTAAACTTCGCAGCGGAGGAAAAAATGGAAAAGTTCAAGGCGTTCAAAATCACCGAGGTGGAGAAGAAGGTCCAGGCCGGGTTCGTGGAGTTCACGCTGGACGAGCTCGACCCCGGCGAGGTGGTGGTGCGGGTCGCGTATTCCGACGTGAATTACAAGGATGCGCTGGCGGCGACCGGCAAGGGCCGCATACTGCTGAGGCCGGCGTGCATCGGCGGAATCGATTTTTCCGGCACCGTGGTGTCGTCGGGCGATGCGCGCTTCACCAAGGGCGACGCGGTGCTGGCGACGGGCTTCGACATCGGCGTCAAGCACCACGGCGGCTACGCCGAATATGCGCGCGTGCCGGCGGACTGGCTGGTGAAGGCGCCGCAGGGCCTGACGCTGTGGGAGGCGATGGCGTTCGGCACCGCGGGGTTCACCGCGGGCCTGGCGATCGTGCGCATGGAGCAGAACGGCCTCAAGCCGGCGAACGGGCTGGTGGTCGTCGACGGCGCGACCGGCGGGGTGGGGTCGATCGCGATCGATGCGCTGGCGCGGCTCGGCTACCAGGTGGTGGCGCTCACCGGCAAGGCGGGTGAGGCCGACTACCTGAAGAAGATCGGCGCCAGCGAGGTCAAACTGCGCAGCGAGCTCGACCTGTCGAAGATCCGGCCGCTCGACAAGGCGACCTGGGCGGGTGCGGTCGACAACCTCGGCGGCGAAGCGCTGGCCTGGATGGCGAGCACCATGAAGGTCGGCGGCTGCATCGCCTCGATCGGGCTCGCCGCGGGCACCGCGCTCAACACTACGGTGCTGCCGTTCATCCTGCGCGGAGTGAGCCTGCTCGGGGTCGACTCGGTGAACTGCCCGATGCCGCTGCGGCAGGAGGTCTGGCGCCGACTCGCGGGCGACATGCGCCCGGCCCACCTCAAGGAGATCACGCGCACGATTCCATTCGCCGAACTGCCGTCCGTGTTCGATAAATTTATCTCGGCGCAAAACCGGGGCAGAGTGGTGGTCGATCTGAACGCCTAATATCTGACCGATCTATCCGGGAAGGAGGCAGGGATGGCCAGCTATCGCGATTTCCACCGCCGTTCGCTCGAGCAGCGCGACGCTTTCTGGGCCGAGCAGGCAAAGCTGGTCGACTGGCACAAGCCGTTCGGCAGCGTGCTCGACTACTCGCGGCCGCCGTTCGCGAAGTGGTTTGTCGGCGGCGAGACGAACTTGTGCCACAACGCGGTTGACCGCCACCTGGCGGCGCGCGCGGAGCAGAAGGCGCTGGTCTACATCTCGACCGAGGTCGACCAGGAGCGAAGCTACACCTACCGCGAGCTGCACCAGGAGGTGCAGCGCGTGGCGGCGATGATGCAGTCGCTCGGGGTCAAGAAGGGCGACCGGGTGATCATCTACATGCCGATGATCCCGGAGGCCTGCTTCGCGATCCTCGCCTGCGCGCGCATCGGCGCGATTCACTCGGTCGTGTTCGGCGGCTTCGCCGCGGCGAGCCTCGCCGCGCGCATCGACGACGCGAAACCGAGCCTGATGATCACCGCCGACGGCGGCAGCCGCATGGGCAAGGCGGTACTGTACAAGTCGCTGGTCGACGAGTCGCTCAAGCTGGCGAAGTACCCGCCGCAGAAGGTGCTCATCTACCGGCGCGGCCTCGATCCGAACATGCCCGTCGTCGCGGGGCGCGACGTCGACTGGCAGGACCTCGCCGCGCGCTACGCCGGGGCGCAGGTGCCCTGCGCCTGGCTCGAGTCGAGCGAG
>Ga0315556_1000049_pt1 | contig 54767 bp, 47 predicted proteins | sample SalMarSW160310MG_FD_202112 | JGI IMG/M metagenome (GOLD analysis project Ga0315556, IMG submission 202112) | Salt marsh sediment microbial communities from the Plum Island Ecosystem LTER, Massachusetts, United States - Salt Marsh Sediment SW1603-10 ...
GCCCGCGGCGTTATGGCCAGGTTTTTTGCATGGTTAAAATAACCCCCAGGGGTCAGCTATGGCGAAACTGATACTCAGCATGGACGGGTTGGTGCTCAAGGAGATCCCCTTGGTGAAGGAGCGCACCACCATCGGCCGCAAGCCGCACAATGACATACAGATCGACAATCTGGCGGTCAGCGGCGAGCACGCGGTGATCGTCACGATCCTGAACGACTCGTTCCTTGAAGACCTGGGCAGCACCAACGGCACGCTGGTGAACGGCAACGCGGTCAAGAAGCATTTCCTGCAGAACAACGACATCGTCGAGCTGGGAAAGTACAAGCTGAAGTACCTCGCCGAGCCTGGGCAACAGCCGGCGGCCAGCGCGGCCGACTTCGAAAAAACCATGGTGCTGCGCCCGTCGGCGATGAAGGCGGCGGCGGATCAGGCGCGAGCGATGGCAGGCGGCTTGAATCCCCCGTCGCAGCCGCAGGCGGCCGAAGCCGCGCGCGCCAGCGCGGCGCAGCAGGTGGCCGTGAGCGCCGCTTCTGCGGGCACGGCGGTCGGCGCGGAAAAGGAAAAGAGCCAGACGGCGCTGGCCGGCTCCGGAACGTCGCCCATGGCGGCGCCTGCCGCGGCTTCGTCGCCTCCCGCAGCGGCTCCCACTCCCAAGTCGGCACAGATCCTCGGCGCAATCCAGATCCTCTCGGGCGGCAACGCGGGCAAGGAGCTCGAGCTCGCCAAGCCGCTGACGACTCTCGGCAAGCCGGGGGTGCAGGTGGCGGTGCTGACGCGCCGCCCGCAAGGGTATTTCATCACGCACGTCGAGGGCGCCAAGCAACCCACCGTCAACGGGCAGTCGATCGGTGCGGCGCCGCACATGCTCAAGGACCACGATGTGATCGAGATCGCCGGCGTCAAGATGGAGTATTTCGTCAAGAGCTGACCCGCCAGGGTCCGCTCTCCGATCGCCCCGGCCCTCCAACGGCCATGACGCGTTCGCCGGAGGCCGATTGAAACAGCATATCGTTCGCATCGCCATTGGGCTGGCGATCATGCTGTTTTTCGCCGGCCATGTGGCGCGCTTCTACAACGTCGGGCTGATCACCCAACTCGACAACATCATCTACGACGCGCGCATGCGTCTCACCATGCCGGGCACGATCGACCCCCGCATCGTGATCCTCGATATCGACGAGAAGAGCCTGCAGCAGGTCGCGCGCTGGCCCTGGCCGCGGGACGTCATGGCGCGCCTGATCGACAAGCTGTTCGACAAGTACGGCGTGGCCCTGGTCGGCTTCGACGTGGTGTTCGCGGAGGCCGACTACTCGTCCGGCATCCGCGCGCTGGATGATCTCGCGCAGCACCAGCTCAAGCAGGTACCGGGGTTCCAGGAGCTGTACGCTCGCATGCGCCCGGGGCTGGACAACGATGGACTGTTCGCCAAGGCGATCAAGGGCCGGCCGGTGGTGCTGGGCTACTACTTCAACAGCGAGACGGACGCGCGCCGCAGCGGGGCGATCCCGGCACCGGTGCTGCCCAAGGGAACCTTCGCCGGCCGCAACATCGGGTTCACCAGCTGGATCGGCTACGGCGGCAATCTGCCGGAATTCCAGAACAACGCCGCTGCCGCCGGGCACTTCAACCCGGTGGTGGACTTCGACGGCGTGGTGCGCAGGGTGCCGATGCTCGCGGAGCTGGACGGCGCGTACTACGAGTCGCTGTCGCTGGCGATGCTGCGCACGCTAATCGCGCTGAGGGACGGCAAGTGGCCGAAGGTGCAGCCGGGATTCGCGCCGGATTCGATGCTCAACAAGGGCTACGCGGGACTGGAGTGGCTGCAGGTGGGCCGAGTGCGGATCCCGGTCGACGACACCGCGAGTGCACTGATCCCCTTCCGCGGCGGGAAGTACAGCTTTCCCTATGTATCGCTCGCCGACGTACTGTTCGACCGCATCAAGCCGGACGCGCTCAGGGGCAAGATCGCACTGGTGGGAACCACCGCGCCGGGGCTGCTCGACCTGCGCTCGACGCCGGTCGACAGCGTCTACCCCGGGGTCGAGATCCACGCCAACCTCATCGCCGGCATGATCGACCGCGAGATCAAGCAGAAACCGCCCTACATGCTCGGCGCCGAGGCCGTGCTGCTGGTGCTCGCCGGCGTCGTGCTTTCGGCCCTGATCCCGATGCTCTCGGCGCTGTGGGCGACTGCTGCAACGCTGCTCGCCGCCGCGCTCATCGTTGCGCTCGACATCGCGATCTGGATGCAGGCGAACATGGTGCTGCCGCTCGCCAGTTCGCTGCTGATGATCGTCGCGCTCTACACCATGAACATGGCCTACGGCTATTTCGTCGAGTCGCGCTCCAAGCGCCAGTTCACCGAACTGTTCGGCCAGTACGTGCCGCCCGAGCTGGTCGACAAAATGGCGCAGGACCCGGAGAAGTACAGCATGGAGGGAAAGGAGGAGGTGCTGACGGTGCTGTTCTCGGACGTGAGGGGCTTCACCACCATCTCCGAGAGCCTGAGCGCGAAGGACTTGTCGGCCTACATCAACGACTATCTCACGGCGATGTCATTGGTGATCCGCGGCAACCGCGGCACCCTGGACAAGTACATCGGCGACGCGATCATGGCGTTCTGGGGCGCGCCGGTCGAGGACCCGGCCCACGCTCGTAACGGCGTCCTCACCGCCCTGAAGATGCAGCAGCGTGCCGTGGAGCTCAACCAGGAGTTCCGCGCCAAGGGTTGGCCGGAGTTTCACATCGGAATCGGCGTGAACTCCGGCCGCATGCGGGTGGGGGACATGGGTTCCAGGCTGCGCAAGGCCTATACGGTGATGGGCGATCCGGTCAACCTGGGATCCCGCCTGGAGGGGATCACGAAGCAGTACGGCGTCGACATTCTCGTCGGCGAGGACACGCGCAAGGCGGCGAAGGACATCGTCTTCCGGGAAGTCGACCGGGTGCGGGTCAAGGGCAAGGACGAGGCCGTGGCGATCTTCGAGCCGCTGGGACTGGAGGGCGAGGTGGACAAGTCGGTGCACGAGGAGATCAGGCTGTGGAACCAGTGCCTCAGACACTACCGGTCCCGGGACTGGGACCAGGCCGAAGTCGCGCTGCTCAATCTGCAGCGCATGCGACCCGGCTGCGCGCTGTACCAGACCTACGTCGAGCGCATCGAGCAGTACCGCCGCGAGCCGCCCGAGGCGGGGTGGAACGGCGTCACCAAGTTCGTGACGAAATAGGGGGGAGCGGAGCCATGCGGCTGCGCGTTCTCGGTTGTTCCGGCGGCATCGGCGGGCGGCATCTGCGTACGACGTCGTTTCTGGTCGACCGCGACGTGCTGCTGGACGCAGGAACAGGCGTCGGCGACCTGTCGCTGGCCGAGCTGTCCCTGGTGGACCATATCTTCGTCACCCATTCGCACCTCGATCACGTCGCCAGCATTCCGTTCATCGTCGACACGGTGGGCGGGATGCGGGCGCGTCCGATCACGGTGTACGCGACGCGCGCCACCATCGAGATCATGCGCAGCCACCTGTTCAACTGGGCAATCTGGCCTGATTTTGCCGAGATCCCGAGTCCGCAGGCACCGTTCATGCGCTATCAGGAGATCGAGCTGGCCGAGACAATTTCGATCGGAGGGCGCGAGATTACGCCGCTGCCGGCGAACCATACTGTGCCGGCGATCGGCTACCACCTCGACAGTGGCGTCGGGAGCCTGGTGTTCACCGGCGACACGGGGCCGAACGACGCGCTTTGGCAGCTGGTCAACCGGATCCGGAATCTGAGGTATCTGATCGTCGAGACCGCGTTTTCCAACAAGGAGCGGCAGCTGGCGGCAATGTCCAAGCATCTTTGCCCCGAAACCCTGGCCGATGAGCTGGCCAAGCTCGAGCGCAGCCCCGAGATCTATATCACGCACCTGAAGCCGGGCGAGATCGAGCTGACGATGCAGGAGATCGAGGAATGCGCGGGCGAGTTCCGCCCGCGCATGCTGCAGAATAACCAGGTGTTCGAATTCTGACGCTCCCATGAACAGCGCCGCTACACGCCTGCCGAGAGCCACAGCCGAGCAACTTTCCAGGCTGGCGCCGCTCGACACCCTGTCGCCCGACAGGCTGAACGAGGTCGCGGCGGTTGCGGCGCTCGAGCGGGCGGCGCGGGGCAGCGATCCGCTCGCGGCGCATCGCGGGGACGCGCAGTCGGTGTTTCTGCTGCAAGGAGAAATGCTGCTCGTATTCGAGAAGGGCGGCACAATGGTGATTGTTGGCGGAACGGAGGACGCGCGACACGTGCTCAACCGGCGCGACGCTCCGCTCATGCGCACCAAGGCGATCACCGACGTCGAACTGCTGGTCGTCGACAGCGATATGCTGGACTTTCTGGCGACCTGGGACGGCGTGGCCGCGGCTGCGGCCGGCGGCTCGGAGTCCGCGCTCGCGCTCGCGATCGCGAGCGCTGCGCTGCGTGGCGGCGTGCTGGCGCAGTTGCCCTCGGCGCACATCGACGAGCTGATGACTCGATTCGCGCGGGTGAAGGTGCGCCGGAGCGAGGTGGTGATCCGCGAGGGTGACGAAGGCGACAGCTATTACGTGATCGCCTCCGGGCGCTTCCAGGTCGAACGCATGATTGGCGGCGTCAAGGTGGTGCTCGCGGAGCTGAAGCCCTTCGATGCGTTCGGCGAGGAGGCTCTGGTATCGGAGGCGAAGCGCAACGCCACTGTGGTGGCGACCAGCGACGCCGAGCTGCTCAAGCTCGGCAAGCTCGATTTCGACCAGCTGCTGCGCGAGCCTCTGCTGCGCCGCGTGCGATTCGACGAGGCGCGCTCGCGGGTACGCGACGGTGCGCTATGGCTCGACGTACGCTATCCGTCCGAATACCAGTACGACAAGCTGCCCGGCGCGATCAACGTGCCGCTGTCGGAGGTGCGCAACATGTTTGCGGTCCTCGACCGCTCGCGCGATTACGTAGTTTATTGTCAGAGCGGGCGGCGCAGCGCCGCGGCGGCGTTTCTCTTCGCCCAGCAGGGATTCCGGGTATGGCTCCTCGAAGGCGGGCTGTGGGGCGCCGAGAAGCGCGACTAAACGCACAAAAGCTTGTTAAAAATCATGGGGATTGCTGTTGAATGTTTGATGTCCTGGGGCTAGGATAGGCCCTGATCGGAGGTCCGGAATGAGTGCCGTACTCAGCCAACAAGCTGCGTCGCAGTCGGACGTCAACGCGCGTCTGGCGTTTCAGAAGCAGCTGCAGGCGGTCACCAACAAGATCCACGCCACGAACAACGTGGATGAGATCATTCTCGAGGTGAGCGCGGACATCTGCGCCCTGTTCAACGCCGACCGACTGACGATTTACATCGTCGGCGAGGACAAGCAGGCGATCGTGTCGAAGGTCAAGACCGGCCTGAACTCTTTCAAAGATCTGAAGTTGCCGATCGCGGAGCATTCGGTGGCGGGCTATGTCGCGCTGGCGAAGAAGACGATCAACATCAAGGACGTCTACGACGAGGGTGAGCTGAGGACGATCAATCCCAATCTGCGCTTCCTGCAGGAGGTCGACAAGCGCACGGGCTACCGTACCAAGCAGATGCTGGTGGCGCCGATCCTGGAGCAGGGCAGCAACGAGCTGATCGGCGTCATCCAGATCATCAACAACAAGGCGAGCGTTCCGTTCGGTGCCTTGACCGAGGAGGGCGTCGCCGAGCTAACGCAGACGCTGGCGATCGCGTTCAGGCAGCGCCAGAAGCCGCAGCAGGTCAAGACCAAGTACGACTACCTGATCTCCGATGCGGTGCTGTCCGCGGGCGAGTTCGACCTGGCGTCGCGCCAGGCGCGCAAGAAGGCGGTCGACGTGGAGATGGTGCTGGTCGACGAGTTCCAGGTCAAGCTGCCGGCCATCGGCCAGGCGCTTTCCAAGTTCTTCGGCGTTCCCTACGAGCCGTTCAAGCCGGACCGGGTCAAGCCGATGGACCTGCTGAGGAACCTCAAGCGGGAATACGTTCAGGCCAACCAGTGGCTGCCGGTGGACGACACTCGGGAAGGGCTGGTGGTGCTGTGCCTCGACCCGGAGCGAGTGCGCAACTCGCGCATCGCTTCGAACGTTTTTCCGAAGGCGAGGATCGTCTACAAGGTCACGACGCAGAAAGAGTTCAAGGACACCGTCAGCCAGTTCTACGGCCAGGAAGCCGTTGATTCGGGAGACATCGACGACCTGCTCTCGGGCATGGAGGACGAGGCCATCGAGGGCGAGGGCAGCGACGATGTCTCGGCCGCGGCGGACAACGAGCTGGTCAAGCTGGTCAACAAGGTCATCATCGACGCCTATCACCAGGGCGCCTCGGATATCCACATCGAACCCTATCCTGGCAAGGCGAAGACCGAGATCCGGTTCCGCAAGGACGGCTCTCTCGGGCCCTACATCGAGGTGCCGGCGAGCTACCGCAACGCCATCGTGGCGCGCCTGAAGATCATGTGCGACCTCGACATCTCGGAGAAGAGGCGCCCCCAGGACGGCAAGATAAAGTTCAAGAAGTTCGGTCCGCTCGACATCGAGCTGCGGGTAGCGACGATCCCGACCGCAGGAGGGGTCGAGGACATCGTCATGCGTATCCTCGCGGCGGGCGAGCCGATCCCGATCGACAAGCTGGGCCTGACGCAGAAGAATCTGGAGAAGCTGAAGAAGACCGTCGAAAAGCCTTACGGCCTGTTCTTCGTCTGCGGGCCCACGGGCTCGGGCAAGACGACGACACTGCATTCCGTGCTGGGCTCCCTGAACACTCCGGATACCAAGATCTGGACCGCCGAGGATCCGGTCGAGATCACGCAGAAGGGCCTGCGCCAATGTCAGGTGAACAAGAAGGCGGGGATGGACTTCGCGACCATGATGAAGGCCTTCCTGCGCGCCGACCCGGACATCATCATGGTCGGCGAGATGCGGGACAAGGAGACCACTTCGACCGGCATCGAAGCCTCGCTTACGGGCCACCTGGTGTTCGCCACCCTGCACACCAACTCTGCGCCTGAGTCGATCATCCGGCTGCTCGACATGGGAATGGATCCGTTCAACTTCGCCGATGCCCTGCTCGGAGTGCTGGCGCAGCGCCTCGCCCGGCGCTTGTGTCCGAAATGCAAGCAGGCCTACACGCCCGAGCCGGTGGAAATCAAGTCGCTGCTGAACGAGTACTGCGAGGAGCTGATGAGTACCGCGCCCTTCAAGAAGGACGCGAAGAGCGCGGTAGAGGCCGTGTACAAGGAATGGGTCAAGTATTACGGCAACGAAAAAGGACAGCTCACCCTCTACCGGCCGGTGGGCTGCGATGCCTGCGGCGGGACGGGCATGAAGGGGCGCCTCGGCCTGCACGAGCTGCTGATCGCGACCGATCGGATGAAGAAAGCGATCCAGGAGCACGCGCGCGTGGCGGAGATGCTTGCGCTCTGCCTCGAAGAGGGGATGCGCACCCTGAAACAGGACGGAATCGAGAAGGTTCTGATGGGCCTCACGCACATCAAGGAAGTGCGCACCGTCTGTATCAAGTGACGCTGCACTTCCGACGATGAGCGCCTCGATCGATCATACCCAGACCCTGAGCATCACCGACCCGGGCACGGCGCCTGCGGGGGACGTCGTTCAGCGGCTCGAGCAGCTGAATGCGATCGGCGCGTCGCTCTCGGCCGAACGGGACATCAACCGGCTGCTGGAAACGATCCTGACCGCGGCGAAGTCGATTACGCGCGCCGATGGCGGGACGCTGTACCGCGTCACGGACGAGCGGACGCTTCGGTTCGAGATCATGCGCACGTCGTCGCTGAAGTACTACCACGGCGGCACGACCGGCAGCCCGGTGCCCTTCTATCCGATCCAGCTCTACAAGGACGGCAAGCCGAACCACAGCATGATCGCGGCCTATGTGGCGCTGACCGGGAAGACCGTCAACATACCGGACGCGTATACCGCCGAAGGCTTCGATTTCTCCGGTACCCGCGCGTTCGACAACAAGACCGGGTACCGCTCGAAGTCCTTTCTTACAATTCCGATGCGAAATCACGACAACGAGATCATCGGCGTGCTGCAACTGATCAACGCGCACGATCCGGAGTCCGGGGAGATCGTCCCATTCTCTTCCTCCGACCAGCGGCTCGCGGAGTCGCTGGCCTCGCAGGCGGCGATCGCGCTCACCAACCGGATGCTGATTAACCAGCTCGAGGAGCTGTTCGAGTCGTTCATCAACCTGATTAACTCCGCGATCGACGAGAAGTCGCCCTATACCGGCGGGCATTGCCAGCGCGTGCCGATGCTGACAATGATGCTCGCCGAGGCGGCGACCGAAGCGAAGGACGGACCGCTGGCCGGCTTCGCGATGAACGAGAAGGACCGCTACGAGCTGAAGATCGCCGGCCTGCTGCACGACTGCGGCAAGGTCACTACGCCGGTGCACGTGGTCGACAAGGCCACCAAGCTCGAAACCATCTTCGACCGCATTCATCTGATCGAGACGCGCTTCGAGGTTCTCAAGCGCGACGCGGAAATAGAGCTGCTGAAAAAGAAAGCGGAGCTGGCGGAGCGCTCGGCTCCTCGCGTCGAGTTCGAGGCGGCCGAAGCCCGCTACCGTGACCGCGTGCGCCAGCTCAACGAGGACAGGTCCTTTCTGCGCGCGTGCAACATCGGCGGCGAGGGCATGCGCGAGGTCGACATCGAGCACGTACGCACGATCGCGCGCTATCGCTGGACCGACAGCGCCGGTCACGAGGCGAACTTCCTGACCGAGGACGAGCTGAAGAACCTGACCATCCGTTCGGGCACCCTCACCGCCGAAGAGCGCCAGGTCATCAATCACCACATCGTGGCGACGATCAGGATGCTCGAGTCGCTGCCCTGGCCGAAGCACCTCAAGAACGTGCCGGAATATGCCGGCGGCCACCACGAGCGCATGGATGGCAAGGGCTATCCGAAGGGGCTGACGCGCGATCAGATGTCGGTCCAGGCGCGCGTAATGGGTATCGCCGACATCTTCGAGGCCCTGACAGCCAAGGATCGTCCCTACAAGCGGGGCAAGACGCTTTCCGAATCGCTCGACATCCTGGGGCGCTTCAAGCTGGGCGGCCACGTCGATCCGGATCTGTTCGACATTTTCGTCCGCAACAAGGTCTACCAGCGCTATGCCGAGATCTTTCTCGACAAGGATCAGATAGACCAGGTCGACGAATCGCGCATTCCCGGGTATCGACCCTGATTTTGCGCATCCGACTGCGCATTTCTACCGCATTTGTCGGTTTTGCCCCAGTATCTGGCACGTTGCTTGCTGAGAGTAGCTGATCGCAATCGTTGGATCGGCACGCAGCGCTGGCCTGATCCTGTCAACGCGGAAATGGGGGCGTCGGATGTCGCAGGCGCAGAAGGGGTTCACGCTGATCGAGCTGATGATCGTAGTAGCGATCATCGGCATCCTTGCCGCCGTGGCGCTGCCGGCGTACCAGGACTACACCATCCGGGCGAAGATGTCCGAGGTGATTCTCGGCATGAGCGGGTGCCGGACCCCGATTTCCGAGGTGTACTTCACGGGTCCCGCGCTTGCGCCCGGGGCCAACGGCTGGGGCTGCGAGATCGGCGCCTCGCAGGCCACGAAGTACGTGGCAGGAATTAGCACGGATCAGGACGGTATAGTGACGGCGACAGTGCGAAATATCAGCGCGTCGGTCGACGGCTCGGTCGTCACCATGATCCCGATGTTGGACCTGACCACCTCGGCGACCTTCAGCGCCGGATCGAGCGAGTCGCTGTTTGGCTGGACCTGCGGCGGATCCGGGACCACGATCGCGCTCAAGTATCTGCCGGCCTCCTGCCGCGGCTGATGGGAAATTTCTGAACCCCACCCATCCGCTACCAGGTGACCGAAATTGGCAGTCCGGGACGGAAATGAGCAGCTGGAAATTGACCGAGTGAGATACGTGTGGACGATGTCGTCCATCAATGTGACTTATTCCACCTTTTCAGCCCGTTAGGCCACTTTTTGCACCTGGCACGGTGATTGCTCCTAGAAACGCAGGCCAGGCTTCGATGCTGGTCAAAATTTTCCAACGGGATAAGGGGTTTCGTATGAGACAGCTACAGAAAGGCTTTACGTTGATCGAACTGATGATCGTGGTTGCGATCATCGGTATCTTGGCTGCGGTGGCTCTGCCGGCGTACCAGGACTACACCATCCGGGCGAAGATGTCCGAGGTGATTCTCGGCATGAGCGCGTGCCGCACCTCGATCACCGAGGTGTACCAGTCCGGTCCTACCGTTGCCCCTCTCGCGAACGGTTGGGGCTGCGAGATCAGCGCTTCGCAGGCGACGAAGTACGTGGCGGGCATCACCACCGACGTGAACGGTGTCGTGACGGCAACGGTGCAGGGCATCAGCACCTCGGTCAACGGCTCGGTCGTGACGCTGATCCCGATGGAGAATGCTACGACCGCCAAGACATTTACGGCCGGCTCGAGTTCTTCGCTGTACGGCTGGACCTGCGGCGGAACGGGCACCACGGTTCCGAGCAAATATCTGCCGGGCTCGTGCCGCGGCTAATAATCGAGTCGTAGCTTCAACTTGAAAAAGGTACCCTTCGGGGTACCTTTTTTTTGTTACCCGCCGGACAGCCGGATGACAGAGCTGACAATTCTGATGCCTTGCCTCAACGAGGCGGCAACCGTCGCCAGCTGTATTTCCAAGGCGCGCGCCTTCCTCGCGCGCACAGGCATTGCGGGCGAGGTGCTGGTCGCCGACAACGGCTCCCAGGACGGCTCGCGGGACCTGGCGCTCCAGGCCGGCGCCCGAGTGGTGGCGGTCGTCGAGCGTGGCTACGGCGCAGCGCTCGCGGCGGGAATCGCTGCCGCGAGCGGCCGCTACGTCATCATGGGAGACGCCGACGACAGTTATGATTTTTCGCGCCTGGAGGCTTTCGTCGACAAGCTGCGCGAGGGCTATCCGCTGGTGATGGGCAACCGCTTCAAGGGCGGCATCCGCAAGGGCGCGATGCCGTGGCTGCATCGCTATCTCGGCAACCCGGTGCTCAGCTTCGTCGGGCGGCTGCTGTTTCGCGCCAAGGTAGGCGATTTCCATTGCGGGCTGCGGGGCTTCGATCGCGAGGCGGTCGCCAAGCTCGACCTGAGGACCCCCGGGATGGAGTTCGCCAGCGAGCTGGTGGTGAAGGCGGCGCTAGCCGGATGGCGGATCGCCGAAGTCCCGACCACGCTTCATCCGGATGGCCGCGGGCGGCCGCCGCACCTTCGCAGCTGGCGCGACGGGTGGCGCCACCTGCGATTCCTGCTGCTGTTCAGCCCGCGCTGGCTCTTCCTCTATCCCGGGCTCACTCTGCTCGCGCTTGGAATCGCGCTGACCACGGCGCTGTATTTCTCTCCGCTGCACGTCGGGCGCGCAGGACTGGACATCCACAGCATGCTGTACGCCTCGGCGGGCGCGATGCTCGGGCTGCAGCTTTGCCTGTTTGCGCTGTTCGCGCGCGTATCGGCCCAGAATGCCGGCCTGCTGCCGCGCCGACCCGCGCTCGAGAAGCTGCTGCGCGTGGCGACCCTCGAGCGCGGCGTGCTGGTAGGGCTCGCCGCTGTCGTCGCCGGTTTGCTCTGGAGCGCGGTCGCGTTCTGGCACTGGCGTGAGGCGGGGTTCGGCGCGCTCGATCCGCGAGTGGTGATGCGCGACACGATACCGGCGACCGCGCTCATGATGTGCGGCATGGAGCTCATCCTCGCCTCGTTCCTGCTCAGCCTTCTCAACTGGAAGATCGAGCGCTAGATGCCCGAGCTATCGGTCATCGTGCCGGCCTACCGCGAGCGGGACAACATTCCGCTGCTGCTCGACGCGCTCGAGCAGGCGCTTGCCGGGCTCGACTGGGAAGCGATCGTGGTGGCGGACGCCGCAGACGACGGCACCGAGGAAGTGGTGCGCGAGCGCGCGCAGCGCGATCGGCGGCTACGCATCATCCAGCGCATCGGCCGTCGCGGGCTGGCCTCGGCCTGCATCGAGGGCATGCTCGCGAGCTCGGCGCCGTATCTGGCGGTGATGGACGCCGACCTGCAGCACGACGAAACGCTTCTGCCGAAGCTTCTCGACGCCGCCAAGCACGACGACGCGGAGGTCGTGGTGGCCAGCCGTTACATGGAGGGCGGCAGCACCGGCGAGCTGGCCGCGGAGCGGGTGCGCATCAGTCGGCTGGCCAGCGTGCTGAGCTCGGTGCTGTGCAAAGGACTGACCGACCCGATGAGCGGATTCTTCGTGGTGCGCAGGAGCTTTCTCGAGCGGGTGGTGCGCAAGCTCTACGGCCGCGGCTTCAAGATCCTGCTCGACATGATCGCCGCCGCCCGCGGCCATGTCAAAATTGCCGAGCTGCCTTACAAAATGCGCAGTCGGGCGCGCGGTGAAAGCAAGCTCGGCGTAAGGGTGATCGCAGAGTTCTTCATGCTGATTCTGTACCATCTCACGGGTAGACTGCTGCCGGCGCGCTTCTTCCTGTTCGGCGCGGTCGGCGTTACGGGCGTCGGAGTCCAGCTCGCCGTCTTGTGGCTTGCTTTCCACGGCTCGGGGGAATTTCTGTATAGCCAGATCGTGGCGACTTGGGTGGCAATGACGAGCAACTTCTTCCTCAATAACATCTTCACCTACGGCGACCAGCGGCTGCGCGGGGCGCGGATCTGGCGCGGCCTGATCAGCTTCTACCTGGCGTGCGGCATCGGCGCCTTCATCAACATCGCGCTGGCCGAGTGGCTGTTCCTCAAGTCCGTGCCGTATTGGGCCGCCGGACTCACCGGCGCGCTGGTTGCCTCGCTGTGGAACTTCTTCACCACGGCGTCGTTCACCTGGGGCGGCTCGACCGCTCGCAAGCGATGACGTTGACGCCGCCCGAGCGTTTCCGCCCCGCGCGGGTCGACTGGCTGCAGGCGGGCATGGTGGCGCTGGTGCTGCTCGCGCTCTACGCGCTCACCTCGCCGCGTACCGTATCGCTCGAGGACGACGGGCTGTTCATCCTCTCGAGCTACTTCCTTGGCATCGAGCACCCGCCGGGCTATCCGCTGTTCACCCTGATCGCCCACTTTTTTTCCAAGCTTCCGTTCGGCTCTGTCGCCTACCGCGTGCATCTCACGAGCGCGGTTTTCGGCGCGCTGTCGGGCGCCGCCGCCTGGCTCTGCGCGCGCAGGCTCATCCCCGGGCGCCTTCCCGCCTACCTGGTCGCGTTCGGGCTCGGCTTCTCGCCGGTTTTCTGGTCGCAGGCGATCATCGCCGAGGTCTACACGCTCAATACGTTCTTCTTCCTGGTCCTGGTCTACCTCGGGCTGCGTGCCTGCCCGCCGGGCGGGGCACCCGATCCCGCCGACCGGCGGGTGCTGCCGCTGATGGCGTTCCTGTTCGGTCTTAGCCTGACCAACCACTGGCCGCTGATGCTGCTCGTCGCGCCGGCGTTCGCGATCCTCCTCTGGCCGAGGAGGCTGGAGATCTTGAGGCGCCTGCCGCTCCTGCTCACGCTTTTCGCGCTCGGCCTGCTGCCGTATGTATGGATGGTATATCTGTCGTGGGCCCCGCTACCGATCAGCTTCGACGGCCCGCTGCAGTCGTGGGCGGAGTTCTGGTACTTCATCAGCCGCGCCGGGTACAGGGAGGTCGACACCTCTCCGGCGGCGAACTGGCTCGACCGGATCGAGTTTTTCCGTTTCCTCGCGGCTGAGATTCTGGTTCAGTTTGCCGTGCTCGGCTCCCTGATTGCGGGCGTCGGGGTCTGGGCCCAGCGCCGGGTTTTCGGCGATCGGATCGGGGCTTTCCTGGCGGCCGCGTTCCTGGGCCCCTCGGTGGTGCTCCTGCTCCTGCTTGGGTTCGAACATGACTCGGTTTCGGAGCACGTGTTCCAGGTTTACCCGCTGCCCGCCTACGCTGTGCTCGCCCTGTGGATGGGCCTCGGCTTCGCCTGGCTTCGGCGGCGCTATGCCATCGGCGTTGCGCCCGCGGCGGGGGGTTGCGCCGCGCTGTTGAGCCTCGTGCTGTTCCTGGGAAGCCGCTCCAATCTGCTCGAAAACTACGACTGGGCGGCGCGCTACGCACATGCGGTGCTGCGCGCACTGCCGCCGAACGCCATCCTGTTCGTCAAAGGAGACGTGGATCTCGGCCCGATCGGGTATTTCCACATGATCGAAAACTACCGCCCGGACATCACGCTTTACCAGTGGCGGGGACTGGTTCTCGGCAACCGGCTGTTCCATCCGCTTCGCACCGACGAGGACGAGATCCAGCGCAAGTTGAAGCAGTTCATCGAGAGCGCGCGGGAACCGGTCGAGATGACGATGACGACCTACGGCGGCTACGGCCAGCGCGACCACTGGCTCTTCATCGAGGTCGACAAATCGACCCGGGACCGGAAACATGTCACGGTCGACATTCCGGAGGAGGCATACCGCTTTTTCGACCAGTCAGTACTGCATGTCCACGACAGCAACGCCTGGATTGCGTTTCACCAGGACGAATTTCGCCGCCGGTTCGCCGAGCTGCTCGGGCGCAGCCTGCATCGCGGGCAGCCGCCTGATGCCCGCAGCAAGCGCTACCTGGAAGCGCTTTCGCAGGACTATTTCGGCGCGCTCGGTCTGGCCGAGGGCATGATGAAGAACCCTCAGGGCTATTCGACGGGGGCGGTGGTCGCGTTCCTGGATCGCGCGCGAGACCTCATGCCGCCCGATGTGCCGAAGGCGTATCTGGCGAAGTACTTCACCGTGCGGGGCATCCTCAGGATCAATCTCGGCGACAGGAGCGGCGCAATATCGGATTTCAAGACTTCGCTCTCGGTCTGGTCGTCGCCGGAAAACAGGGCGATCCTCAGTCTCGAGCAGGTCTACCGCGACCAAGGCGATGAGCGCGCGTTGAAGATCCTGCAGGAGCGGTTCAAGCACGGCAGGCCGTAGGCCGGGCGCGTGGGACGGATCCTGACGATTCTGGTCTTCGGCGCGCCGGCCGCGGTCTGCGCCGCATGGACCGTGTTCGCCGGCAAGGACGTCAACTGGGACCTGCTCAATTACCACTATTACCTGCCGTTCGAGCTGCTTGCCGGCCGGCTCGAGCAGGATTTCTTCGCCGCGAGCGCGCAAAGCTACCTGAACCCGGTCGGCTATCTGCCGTTCTACCTGATGGTGTCGTCGGGCTGGCACAGCGTCATCGCATCGGTCGTGCTCGCGGTCGCGCACAGCCTGTGCATCGCGCTCCTTTTCCTCCTTTCCTGGCGCTTGTTCGGCCACCTGCCGCGCAGCGAGCGAACGCTGCTTTCGTTGCTCGCGACCGCGCTCGGCAGCGCGACCGCGGTCTACTGGGAAACGGTGGGCACCTCCTTTCTCGATCCGCTGCTGGTTGCGCCGATGCTTGCCGGCCTGCTTCTGCTGATCGGCGAGTCGCCCCGGCCGGACCGGAGTGCCGCGCTCGCCGGAGTGCTTTTCGGCGTTGCCGCGGCGCTCAAGTATTCGAATGCGGTATTCGCGCTCGCGGCGCTGCCTCTCGCTGCCGCCATGCCGGGGGCGCGCGGCGGTGCACGCTGGCGCGCCGGCTCGGGCTACGTGGCCGCTGGGGTGCTCACGGTCGCGGCGTTGGCCGGGCCGTGGATGTACCTGCTGCTGCGCGAATTCGGCAATCCGGTTTTTCCCCTCATGAACGGCTGGTTCCAGTCGCCTCATGCGCTGCCGGTGAACATGGTCGGTGCGCGCTTCGGACCGGACGGATGGGCCGCGGCGATGGCCTTTCCGTTCCGGATGATCGCGCTTGACCGTTCGCTGTACTCGGAGAATTTCGCCCCGGATCTGCGCTTCGCGGTCCTACTGGTCGCGGTCGCCGCCCTGATTGCCGCCACGGCGCTGCGCCGGGCGCCTGTGGGCCGGGCGCTGCGGAGCGCCGACTGGCGAGTGCTCGGTTTTTTCGCCGCCGGTCTCGTGTTGTGGCTCGCGACCTCGAGCAATGCCCGCTACGGCCTGCTGGTGCTCCTTCTGGCCGGGGTCTGCGTGGCGCGCATTCTGGAGCGCCTGCTGCCGCACGCCGCGCTGCGCGTGCTTCTGGTCGTGCTGCTCGCGCTCCAGGTCGGGATGACGGTTACCGCCTCGCCGGCGCGCTGGTTCGCCGCCGAGCCGTGGTCGCGGCGCTGGCTTGCGTACGACGTGCCCACGCGCGCGCTGAAGGAGCCCGCGTTATACCTGACGGTCGAAGTGCTTCCGATGGCCGTCATCGCGCCGTTGGTGAATCCGGCCTCTTCGTTCGTGAATTTCCGCGGCCAGCTCAGTATGGCGCCGGACTCGCCGAAGCTGCTCGCCTTGCTCGCGCGCCATCGCGGCCACGTGCGAACGCTGGGACGCGCGCTGGAACTTGTCGACGGCAAACCGCGGCAGGACGCAGTCGAGACCTACGATGCGACGCTGCGCCGCATCGGCTACCGGGTCGAGCCTGGCGACTGCTACTTGATCCCGTGGCGCCCCGAGGGCGGCGATTTCCTGTCGCGCGCGGCGAACCGGCTGGCAGTCGGACTGCCGCACCACGAGCCGCTCTCGGTGGTGAGCTGCGGCCTTCGCCCGGTGCCACGCGACGCCGCCGCCGACGAGCGCGCACGGCGGGCTTCGGCACTCTTCGATCGGATCGAGAAGGCCTGCGCCGGGCTGTTACGGGACCAGACCGCGGTCACCGAGCCTCTGGGCAGTGGGTGGTCGCGCAACTACACTGGCATCGACGCCCGCCTCGAGTCGTTCGGCGACCGCGTGATTCTGAACCGCTATCGCGCCGCAACCGCGATCGACCTGGGGCGGCGTTCGGACTGGGAGCGCGGAAGCTCCTCTGTGCCCAAAGCGTGCCGTTAGCGCCCGGCGCCTTTGGGGGATGAATCGAGCCGGTAGGTCTCTCCCCGACCGTCCCGGGTGACAAGGCGTGCGCCGGGATACCTGCGCTGCATGAGCTCGGCGTCGTACTCTGGGCCGTAGCTCGCCATGAACCAGACCTTGTCGCGCAGAAACGGATCGTTCTGCACCAGGTCGGCGGTGTAGCCCCGCCGGTCGATGTGGACGAACACGATCTGGCGCTCGCCGGGCATTACGGGCGGTCTGTTCGTGAGTTCGCCGTCGATGTAGCTCCGAATCTGCGCCGCTCGCAGCGCCGTTGCGAGTACCAGGCTTAACACAGCAAGCGACGCCACGTAACCCGGTAGCCGGGCGCAAATGCCGTCGGTACGCACCCGCGCCAGCGCCACGGCGGCGAGTACCGGCAAAGTGCCCCATGCCGGGTAAAAATAGCGCGCACCCCAGCCATTGCCCTGGGTGAACCAGACGAACATGTAGCCGCCCAGGGTGACAAGCAGCGAAAGTCCGAGCAGCCGAATTTCCCGCTCGCGCCGCCCGAGCCACCAACCTGCCGCTGCCAGCAGCGGCAGGCCCGGTACCGCCCAGTTCCACAGCCTGGTCAGGTCCGCCGTGCGCTCGGTAAGAATGAAGATGCTCGGCAGGTCGATCGCGCTTCTCAGCTTGACGTGCCAGTCCCAGAAGTACTCTGCGATGCGGTGCGCGGGGTCGATGGCATGGGCGCCAAACAGCCCGAACTGCGCGTGGCCCTGGATGCCGCTCAGCAGCAAGGGCCAGCCGAAGCCGAGCGGGAGCGCGAACACTGCGTAGCCGGCGCCGAGCAGAAGCAGGTTTCGACGCCCGTCTGCTCCGCGCGCGACCGAGACGATCCAGGGCAGGGCGAACAGCGTGTGCGGCAGGGGATTGTGCAGTATGAGCGCGTACGAACCCACCACTCCGGCAGCCAGCAGGCGCCGCGGTGTGCGCTCGAGCAGTAGCCAGGCGAACACCAGATTGAACAGAAGGTGCGCCGGCATGGAGAAATACGTGATCGCCATCGCGCCGAAACCGGGCGAGCCGAGTGCGAGCAGCATCGCCCAGCCGCCGGACCGCGGCGCTCCGGTCAGGCGGACCGCGAGACGGCCGATGAGCACGAGGGCGAGCGAGGCGAGCAGGGGATTGCAGGCCCAGGGCGCGTGCACGAAGCTGAACGGCGTGAGCAGCAGCGCGAAACCGGGCCAGTAGGCGGAAGCGACCTGGCCGGTTTCGAACGATGCGTACAGGAACCGATTGAAATACGTCGGCACGATAAGGTGGCCGATCAGGTCGGGCGGGAACTGCCCGGTAAGCTTTCCGGCGGCGAATACCCGGCTCTGGAACAGCGCCGCGTACTCGTCCTGGGCAAGAGGATGATTGTGCTCGACGTAGAGCGTGCCGATGCAAAGCACGACGAACGTGATGGTCGCAGTTCGCCACGGATGCCGGGAAACTGCGTCCACGAATGCGAGCGCCGTACTTCGCGTCGGCGCGAAGTAGGCGGCGAGCGCGAGGGCAATGAGCAGTGCCGATCCGGCCAGATCCTGGGTCCGGAGGAAGTACTCCACCAGCCAGAAATGGTAGGGCTCGAAGGGGTAGCCGGAGTAATCGAGGATGAAGATGATCGACAGTCCGCCGATCAGCACGCACATCGCGAGCAGGCCGCGAGTGCACGGGTCGCTCGACCAGCGTGCGAGGGAGACCGGCCTGGAAATCATGCCGCGGCGCACCGGGCGAGCAGCTCGAGGTAGCGCTCGGTACACCGTTCCCACGACCAGTTGGTCGCCGCATAGGAGGCGACCGAAGTGCGAAGTCGTTGCGCGGTGATTCCGCCAGCGCTCAGGTGCCTGATACGGCCCTGCCAGCGCGCGATCGCTTCCGTGCCCGACAAGTTCTCGCTCGGCAGCACATCGGCCGCGTCGGGGCAGCCGGCTGCCGTCTCGATGCCGACCAGCGCCGGTGTGCCGCAGGCCATCGCTTCCTGCACCACGAGCGGAAACCCCTCGCCGCGGCTCGGCAGGACCAGCAGGTCAGCGGCCTGATACAAAGGGGCAAGCTCGGCGCCCGCGCGCCCGCGCAGCACGCTCACGTTCGAAAGCGCCCAGCGCTCCGGGTCAAGCGGTCCCCAGCCTGCGAACAGCCAGCGCGCATCGGGCAGGCTTTCAGCAAGCTTGTGCAGCAGCGGTAGCCCTTTCTTCTCCACGAAGCGGCCGACAAAGAGCAGCAACGGCGTGTCCGGCCCCACCCCGAGCTCGGCGCGCAGCGCTTCTCGCCGGGTTGCGTCCAGCGGTCGGAAAACGCCGGTATCGACCCCGTTGAAGACCAGCTCCGGCGGCGACCTGAAGTTGACGAACTCGCCGAAATAGCGCCGCACCGATTCGCTCACGAACGCCACCTGCGTGGCGCCGCCGAGCACCATGCGCGCGAGAACGCGGTAGGCGGCGAACAGCAGCGCGCGCAGCACCGGGTTGCGATACGGGATCATGCCGACGTGCTGCGTGACGAGCACGGGGCGTCGTGCCAGGCGTGCCGCGGCGTAAGCGACGACGTTGGGCAGATAGAGGCAGTCGTGCAGGTGGACGACGTCGGCCGCGCGCGCGGCCCGCCAGACGCGGCGCAGGGCGCCGGGCGACCAGAGGGGATACGGAACCCCGAAGCGCCGCTCGATCCCGTTCCAGGTTCTCGCCGGCACGCAGCGCAGGCCCGCAAGCGACGGCGCCGGGTCGCAGTCGCTCGCGTACCACGAGATCTCGATGTCGCCGCGGTCCGCGAGGCGCTTCGCGAGCTCGGCGGCGACCAGCTCGATGCCGCCTCGATGCGCGGGATAGTAGTGCGTGACCAGGGTAATCCGCATCAGGTCAGCGCCGCAGCGCAAAGCTCCAGCGGTCGTTGACGAGGAAATTCGTGGCGAGCAGGGTCAGCGTGACGACGACGCTGGCGGCGAGGTACCACAGGCCGAGCAGCGAAACCAGCAGGTACATCAGCCCGAGGTTGGCGGCGAAGCTGGTGCCCATGGTGGCGAAGTAGCGCGGCCACTCGACCCGGGCGGTCGTTCGCGGGGTGCGAAACGTCACCAGCTTCTGCAGCCAGAATCCGACCGGCGTGAGCGTAAAGAAAGAGATCATCGTCGAGACGAGGTAGTGCAGGCCGACCACCGATGTCAGCAGCCACAGCACGAGCAGGTTGAGCAGCGCGCAGATGCCGCCCATCGTGGCGTAGGTCAGGAACTTCACGCGCGTTTCCGGGCCTCGACGAGCAGGCAGCCGAAGCGGCCCCCGTTGTCCGTGCCGACGCCCGCCGAGATCGCGCCGGCGAGCGGCGCGGACAGCCATGCGGGCAGGCGCACGCCGCGCTTGCGCAGGCGCAGCGCGCGCTGGATCTCTATCGGCTGCATGCGCTGGCCGACCGCGCCGTACAGGATGCCGGCGGTGAAACGCGACAGCGTCTCCCAGCGCTGCACCTCCGGCGCGGTCAGATAGTTCACCGTCCGTGCCGGCTCGATGCCGTGGCGTTCCAGGCAGGCGCGCCACTGCGGCTCGCCCCAGTAGCGCCGGTGCGCGCAGCGCCGGTCAATCTGCTCCAGATAGCGCTCGCGGTCGCTCCATGCCGGCAGCGGCCCCGCAAGGCAGTCGTGAAAGCCCGCGCCGGGGACGGTGAAAAGAAACGTTCCCGCTGGCCGCAGCAGGCGGGAGACCTCGGCGATCACGGGTTCGATGTCGTCGATATGCTCGAGAACCGAGTTGGAGTAGACGAAGTCGAAGCTTGCATCGGGCTCCGGGATGCGGTCCCCGGGGACGGTGTGAACGCGCCGGTATACCCTGGATTCGACCGCGTCCCTTGTCTCGAGCGGGTCGATGTCCACCCCGACCAAGGAGAGCGAGGTGTTCGACGCCTCGAGCAGGATGCGCATCAGCTTGCCGTCGCCGCATCCGAGATCGAGGCCTTCGCCCGCGGGCAGGCCGTGGCGAATCACGGCCGCGAGCTCGACCGCGCGCCACCAGCTGGTTGCGGGCTGGAACGGATTCTCGCTCACCAGCTTGCGCAGGAGCCGGCTTTGCGGACTCATGCGGCGATCCGATCGGCGCGGTCGATGACTTCATGCTGCATGCGCAGCACCGCCAGGGCGTCGTGCGCATCGATTCCCTGCGCCGGAACTCCGGAACGCACCGCCGCTGCGAAGCGCCGGAACACCTCCTCGTTGCCGTAGTGCAGCGCGCCGGCGAGATGGCGCGGACCGCTGAGCAGGTGCTGCGCCCAGTGCGACCAGGTAGCGAGCAGCGAGGTCCTCAGCACCGGCCAGGTGGTATGCAGATTATCGTTGGGCAGCCTCAGGTAGATATCGCGAAAGACGTCCACGTCCCCGAGACAGCGTTCGCCGGCGAGCGACACGTGCCACTCGCTCAGCGGCGCCTCGAATGCCATGTCGAGCTTGACCGGGATGGATTCCGGTCCGGCGGCGTAATGCGCGGATATCCACGCCGGAGTCTGCTTGCCGATGGTGCTCGGATGCACTTCTGCGCGCAGGAACCGCAGCGGCGCCGGCGCCAGGGCGCGCAGCAGGTAGAACATATGCGGGCTCTCGTCGTAGAACAGCCCGAGCGGGAGCTCCTCGTACCAGGCCGGCAGACGGCGCATAGGGTTGCCCAGCTGGCGCGCGTGTATGAAGCGCAGCGCGCCGTAGCGCCCGGCCTGCAGGTCGGCCGCCAGCCGGCGCGTCGAACGGGCGAACTGAAAATTGTGGACGATGGCGAGGGTGAGCTTCTTCTCTTGCGCCAGCTGCGCCAGCTGCTCGCCTTCCTTCGGCTCCATGACAAACGGCTTTTCGGTCAGCACGTGCTGGCCGAGGGAGAGCGCCTCGCCGATCAGCGCCGCGTGCGCGCCGGGGGCTGCGCCGACGACCACCGCCTCCACCTCGTCGAGCCAGGGTACCTCGGCCAGGCGATCTCCCGCGTGATGACGTCGCAAGCCGAGGCGCCGTGCGACCGCGCGGGCGTGGTCCGGTCGACGGTCGATCACGCCCACGATCTCGTAGGCGGGATCGCGCCGCATGACCGGCAGGTGGCGGTGCAGGCTCACCCATCCCAGACCGACCGCCGCAACCCGGAGGGGCTTGGTCTCTTGTGACTTCGGCACGTTTTCTGCCCGTCAGGCGAAAAAAAACCGAGCATAGCGTAATCGTGCGAACCCCGTAGGGGCCGATGTCGTTTCAGAAGCGGATTAGGGCTACGAGGACTCGCGCTGCGACAGCTGGCCCGGGCGTCCGAGCAGCACTACTTTTCCGTCGCTGAAGACGATGCGCCAGCCGGCGTCCTGCATGTGGCGCATGCGCCGGATTCCCTGATTGAAATCCCGCTGCAGCAGGAGGATGTAGTCGACGTGATAGCGCGCGATGAACGCCTTCAGCGCGGCTTCGTCGCTGTTCAAACGCAGTATTTCGAGGAAATATTTCCTGCCGTAGGCGTACGCCCGCGAATCGATCGCCGGCCGCAGCCGCGGATAGTAGCGGTAGATCAGCTCGGAGCCGAGCTCGTACGAATTGAGCACGTTGCCCTTGATCTGCGGGCGGTCGAGGTATTCGACCAGCAGCGGCGAGAAGTTGTGCGACACCACGTGGTACGGGAACCCGCCGTACAGGTTGCCGTAGCGCATCGCCAGGCCCGCGCAGGCGACGATCAGCGCCAGCGTCGCCGCGCGCACGGGCGGCCACGCCAGCAGCCTGGGGGCGATTCCGCGCATCGCGGCCGCCAGGGGATAGACGGAAGCCAGGGCGAAGAAGACGATATGCCGCTGCGCATGCAGCGCGAGGTAGCCGAAAACCAGCAGTAGCAGCGCGCCGGCGAGCGGAACCTTGCGCCAGCCGAAGGACAGCACCGCGGCCGAGAAGGCGAGGAAGCTCAGGAAGGCCCAGTAGCCGCGCGATCCGGCGAACGGGCCGTACAGGGTAGGCGTCCACTCGTAGATGTAGGAGCGCAGGAAGTCCGCCCGTTCCAGGTCCCAGACGAAGCGGAACAGGTGCGCGCCGTACGGGTTGAGCAGCATTGCGCACGCCATCAGCGCGGCGCACAGAAGGTAGGGGCGGGCGGCCAGCCAGGACGCGCGCAGGCGATTGCCCTTGTGCCTGCGGAGGGCTTCCGCCGCGGCGCCCGCGGCGAACGTGGCGGCCAGGACCAAGGCCAGGGGAAACGAGCCATGGCTGTTTGCCCACAGCAGCGCCGCCGGCACGCAGGCGAGCAGGTAACGCCATCTGCCGCTGGCGCGATACTCGACCAGCAGGCTGAGGACGATGACGAAGAGGAACAGCCCGAAAAGCTCCGGTCGAAGGAAGTAGCGAAAGTTTGTCGCCGCCATGGCGGCAAGCGAGACGAGCACGGACGCGAACAGGCTTTCGCTCAGCCGGTACGACAGGCGCCAGCAAAGGCCGAACAGGGCGAGGCCGAGCAGGCCCTTGACGAAGACAAGATGGGCGTGGCCGACCAGGTGGAAGAAGAGATAGAGCGTGACCGACGACAGCCACTCGTGCGCGGCGAACGGAAACTGGCTCGCTTCGGTGAACGGAAAGAGCACGGTGCGCGGGATTTCGCCGTTGCTCCAGATCATGCGGCCGAGCGCCGCGTCCAGCCACAGATCGTTGCTGCCGGGCGGGATGAAAGTGATCACGGCTACGACGACGATCGCGGCCGCGACGGTGCCGGCCCTGAGCCAGCTGTCGGCTCTACTCATACCGCAGGGCTTCGACCGGGTTGAGGCGCGCCGCCTTGCGTGCGGGGTAGAAGCCGAAGAACACGCCGGTCACGACGGCGAAGGCGACCGCGAGCAGAATCGAGCGGCCCGAGAGCACGATGTTCCAGCCGGCGACATTTGCGATGCCGACCGACGCGCCGACGCCGAGCAGCACGCCGACCAGACCGCCGATCAGCGAAAGCGTGACGGCCTCGACCAGGAACTGGCCGAGAATGTCGCGCGTGCGCGCGCCGACCGCCATGCGCAGCCCGATCTCGCGCGTGCGCTCGGTGACCGACACCAGCATGATGTTCATGATGCCGATGCCGCCCACCACCAGCGAAACGGACGCGACCGCCGCCAGCAGCAGCGCGAGCACCCGGCTCGAGGCCTCCTGCGCGGCCATGATGTCGGCCAGGTTGCGCAGCGAAAAGTCGTCGTCGGCGCCCTGCTGCAGGCGATGCCGCTGGCGCAGCAGCGCGCGCACCTCATCCTCGACCCGCTTGGTGTCGTAGCCTTCGGCGGCCTTGACCCAGATCACGCTGACCGAGCGCTGCGCCGCGATGTTCGCCCGGCCGAGCACGCGGTTGCGCGCAGTGCCGATGGGAACGATGATGATGTCGTCCTGGTCGGTGCCCATCATGCTCTGGCCCTTGGTCGACAGCACGCCCACCACGGTGAAGGGAACCCGCTTGATGCGGATCACCTGGCCCAGCGGGTCGGCGCCGCCGAACAACTGCTTTACCACGGTCTGGCCGACGATGCACACCTTGCCGGCGCCTGACATCTCCGCCGGCTCGAACGCGCGCCCGTCCGCGAGCGGCCACTCGCGTACTTCCAGGTACTCGGGCGTGGTGCCGTAGATCTGGGTCGCCCAGTTGGAGTTGCCCCAGATGACCTGGGCGCCGCCGCGCAGCGCCGGCGCGGCGACTGCCTCGGGGATCTCGCGGTTGATGGCGTAGGCGTCGTCCTCGGTGATGGTATAGGTGGAGCCGACACTGAGCCGGACGCCGCCCTGCGTGCGGGCTCCCGACAGGATCAGCAGCAGGTTCGAGCCGAGTGCGCGGATCTGTTCCGCGACTCGCGCTTGGGCGCCTTGGCCGACCGCGATCATGACGATCACCGCGGCGACGCCGATGATGATGCCGAGCATGGTCAGCGCGCTGCGCAGCTTGTTGGTTGCCAGCGAGCGCAGCGCGATGCGCAGCAGGGCGCCGAGCTTCATGGCGCCGCGTCGCCCACCAGGCGGCCGTCGAGAAAGCGCAGCACGCGGCGCGCGAAGTGCGCCACGTCCGGTTCGTGGGTGACGACCACGACCGTCATGCCGCTTGCGTTGAGGTCCTGCAGCAGCGCCATGATCTCGAGGCTGGTGCGGGAGTCGAGCGCGCCGGTCGGCTCGTCGGCGAGGATCAGCACGGGTTGCGTGACGAGTGCGCGGGCGATCGCCACCCGCTGCTGCTGTCCGCCGGAGAGCTGCGCCGGCTGGTGGTGCGCGCGCTCGCCCAGGCCCACCCGGGCGAGCATGCCCTGCGCGCGCGTGTGACGCTCCTGCGCCGCGACGCCGGCGTAGACGAGCGGCAATTCGACGTTCTCCAGCGCGGAGGTGCGCGGCAGCAGATTGAAGCTCTGGAACACGAAGCCGATATTGCGGTTGCGCACCTCGGCCAGCTCGTCTCCGCCCAGCTCCGAGACCCGGCGGCCGGCGAGCAGGTACTCACCCGAGGTCGAGCGGTCCAGGCAGCCGAGCAGGTTCATGAAGGTGGATTTTCCCGAGCCCGAAGGACCCATCACCGCCACGAATTCGCCACACGCGATCTCCACGCTGACGTCGTCGAGGGCGCGGATCGCGTTGTCCCCGACCCGGTAGACCTTGACCAGGTGGCGAGTCTGCAGCAGGGCGTCGGGCATCAGAACAGGCGCATGCGCGGCCCGGTGCTGCCCTCGCTGCGCGGCTCGATCAGCCCGACCACGACCTCGTCGCCTTGCTTGAGCGGGCCGCTCAGCACCTCGGTGCTGGTGCCGTCGCTCAGGCCCAGGCGCAGCTCCACCGGCTGCGGCGCTCCGCCGGCGAGGATCCAGACGCGGCCGCTGGCCGCCGTGCCGCGCGCGCCGAGCGCCCCTGCAATCTTGTCATAGGCCGCCTTCTGCTCGGGCCTGAGCATCTCCATGATCCGCGCCCGGATTTCGGCGCGGATGCGTTCGCCCAGGCGCCGGCGCTCGGCGTCGCTCTCGACCTCGCGCAGCTTGGCGTAGCGCGGGCGTGCATCGGCGAAAATCCGCTCCAGCTTCGACTTCTGCGTCGCGTCGAGCTTGAGCTCGCGCTCCAGGCGCTGGCGCAGCGCCTGCGAAGCCTGCGCGCGCGTTTGCGGCGCCGCGCTCGCTGCGGCGGGGGTCGCCTCGGCGGCGCCCGGGGGCCGGAAGCGCAGCGCCGCGTTCGGCAGCTTGAGCGCGTTGTCGCGCTGGTCGACGACCACGCGCACGTTGGCGGTCATGCCCGGCAGCAGGGCGAGATCCGGGTTGGCTGCCGAGATCACCACCGTGTAGCTGACGACGTTCTGCACGTTCTGCGGCGACTTGCGGATCTGGCGGATCTCGCCGCTGAAGCTGCGCCGCGGGAACGCGTCGACCGTGAAGGTGGCGGTCTGGCCGACCTTCAGCCGGCCGACATCGGCCTCGTCGATCGCCGCTTCGACCTGCATGTCGCGCAGGTCTCGCGCGATGGTGAACAGCACCGGAGCCTGCAGGCTCGCGGCGACGGTCTGCCCGGCGTCCACGTTGCGCAGGATCACGGTGCCGTCGACCGGCGCGCGGATGATCGTGCGCTCGAGGTCGACCTGCGCCTGCTTCAGCAGCGCCTCGCGCTGCTTGACGGCCGCGAGCGCGCTGCCGATCTGCGCCTGGCTCACCTTGATCTGCGCCTCGACCGACTTGAGCTGCTCGCGCGTGGCGTCGAGCAGCGTCTTCGCCTTGTCCCGGTCCGACGGCGAGATGAAATTTTTCGCCACCAGCGTCTTCTTGCGCTCGTAGTCGCGTTTTGCGTCGGCCAGATTGACCTTGACCCGTCCTGCCTCGGCCATTTGCGCGACGTACTGCGAGCGGGCGACCGCGACCGCGCTCTTGGCGGCGTCGACGTCGGCGCTCGCCTGGCTGACGCGCAGCTCGTAGGTGGACGGATCGATGCGGGCGATGATCTGGTCCTTCTTCACCGGCGTGTTGAAGTCGGCGTAGATTTCCTTCACCTGACCCGAAATCTGCGACCCGACCTGGACCGTGGTGACCGCGTTCAGCGTGCCGCTCGCCGCCACCACCGCCTGCAGCGGCCCGCGCTCGACGCGGGCCATCCGGTAGCGCGGTCCGCCGTCGCCGTTGCGCGCCTGGAGCCAGGCATAGCCGCCCGCAGCGAGGGCGAGCACGACGATGATGCCGATGACGCGGCTGAGACGCATGGTGCGGTTCGTGGATCAGGGGGGCCGCGCCATGATACCCGCAAGGCGCAGCCCCGCCGGCGCGTTTACCTCTGCTTTACAAGGGCGCAACACGCCCTTTACGCGATGCCGTCGTTGCCTTTGACGCCGATCAGCCGCGGCAGGTTCAATTCGAGCGGCGGGATCGTTTTGCGATCGCGCAGGTAGCGGGTCACGACCTCCCAGATCGGCTCGCCTTGCGCGCCGGCGTCGACCGGCGCCCAGCCCGCGACCTTGTAGACCTTGTCGGCCGCCATCGGCTTGCCGCCGAGGCGCATGTCGGAGATGCGCGCGCCGATCGCCGCGTTGGGCTCGCAGGCGTAGCTCATGCCGCCCACGCGCACCATGTCGCCGCCCTGCTGGCGGTAGGGATCGGGGTTGAACAGGTTGTCGCAGATGTCCTCGAGGATCGACTTGATGCGCTCACCGGTCATCTCGGTCAACGTGCTGGTGGGATAGGTGATCGCGGTCTGGTCCATGACGTGATCGAGCGTGATGGCGTCGCCGGGCAGCAGCGAGGTTCCCCAGCGGAAGCCGGGCGAGAACGCCAGATTCGCGCCTTTGACTGCCATCAGCGCGTCGAGGATCAGCTGGTCGAAGCTGCCGTTGAAGTTGCCGCGCCGGTAGAGCAGGCCCTCCGTGAGCGCGAGCTTCTCCTCCAGCTTGGCGCGATGCGGCGCGCGCACCGATTCGATGTAGGCCGACATCTCCGCGTCGGCGGGCAGCAGATCGGCGAACACCGGCAGCAGCCGGTAGCGGTAGTCGGCCACCGCTCCGCCCTTCACCTCGAGATCCATGACGGCGACGAACTTGCCGTTCGAGCCGGCGTTGGCGACCAGCGTCCTGCCGCCGGGATTTTGCACCACGCTGGGGGCGGGCACGCCGTCGTGCGTGTGGCCGCCCAGGATCACGTCGATGCCGCGCACGCGCGTGGCGAGCTTGAGGTCGACGTCCATGCCGTTGTGCGACAGCAGCACCACCACCCTGGCGCCCTTCGCCCGCACCTCGTCGACCATCTTCTGCAGGTGCCGTTCCTGGATGCCGAAGCTCCACTGCTCGACCATGTAGCGCGGATTGGCGATCGGCGTGTAGGGAAAGGCCTGGCCGATGATCGCCAGCGGCACGCCGTTCAGGTTGCGCAGCGAGTACGGCTTGAACACCGGGTCCTCGAAATCCACCGTCTTCACGTTGTGCGCGATGAACTCGATCGGCGCCAGCTCCTTGTCGACCGCCTGCTTCATGCGCTCCATGCCGTAGGTGAATTCCCAGTGCGCGGTCATCAAGTCGACGCCGAGCAGCTTCTGCGCGCCGATCATGTCGGCGCCCCGGCTCCAGAGCGAGGTCGCCGAGCCCTGCCAGCTGTCGCCGCCGTCGAGCAGCAGCGAGTGGGGGCGACTGGCGCGCAGGCGCTTGATCAGGGTGGCGATATGCGCGAAGCCGCCGACCCTGCCGTAGCGGCGCGCCGCGGCCTCGTAGTCGAGGCAGGTGAAAGCGTGCGCCAGCCTGGCGCCGGGCGCGATGCCGAAATGCTTCAGAAACGCCTCGCCGACCAGGTGCGGCGGCCGGCCCGCGGCGGCGCCCACGCCGATGTTGTAGCTCGGTTCGCGGAAGTACGTCGGCAGCAGCTGCGCGTGCTGGTCGGTCACGTGCAGCAGCGAGACGTTGCCGAAGGCGGGCAGGTCGTAGAGCTCGTCCGCGGCCTCGGCCGCGCTCGTGCCCGGGCGCAGGCTGGCGCCCGTGGCGGCGGCGAGGGCGAGCAGGCGCAGGAATTCGCGTCTTTGCATGGCTTACCGGCTCACAAAAAAACGGGGCTTGGCCGCAACCAAGCCCCTCTTGCTTCGATACCGCTCGTGACTACTGGTTCACCGGCGAGGCCGGGTCGAGCAGGTAGGCCGTCAGGTCCTTGATGTCTTGCTCGGTGAGCGTGCCGGAAGTGCCGAAGCGCGGCATCTGGGTGCACAGGTTGTACGCCTTGGAGTTGTATATCTTGCCGTAGACGTACTTCTGCCCCTCCATGCCGTTGCCGCGCACCTTGGCGTAGTGCTTGAGGCTCGGGCCGATGGTGCCGTAGGAGGGCTGCTTGGGCGAAAGCTGGTGGCAGTTGTAGCAGCCGCCGCCGCTCTGCGATCCCGCTTTTTCCTTCCAGGTCATGCCCTTGCCGCTGGCGGCGATCTTCGCGCCGCGCTTCCAGTTGCCCATGTAGTTGCCGTCCGCCGGGTAGCGGATCGTCGCCAGCTGGTCGTTTTCCATCTCTCTGGCGCGCTTGGCGGGCGGCTTGTCGCGGGTAACGGTGCAAAGCCACTGAACGTCGTCCTGGTCGACCCGGCTCACCACGGCCTGGCCGCGGGTGTGGAAGTCCCGGTGCATGACCGCGCGCACTTCCAGCGCCGTGGGTCCGGCGTGGGCAAGCTGGGTAACCAGCAGCGCGGCCAGGGTGCCGAGCGAAAGGTGAATGCTCTTGCTTTTCATGTCTCGCTCCTCAGCGCTTGGTGCCGGGGCCCGCGTACGGCTCCCCGTTGGCGGTCACCGCCAGGAACATGGTCAGGGCCACGGTCGCGTCCGAGCCGAAGGTCGGCTCCGGGAACCGCATCTGGCGATAGCAGTCGTTCAGCCGCCACTGGAAGGTCTTCATCTGGCTGTTGGAGACCCGGTACGCCGGCCAGGTGGCGTAGGTACCGCGCGCGCCCGAGGGCTTGCTCAGCACCGGCAGGGCCTGCATCCGGATCCGCTTGCCCTCGACGCCGTGACACGAGGCGCAGGAGAAGTCCCACGGCCCCGCGCGGTAGAAGAACAGCTCCTTGCCGAGCTCGTAGGCGGCCTTCGCCTTCGGGTTGCGGGTGCTGACCGCGATCCTGTAGCCGCGCGACTTGCCGACCACGTAGGCCACCAGGTACTCGAGCTCGGACGGCTTGTCGGCGTTGCCGAAGGTGCGCTTGGTGGCCTCCTTGTAGTCGCGCCCCTGCAAGGACACCATGCAGTGGACCAGGCGCGACTCGAGGTCCATGACGCGGCCGGTGTCCTCGAAGTAGCGCGGCAGCTTGACGTAGGCGCCCTTGAGCACGCCCGGGCCCTTGCCCAGGTCGCACTTCTCGAGCGATGCCTGCTTGGGCCCCTGCTTTTTCTTCCACAGGTCTTCGCCCTGGAGCTCGAACAGCTCGACCGGGCTGCCCTCTGCGAGCATCTTCTGGTACTTCTGAATCTCCTTTCTTTCGTTCTGTGCGCTGACGGGCGCCGCCGCAACGGCAAGCGCGGCCGCGGCCAGCACGGCACTTGTGCGAAGTGCGAGCATGATTTCCCCCTCCTGTTGTGATCAGGCGACTGCGGCTTCGATGCTGTTGCTTTCGCCCTTGTTGTCGACCCAGCCGATCTCGACCTTGTCGCCCTTGGTGCCGCCTTTGACGCGGAACGAGAACACCGGGTTGCGCGATATCGCCTGGCTGGTCTGGCCTTCGATCACCGTCTTGCCGTTAACCTTGACGGTCACGTTTTCGATGAAATGCGCCGGGACCAGCTTGCCTTTGACCTTGCGCTGGCCGGTTTCCATCGGGTGGGCCATCAGAACCCGGATGTCGGTATAGCCGCTCTTCAGCGAAGCGCGGATCTTCATTGGACGTGCCATGTTCTTCCTCCTCTCAGCCGCCGCAGCCGCCGATCGTGACCTTGACCTCCCGCATGGCGACGTAATGCTTGCCGCCGGCCTCCGCGATGACGCGGATGTAGGAGGACTCCCCCATCTTCACGTTCACTTTCACGTAGGGCAGCGCGCCGTTCATGAAATTGAACTTGCTGGTGAGCGGGAACGGATTCTTGTCGATCACCACCGCGATCGAGGTGGTGCCGGGAATGTGGCTGGTGATTTCCACCGGCACCACGGCGCCGTTCTCGGCGATCTCCGGCACGTCGAGAATGACGTCCTTGCTCATTGCGGCGTCTTGCGCGCCGATGCTCTTGAGCGCGTCGGCGGCGGTTTTCTGCCTGAACGCGCTCATGTCCCAGTTTGCGGCGAGCACGCGCTCGGGCCTGAGCAGGCCCGCCGCCAGCGCCGCGGCGAGCGCGCCGGTGGCGCCTGCGCTGCGCAAAACTACCCTACGACCTTCGTCCATTCGCCCCTCCTTCAGGTATGTCGCCCGGATCTGACGCCCAGGCTTCGATGACACAGGTTTGAAAACGAAGCTATCGTACGGTGTCAGTTCGGGGATGGAAAGCCCCGCAAAATCACTTATACTTATTTCGTTATGCGTTGCGCCGATCGGGTGCGGCAGAATGTTCCCGATTTGCCGCCGCGCTTTTGCTCCAGGCGCAGGTCGTGCATCGTCATGCCGCGATCGACGGCCTTGAGCATGTCGTAGACCGTGAGCAGCCCGGCCGCGACCGCGGTGAGCGCCTCCATCTCGACCCCGGTCGGGCCGCGGCATTCGACCGTGGCGAGCAGCGTGATCGCGGAGCGCGCCGCGTCCGGCTCGAACTCGACTGCGACCCGCGTCAGCGCGATCGGGTGAGCGAGGGGAATCAGCTCGGCGGTGCGCTTGGCGGCCTGGATCGCCGCGACGCGCGCCACCCCGAGAACGTCGCCCTTGCGCGCGCTGCCTTCGAGCACCGTGCGCAGGGTCGCCGGGCGCATCGAAATGCGTCCCGAGGCGATCGCGACCCGGTGGCTGCGCGCCTTGGCGCCGACGTCGACCATGTGCGCGTGCCCTTGCGCGTCGAAGTGCGTCAGCTTGCGCGGCGGTTTGCGTGTCAGATTGTCCTCCCGGCCGGGAACTTGCCCCGGCAGCAGGTATCATAATCGCATGCGTCGTCCCGCGCCGCTGGTGCTCGCGGCCTTACTCGCCTTCGTCGTCCCCGTCTGCGCGTCGGCGCAGAGCCAGAACCTGCCGGATCTGGGTGGCGTCGCGGACAGCACGCTGTCGCCGCATGCCGAGCGGCGCATGGGCGAGAGCATCATGGCCGACATCCGCCGCGATCCTGCCTTCGTCGAGGATCCCGAGATCACCGACTACCTCGACAAGCTCGGCGACAAGCTGGCCAGTGCGCCGCCCGGAGCGGGCCAGGACTTCGAATTCTTCGCCGTGCGCGACCCGGGGATCAACGCCTTCGCGCTGCCGGGAGGGTTCGTCGGCGTGTATACCGGGCTGATTGCCGCGGCCGACAACGAGTCCGAGCTGGCCTCGGTGCTCGCGCACGAGATCACGCACGTCACGCAGCGCCATATCGCGCGCCTGCTCAGCCAGCAGCAGCAAATGCAGCTGCCGACGATGGCGGCGCTGGTGGCGGCGATCCTGGTCGGGAACTCGCGCCCGGATCTCGCGGCGGGCGCTGCAGCCGCGGCGAGCGCAGGCAACGTGCAGTCGCAGATCAAGTACACGCGCGAATACGAGCGCGAGGCCGACCGGATCGGCTTCCAGCGCCTGGTCGCGGCCGGGTTCGACCCGCAGGGAATGCCGGAATTCTTCGAGAAGATGCAGCGCTACACGCGGCTGAGCGACGACGGCGGCGTTCCGACCTACTTGCGCGACCACCCGGTCACCACCGAGCGGATCGCCGACGCCGAGAATCGCGCCGCGCACGTGCCCTACCACCAGCATCCGGACAGCCTCGAATTCCATCTGGTGCGCGCGAAAGTGCGCGCGCTGGCGGGCGACGCGAGCGAGCAGGTGACGTATTTCGAGGGCAGGGTGCGCGACCGGCGCTACGCCAACGAGGCAGCGGCGCGCTACGGCCTGGTGGTTGCGCTGCTGCGCGCGCGCCGCAGCGCCGACGCCGCGGCGCAGCTGGCGCGGCTGCGCGATCTGCATCCCGCGAGCGCGATGGTCGAAATGCTCGCCGCGCGCGTGCGCCAGGCGCAAGGCGACGACGCCGGCGCGACGGCGATCCTGCGCGCCGCGCTCGGGCGCTACGCCAACAGCAGGCCGCTGGTCTACGCTTACGTCGCCGCGCTGCAGGACGCGGGCCGCAACCGTGAGGCGCTGCAGGCGCTCGAGACTCCGCTCAGGCTCTATCCGCGCGACGGGCACCTGCGCATGCTGCAGGCCAAGACCTACGCTGCGCTCGGCAAGCGCCTGCTGCAGCATCAGGCGCAGGCCGAGGTCTACGTCCTGCAGGGCAGCCTGCCGGCGGCGATCGAGCAGCTGCAGCTCGCGCAATCCGCCGGGGACGGCGACTTCTACCAGCTTTCGGCGGTCGACGCGCGCTTGCGTGAGCTGCGGGCGCAGCGGCAGCAGGAAGCACGCGAGGCGAAGAAGAAGAGGAACTAGCGGCCGAATCAGAGGCGCTTATCGCAAAATCAAAACATCGGTATTGCCCGTGAGCGGGGCGGTGTCGAAAATAGGCTTACGCCGCACGCAGATACGGCAAGAAACATCCGTTCCAAGCGCTGCTCGCGGCGCTCATTCCCGAGGAAAACGCTATGCCGGGCCTCGTCAGGCCTCACGGAGGAGGGTCGCTCAAGGCGCTGATGCTCGCGGGCGAGGCGCTCGCGGCCGAGCGCACCCGCGCCAGGACGTTGCCCCAGGTGAGCGTCAGCTCGCGCGAGAAGGGCGACCTGATCATGCTCGGCATCGGCGGCTTCACGCCGCTCGACGGTTTCATGTCGCGCGCCGACTGGGAAGGGGTCTGCGACGGCATGCGCACGGCGAGCGGCCTGTTCTGGCCGATCCCGATCACGCTTTCGGTCGATGAAGTGGTGGCCGACGGGATCAAGACGGGCGCGGACATCGCTCTCGTCGATCCCGACTCCGGCGAGGTCCTGGCGACGATGCGGGTGAGCGAGAAGTACCGCATCGACAAGGCGCACGAGTGCATGTCGGTATTCAGCACGACGGACCTCGAGCACCCGGGCGTGAAGATGGTGATGCAGCAGGCCGACGTCAACCTCGCGGGCCCGGTCAAGCTGCTATCCGACGGCGGATTCAAGGCGAAGTACGGCGAGCTGTTCAAGACGCCGGCCGAGACCCGCGCCGAGTTCGAGCGGCTGGGCTGGTCGAAGGTCGCGGCGTTCCAGACCCGCAACCCGATGCACCGCTCGCACGAGTACCTGGCCAAGGTGGCGATCGAGGTCTGCGACGGCGTGCTGGTTCACTCGCTGCTCGGCAACCTGAAGCCGGGTGACATTCCGGCCGACGTGCGCACGCAAGCGATCTCGGTGCTGGTCGACAAGTACTTCCGCCCGAATACCGTGGTGCAGGCGGGTTATCCGCTCGACATGCGCTACGCGGGCCCGCGTGAGGCGCTGCTGCATGCGCTGTTCCGCCAGAACTACGGCTGTTCGCACCAGATCGTCGGCCGCGACCACGCCGGGGTGGGAAGCTACTACGGGCCGTTCGACGCGCACCACATCTTCGACCAGATCCCGCACGACGCGCTCGAGACCCAGGCGCTGAAGATCGACTGGACGTTCTGGTGCTACAAGTGCGGCGGCATGGCCTCGGCGCGCACCTGCCCGCACGACGACGCGGACCGCCTGCTGGTTTCCGGCACCAAGCTGCGCAAGTGGCTCTCGGAGGGCTCGGAGGTGCCGGCGGAGTTCAGCCGCGCCGAAGTGCTAGAGGTGCTGCGCAAGTACTACGCCTCGCTCGAGGCGAGCGAGAAGGTCGAAGTCAAGCTGTCCGGCCACTCCGCCAGGTAAGTGCTGGTACGCGACTACATGAGCAGTCCGGTGATCGCGGTTGGGCGCGACACCGAGTTCCACGCCGCTTTCGACCTGATGCGCCACCACAACGTCCATCACCTGCCGGTGGTCGACGGTGGCCGCGTGCTGGGCATCGTCGCCGAGCGCGACCTGCTGCTGGCAGCGGCGAACTTCGGCCCCGCCGAGGTGCCGGTGGAGGAGATCATGCGCGCGCCGGTGACCTGCATCTCGCCGCGCGCCAGCCTGCGCAGCGCGGCGCGGATGCTGGTGCTCAAGCACATCGGCAGCCTGCCGGTGGTGACCGCGCGCAAGCAAATCGTCGGCATCATCACCGAGACCGACGTCTTCAAGGTGATGGCGGGGATGGCGCGCTCGGGCGGGACGCGGATCAGCCGCCGAGCACCTTCGGCAGCCAAAGCGAAAGCGCGGGGAAGGCTAGGATCAGCGAAACCCGGATCAGCTCGGCGAGGAAGAACGGCATCACGCCGCGGAAGGTCTGGCTCATCGGCACGTCCTTCGCCAGGGCGTTGATCACGAACACGTTCATCCCGACCGGGGGCGTGATCAGCCCGAGCTCGACCACGATCAGCGCCAGGATGCCGAACCAGATCTTGAGGTGATCCTGGCTCATGCCGAAGTCCAGCCCGGAGACCACCGGCCAGAAGAACGGGATCGTGAGCAGGATCATCGACAGGCTGTCCATCAGGCAGCCGAGAAAGATCAGCGCGATCAGCAGCAGGATCACGATCATGATCGGCGACAGGCCCGAGTGCTCCATCATCTCGGCGGCGGCCTGGGGCACGCCGCCGCGCGCCATGAAGATGTTCAGGATCTGGGCGCCGAGCAGGATCAGGTAGATCATCCCGGTCGTCTTGGCGGTGTCGAGCAGCGCCGCCTTCATCCCGACCCAGCGGATCGAGCCGCGCACGATGCCGTACACGGCGACCAGGAACACCCCGACCGCGGCCGCCGGCGTAGGGGTGAACAGGCCGAAGTAGATGCCGCCCATCACCATGCCGAAGATCGCCAGCACCGGGCCCACGTTCAGCGTGGCGTCGATGAACTCCTTGCGCGAGACGCGGTCCCCGGGCGGGCCGGCCTCGGGATTGAGGCGGACCATGATCGCGATGGTGACGAGGAAGAACAGCACCGCGATCAACCCCGGAATGAAGGCGGCCATGAACATCTGCACGATGCTCGCCTCGACCACGATGGCGTACACCACCAGCACCACCGAGGGCGGGATCAGGATTCCCAGCACGCCGCCGGCGGCGAGCGTCCCGGTCGCGAGCGTGGGGCTGTAGCGGTAGCGGCGCAGTTCGGGCAGCGCGACCTGGGTCATGGTCGAGGCGGTGGCGAGCGACGAGCCGCACACCGCGCCGAATCCGGCGCAGGCGGCAATGGCGGCCATCGCGATGCCGCCGCGCATCCAGCCGAGCCACGCGTTGGCGGCGCGGAACAGGTCGCGGCTGAGCCCGGCGCGGGTCGAAATGTTGCCCATCAGCACGAACATCGGCAGCACCGACAGGTCGTAGATCGAGAACTGCGAGTAGGCGAGGTTCTTGAGCTGGGCGAGAAAGATCAGCGGGTCGCCCAGGATCATCATGCCGCCCGCGCCGACCAGGATCATCGCGTAGGCAATCGGGATGCGGACCGCGATGAGCCCGACCAGGGCGACCAGCCCCAGCAGCCCTAGCAGCAGGCCATGTTCCAATCGATTTCTCCTCCTAGCGCGCGAGATTCCACGCGCGCAGCGTGTTCCGGACCGAGCGCAGCGACGCGAGCGCCATTAGCACGAGCGACATCAGCGCCGGAACGTAGGCGTACCAGATCGGCACGTGCAGGATGGTGGTGGTCTCGACGTACTCGCGGTAGTCGAGCATGCCCAGGTACATGCGCCACAGCAGCAGCGCGCTGAAGCCGAGCGCGATCAGAGCCGATACGACCTCCAGCAACGCGACCGTGCGCGGCCCGGCGCGGGCGGTGAAGATGTCGGCGGTGACGTTGGCGCCGGTGAGCTGGCAGTAGGGCAGGAACATGAACACCGCCACCGCGACCCACATCTCGGTCATCTCGACGTCGCCCTGCAAGGGACGGTCGAAGAAGAAGCCGCGTGTCGCGCTCCAGGCGACCATCAGGACGACGCCGAGCAGGACGGCCCCGCCCAGCAGCGCCCAGGCCTCGATCACGCGGGCGACGAAGCCGGTCGGCTCCGCCGCCGCGCGCCCTGCGTCAACGTCCACCTGGCTACTTCGAGTACTTGGCGATCTCTTTGCGGGCGACCTTGACCAGCGTCGCGCCGTCGATGCCCTTCGACTTGACCTCGTCTTCCCAGCGCTTGACCACGGGCTCGAGCTTGGTCTTGAACGCCTGGAGCTGGGCCGCAGTCAGAACGATGTGGGTGTCGCCCGCCTTTTCGGCGAACTTGATGCCTTCCACGTCGTCGTCGTGCCAGATCTTGCCGACCTCGCGCACCCAGGCCGCGCCCGAGTTGACGTTGAACGCCTTCTTGATGTCGCGCGGCAGCGAGTTCCAGCGCGCCTGGTTCATCGATACCTGGAACGTGGTGGTGCCGAAGCGGGTCATGTCGGGACCTTCGATGAAGTACTTCATCAGCTCCTGCAGTTTGAGCGGCGGAATGATCTCCCACGGGATCAGCGCGCCGTCGACCGCATGCGTGGCCAGCGCCTGCGGCAGGGCCGGCACCGGCATGCCGACCGGCGAGGCGCCGAGCGCCTCGAGCACCCAGGCTCCGGTGCGGGTCGGGATGCGCATCTTCAGGCCCTTGAGGTCGTCGGGCGAGTGAACCGGCTTGTCGACCATCTGGATGCCCTGGCCCTGGTGCACGTGCAGGAACAGCGGGTGCACGCCCTTGTATTCCGTCTTCAGGTACTTGTTGTACATCGCGTGCATCGCGAGGTTGGTCGCGGCCGGATCGTTGGTATGGACGAACGGCAGCTCGAACACCTCGGTGCGCGGGAACAGGCCGGCGCTGTAGCCGTTCACGGTCCAGACGATGTCGACCACGCCGTCGCGCACCTGGTTGATCAGCTGCGGCGGCTTGCCGCCGAGCGACATCGAGGGGTAGATCTCGATCTTGACCTTGCCGCCGGACGATTTCTCGACCCGCTTGGCCCAGGGCGCGAGCATCTTGACCTGCGCCGGGGACTTCGGGCTCAGGAAATGGTGCAGCTTGAGCGTGATCGGCTCGGCCGCGGCGCCGGACGACAGCGCCGCCATGACGGCGCCTGCTGCCACTCCCAGCAGGACGCGATGGTGCTTGTTCATGATGGTTCCCTCCTCTCGATGAATCTGTTGTGGATGTCTGATTATTATTAGTGACGCGGAATTGTATCCCAGCCCGTTCGCGCGCAGTGGCCTGCAATATCGTGCATCGCCGGGCCCGCCGCGCGGCTCAGGGCTTCTTCTCGAGCTCGGCGCACTCCTTGTCGAATTCCTGAATGACGGTCTTCAGCAGGTCCTCCATCGCGCCCTCGGCCTTGAGCAGGTCGTTGACACGCTCGGCGAGCGCCTTTTTCTTCTTGAAGTCCTCCTCCAGCAGCAGCCAGATCTCGGACAGCCGTTCTAAATTGTTGCGCGCGTGGTGTTCGATGTCCTTCAGTTGCGAGACGACGTTCTTGAGCTTCTCGGGCGGGGTCTTTTGCGGCTGCTCGTCGGCCATGGTGCGATCCTCCTGCGGAAGGTCGTGGGCGTAGTCTAGCCGAGCCGCGGGGGCTAAAATCAAGCTCTTTCTTGGGCGCTGGGCGGACCATGGCGGGAATGAAGCTGGCGGCGGACTCGGCCGCGCTGCGCCTCGAGCGTGAGCCGTATTACCGCCCGCTGCACGGCGAGGTCGAACTGTTCGAGGCGGCCTGGCGCAACCGCGTGCCGGTGCTGCTCAAGGGTCCGACCGGCTGCGGCAAGACGCGCTTCGTCGAGCACATGGCGTGGCGCCTCGGGCGCCCGCTGGTGACCGTCTCCTGCCACGACGACCTGACCGCTTCCGACCTCGCGGGCCGCTACCTGGTGACCGCCGGCGAAACGGTGTGGGTGGACGGCCCGATGGCGCGCGCGGTGCGGCTGGGCGCGATCCTGTATCTCGACGAGGTCGTCGAGGCGCGCAAGGACACCACGGTGGTGATCCACCCGCTGGCCGACGAACGCCGCGCGCTGTTCCTCGAAAAGCGCGGCGAAGTACTCAACGCTCCGCCCGAGTTCATGCTTGTGATCTCCTACAACCCGGGCTACCAGAGCGTGCTGAAGGAGCTCAAGCAGTCGACCCGCCAGCGCTTTATCGCGATCGACTTCGACTATCCGGCGGCCGAGGTCGAGGCGGCGATCGTGGCGCGCGAGAGCGGGGTCGATGCCGCCGTCGCCGAGGCGCTGGTGCGCCTGGCGCACATGACGCGCAACCTCAAGGGCAGCGGGCTCGACGAGGGCGCCTCGACGCGCCTGCTGGTGCACGCCGGCAAGCTGATCGCGCAGGGCGTGGCGCCGCGCGCGGCCTGCGAGGGGGCGGTCGCGCTCGCATTGAGCGATGAGCGCGAGATGCTCGCCGCGCTGAATGAGCTCGTCAGCTCGGTATTCTGAGTCGCCTCGCGGCTCCGCCGAGCTGGAGGAGCGGCTCGAGGCGCTGGTCGGCGCGGTGCTGTCGTCGCGCCGCACTGCTGCCGGAATATCTCAGGTCTTAGCTGCAAGTTCGCGCGACCTGCAGGACTTCGTCCTTCGGTGGGCTGCAGTGACGGCCAAATCGAGTCCTGAGCTCGCTTTCCAATTTTCCGGGCTCGCGCCGCGCGCGGTCGGCGAGCTGGGCTATGCCGGCGCCGAGCGCTGGCTGCTGGCGGCGATCGACCTCTACGACCGCGAAGGGCTGTACCGCGCCAGCGCCGAGCTCAAGGACCTCGCGGCCTTCGTCGGCCGCGCGCGAGAGGGGGTGTGGGGGGTGAGCTTCGGCGAGGTGGCGGGGGTGCTCGAGACCTTCGTCGCCGGCCTCGGCGGCCGGCGCCTCAAGCTCGCGCCTGCCGAGACCGCCTGGACCGACACCGCCACGCTGTACCTGCCGCAGCGGGTCACACTCTTTTCCTCGCGCGCCGCGAATTTTCGCGTCTACAAGGTGAGCGCGGCGCTGCTGTGGGCGCAGACGCGTTTCGGCAGCTTCGCTCTTGGGCCCGCGGACTACCCGAGCGCGCCGCGCGAGCTGGCGCTGCTCAACCTGCTCGAGGCGCTGCGGCTCGCGGCGCGCATCGAGCGCAGCCTGCCGGGCCTGTACCGCGACCTCGAGGCTCTGTCGCGGCCCGCGCTGGGGCTCGAATTCGGCGCCGCGCTTGCGCTCTTGCGCGCGCCGGAAGCGAGCGCGGCCGACAGCCTGGCCGCGCTGCGCCGGCTGCCGCCTTCGGCTCGGGCGCCGGACTGGCCCTACCTCGGCGTGCTCGATCCGGCGCGCGCGCTCGCGCTGCGCGACGAGCGGGTGGCGCGCGACAAGCAGGCCCTGCGCGCCGCGCTGCAGCGCTGGCACGAGGAGCTGGGCGAGGGCGCGCCGCCGCCACCGCTCGATGCGGCGAGCCTGGAAGCGGCGGACCTCGAGGCGGGCGCGGCCGCGCCGCCGGAGGAGGTCAGGCGCCTGGCGCAGTCGCTGCTGCAGGATCTGGGCGAGCTGCCCGAGGACTGCCTGCTGCCGGCCGGCGACGGGCCCTGGCCCGCGCAGGCGCAGCAGGCGGGCGCCGCGTCGGAGGCCGCCGAAGGCGGCGAGGAGGTCGGCGCGCTGCGCTACGACGAGTGGGACTACCGCCGCGGGCATTACCGCAAGGACTGGTGCGTGCTGCGCGAGCGCGACGTGGATCCGGGCGATCCGGCGTTCGTCCAAGCCGCGCTCGAGCGCTACCGGCCGCAGATCCGCCAGCTCAAGCGCTCGTTCGAAGCGCTGCGCGGCGAAGACAGGCGGCTGCGCGGCGAGCCCTTCGGCGAGGACGTCGACCTCGATGCGCTGGTGCGCGGCCACGCCGAGCTTGCCGCCGGCGGCGAGCTGGGGGAGCGCCTGTTCGTGCGCCGCGCGCGCCGCGAGCGCGACATGGTGGCGCTGTTCATGGTCGACATGTCGGGCTCGACCAAGGGCTGGGTCAACGACTGCGAGCGCCACGCGCTGGTGCTGCTGTGCGAGGCGCTCGAGGTGCTCGGCGACCGCTATGCGATCTACGGCTTCTCGGGCCTCACGCGCAAGCGCTGCGAGGTATTCCGCGTCAAGCGCTTCGACGAGCCCTACGACCTGGCGGTGCGCGAGCGCATCGCCGGCATCCAGGCGCTCGATTACACGCGCATGGGGGCGGCGATCCGGCACCTGTCCGGCATCCTGGCGCAGCAGCCGGCGCGCACGCGGCTGCTGCTGACGCTGTCGGACGGCAAGCCGGACGATTTCTCCGACGGCTACCGCGGCGAGTACGGCATCGAGGACACGCGCCAGGCGCTGATCGAGGCCAAGCGCGCCGGCATCCACCCGTTCTGCATCACCATCGACCGCGAGGCAAGCGACTATCTGCCGCACATGTACGGCGCGGTGAACTACACCGTGGTCGCGGACGTCGCCCGACTGCCGACCAAGCTGGCCGAGCTGTACCGGCGGCTTACCGCATGAACGGCGGCATGAGCGTCCCGCGCCGCATCGCGCACCTCGACATGGACGCGTACTACGCCTCGGTCGAGCTGCTGCGCCATCCCGAGCTGCGCGGCGCGCCGCTGGTGATCGGGGGCGCGCGCGGCCACGCCCGGCTGGCCGAATATTCGGGCCGCGGCGTCATCACCACCGCCACCTACGAGGCGCGCGCCTTCGGCCTGCGCTCGGGCATGAGCCTCGCCCGCGCCGCCGCGCTGTGCCCGCAGGCGGTGCTGCTGCCGGCCGACTTCGACGAGTACCGCAGGGTCTCGCGCCTGTTCAAGGCGGCCGCGGCGTGCGTCGCGCCGCAGATCGAGGACCGCGGCATCGACGAGATCTTCGTCGACCTGAGCGCGAGCGGCGGCGACACGCGCGAGGCCGCGCGCGCGCTCAAGGCCGCGGTGCGCGAGGCGACCGGTCTTTCGTGCTCGATCGGCGTCGCGCCCAACAAGCTGCTGGCCAAGATCGCTTCCGAGCTCGACAAGCCCGACGGCCTCACCGTGATCGAGGCGGGCGACCTCGCGGCGCGCATCTGGCCCTTGCCGGCGACCCGCGTCAACGGCATCGGGCCGAAGGCGGGCGAGAAGCTCGCCGCGCTCGGCATCCGCACCATCGGCGAGCTCGCCGCGGCGGACCCCGCGCTCCTCATCCGGCGCTTCGGCCCCGGCTTTGGCGCCTGGCTGCACGAGGTGGCGCACGGCCGCGACGAGCGGCCGCTGGTCACCGAACGCGAGCCGAAGTCGATCAGCCGCGAGACCACCTTCGAGCGCGACCTGCACGCCGTGCGCGACCGCGAGGCGCTGTCGGCGATCTTCACCCGCCTGTGCGAGAAACTCGCCGAAGACCTGCGCCGCAAGGGCTACCGCGGCCGCTGCGTCGGCATCAAGCTGCGCTACGATAACTTCCACACCCTCACCCGCGACCGCACCCTCGAGTCGCACACCGACGAGGCGCGCGCCATCCGCCGCGCCGCCGGCGAGTGCCTCAAGCGCGCGCCCCTCGAGCGCCGGCTGCGCCTGCTCGGAGTGCGCGTCGGCTCGCTAGTCGCGGCCGGCGAGTCAGTCGACCTGTTCGGCTGAACCTTGATCTTGAGCAATTAGGCAATGTTGAAGCCCCCCTATGCTGGGCATCATGGGGTGGCTGGAAATCGTCATCGGGGCATCTTGAAGGAGTCCGCCATGAGCAACGACGCAGTACTCCACGATATTGACGCGCGTGGCGTAGCATCCGTGCTCCTCAATCGTCCGCAGGTGAACAATGCCTACGACGACGCCGTCATCCAGGGTCTGCTGGACGCGATGGACGAACTGGGCGCGCGCGGTGGGCTGCGCGCTGTCGTCGTGCGCGGCGCGGGGAAGCACTTCCAGGCGGGCGCCGATTTGAGCTGGATTCGGCGCGTCGCGGCGCAGTCACCGCAAGAAAACGAGCGGGCCTCCCGAGCCACCGGCGAGGCGGTGCGGCGGCTGAACGGGCTTCCGGTGCCGACGATCGCCCTCGTGCAAGGGGGTTGCTTCGGCGGGGGAACCGGCATCGTGGCGGCGTGCGATGTGGTCTTCGCCGCCGACAATGCAATGTTCTCGATAGCGGAAACGCGCTGGGGCTTGATGGCGGGAATCATCCTGCCGCAGCTTGCCGACGCGATCGGCGCGCGGCAGGTACGCCGCTACGCGCTGACCGGCGAGCGCTTTGGAGCACAGGAGGCGCGAAGGATCGGGCTCGTGCACGAGGTGGTGCCGCTCGCCGAGCTGGAAGCCGCCGGCGTGCGCCTGGTCGAGCAGCTACTGCAGAATGCCCCCGAGGCCAACATTCAGACCAAGCGCGTCGCGCTCGAATTCGCGTGGGGCTCGGTGGACGAATCTGTTTTCGACAGGCTCGTCGCGCAGCATGCCGCCAAGCGCCGCAGCACGGAAGCGGCCGAGGGTCTCGCCTCGTTCGCCGAAAAGCGGCCGGCGCGCTGGTTGGCGTAGTCGCAGCATCGCCAGGAGGTATTCCGAACCGTCATGCAAAACTTGCCCCATCGATACTCCGTGGCGGCGCACGCCGACACGGAGGGAGAGGTCAATCTGGAAAGCGCGCGTCTTCCTTCGCTGGTTTCGGCCCCTCCGCCGGAATTCGGCGGCCCCGGCGATCGTTGGTCGCCCGAAACGCTGCTCGTCGCCGCGGTGGCGGATTGCTTCATCCTCACCTTTCGCGCGACCGCCCGTGCTGCGAAGCTCACCTGGGTTTCTCTCAACTGCGAGGTCGAGGGGACCCTCGATCGAGTGGAGCGCGTGACCCAGTTCACGGAGTTCCGCGTCCGTGCATCGCTTCGCGTGCCGCCGGGTACTGACGAGGAGCACGCGCAGCGCCTCCTTGCCCGCGCGGAGCAGGGATGCCTGATAACCAATTCCCTCAAGGCGAAGTCTCATCTGTCGGCGACGGTCGAGACCATTGGCTAAGCTGCTGTGGGATCAACCGTTCGCGGCCGGTCGTTCCGCCGCAGCGTTGCGCGGCAGCGTGAGCAGCGCGATGAGTCCACCGCCATCGGGCGCGTTGCGCAGCGTGACGTCGCCGCCGTGCCAGCGCGCGATGTTGCGCGCGATGCTCAGCCCGAGGCCGACCCCTCCGCTCGAGCGGCTGCGCGATTCCTCGAGGCGGAAGAACGGCTCGAACACGGCCTCGAGCTGGTCCACCGGAATGCCGGGGCCGCGGTCGCGCACCTCGATGCGCAGCGCGCGTTCGTCGTCGCGGATTGTCAGGTCGGCGCGCTCGCCGTAGCGCAGCGCGTTTTCGATCAGGTTGTTGAGGCAGCGTCGCAGAGCCTGCGGGTGGGCGCGGTAGGGGCCGCGCGGCGCGCCGCTGACGCTGGTCTGCTGGCCGCTCTCGCGCCAGTCCTCGCACAGGCTGTCGATCAGCGCCGCCACGTCCACCGGCTGGCGCTGGGGTTCCTTGCCCAGGCTCCTGAAGAACTCGAGCGTGGAGCCGACCATGGCCTCCATCTCGTCCAGGTCGCGTGCGAACTTGTCCTTCACCGCGCCCTCGGGGAGCATCTCGGCGCGCAGCCGCATGCGCGTGATCGGCGTCTTCAGGTCGTGCGAGATGGCGCCGAGCATGCGGGCGCGCTCGTGCACGTAGCCCCGGAGCTGCGACTGCATGCGGTTGAAGGCGTCGATCACGTTCGCCACCTCGCGCGGGCCGCTCGACTCGAGCGGCGGGCTCTCGGGGTCGTCTCCCAGCGCGCGCGCCGCGCGCGAGAGCTTCTCCAGCGAGCGCGTCATGGTGCGCACCACCAGCGCGGCGAGGACGAAGAAGATCGCCAGCGTGAGCAGCAGCCTCGGCACCAGGCTCTCGTAGCGCCTGAGCGGCTCCTGCGGCACGCGGGCGAAGAACACGGCCACATTGCCGTCGTCGAGCGTGACCTGGGCCACCAGCGCGAAACTGTCCGGCAGCAGGAAATAGAAATGGCGCGCGACCCATTGCTCGAATGCGCCGCCCGGCTCGCCGACCTCGCCGGGCGCGGGTCGCCGCGCCGTGATCTCGACCGTGGTCGGCAGCGGTGCACCGAGCTCGCGCTGGATCGCGGCCACGAACACCTGCTCGTAGCGATTGAGCTCGTCGTAGCCCTTGGCCACGCTCAGCCGCGATGCGCTCAGCGCAACGCTCAGGTCGCGCCCGTTCATGGCGTCGACGATCGCGTTGCGCTCGGCCGGGCCGAGGCGGTTCAGCACCCGCGCCGTGCCGGCGATGCGCGCTGCCATCTGCAGCGAGCCGAGACGGTAGACCGATGCGCCGCGGTCGAGCAGGTTGACCATCACGCTCGCGGCCTGCGCCAGCAGCAGGCCCGCGGCGAGCACCAGCAGGGTGCGCCCGAACAGCGAACGGGGCAGCAGGCGGATCAATCGACTCGCTCGACGCTCGCTGCCAGGACGTAGCCGCCGTTGCGCACGGTCTTAATGATGCGCGGCTCGCGCGCGTCGTCGCGCAGGCGCTGGCGCAGGCGGCTCACCTGCACGTCGATGCTGCGGTCGAGCGGCGTCGCCTCGCGCCCGAGCGTGAGGTCCATCAGCTGGTTGCGGTCGAGGACCCGGTTCGGGTGCTCGACGAACACGGTCAGCAGGCGGAACTCGGTGCCGCTCAGCGCCACCACCACGCCGTCGGGCGCGATCAAGTGCCGCGCGGCGCTGTCGAGCGTCCAGCCGGCGAAGCGCAGGCGCTGGCCTTCGCCGCGCGACGCCGGCAGCGCGCGCGAGCGGCGCAGGATGCTCTTCATGCGCGCCAGCAGCTCGCGCGGGCTGAACGGCTTGGCCAGGTAGTCGTCGGCGCCCATCTCGATGCCGATGATGCGGTCGAGCTCCTCGCCGCGCGCGGTGAGCATGATCACGGGGATGTTGGAGCGCGCGCGCAGGTCGCGGCACAGCGCCAGGCCGTCCTCGCCCGGAAGCATGACGTCGAGCACCACGATGTCCGGCCGGCTTTTGTCCAGCGCCTGGCGCATCTCGCGCCCGTCGCGCGCGAGCGAGACCCGAAAGCCCTGCCTGCCGAGGTACTCGGCGAGCAGGCTGCGCAGCTCGGCGTCGTCGTCGACGACCAGCGCGTGGTCTTGGGGGCTCATGGCGGCGCTATGGTACTCGCCGGAGCCGCCTGCGATGTAACGCCGTGTAACAGGCGGCGGTCGGCGACACAGTGCGCAACGAAACCGCCCTTTGCCGCAACCAAGTCGTCTCACTGGGAAATCGCCCGCTTACACCGTGGCGTTCCAATGTCTCCCGACGACACGGCACCAGCCGCAAGTCAGACAGACCCCGACATCCACCAGGAGCATCGCCATGAAACTGAAACTCATGCTCGTCGCGCTCGCGGCAGCCGGCCTGGCCGCCTGCGGCGCCGAGAACGCCCCCGAAGCCAAGGCGCCGGCCCAGCCGGCCGAAGCCGCGGCGCCGGCAGAGCAGCCGAAGCTTGCCGACGCCAAGGCCGCCACCGACGCCGCCGTGCCTGCAGCGCAGGAAGAAGCGAAGGAAGAAGCGAAGGAAGACGCCAAGGATTCGACCGAGCAGGAAGCAGAGAAGAAGTAAGCAGCCAGCCGTACCCAACCCAACCCAACCCAACCCAACCCACACTCGACAGGAGTCATCATGAAAAAACTGCTAGCCGCCGTATTCGCCGCGATGTTCGCGCTCGCGTTCTCCTCCGCCTACGCCACCAGCGCCGTCAAGGCGCCGGCCGGCCAGGTCGCCGCCGACGACGAGAGCAAGAGCGACGACGCCAAGGCGCCGACCGACAGCGACAAGAAGGACGCGCAGGACGAAGAGAAGCAGACCGAAGAGAAGGACGGCGAGAAGAAGTCCGACTGAGCAATCCGGACCTGATCGCGAAACGGGGGCTGCGGCCCCCGTTTCTTTTGCGCCCGCTCAGAGCGCGAGGCGGCTCGGCAGGTACTCGCTCAGCAGCCGCATGTACTGGCTGCGCAGCACCTCGGCGGCGGCGTCCGCGCGCTGGGCGCCGAGCACGCCGCGCACCGCGTCGGCCGAGGCGTGGCCGTGCGCCTGCAGCCAGTGCTCGAGCCCGGCGACCAGGGTGTGCAGGTGCTGCGGCCCCTGGCGCAGCAGCGCCGAGGTCGTCATCACCGCGTCGGCGCCCGCCAGCAGATACTTGACCACCTCCGTGGCGCTCTCGACCCCGCGCGTGGCGGCGAGCGAGGCCTTGACCCGGCCGCGCAGCAACGCGATCCACATCATCGGCAGGCGGATCTCGTAGCGCGAGCTGAGCTCGAGGTCGCGCCGCGGGGCGAGCGTCTCGAGGTCGACGTCGGGCTCGTAGAAGCGGTTGAACAGCACCAGCCCGTCGGCGCCGGCGGCGACCAGCTCGCGCGCCATGTGCGCCATGGCGCTGAAGAAGGGCGACAGCTTGACCGCGAGCGGGATGCGAACCGTCTTCCTCACTGCGCGCACGATATCGAGGTAGCGGCGCTCGATCTCGGCCCCGCTCTGCGCCGGGTCGGTCGGCACGAACCAGACATTCAGCTCGAGCGCCGCGGCGCCCGCCTGCTCCAGGCGCGCGGCGTAGTCGACCCAGCCCTCGGCGGAGGCGCCGTTCAGGCTGGCGATGACCGGGATGTCGAGCGCCTCGGCCGCGCGCCGCAGCGTCTCCAGCCTGCCCGAGAGCCCATGCTCGTAGTCCGGCAACTCGGGAAAGTAGCTCGCGGTCTCGGGGTGCGAGTGCGAGCCGTGGTCGGTGTACAGCGCGTAGGCGGTGTCTTCGGCGCGAATCTGCTCCTCGTAGACCGAGCTCATCACCACCGCGGCCGCGCCGGCGTCCTCGAGCCGCCGCATGCCGTCGAGCGTCGCGGTGAGGGGAGAGGCGGAGGCGACGACCGGGTGCTTGAGGGTCAATCCCAGGTAGCGGCTGCTGAGGTCCATGGCGGTGTTGCTCCTAGCGTCCCGGTTCTGACTGATCGAAGCGGCTGCCGTCGCGCGCCGCGAGATCCTCGTAGAAGCGGTAGCGCTCCATGACGGCCGCGCGCGCCTGCTCGAGCATGCGGCGCGCCTCGGTCGGGCGGGTCTGCTCGACCACCTTGAAGCGCACTTCGCGATAGCGGTAGTCCTCCAGCGGCAGGCGCGGCCGCGGCGAGTCGAGGCGGAACGGGTTCACGCCGTGCCGGCGCATGGTCGGGTCATAGCGGTACAGCGGCCAGTGCGCCGCGGCCACCGCGCGCGCGGCCTGCTTCATGCCGTAGCGCATGTCGGTGCCGTGCGCGATGCACTGCGAATAGGCCAGGATCAGGGAGGGGCCGTCGTAGGCCTCGGCCTCGCGCAGCGCGAGCAGCGCCTGCTCGCTGTTGGCGCCCATCGCGATCTGCGCCACGAAGACGTTGCCGTAGGCGACCGCCATCATGCCGAGGTCCTTGCGCCCCGACGCCTTGCCGGCGGCGGCGAACTTGGCCGAGGCGCCGAGCGGGGTCGACTTCGAGGCCTGGCCGCCGGTGTTGGAGTAGACCTCGGTGTCGAGCACCAGGATGTTGACGTTGCGCCCCGAGGCGAGCACGTGGTCGAGGCCGCCGTAGCCGATGTCGTAGGCCCAGCCGTCGCCGCCGACGATCCACACCGAGCGGCGGACGAAGAAGTCCGCCAGCGCCAGCAGGTTGCGCGCCTCGGGGTCGTCCTGCATCCCGGCCAGCACCGCCTTGAACGCCGCCAGGCGCTCGCGCTGCAGGCGGAAGTCGGACTCCGTCAGCTGCGGCGCCTCGATCAGCGCCGCCACCAGGTCGGCGCCGATGCGTCGGGCGAGCTTGCGCGCGAGCGCGTGCGCGGCCGCGGTCTGGGCGTCGATCGCGATGCGGTAGCCGAGACCGAACTCGGCGTTGTCCTCGAACAGCGAATTGGCCCACGCCGGGCCGCGGCCCGCGGCGTCGTGGGTCCAGGGCGTGGTCGGCAGGTTGCCGCCGTAGATCGACGAGCAGCCGGTGGCGTTGGCGATCTGGGCGCGGTCGCCGAACAGCTGCGACAGCAGCTTGAGGTAGGGCGTCTCGCCGCAGCCGGCGCAGGCGCCGGGAAACTCGAACAGCGGCTCGAGGAACTGCACCCCGCGCACGTTGGAGAAATTCACCCGCGTGCGGTCGACCCACGGCAGGGTCTCGAAGAAGCCGACCGCGCGTCGCTCGTCCTCCAGCACCTCGAGCCGCGACCGCATGTTGATCGCGCGCCGCTCGCCGTCGGCCTCGCGCGCCGGGCAGTTCTCGACGCACACGCCGCAGCCGGTGCAATCCTCGACGTAGACCTGCAGCGTGTAGCGCGAGTCGGGATAGCCGCGCGCGTTGGTGTCCGCGGCCTTGAACCCCGCCGGCGCGCCTTCGAGCCGCGCCCGGTCGTAGGTCTTGGCGCGGATCACGCTGTGCGGGCACACCACCGCGCACTGGCCGCACTGGATGCACAGCTGCGGCTCCCACACCGGGACTTCGTCGGCGACGTTGCGCTTCTCGAAGCGCGTGGTGCCGCTGGGGTAGGTGCCGTCGGCCGGCAGCAGGCTGACCGGAAGCGCATCGCCGCGTCCGAGCAGCATCGGCGCGGTCACGCTGCGCACGAACTCGGGCGCGTCGGCCGGCACCGCCGGCGGCAGCTCGCGCCCGCGCCGTCCGCGCTTGGGCGGCGCGACCTCGACCAGGTTGGCGAGCGCGCTGTCGATGGCCTGGAAGTTCTTCTTCACCACCTCGGCGCCCTTGCGGGCGTAGGTCTTCTCGGTCTCGGCCTTGATGCGCGCGATCGCCTCCTCGCGCGGCAGCACGCCCGAGAGCGCGAAGAAGCAGGTCTGCAGGAGGGTGTTGATGCGGTTGGCAAGGCCGAGCCCCTGCGCGACGCGGCTCGCGTCGATGACGTGCAGCCTGAGTTTGCGCTCGCGGATCTGCGCTTGCGCCCGCGCGGGCAGCCTGTCCCATACCTCGTCCGCGCCCCAGGGGCTGTTCAGCAGCACGGTGGCGCCCGGCGCCGCGCTGGCGAGCACGTCGTAGCGGAACAGGAAATCGAACTTGTGCACGCCGATGAAGTTCGCGGTTTCCAGCAGGTAGGGGGCGCGGATGCGCGTCGGGCCGAAGCGCAGGTGCGAAATGGTGTAGGAGCCGGACTTCTTCGAGTCGTAGACGAAATAGCCCTGCGCGTAGCGGCCCTCGTCGCCGGCCAGGATCTTGACCGAGTTCTTGTTCGCGCCGACGGTGCCGTCGGCGCCCAGGCCGTAGAACAGCGCGCGCACCACCTCGGGCGGCTCGATGTCGAATTCCGGGTCGACCTCGAGGCTGGTGTGCGAGACGTCGTCGATGATGCCGACCGTGAAGCCGTTGCGCGGCGCCGGCCTGGCCAGCTCGTCGAACACCGCCTTCGCCATCGCGGGGTTGAAGTCCTTGGACGACAGGCCGTAGCGCCCGCCGATGACGCGCGGCATCGCCTTGCGCGTGCCGTCGGCGAGGCCCTGCGCCAGGGTGGTCAGCACGTCGACGTACAGCGGCTCGCCGGTGGCGCCGGACTCCTTGCAGCGGTCGAGCACCGCGATCGCCTTGACCGAGGCCGGCAGCGCGGCGAGGAAATGCTCCGCCGACCAGGGACGGTAGAGCGTCACCTGCAGCACGCCGACGCGCGCGCCCTTGCGATTGAGCCAGACCGCGGTCTCGTCCAGCACCTCGAAGCCCGAGCCCATGCACACCGCGACCCGCTCGGCCGCGGGGTCGCCGTGGTAGCGGAACAGACCGTATTGCCGCCCGGTGAGCGCGCCAAGGCGGTCCATCGCGCCCTGCACCACGCCGGGCATGCGCGCGTAGTACGGGTTCACCGTCTCGCGCGCCTGGAAGAAGGTGTCCGGGTTGTGCGCGGTGCCGCGCACCACCGGGTGCTCGGGCGACAGCGCGCGGGCGCGGTGCGCGCGCACCAGCTCATCGTCGATCATGGCCCGGATCTGCGCGTCCGGAATCACGGCTATCTTGTTCTCCTCGTGCGAGGTGCGAAAGCCGTCGAAGAAGAACAGCAGCGGAATCCGCCCTTCGAGCGTGGCCGCCTGCGCCACCAGCGCGAGGTCGTGCGCTTCCTGCACCGAGGCGGCGGCGAGCATGCCGAAGCCGGTGCCGCGCGCGCTCATCACGTCGGAGTGGTCGCCGAAGATCGACAGCGCCTGGGTGGCGACCGAGCGCGCCGCGACGTAGAACACCGTCGGCGTCAGCTCGCCGGCGATCTTGTACATGTTCGGCAGCATCAGCAGCAGCCCCTGCGAGGCGGTGAAGGTTGCGGTGAGCGCGCCCGACTGCAGCGCACCGTGCACCGCGCCGGCAGCGCCGGCCTCGGACTGCATCTCTTGCACCACCGGCACCGCGCCCCACAGGTTGCGCAGCCCCTGCGCGGTCCAGACGTCGACCAGCTCGGCCATCACGGACGCGGGGGTGATCGGATAGATCGCGCACACCTCGTTGGTGCGGTAGGCGATGTGCGCCGCCGCGGTGTTGCCGTCCATGGTGGTCGTGACGCCGCGCTTGGTCATGGTCCCACCTTCACGGCCGCACCCTGAAGCGCGACGGCAGCGTCGGCTCGTGCAGCAGCCCCGACCCGGCCTGCGCGGCGTCGCGCTCGGGCTCCATCTCGATCGCGTGGCACGGACACTGCTCGTAGCAGGTCGCGCAGCCGGTGCACAGGTCGTAGTCGAAGCGGTAGAAGCGCCCCTTGCCGAGCTTGACGATCGCCTGTTCGGGGCAGGCGGCGTAGCAGTTGTCGCACTCGAAGCAGTTGCCGCACGACAGGCAGCGCTGCGCCTCGTAGCGCACCTCGGGCTCGGGCAGGCCCTTGACCACCTCGTCGAAGCCGGTGCGCTCGGCGAGCGGCAGCGCCGGCTGCTCGCGCCGGTCGGCGTCGAGGTAAACGGGCAGGTTGAGCATGTCGAACTGGACGATCGGCGGCCGCTCACGCGCTTGCAGCGGCTCGCCGCGCAGCCAGGCGTCGATCGCGCGCGCGGCCTTCTTGCCGTGGCCGACTGCCGCGGTCATGGTGCGCGGGCCGCCGATCACGTCGCCGCCGGCGAACACCCCCGGATGCCCGGTCTGCAGGTCGGCGCCGACTTCGACCAGGTCGCCGCGCAGCACGCGCAGCCCGGGCAGCGCGCGCAGGAAGCCGACGTCGGCGTGCTGGCCGACGGCGAGCACCAGCGCGTCGGCCTGGATCGTGTCGAGCTTGCCGGTGCCGACCACGCCCTTGCCGTCGGCGGTGAGCTCCATGCGCTCGATCGTGATCTGTTCGCGGCCGAAGTTCTTCACCGTCGACAGCCAGTTCACCTTGACCCCTTCGGCGAAGGCCTCGTCGGCCTCGTAGGGGTGGGCCGGCATGTGCGCGCGGTCGCGGCGGTAGACCAGCACCGCCTCCTCGGCGCCGAGGCGCTTGGCAATGCGCGCGGCGTCCATCGCGGTGTTGCCGCCGCCGTACACCGCGACCACGCGGCCGAGCAGCGGGCGCTCGCCCTTTTCGACGTTCTCGAGCAGGCTGATGGCGTCGATCATCTTGCCGGCGTCCATCGACGGCAGGTCGACGTGGTTGCTCACGCTCGCGCCGACGCCGATGAACACGGCGTCGAAGCCGCCCGCGGCCTTTTCCGCGGCGACGTCGGCGACGCGGTGGTTGCAGGTGATCTTGACTCCCATCGCCGCGATGCGCTCGATTTCCTGCATCAGCCCGTCGCGCGGCAGGCGGTAGGCGGGGATGCCATAGTGCATCATGCCGCCGGGCTTGGGCATCGCGTCGCGGATCTCGACCTCGTGGCCCTGGCGGCGCAGATGGTAGGCGCAGGCGAGGCCGGCCGGCCCGGCGCCGATGACCAGCACGCGGCGGCCGGTGGGTGCGCCGGCGGGAACGCTCCAGCCTTCGCGCGAGGCCATGTCGCCGAGGAAGCGGTCGATGGCGTGGATCGCCAGCGGCGCGTCGAGCTGGGCCCGGTTGCATACGGTCTCGCAGGGGTGGTAGCAGGCGCGCCCGTGGGTGGCGGGCAGCGGGTTCTCCTCCATGTACTTGAGCCACGCCTCGCGGTAGCGCCCGGCCTGCGCCTCGGCCAGCCAGGCCTGGATGTTCTCGCCCGCGGGACAGGCGTGGTTGCACGGCGGCATGAGGTCGCGGTACAGCGGACGCTGCCAGCGGATTGCCCCCGCGCCGCGCAGCGCGGTCGCCTGCAGCACGGGCGTCAAATCTTTTGGAATCAGGCTCATCGGCGCAGTCTGCCAAGGATTATCATGCTGGATGTTGATCCTGATCAGCTAATCTTGGCGAATCGATGAGCGACGCGCTGAACTACCTGCTCAAGGCCCGCCCCGAGGCGATGGGCCACTACTTCCGCTTCCTCAAGGACGCGGGCAGCCGGCTCGAGCCGAAGACGCGCTCGCTGATCTCGGTCATCACCAAGGTGCACTCGCAGACCGAGCGCGGGCTGCTGCAGTACGTCAAGCGCGCGCTCGGCGACGGCGCCAGCGCGGAGGAGATCCTCGACGCCCTGCTGATGGCGTTCCCGGCGCTCGGGCTGGCCAAGATCGTGTGGGCGGTCGACGTCCTGCTGGCGTCCGGCCTGCCCGAGTTCCTGCCGGATGCGGCCGGACCGGCGGCCTGGCACGAGGTCGGGAAACTCGAAGCTTTCGCCGGGCAACTGACGCGCATCGAGTGCCAAGGCCGCACGCTGCTCGTCTACCGCGCGAACGGCGGCTGCACGGTGTACGACAACCACTGCCCGCACCAGCGCACCCCGATCCCGCTCGAGGCGCTCGACGGCGGCGCGCTCAGGTGCCCGAAGCACGGCTGGACCTTCGATATCGCGACCGGCGAGTGCACCGCCAAGGGCGACCGCCCGCTCAAGCGCTACCCGAGCAGGATCGAGGACGGACGTCTCTACGCCGAGTGGTAAGCTCGGCCGGGCCGACACTAATCGACGACTCCGGTATGAGCATCGCCCAACCCGCAACGAAGCCAGCCGGCGGCCTGCGCTCGAAGCGCCACCGCGGCGACGATTTCGCCGCGGCGCAGGAATACTTCCACAGCCGCGGCTGGACCGACGGCCTGCCGGTGGTTCCGCCGACGCCGCCGCTGGTGAGCGCCTGCCTCGAGTGGGCGCTGATGCCGCCCGAGCAGCTGATCGGCATCGAGCCGGTGCGAAGCCGCCCGATCACCGCCGAGAAGCTCGCCGTCAACGCGGTCATGGCGGGCTGCCTGCCGATGCACTTCCCGGTGGTGGTTGCGGCGTTGACGGCGATGCTACAGGAGCCGTTCCTGCTGCACGGCGCGACGGCGAGCACGGGCGGCAGCGCGATCCTGATCGTCGTCAACGGCCCGATCCGCGCCGAGCTCGGCATGTGCGGCAGCTTCAACGCGCTGGGGCCGAGCGACCGCGCGACGACCGTGATCGGGCGCGCGATCCGCCTCGTCCTGCTCAACCTTCTCGACGCGCGCCCGGGCGAGATCGACCGCTCGACGCTCGGCCACCCGGGCAAGATCAGCTACTGCGTCGCCGAGGACGAGGAGGGTTCGCCCTGGCTGCCGCTCGCCGAGGAGCGCGGCGTGCCGCCGGGAGCCTCGGCAGTGACCGTGCTCGCCGCCGGCGCGCCACGCCAGCTGATGAACGAGTGGACCACCGCGCCCGAGGAGATCCTCGACACCTACGCCTCGGAGATCCGCGCCAGCATGCGCCACTACTCGATCTGGCCGGGCAACTACGCGATCGTCGTTCCGCCGCAGCTGCGCGCGCACTTCGAGCGCGCCGGCTGGTCGAAGGCCGACGTGCGCGAGTACCTCCACCGCAAGGCGCGCGTGCGCCGCAGCGAGTGGCGCGACTGCGGCAAGGGATCGGTGGTCGGCGACCGCGGCGAGCGCGAGTACGCGGCCTTCGAGTCGCCGGACGACGTGCTCGTGGTCGCCGCGGGCGGCCCGGCGGGCGGCTTCGGCGCGGTGATCCCGCCCTGGTACGGCAACAAGAGCCGCGCGGTGACA